>Ga0302156_10000016_pt1 | contig 173068 bp, 173 predicted proteins | sample I_Bog_N3_2_FD_193503 | JGI IMG/M metagenome (GOLD analysis project Ga0302156, IMG submission 193503) | Peat permafrost microbial communities from Stordalen Mire near Abisko, Sweden - I_Bog_N3_2 | ecosystem: Environmental > Terrestrial > Soil > Wetlands > Peat | place: Sweden: Abisko... | reverse complement strand
GAACTCACGCGCGATGTCACCGCCGGCGTCGTAAGCAGCCTGCAAATAATCTATAGCAGTAATCTGGTACGCGAGATGAATCAGGATTGTGATCCCGGACATGAATCTGCGCCAGCCATTGGCACAATCGATGCGGCCAATTTGTTGCGGCTGTCGCTGGCAGCTTCAACCATGCTGTGTGATCTTGCGCAAGACAGGATTGCCTCGCTCAACAAATGATGGGACGAATAATCTCACCGCAGAGCGATCCCTAAAAAAACAAACCTGCCAAAAATAGCGAGTTTGTCTGTCACCACGCACCTTACGCGTGGCTGCAGATGAAGGCTGGCAGAGATTGCTTTCTTGACGAAGCAAGAAAAGTGAGTAGCTGCCGGGCTCCGCCCGGCTAGCTCGTCCGAAGAACAAGCGGCATCAGCAACCCACCTAAGTTTAGTTCGCAGTGTGACTCTTGACGCCTCCGCTGCATCGCACTCATACTTCCTCCGTCCTCGATAAAAAGAGGAACGAGTTTTGCAGCTCGATCAAGAAGGCGGACATCCGCCACCGGCGTTTTTTGTCCGCACCATCTGCACTCTCTATGGGCGACAGTGGTGGGGAGGCTTCGGCCTGCCGGTTACCTTCTTGCCGGTCTGCAAACCTTGTCACTTGTCGCCCACCCGTTTTGCAGCGGGAAGCGGCTTTAACGCTTAAGAAGGAGGTTCTCATGCCTAGCACCAACACGCCTGACCAAAACACCATTCCCCCAACCCACAAGGATTTTCGCTGGATTCACGCGCCAGGAAAAAACGAGCGCTTCGCCGACTTCATTGAACTCACGCGCGATGTCACCGCCGGCGTCGTAAGCAGCCTGCAAATAATCTATAGCAGTAATCTGGTACGCGAGATGAATCAGGATTGTGATCCCGGACATGAATCTGCGCCAGCCATTGGCACAACCGATGCGGCCAATTTGTTGCGGCTGTCGCTGGCAGCCTCAACCATGCTGTGTGATCTTGCGCAAGACAGGATTGGCTCGCTCAACAAGTGGTGGGACGAATAAGCTCACCGTAGAGCACCTCCCAAAAAAACAAACCCGCCAAAAATGGCGGGTTTGTCTATCGCCACTCACCTTCCGGCAGCAGCAGATGGAGGCTGACAGGAATTACTTGAACAACAAACGTATCGAGTCGAAAGCGCGACCCAGAATACCCGCCGGACCAACCGACTCCAATGCCACCAACGGCAATTCGGTGACGGCCTTGTCGTCGATCATGATCTTCAGCGTGCCGACCTTGGCATTTTCCGAAATCGGCGCGATCAAAGGATCGTTGCGCTCAATGCGTGGCTTGATCTTGTCGGCACTGCCCTTGGGTACGGTGACGTAGAGGTCATGGTTGAAGCCGATCTTGATCTTGCCTTGTGAACCCTTCCAGACGTCCGGTGTGTCAACCGCTTGGCCTTTGCTGTAGAGCTTGACGGTGTCGAAATTCTGGAAGCCCCAGTTCAGCAGCTTCTGACTTTCCTGCGTACGCACCTGGTCCGACACGGTGCCAATGACCACCGAAATCAGGCGGCGCTCACCATTGGTGACCGGACGTTTAGCCGAGGTGATGAGGGAGTAACCGGCGCTTTCAGTATGGCCGGTCTTCATGCCGTCGACAGTCGGATCAATCCACAGCAGACGATTGCGGTTAGGTTGCGTAATGTTGTTGTAGGTGAATTTCTTGACCGAGTAATACGTCTTGTAAAAATCGGGGAAGTCGTTGATCAGGTTGCGGCACAGAATCGACAGGTCACGTGCTGTGGTGTAGGTATCCGGGCTGGGCAAGCCGTGCGGATTGCTGAAGTGGGTGCCAGTCAGGCCTTGGCGCTGCGCTTCGCGATTCATCAGCACGACGAAGGCATCGCTGGTGCCAGAGACCGCTTCGGACAGGGCCACGGCAGCATCATTACCGGAGACCGAGATCAAACCGTACAGCAGGTTGTTGATGGAAACCGGTTTGTTCGGCTCAATGAACATTTTAGAGCTGCTCGGATCGACCTTCCAGGCATTCACGGAGACGGTGACTTCCTGATTCAGATCGAGACGCTTGTCGCGCACGGCCGCAAATGCCAGATAGGCCGTCATCAGCTTGACCAGCGACGCTGGTTCAACCCGTGTATCGGCATTTTCTGAGGCGATGACCTGATTGCTGGAGGCATCCAGCAGCAGCCAGGATTTGGCGGCGACGCTGGGGGGCGGCAAGGATTGAGCACTGGCGGCGGTGAACGTCAGGAGGGATGTGGCAAGAGCCACGAGGTATTTTTTCATCTTCGGGTGTAAAAAAGGTTTGCCGCTTAAAGGATGCGGGACGGTCGTTGGAAAAGCGTTGAGTAGTAGTGGAACTTGTAAGTAAGACATCTGGCGTGATTGACTATGCAGCAAACACAGAAGGCCGATTATAAACGCCGCTGGGCCGCGGCATCAGGCTTCGGTATTAACGATGCCACATTTCGACCACCAGATTTTTGATATGTTGCAGCTTGCGGTGAAAAAAATGATCGGAGCCGGGGATGACAATGATCGGTAGATCCTGAGGGCGTGCCCAGTCGAGCACGGCGCTCAGCGGAATGGTGTCATCGAGTTCGCCGTGGATCAGAATGGTATTGGCCGGGACCTCGGCCATCGGCCATTTGCCGGCAGCGGTGCCAACCAAGGCCAGGCGTTCGGCGGGGAGGTTGCGCGGGTCATTTTGCTCGGTCAGACGTTTTTGCAGCTGGGCCTGAACGAAGGTGCCGAACGAAAAACCACCCAGCGCCAGTGGCAGCTCAGGGTATTGCGCACGCATGTGCGCCAAGAGCAGTGCCATGTCGTCGGTTTCGCCTTGACCGTGATCATGCTCGCCGACGGATTTGCCGACGCCGCGAAAATTCATGCGTACCGTGACATAACCGAGTGCCAGGAAAGCCCGCGCCAGTGTCTGCGTGACCTTGTTATCCATGGTGCCGCCGTACAAGGGATGCGGATGCGCTACCAGAGCCAGGCCGCGCGCTGCGGGAAATTGCTCGGCATCGGGCAGATCCAGGGCGCATTCAAGCTGGCCGACTGCGCCTTCGATGAAAAACGATTCAGTATGGGCGTTCATTGTGGAAATTAGACGGGTTTAAATTTTCAGACGTTCGACTATCTTGCCGCCGACGATGTGGGAGTCGATGATTTCATCGATGTCTTCCTTGTCGACGTAGGTATACCAGGTACCTTGGGGATAGATGACGACCACCGGACCTTCTTCACATCGTTCCAGGCATCCCGCCTTGTTGATGCGCACTTTGCCGGGGGCGGCCAGTTCGAGTTGTTTGATGCGTTTTTTTGCATGCTCTTGGGCGGCCTGGGCACCTTGGTTGGCGCAGCAGGTGCGTTCGCCCGGTTGGCGCTGGTTGAGGCAGAAAAAAACGTGGTGTTCGTAGAAAGGGCTGTCTGCCATGATGAGCAAGAGGTGCGGGTAAAACGCTATGATACACCGCACAGCGCTTACTTCAGGGCGCTTTCCTGTGCACGGGGTGATATAGGAACCATAGCGCCAGGAACGGCCACAGTACCGATAAAAATTGTGCCGCACCGTCAAAATTGAGAAATTTTCCTTGCACCCAGGTTTGCAGGGTGGAGGCGAAGTAAGGATTGACGGGCACGATATTCGTGACCAGCAGGCTGAAAATGAATGCCAGTGCGGCGATGCGTCGTTGCACCAGGATCGGTGCAAATGCCAATCCCGATAGCATCAGGGCCCCGATCAGGATGCCGGCTGCGGCGCCAGGGGTAAACCAGACGAAAGCATTCTCGGGGGCGAAAAACAAGGCGCAGGCCAGTGACTTGATGGCAATGACGGCGAGCAGGTAGAGCGCCGCCAAGCGGCTGCGCGGGGCGCGTTTGCGCAATAGCAACAGCATGGTCAGTATGGCTCCCGTGAGACCGCAGGCGGTGACGATGACTTCGGCCAGCCAGTATTGTTCGGCGTTGAGCTGGGCGTGGTTGGTCCACCAAGTGGCCAGGTCAATCGGGGTGTCCAGCAGATCAGAGAGCAGCGCTGACAGTGGCGGCAGCAGGTGACCCAGGCCGAACAGGTGATTTTGCGGATAAATCAGCGCCAGCGGCCATAGGCCGACTACTACCAGACCGCGACTGGCTTCGCGTGAGAACCAGCGGCGCCGTACTTCGAGCAGTCGGCTTTGCTGCAAAAAATAACGGCAGGTGGCGCCGCCGATGAGTGCTCCCAGTATCGTGCCGGCGCTATTGGTGAGCAGATCGAGATTGGACGGCACCCGCGTGGGAAGATAGGTTTGCACGGCTTCCATCACGGTTGACAACGCGATGCCGGCCAGGCTGCTGAGCAAGATCGCCCGCCAGGAACGTAGCCGCGGATAGAGCGAGTAGACCATTAGTGCACCGAACGGCGCGTAACCGACGATATTGGTCCAGAGGTCGAAGCCGGTCCAGTAATAGGGTAGGCGCGCCCACAGGTAAGCAAATGCTGGCAGGCCCATGTCGCGCCAGCCGGCCAGCGGATACCAGCTGGCATAGACGATCAACAAGGTATAGATTAACAAGCTCACGCGTGCAAATGACGACGCGGCAACTTTGGGCGAGCGGCTTGTGCTCAGCCGGGTTGCTGGCACGAGGCTGGTAGACGGGGCCTGAGGCGAGGTGCGGTGAGGGACTTCCATGCTTGCCAGCGTACCCCATTTCATCGTCGCTTGCATCTTCGGCAACCGTTACAATGTGGCCTATGCATGCTCCTCACACTACTTCGCACGGCACCGCCGCAGCCGTTCCTACTGCCTTGTCGGCGGCGCGCATCGCTGCCTTGATTGCCGCGTCCTCCAATGACAATGCCAAGCAGGTGACGATCGAAGTGGTCGCCGAAACCGGCTCGACCAATGCCGATTTGCTGGCGCGCGCTGGTGCGCTGCTGGGTCCGGTGCTGCTGGTGGCCGAGTCGCAGACGGCCGGTCGTGGACGTGCCGGACGTGCCTGGCATACCACGGCAAGCTCGGCGCTGACGTTTTCGTTGGCCTGGAAATTCGCTCGGCCGTTGCGCGCTCTGATGGGCTTGCCGCTGGCCATTGGCGTGGCGCTGGCGGAAGCACTGGAAGTTTTCGGCGTGCAGGTCGAGTTGAAATGGCCTAATGATATCTTGCGCGACGGTGCCAAACTGGCGGGCATCCTGATCGAAACAGTACCTGAGAAGGGCGAGCGTACAAAGGGGACATGGCTGGTCATCGGCATTGGTCTGAATCTGGCGATGCCGGCCGAATTGCAAAGCCGTATCGGGCGCGCAGCTGCTCAGGTATCCGAGTTGCTGCACCAGGATAGGGAGCGTCTGCTGGCGCTGCTGTTGAGCGCCTTGTCGGATGCGCTGGCGCAGTTTGATGCGCAAGGATTTGGCGCCTTCGTGGCGCGTTGGAATCGCCTGCACGCCTATGCCGGTCGTGCCGTGCGCATTCTTGATCATGACCGCGTGTTGCATGAAGGTCATGCTGTCGGTGTCGATGACAGTGGTTGCTTTCTGCTGGACACGGCCGACGGTCGCATCGCGGTACTGGCTGGTGATGTTTCTTTACGCTTGCAGGAGTAGGCCGTGCTGTTGCTCATCGATGCCGGTAATACGCGGATCAAATGGGGCGTGCCCGAAGATTGCCAGCAGTCACCGACACGCCTTGATGCCGTGCGCTGGCGTCATCTCGGTGCGCTTGATCGCGCTGACGTGGCGCAACTGGCGCAGGTTTGGCAAGGTCTGGGGGTCAGTCGTGTGCTGGTCTCCAATGTCGCCGGCGCAGCATTGCGTGATAGTTTGCAGACCCTTTTGCTGGCGGCTTTTGGTGCCAAGGTCTCGATAGTCTGGTTCGCTTCCTTGCCGGCGCTGGCCGGAGTGCGCAATAGTTATCGCAATCCGGCGCAATTGGGTTGTGACCGCTTTGCCGCGCTCGTTGGCGCACGTGCCTTGTTTGCCGAGCGTGCCTTGCTGGTGGCCACTTGCGGCACCGCGACCACGGTTGACGCAATGACGGCCGCTGGCGACTTTATCGGCGGCATGATTTTGCCTGGATTTGGCGTGATGGCGGCCTCATTGGCGCGCAACACCGCTCAACTACCGCATGTTGAGCAGATGGCGGCCATCACGACGCCCTTTGCCGACAACACGGCCGATGCCATTGTGGCGGGCTGCCTGACAGCGCAGGCTGGCGCCATCGAGCGAGCGCTCGCGCTACATCGCGCCCAACAGGGCGAGGTGTTGTGCGTGCTGGCCGGGGGCGCCGCGCCGTTGCTTGCGGCACATATGGTGGAGCGCTGCGAAAAAGTTGATAATCTGGTGCTGATCGGTCTGCATGTCGCTGCGACTGACCTGGACCAACCATTGACTGTGTCACCTCTATGCTGAAATTGTTTTTTTGGTTATTGCTCACAGGAAACGTTGCATTATTTGCCACACAAAGTGGGTATTTTTCTGCCAGTACGCCGGAACGTCATGAGCCGCAACGCCAGGGCGAGCAATTGCAGCCGCAGGCGCTGACCATCTTGCCACCCAATAGCGCCAAGCTGATTGAGCCGGCGACGGCGACGCAGGCGGAGCCTGGCAACAGTGCCAGCGCTGATGCCAAAACCTCCGCCCCGCCCGAGCCCAAGGTCGACACCATCGCTTGCACCGAGATCGGTAATTTCAACGGTGTCGAAGCGCGCAAGTTTGATGCGCAGTTGGCCGCACTCAACTTGAAGGTCAAGCCGACTACGGCGAGTATTCAAGAAATCGCCAGTCATATGGTGTATATCCCGTCGCAGGAGAGCAAGGACGGCGCTGATCGCAAGGCGGCCGAGTTGCGCCGTCTCGGCATCCAGGATTTTTATGTGATTCCCGATTCTCAGCCCAATCCAGCTCTGCACTGGGCAATTTCGCTAGGCGTATTCAAGACCGAAGAAGCGGCCAAGGCGTATATTGGCCAACTCATTCCCAGAGGCGTGCGTAGCGCTCGTATCATGGCGCGTACCTTGAGCACCAGCAAGCAGGCTTATCAATGGCACAACATTGATGCGAGCACGAAAGCGGTGCTCGACGAACTCAAAGACAAATTCCCGGCGCAGGAAATGCGCAATTGCGCCGATTCAGGCTAATCATGATTTGTGGGCACGAGGGCGATTCTCCTGGGCACTGAAAAAAACACATCACTGCAGCCCATTTCGACCACAATGCCGGTGTGCTTTGCATGTAAAATCGCGGACATTCCGAATATCTCTCTGCTCAGGATTTGCGCTATGACCGACTTGACCGATCTGACCGAAGTTGCTCCTCAAATCAAGGCTGAAATCCTGGCCGAAGCCTTGCCCTATATTCGTAAGTTCCATGGCAAGACGATCGTCATCAAATACGGCGGCAACGCCATGACCGAAGAGCGCCTCAAGCACAGCTTTGCGCGCGACGTGATCCTGCTCAAACTGGTGGGCATGAATCCGGTCGTGGTGCACGGTGGCGGTCCGCAAATTGACAATGCTCTCAAGAAAATCGGCAAGCAAGGTACCTTCGTACAGGGCATGCGTATCACCGACGAAGAAACCATGGAAGTCGTGGAGTGGGTGTTGGGCGGTGAAGTGCAGCAAGATATCGTGATGCTGATCAACCACTACGGCGGCCAGGCAGTGGGTCTGACCGGCAAAGACGGCGGCTTGATCCGTGCCCATAAGATGCGCATGCCGGACAAGCAGCATCCAGGTGAATTCCTCGACATCGGTTTCGTGGGTGAGATCGAGGCGATCAATCCGGCCGTGGTCAAGGCTTTGCAGGACGATGCCTTCATTCCGATCATTTCCCCGATTGGTTTTGGCATCGATGGACAGGCTTACAATATCAATGCCGACGTCGTGGCCGGCAAGATTGCCGAGATTTTGCATGCCGAAAAACTGATCATGATGACCAATATTGCTGGCGTGCAAGATAAACAGGGCAATTTGGTGACAGATCTGTCGACGCGGGAAATCGATGAAATGTTCGAAGACGGCACCATTTCGGGCGGCATGTTGCCGAAGATTTCATCGGCGCTGGATGCTGCCAAGTCGGGCGTCAACACGGTGCACATCATTGATGGCCGCATCGAACACTCGCTGTTGCTGGAAGTGCTGACCGAGCAGGCCTTTGGTACCATGATCCGCTCGCATTGAGCCACTGTTGATCGTGCGCTGCGGCGCAGTCAGAAAAAGCGCTACCGGAATTTCCTGGGGGCGCTTTTTTTATGCCGCTGTCCGCGCTGCTGTGCGAGACATCAGAAAATGCGTTCCACCTTCAAGCCGCGCTGCTGCAATAAGGCCGGTACGCTGTTGGCGCCGGCCAGATGCAGGATGCCCATGGCGGCGACGATGCCATCTTGCTGTGTCAACAAGGTTGCCAGGCGATCGGCGAGCAAGGGATTGCGTTGATCGATCATGACTTCCTTGGTGAAACGCCCGGCAAAGCTCTGATCTGCCGCCATCTCATCGAGCATGTCTTGTAGGCCATGGAGGTCGCCACGGCGCCAGCATAGTGTGATTGCGCTCAGTTCTGCGGTGCTGCGCGCAGCATTGATTTCCTTGATGGTGTCTTCCAGCAGCAAGCTTTGTTGATGCTCATCGAGGGCGCCCAGCAGCGCCAGTTGCCTGGCCGCGCCTTCCAGTTCGATCACTGGCTTATGTTGCTGTTGCGCGATGTTGGCTAAATAAGCATCGACCGCCAGCGCCGAGTCGAAACCATCGCTGGCAGCTTCTTGCATCGTCAGCAGGGTGGCAATCATCCAGGGCCGCATGCGCGCCACCGTCGCCGACGCTATGTGGTATTTCTCCAATAGCGTCTCCAGCTGTTGCCGAAGAGGTGCGCTGAGTTGGCTGCTCAGGCTTTGATCGGCGGGATACAGACCGTATTGCTGAACGGCCGTTTGCAGCGCTGCGCTGTTGGCTGGATCGATTTCCAGAGCTAGTGCCGGGGCGTGTTCGAGGGCCTGCATGAGCGCAGGTGCGAGCGGATAAAAATCGGCTGCGCCGACGTGGATGGTGCCGAACAGATACAGACTGTGATGCCCATCCTGGATTTTGAAGAGGGCCCCGCCGGGCGGCCTCGCGATGCTGTCGGGCGTGACGTTATCGGCACTTGCGGCGCACAGATAAAGGCCGAGCAGACCAGCGAATGTCACTATAATCAGGCGTCGCAGCATTGCATTTCCTATTCATTCATTACGTCTTACCGTGCCGAATACTACACCGCTCTGGCTTTTCGATCTCGACAACACTTTGCATAACGCCTCGCATGCGATTTTCCCGGCGATTAATGCCAACATGAATGTGTTCATGGCGCGCGTGCTTGAACAGCAGGGCCTGCCGGCCCATCAGGATGCCGTCAATGAGATGCGTCAGCGTTATTGGCGCCTGTATGGGGCCACGCTGTTGGGCTTGGTGCAGCATCATCAGGTGAAACCGGATGATTTTTTGCGCGATGCCCATGCCTTCGATGATCTGCTTAGCATGATCCGGGCCGAGCGCGGTTTGTGGCAATTGTTGCGGCGTTTGCCGGGGCGCAAGATACTGTTGACCAATGCACCGCTAGACTATTCACGCGAGGTGGTGCGCCATTTGGGTTTACACCGTCATTTTGATAAGCACATCTCGATCGAGTCCATGCGCGTGCATCGGCAACTCAAGCCCAAGCCTTCGCGTCAGATGCTGTTGCAGCTCATTGCCCGTGAACGGGTACCGGCGCATCGCTGCATTCTGGTGGAAGATACTGCGGTCAATCTGAAGTCAGCCAAGCAACTGGGGTTGCGCACGGTTTGGGTAACGCAATATCTGTACGGTAATCCGCATGCTCCTGCCAAGGATTTGCGCCGGCTGACGACGACGCAGCCGGCCTATGTTGACGTTAAGGTAAGTTCGGTGCGGCAACTCACTGGTCATCTGCATCGCTTGGTGGGATCTGCCTAACACACTGTAAAGTAAGGTTTGCGTCGGCGTGGCTTGTCGTCGGTATTGCGATAGGCTTGCTTAGTCGGCGCAGTCGGCACACCAACCTTTGATGGTCAGTTCGATTTCGTGACTGCGAAAACCTTTGCCGAGCGACTTTTGCAGCGCACTTTGCAATTGTGCTGCGGTGCTTTGATGCTTGCCTGAGGAAGGTAAGACACTTTCCAGAAATCCTGCTTCGCCGCTGCCATCGAGACAAAATACACGCGCACAACGAGTGCATTTGAAATGCCCGTGCTGATGCTGGGTTTGGCCGTGTGCGTGTTCGTGACCACTATGCTCATGGTGGTCCCCGCCGGTGCCGGCGTTGTAGCGGAAGATACGGTCATCACTGGCGATCTTGTGGGCCAGGCCAGCTTCGGTCAGGCAATCCAGGGCGCGATACAAGGTGACGCGGTCCATCTCCACCAATTGGTCCTGGATATCCTGATGCGAAACGGCGCTACGCGCGCGCAGCAAGGTCGCCATGACACTGACGCGTGCCTGTGTCACGCGCACGGCGGCATCGCGCAGTTGCAGTTCAGCCAATACCTGGGCCTTGGCCGGATCATGGGTCAGGGCATTGGCATGGGGTGCTGCAGTGTCGGTGGGCTTGGATGTCATGTCGATCGCAATAATAAAATGAGCCTGAGCTGACAGGCCGCGGTTGAGGCTGTTCCGCTTAGCTGGAATTATGCCCCAATTCGGCATTGGCGGCGTTGTAGAGGGTGATGCCGCAGCGGATTACTTGGGACCGACTTTTTTGGCCCGCGGGTGGGCGGCATCATAGACCTGCGCCAGCCGCTGGAAGTCGAGCGAGGTGTAGACCTGGGTCGAGCTGATCGAAGCGTGGCCGAGCATTTCCTGGACCGCGCGCAAGTCTCCCGAACCTTGCAAAACATGCGAAGCAAACGAATGACGCAACACGTGCGGGTGCACATTGCTTGCCATGCCCAGCGCCTGGCCGTGGGTTTTGATGCGCAATTGCGCTACCCGGGCCGACATGCGGGCGCCGCGTTCGCTTAGAAACAGGGCTTGCAAATTGGCATCGACATGTCTGGCGACGAGCTCTGCTCGCACTTCCAGCCAGTTCTTCAGTGCCGCCACGGCTGGCTGTCCGACCGGTACGCTGCGCATCTTGTTGCCCTTGCCGGTCACCGTCACTTCGTGACTGTCCAGATCAACCCAGCCCAGCGAGACATAGCCGTCGCCTTGTTGGTAATGCACATCCAGCCCCACCAGTTCCGATATACGCAGGCCGCTGGAATAGAGCAGCTCGAACATGGCGCGGTTGCAACGCTGCATGCTGCTCTCGGGATCCTTCAGCGGGTGGTTTTGCGACACTAGGTGGACTGCATCATCTGCCGCCAGGGCTTTGGGCAAGGGTTGCGCCTTTTTGGGGGCCTTGACGCCATCGACCGGATTGGATTTGAGCTCGCCCTGCTCTGACAGCCACTGGTAAAAACCGCGCCAGGCCGACAGTTTGCGAGCAATTGAGCGTGCATTGAGGCCGCGGGCGTGCAGTTGTGCCGCAAACTTGCGAATTTGATAATGCTCGATTGCTGGCAGGGGGCTGTTGGCGCTTTGCGCCAGATTGCGCAACTCGCAGAGATCGCGTGCGTAATTGGTGATGGTATGGGCTGACAACATGCGTTGATGTTGCAGACTGTCGAGATAGCGATCAATCTCGCGTTGGTCGCGGTCCTGTGTATCTTCCTTGGTATCGGTAGCGCTCACACAGGGTTCCGGGAAAACAAGCAATGACTCAGTCTAGCAGGCAGCCCAAAGTTGCGCTCGCAGTGTCAGCAATGCGACTGAGAAAATCGGTGCCCATTTCATCGGTGAAGCGGCTGGGATCAGCCGAGCCCAGTACGAGCAGTCCAAAAGCTTGCGATGCGGCATCTGTTCGCAATGGCAGCAAGGCCAAGGATTGGACGGCGGCGGCATCTTCGAGCCAATCAACTGCCTCAAAGGCATTGTTGAGGCCGCAGAATGGTTGGCTCAGATCATTGATGAACGCGCGCGCTGGTTCTGAAATAGGGGCGTTAAACCAGTTGCTGCCATGATGCTCAGCAATATCCCAGAGGCGCAGTGTGACTTGCGGCACATCGAAGATGCTCTGCAACTGAGTGGTCAGCGCCTGCGGCAGTTCATCATCATTGCGCACCAGCAATAAGGCTCGGGTCCAGGCCTGGAATTTGTTAGTGATGTCTTCGTTTTCCTGGGCATTGCGCAGCATGTCGGCGACGTGCCGCTCCATGCCCTTGATTTTTTCGCGCAGGATTTCCATTTGCCGCTCTTGCAGCGAGATGGCGCGGCCTAGCACGGGACTGGTCAGCTTGACTCGGCCTAATAACTCGGCGTGCTCTTCGAAGAAGCGCGGATGGTCGAGTAAGTATTCGGCAATCGAATCGGAATCCAGTTGGGTGGTCATTTGATATACAGGTATTTTTCAGTTGCTGGTCAAGGGCGCAGGCATTGCTTTAGCCCGTTCCGAGCAGAAGCTCGCAATATCGCGAGATTATCTACGCTATCGACGGTACTGACAACTTCAATCTTGCTGTGCGGGCATTGCTGGCGTTGCCGACACGACCTAATGAAAACGGGCTTACATGATTTCTCATGTAAGCCCGAATCGTTTAACTTAAGTTGTGATTCCGACGTATGACACGCCAGAGTGTCAGCAGCTTAAATTAGAACTTGTGACGGACGCCAACGGTAACAGCAATTTGGCTACCATCTTGACCCGTACCATTGTTCATGATGCCTGGGTTGTTGATGTTCTTAGCATTCAGATCCGACACGAATGCGTACAGATCTGTACGTTGCGACAGCGAGTAGTCTGTACCGAGGTTCAGTTCGGTCAGCTTACCAGTGTTGCTGATGCCGTCAAAGTTAGCCTTGGTGTAGTCCACGCTAGCCAGCAACTTCAGAGCTGCAGACAGGGAGTAGGCTGTACCGATTTCAAACACTTGCGCCTTTTCCGCGTTAGCCAGGGACAACGCCGACGAAGTCGCTGTTGTAGTGGATGTCACGCCGATGATTGCCAGGTTTGCTGCAGTGTTTTGTGGTTGCTTGACCAGCGAGTAGTTAGCGTACACGCGTGCAGGACCGAACTGATAGCTAGCAACAGCGTTCAGCACCTTAGCCGCTGTTTGACCAGCTGTGTAGGTGGTGTAAGCCAGTGTCGAGCTGCTCAGCAAGCCAGTGTCAGCAGTAGTGCCAACGCCTGTGCCAGCCTTGGATTGGTAGTAGTTCAAACCCAGGCCCAGAGGACCGTTGACATATTGACCAGCCAGACCGAAGGCTTGACCATCGGAAGTCGAGCCAGCTGTTTCACCGAAACCGTAAATCAGGTTACCAGTGAAGCCGTTCAGGTTATTCGTGGTGTAAGCAACTGAATTGTTTGTACGTGTGCCTTCCAAACGGTCCAGATTGTGACCGACAGTACCAGTCACGCCACCGAAGTCGTTGACCGAAGTGAATGCGCTGATGGTATCAGCGAAGTCAGTTTGACGACCAACAGTCACGTTACCGAAACCGCCACCCAGACCAACGTACGATTTACGACGGAACAGAGTCGATGTGCCGCCAGTGCCGCTGGTGCCCAGGGAGCCATTGTCAGCGCTGAAGCCAGCTTCCAGAGCGAAGATTGCGTTCAGACCGCCACCCAGATCTTCAGTACCCTTGAAACCCAGACGCGAACCTTGGATAACGCCCGAGTTCACTGCGAATTGGCTGCCTGTGTTAGTACCGGTGGTTTGAGCACGGCTTGTGTATGTCAAACCTTCATCGACGATACCATAGATAGTGACGGAACTTTGTGCTTGTGCAGCACCTGCAAACGCGCCGAAAACGGCCAGTGCAAGCAGAGATTTTTTCATTTGACATCCTTCTATAAAAATAGTCTTGAGGATCCGTACATCTAGTCGGATGTTGAGACATTAAGGGTTCTCATTCGCCGTGGCCTCAGATTGGTCGTTTGACGAAGAGAGTTTTGGTTGAAATTCGCAATCTCCTGCAGGAGTGTTGTTTTTTTCTAACGCTTTTACTCTGCCGCTGGGTAGCGGATCGGTTTTTCAGGTTTTTGCCATGTTGGCGTAATCGATTGTTTATTTCTGGCAATGAGAAAAATTAAGAAAAGCCATTTCAAACTTGAATTGTTGTTTTAAAGCTCCAAGTTGCTAGGCTAAATGAGGAATAAAAAAAATATTGTGATTTATAGGGGATAATTTTTTCTTCAAAAGTGGGTTTGGATTGGTTTATGGCGAGTCGAGAAGATCTGGCAATTATTCGGGCAGCACGCGCTGGGCGGGCAGAAGCGCAACTGGCGCTGGGGCGACGTTATTTATATGGCGGCAATGGTTTGCCGCAAAGTTTTTCTACCGCACTGCATTGGCTTGATCGTGCCGCCCGGCAAGGTCTGGCTGATGCATGGTTGTTCATCGGTGAGCACATTCCTTTTGAAACTGTCGTCCAGGCATCGCAGCCGCTGGATTATGTACTCTGGTACGAGCGCGCCTTTGACACTGGGTTGAAAGCGGCGGGTTTGGCTTTTGCACGCCTGGTGTTGGTGTGCAAGGATCATCCAGGCGCACAGGGCATGCTTGCTAAGGCGATCAAGGTGTTGGAAGCAGAAGCGCATGCCGGTACGGCTGAGGCGCAGTGGTTGTTGTCGCAACAACAACTTGGTGCGCCGTGGCGCGGCGAGCTCCAGCCAGGCGACCTTAACGGCGCCGCTGAGGTCGCCGCCGGTTGGGTGCAAAAGGCTGCTGATGCGGGCATTGCCCCGGCACAATTGGCCTTGGCGGATGCCGCTTGGCAACGCGGTGATCGGAGTGACTTCATTCGTCGCGGCTGGCCTCTGGGGAAATCCCTATTAGCTCGATATGGCGCGCAATTGACTCAACTTAACGCGCCGTCTGAAAGTCTGGCTGCGCTTCTGGGGGAGGGTAATGTCGCTTTGCTCTCGCGTTTGTCGTTGGTGGCAGGTGAGCTCGACGAGGTCAATATTGATGAAGTCCAGCAACTGCTTGAGTTGGGCGCCTATGCTGACGACAAGATCGCGCAGTTGTCACTGGGCTTGTTTTTTGCACGCATGAGTAAAGACGGGGATAAGGCATTTTGCAATTGTGGCTCTGCCAATTATAAAAAGGCGATCCGCTGGCTCAATCAAGCGGGTGAGCGAGGTCTTGCTGCGGCTTGGTACGCTTTGTCGCGGATATACCTCAAACCTGAATTTTCGCAACGAAATCTTGCTGATGCGCAACATTATCTTGAGCATGCCGCTGAAATGGGGCATGTGCTGGCACAGTTGGAATGCGGTAGTAGTGCCTGGCGCAATCGTCGCGACGATCCTGCCAACGATGTGCGCGCTGCCTATTGGCTACAAAAGGCAGCGGCTCAGGGCAGCGATGATGCACGCCAGTTGCTGAGCAAGATCACGGATCGTCCCATGCCTGCAGCTTGGGCGGTCGAGGCCAAGCGCTATATGACGCGGGAGTTCCTGCTGGCCTATCCGTTCTTGGCGGCGCGTCTGGAACTGGCGACCTTGTTCGGGCTAACGCGTCCCGAGGCCTTGTTGATTGATCTCAAGCAAGCCGATTGCGGCCATTGCCTGGTGGTCGACATTCGTAATTACTATGCACGCAGCAAGCGTCGGCTTATATTAATAACCACCGGCGATGAGCGGCAGGTATTGAATCGTATTGGGCGTCTGTTTGAGGATGTCGATTGCAGTCTTAATGGTCCCGAGGGCAATTATCGCCAGCGCCTGTATCGTCTGAAGACGGCGGCACCGGTGGCGGCGGAGACTGAAGAAGAAAGCCTGGTCGAAGAGTCTTAGCTGGTTCGCGGCGATTACAAAAAAATGGTGCCTCAGGCACCATTTTTCTATCAGTAGTATTGCTACGCCGACATCAAATATCGATTTCGCCTTCGAACACGGATACGGCGGGCCCGGTCATCATGACCGGCTGACCCGGACCGGCCCAATCGATGACCAGTTCGCCGCCATGTGTCTGTACGGCCACTGGCGTCTCCAGCACGCCGCGCAGAATGCCTGCGACCACGGCAGCACAGGCGCCAGTGCCACAGGCCAGGGTTTCGCCGGCACCACGCTCAAAGACCCGTAAATTGATATGCTGGCGGTCAAGCACTTGCATGAATCCCGCATTGACCCGCTTGGGGAAGCGCGGATGATGTTCTAGCACTGGGCCGTCGATCAGCACTGGCGCCATCTCGCTATCGGCGACGATTTGCACCGCATGCGGATTGCCCATCGATACCACGGAGATCAAGCTGGTCTTGCCATTGATTTCGAGCGGCCATAGCGTATCGCGGCCTGCAATGGTGGCACTTAGTCCGGTAGCATCGAATGGCACCTCATGCGGCAGCAGGATCGGGGCCCCCATGTTGACGGTGACGCGACCATCTTCTTCTAGTGTGGGTTCGATGATGCCCGCCATGGTTTCCACACGGATAACGCGTTTAGTGGTCAGGCCCTTGTCGCTGACGAAGCGGGCAAATGCGCGGGCGCCGTTGCCGCATTGTTCGACTTCGCCGCCGTCGGCGTTGTAAATGCGATAACGGAAATCGATGTCGGCCGCGTGCGATTTCTCCACCACCAGCATCTGATCTGCGCCAATGCCGAAACGCCTGTCAGCAATGAACTTCCATTGCGCCGGTGTCAGGGCGATGTCTTGATGGATAGCATCGACGACGACAAAATCATTGCCGGCGCCATGCATTTTAGTGAATTTGATTTTCATGGCTAGATTATAGGGCCGCCTACCGGTCTTTGCTGTAGACATCGGCGTCGCCTGTGGGACGCGTTTTAAAGCGCTTGTGCGCCCAGAAATATTCTGCCGGCGCTTCGCGCACCCGTTCTTCAATGAACGCATTCATGCGTCGAGTTGCCTCGACCATGTCGTCACCAGGATAGTTTTCCCACGCCGGGTAAAAGGTGGTTTTCCAACCACGGTAGTGTGGCAGGAAAGTCGTGATGGCCGGCACCACATTGGCTTGCGTGGCCGAGGCAATGCGTGCGGTGGCTGTCAGTGTCGCCGCCGGGACGCCAAAGAAGGGGACGAATTCGGCGTCGCGCAAGCCAAAATCCATATCCGGCAGCATGATAAAGGGCAGGCCGTCGCGCATGGCGCGGATGATGGGCTTGATGCCCTTCTCGCGTGACAGCAAGGTCACCGGGCGAAAGCGCGAACGGCCTTTGAGCAAAGCCTGATCGACGATTTTATTTTGTTGCTTGGCGTATATAGTGCAGATGGACAAGTCCGAATTGAGCACCAAGGCGATGCCGGGGATTTCCAGGCAGACGAAATGCGGGCACAGCAAAATCGTCGGCCCCGACTTGAAGGTTTCCAGTGGGATGCCAGGCTCAACCTTGATCAGGCGTTTCAGGCGGGCTTCCGAAGCCCACCACAAGATGCCGCGCTCCAGTGCGCTGCGGGCATAGGCCTGAAAGTGGCCGCGTGCAATGACCATGCGTTCGGTCTCACTCTTGTCGGGAAAGCACAAGCGTAAATTGGTCAGCGTGATGTGACGGCGCGGTTTCATGACGATGAATAGCAAGCTTCCCAGCGCTTCGCCAAGACGCCCGAGGATTGGCAATGGCAGCCAATGCAGTAACCACATCAGGGCAATCAAGGCTCTCACGACTGGTCTCCGGCACCGGCGGGACTCACTCCGGGCGGTGTCTTGTAGCGGTTATAGCTCCAAATGTATTGCGCGGGGCAGCGGTCGATCAGTTTTTCCATGGCCAGATTGATGGCGCGTGCTTGTTGCTCTGGGGTATCGCCCAGCAGTTCCTCGAAGGCGACGAAATGGATGGCAAAGCCGCGCCCCCATGACAGCCGCTCGCCATAGGTCAGGATAATTGGTGCGCCGCTCATTTGCTGCATCTTGGCCGACAGTGTCATTGTGTAGGCCGGTTTGCCAAAGAAATTGGCCCACACGCCTTCTCCATTTTGCGGCACTTGGTCGGGTAGCAGGCCGATTGCCTTGCCGCCCTTCAATGCCTTGAGCAATGCACGCACGCCTGATAGGTTGGCTGGGGCGAGATGCAAATTCGGGCGCGAGCGCGCTCCTTCTATTAATGGTTTCAGTGCTGCCTGGCGCGGTGGTCGATACAAGGCCGTCAATGATGTCTGTTCGGCAATGACTTGCGCCGTGATTTCAAAGCAGCCCAGATGTGGTGTCAGGAAAATCACGCCTTTATTGGCATCGAGTGCAGCTTGTGCCAGCGCCCAGTTTTCGATGCGCGCGGCGCGCAAAACACGTTGCGGTGCTGCGCACCAGATAAAGGGCAGTTCAAAAATGCCTTTGCCAGCCTCATTGACTGCAGTCACTAAATTCTGTTGATAGCCAGCGCGGCCGAGGTTTTCCTTGAGACGTCTGCGATATGACGGTGCACTCAGATAGACCAGCCAGCCTACGGCGATCCCGAGTAAATGGAGCAAGGGCAGCGGAAGAAAAGAAAGCAGGCGAAATAAGGGAAAAAGCATACTTGCCGTAAATTTGGGAGGGGCTATGAAGAAAACGCTGAAATTGCCGAATAATTTCAAGAGGCGTAAAATAGCACGAAAGCCGTCGAGTTAATGACAACTTGCGAGACGGGATACAAATTTCGCTAAAGCGTCGCAGGCTCTGAGATGAGGCCGCGACAAGGTTCAATCTCTAGCATGAAACAGGAGTCTGCATGTCCAACGAATTTCTTTTTACCTCTGAATCCGTCTCTGAAGGCCACCCAGATAAAGTGGCTGACCAAATTTCAGACGCTATTCTGGATGCCATCTTTACCCAGGACCCACAATCCCGCGTTGCCGCAGAAACACTGTGCAACACCGGTCTGGTTGTGTTGGCCGGTGAAATCACTACACGCGCCAACGTTGACTACATTGAAGTCGCACGTCAAACCATCAAGCGCATCGGCTACGACAATGCAGATTACGGCATTGATTACAAGAGCTGCGCCGTGCTGGTCGCTTATGACAAACAATCTCCCGATATCGCACAGGGCGTTGATGAAGGCCGTGGCATCGACCTCGATCAAGGTGCCGGCGATCAAGGCCTGATGTTCGGTTATGCCTGCGATGAAACGCCGGAATTGATGCCAGCAGCAATCTACTATGCGCACCGCATCGTTGAACGCCAGTCGCAGTTGCGCAAGGATGGCCGTCTGCCATGGCTGCGCCCGGATGCCAAATCACAAGTTACCCTGAAGTACGTTGATGGCCGTCCGGTTGCTATTGATACCATCGTGTTGTCAACCCAGCATGCGCCGGAAATGGAGCACAAGGCCATCGAAGAAGCGGCGATCGAAGAGATCATCCGTCCGGTGTTGCCTGCTGAATGGCTGAAAAATACCCGTTATTTGATCAATCCGACCGGCCGTTTCGTCATTGGCGGGCCGCAAGGCGATTGCGGCCTGACCGGTCGCAAGATCATTGTCGATACCTACGGCGGTGCTGCACCGCACGGCGGCGGCGCGTTTTCGGGCAAGGATCCATCCAAGGTTGACCGCTCGGCAGCGTATGCCGGCCGTTATGTGGCCAAGAATATCGTGGCTGCAGGACTGGCTTCGCGTTGCCAGATTCAGGTGTCTTATGCCATCGGTATTGCCAAGCCGACCTCGGTCATGGTGACTACCTTCGGCACCGGCAAGATCAGCGATGAAAAGCTGGCGCAACTGGTGCAAGAACATTTCGACCTGCGTCCCAAGGGCATCGTGCAAATGCTCGATCTGTTGCGTCCTATTTATCAAAAGACGGCAGCTTACGGTCACTTCGGCCGCGAAGAGCCGGAATTTTCGTGGGAGCGCACCGACAAGGCCGCAGCTCTGCGCGCCGCAGCCGGATTCTAAATGCATCCGCAGAGCGCCTGACGCTCTGCTTTACGGCAATCCGTTTTGCGACGGATTGCCGTTATGCGCTGGCATTGCGCATGAGAAGTGATTTACAATGTCTGTCCTTATCAAGGAGCGTTGCGACAAGACCCTGTCTTGCCAGGCTTGATATGGTTACCAAGCAACTGCGCTCACGTTACTTTTTTTCTGTTTCATTATGAAAGGAGGGCGTGAACAACGCCGCAGTCATGAATACCTCTTCCACATCGAATTTCCAAGATTATGTGATCGCCGATATCGGCCTGGCCGCATGGGGTCATAAAGAAATCCGCATCGCCGAAACTGAAATGCCTGGCCTGATGGCCATTCGCGAAGAATTTGCCGCCGCACAGCCGCTCAAGGGCGCACGCATCACCGGCTCGATTCACATGACCATCCAGACCGCTGTGCTGATCCAGACCTTGGAAGCGCTGGGTGCCACGGTGCGTTGGGCATCGTGCAACATCTACTCGACGCAGGATCACGCGGCTGCCGCTATCGCCGATGCCGGCACCCCAGTGTTTGCGTTCAAGGGTGAAAATCTGGACCAGTATTGGGAGTTCACGCACCGCATCTTTGAATGGCCGGGTGCGGCAGACCAGCAAGCCAACATGATTCTCGACGACGGCGGCGATGCCACCCTGTTGTTGCATCTGGGCACACGTGCCGAAAAAGACGCATCGGTGCTCAATGACCCGAGTTCGGAAGAAGAAATCTGCCTGTTCAATTCGATCAAGAAGCGCCTGGCCTCGCACAGCAACTGGTATTCCTCGCGTCTGGCACAGATCAAGGGCGTGACCGAAGAAACCACCACCGGCGTGCATCGCCTGTATCAGATGCACAAGGATGGCAAGCTGGCTTTCCCGGCCATCAATGTCAATGATTCGGTCACCAAGTCCAAGTTCGACAATCTGTACGGCTGCCGTGAATCGCTGGTGGATGGCATCAAGCGCGCCACCGATGTCATGATCGCTGGCAAGGTCGCCGTCATCGCCGGTTACGGTGACGTCGGTAAGGGTTCGGCACAAGCCATGCGCGCCTTGTCGGCGCAAGTCTGGGTCACCGAAATCGATCCTATCTGTGCACTGCAGGCGGCCATGGAAGGCTATCGCGTGGTGACCATGGATTATGCGGCGGAACATGGCGATATTTTTGTGACATGTACCGGCAACTATCATGTGATCACAGAGAATCACATGAAGAAGATGAAAGATCAGGCGATTGTCTGCAACATCGGCCACTTCGACAATGAAATCGAAGTTGCCGCGCTCAAGCAATACACCTGGGAAAACATCAAGCCGCAAGTGGACCACGTGATTTTCCCTGACGGCAAGCGCATCATCCTCTTGGCCGAAGGTCGTCTGGTCAACCTCGGCTGCGGTACCGGCCATCCGTCGTATGTGATGAGCTCGTCGTTTGCCAACCAGACCATTGCCCAGATCGAATTGTTCGTCAATACCAAGAACTATCCGATCGGCGTCTATACGTTGCCAAAACATCTTGATGAAAAGGTCGCACGTCTGCAACTCAAGAAGCTCAACGCCCAATTGAGCGAACTGACTGCAGAACAAGCAGCCTATATCGGCGTGAAATCAGACGGCCCTTACAAGCCGGAACATTACCGCTATTAATCTGCTTGCTTGGCACGGCGGCGCGCGTTGTTGGTGCGCGCCGTTGTTGCGTCAACTTGAAGGATGTCCCATGTTGTTGCTGCTTACCTGGTTGATCAATGCCCTGGCGTTACTGGCGGTGCCTTATCTGATGCATTCGGTGCAAGTCGATAGTTTCGGCGCTGCGCTGGTTGCGGCGCTGATTCTGGGTTTTGTTAATACGCTGCTGCGCCCTATTTTGGTCGTGTTGACCTTGCCGGTCACCTTGCTCACGCTGGGTTTGTTCGTCCTGGTCATCAACGGTCTGATGTTCTGGGTGGTGGCGCAACTGGTCGGTGGTTTCCACGTCGCAGGTTTCTGGGCTGCGGTCGGTGGTGCTTTGTTGTACAGCATCGTCTCTTGGGCACTGTCCACGCTATTGCTTAAATCCAGGCGTAACTGATGGTCTGCGGATCACCTTAGTCATGACACCACATAATTTCAGTATCGAGTTTTTTCCGCCCAAGACGCCGGAAGGCACGGAAAAACTACGCATTACCCGCGCCAAACTGGCCGAGTTGCATCCCAAGTATTTTTCGGTCACCTTCGGTGCCGGCGGTTCAACCCAGCAAGGTACGCTCGACACGGTGCTGGAAATCCTAGGCGAAGGCCATGACGCCGCGCCGCACTTGTCTTGTATCGGTAGTTCGCGCGCCACATTGCGTACCATCCTCAACGAATACAAGGGGCATGGCATCAAACGCCTGGTCGCATTGCGCGGCGATCTGCCCAGCGGCTACGGCGCGGTGGATGTCGCCTCGGGTGAATTCCGTTATGCCAATGAACTGGTGGAATTCATTCGCGCAGAAACCGGTGACTGGTTCCATATCGAGGTCGGCGCCTATCCCGAAATGCATCCTCAGGCCAAATCGCCGCAGGACGACGTCCAGCAGTTCGTACGCAAGGTCAAGTGTGGTGCCGATGCTGCCATTACCCAGTATTTCTACAATGCCGATGCCTATTTTCATTTCATTGAGCAGACCCAGAAGCTGGGCGTCGATATTCCTGTCGTGCCCGGTATCATGCCGATCACCAATTACTCGCAATTGATGCGGTTTTCCGATATGTGCGGCACCGAAATTCCGCGCTGGATTCGTCTCAAGCTAGCCAGTTATGCCGACGATACGGAGTCCATCCGCGCCTTTGGCCTTGATGTCGTCACGCAACTGTGTGAGCGCTTGCTGCACGGCGGTGCACCGGGCCTGCATTTCTACAGCCTCAATCAAGCCAATGCGACCATGTCGATCTGGCAACGGCTGGTCGATTGAAGTGCTAGAGGCAATAAAAACAAAGCCGGCATGCTTGCGCTGCCGGCTTTTTTCATGTCTGGAGGCTGGGACGGTCACAGTCCCGTGATGATCAGGTCCAGCGCGATGTCGTGCGCTTCTCCGGCAAACTCTGCCAGTGCCTCACGATAAGCGACGCCGATACTGATGGGCCGCGGTTGCCGCGCCAGTGTGCGGTCGTAATAGCCGCCTCCGTAGCCAAGCCGGATACGTTGTGCATTGAAACCCAGACAAGGTATCAGCAGTGCTTGCGGCTGCGCCAGCACCTTCGTTGCCGGTACCAAGGTGCCCAAGGCATCCTTGACGAGTACTTCGCCCGGCACCCAGCGCACGAAATCGAGCGGCTCACCGCTGCCGCGAATAATTGGCAACGACAGGTGCACGCCTTTGGTGGCGAGCGCGTTATAGAGCGAATGCAGATCGGGTTCCTGCCGTATTGGATGATAGACACCTAGGCTAGTGACTGGATGCATCCGCAGCCAGTCCAGCAATTGCGCGCAGATTGCGGCTTCGGCGGCGGCTTTGCGCTCGGCACTGAGTCCGCGCCGCAGTACCAGCAGTTGGCTGCGCAACAAGGACTTCGCAGAGGGATCCTCTGGGGAACCGCTATCGCCCAGTATTGTCGTTGTTGTCATCTGTTTCAATCTAAGGTTGTCTAAGAATGCTATTAAAGAAATGCCTGGCTATCGCCGTCTGTACAGCTGCCATGGCTATCAGCCTTGCTATGCCGGCACACGCGGCACTGCCCGCCAATGCCACTGCGGATGACATTTTCCTGGCCTTGCGCGATGCGGTGCGCGCCGACGATTCAGCAAGCGCACTGAGCTTGGCCGCACGTTTGCCGGACTACGTCATTGCCTCTTACGTTGACTATTATCGCCTCAAGCCACGGGTTCGTGACTTCACCGCGCCGGTCGCAGAAATACGTGACTTTCTGACGCGCTACGAAGGCAGCGCCATTGCCGATCGTTTGCGTAATGATTGGTTGTTGGCCTTGGGCAAGAATGGTGACTGGGCCACCTTCGACGAGCAATATCCCCTGTTCGTGCTCAATGATGATGCGCAGGTCAAGTGCTTCGCGCTCAATTCGCGCGCGCTCAAAGGTCAGAACGTCACCGACGAAGCGCGTGCAGCGCTGACCAGCCCCAAGGATTTCGGTCAAGGTTGCACCGATCTGATCGCCACCCTGTTGCAGAATCGTCAGTTTGACGAAAATGATCTGTGGGCTCAACTGCGTCAAGCGGTGGAAGCCGGCAATATCTCGGTGGCACGGCGCATGGCGACGGCGCTGCCTGACAATACCGCGGCCACGCTGGCGCAGGCGATCAACAAGCCTGCATTGATACTGGCGCGTGGGCCTGGCAAGAGCCGCACGGCGCATGAACTGTATATCATTGCGCTCGGTAGCGCCGCCCGCAACAATGCGCAACAAGCCGCCATCTTGCTCAGTACGATGAGCGCACTGACGCCATCAGAGCAGGCCATTGCCTGGGCGCAAGTGGCTTTGCCGGCGTCAATGAAGCTGATGCCTGAAGCGATCAATTACTGGAGCAAGACCGATGATGCGACGCTGTCCTATGAGGCGTATCAGTGGAAAGCGCGGATTGCACTGCGCGCCGGTGACTGGAAAATGGTCAGAGCGACAATCGAAGCCATGCCTGCCAGCCTGCGCAGCGATATCACCTGGATTTACTGGCTGGCGCGCGCCTTGCGCCAGGATGGCCAGAACGAAGCGGCGCAGCGGCTGTTTCAGTCGATTGCCTCCAACGTCGGCTTCTACGGCCAATTGGCGACCGAAGAGCTAGGCAGGAAAATTGTCATCCCGCCTGGCCCGCCGCCGCCGACTGCCGCCGAGCTGGCACCGATGGCGCAGAATGCCGGTTTCAAGCGATCGCTCAAGTTTTATGACCTGAACATGCGTTTCGAAGGCATTCGCGAGTGGAACTGGGAATTGCGCAAGATGAATGACCGTCAGTTACTGGCGGCGGCCGAATTTGCCCGCCAGAGCGATGTGCTCGACAGGATGGTCAACACCTCGGATCGGACTCGCAGCACCATGGATTTCACGCAGCGCTTTCCCGCTCCGCATCTGGCCGAGATGAGTGCCAACACGGCGCCGCTGGGACTGGAAAATGCCTGGGTTTATGGCCTGATCCGTCAAGAATCACGGTTTATCAAGAATGCCCAGTCCTACGTCGGTGCCTCCGGCCTGATGCAACTGATGCCATCGACCGCCAAATATGTCGCCAAGAAAATTGGCATGGTGCAATTCACACAAGATCAAATCAATGATATCGGTACCAATCTGCAGCTCGGCACCAATTATCTCAACATGGTATTGGGCAATCTGGATGGTTCCCAGGCGCTGGCCACAGCCGCCTACAATGCTGGTCCAAGCCGCCCGCGTAGCTGGCGTTCGACCTTGCCGGGACCGGTCGAAGGGGCAATTTTCGCCGAAACGATTCCCTTTAATGAGACGCGTGGCTACGTCAAGAACGTGATGTCCAATGCCACTTATTACGCGGCTATGTTCGAGAACCGGCCACAATCCTTGAAACAGCGGCTGGGCACGATCGCTCCCAAGGTCAATACGCCGACTGACTTGCCCTAGGGCTTGCGCCTGCGGTTGCGTCATGCGCGCCAAACCGCCGGCCGCGATGCGGATTCATTCATGCAAGTTCATTGATGCAATAGCTGCTTGCTTCGAGCAAGGGCAAGCGAGGAAGGGACGTGGCAATGAGATACAAGAATATCTTGATGATTGGCGGCACCGGTTTCATCGGTAGCCAGGTAGTGGCGCAACTGGCGCGCAGTGGCGTCTCCAGAGTTACGGTGCCCAGCCGTCGCTATGAGTCCAGCAAGCACTTGCTGGTGATGCCGACGGTGCGCACGGTGATTGCTGACGTGCATGACGAGGCGATGCTCGACCAACTGTTCGAGGGTGTTGACGCGGTAGTGAATCTGGTCGGTATTTTGCAGTCGCGGCGGGGCCCTGCCGGCAGCGCCTATGGCCCTGATTTTGCCCGCGTGCACGTTGCCTTGCCGCAAAAAATTGTTGCCGCATGTCGCCGCCACGGGGTCCAACGCCTGGTGCATGTCAGCGCCCTCGGCGCCGCTATCGAGGCGCCCTCGATGTATTTGCGCTCCAAGGCCGCTGGCGAAGCGGCGGTCTGGGCCGAGCACGAGCTGGCTACCACGGTGTTGCGACCAGCGGTCGTATTTGGCGAGCAGGATCATTTTCTGAACATGTTCGCCGCTTTGCAAAAATATGTTCCGGTGCTGCCGCTGGGCTCTGCCGCGGTGCGTTTTCAGCCGGTTTATGTGGGCGATGTGGCGCGTGCGGTGGTGACGGTCTTGCAAGAGCATATCGGTTTTGGTAAAACGTATGAGCTGGCCGGACCGCAGATATACACGCTGGCGCAACTGGTGCGGCTGGCAGGTAGCTTGGCTGGGCATGCACGGCCGATTATCGCTTTGCCGCCGTTGTTGGCCAGGCTGCAGGCCTTTTGTCTGGAATATTTGCCAGGACAGCTGATGAGTCGCGATAATCTGGCATCCATGCAGCTCGATAATGTCGCTACGGCAGCGATGGCTGCTGAACTCGGGATCGTGCCGATGGCGCTGGAACAGGTGGCGCCGCGTTATCTGGCCGGCTTCAATAGCCAGCAGCAACTGGATGCTTATCGCCGCAATGCCCGTCGTTGACAAGCTTGCCTGGCACGCGAGCCGCGCCAGCAGTTCCTCTTATTTTAAGGATGTCTCATGCAGAATACCGAACTCGATGCCGTACTTTCACAAACCTTGGAAAAGGCCAGAAAGAACATACTGACGCTGGTCATCGGCAACAAGAATTATTCTTCCTGGTCGATGCGTCCCTGGGTCGTGATGACGGCATTCGATATCGCTTTCCGTGAAATACGCATCTGCCTGGATCAGGTCGACACTGACGCCAATATTGCCGAATACAGTGCCGCTGGCCGGGTACCGATATTGCTCGATGACAAAACGACGATCTGGGATTCGCTTGCCATCTGTGAATATCTTGCCGAGCAATTCCCCGACCGTGCGCTGTGGCCGCAGGACACTGCTGCACGTGCCGTGGCCCGCAGTGTCTGCGCCGAGATGCACTCCAGTTTCGGCGGCTTGCGTAGCGCCATGAGCATGGACATCCGCGCTAGTTACCCTGGCCGAGGCCGCACGCCCGAAGCGCAAGGTGATATCGGCCGTATCAGTGAGATCTGGGAAGATTGCCTTTCGCAGTTCGGTCACCATGAGTTTTTGTTCGGCGATTTTTCGATTGCCGATGCCTTCTATGCGCCGGTGGTGATGCGTTTCCGTACTTATCAAGTGTCGCTGGCACCAGCGCTACAGGCGTACTGTGACCGTGTCGCCGCCCATCCGGCAGTTGCGCTCTGGATCGCTGGCGCCCTGGCGGAGACCGAAGTCTTGCCGGATCATTGAGGACCTTGGACGACATGCACATCTACAGCGTCGGTGGTGCGGTGCGTGATGAGTTGCTCGGCTTGCCGGTGCAGGATCGCGACTACGTGGTCGTCGGCGCCACGCCCGCCGATATGCTGGCGCAGGGTTATCGCCCGGTCGGTAAGGATTTCCCGGTGTTTCTACATCCGCGTACGCAGGAAGAATATGCGCTGGCGCGCACCGAGCGCAAGACGGCACCAGGCTACAAGGGTTTTGTTTTTCACACCGACAGCGCGGTCACGCTGGAGCAGGATCTGGCGCGACGCGACCTCACCATCAACGCCATTGCCAAAGGCGACGATGGCGTGCTGGTCGATCCCTTCGATGGACAAGCCGATTTGCGCCAGCGCGTGTTTCGTCACGTGTCGCTGGCATTTGTGGAAGACCCGGTGCGAATTTTGCGGGTGGCCCGTTTTGCTGCCCGTTTTCCTGATTTTACGGTCGCCGCGCCCACCAATGCACTGATGCAGGAGATGGTGCGCCAAGGCGAAGTTGACGCGCTGGTGCCTGAGCGCGTCTGGCAGGAACTGGCGCGCGGCATGATGGAGAAAAAGCCCTCGCGCATGTTTGCCGTGCTGCGTGCCTGTGGCGCGCTGGCGCGCATTCTGCCTGAGCTGGAAGCGTTGTGGGGCGTACCGCAGCCGGCCAAATATCATCCCGAAATCGATACCGGCGTACACGTCATGCTGGTGCTGGACTATGCCGCCACACGCGGCTATTCGCTGGGCGTGCGTTTTGCGGCCTTGCTACATGATCTTGGCAAGGGCAACACGCCGGCTGCATTGTGGCCCAGCCATCATGGTCACGAAGGGCGCAGCGTGGAATTGGTGGAAGCGATTTGCGCGCGCCTGAAAGTGCCCAATGATTGCCGCGATCTGGCGGTTATTACCGCACGCGAACATGGCAATGTCGGGCGCGCTTTTGAATTGCGGCCGTCCACCATCGTCAACCTGCTGGCACGTTGCGACGGGTTTCGCAAACCGCAACGGTTTCACGACATGCTGCAAGCATCCGAATGCGATCGGCGCGGGCGCACCGGCTTTGAGGATGTCGCCTTTGCGCAGCTGGATTATCTGATGGGGGCGTTGCAGGCCGCGCAGTCCATTGATGCCGGCGCCATCGCTGCACGTTGCAATGCGCAGCCGCAGCGCATACCGCAAGCCATACTCGCTGCGCGCACGATGGCCGTGAAGGGCTACGTTGCTGGCGCCAATCCCGATGTCAATATTACCGAAGAAAGCTAAGTCCAACCATCATGACGAAGCTGCGCACCCAACTGCTGGATTGCCTGGAACGGTGCAAAGACGTGATTGCAGATGCGTCCGGCAAGCCGATGATTCTGGTCAAGGAGTTGTCGCCGCGTGCGCGCCGCCATCTGTTGCGGCACTTCCTGGCGCTGGAAGAGAAGGATCGCTTGCTGCGCTTCGGTACCAAGTTGTCGGACGAACTGGTGACACGCTATGTTGAGCGGCTCGATTTTTCGCGTGACACCATCTTCGGCGTGTATGACCGTAAATTACGCTTGCTTGGCGCCGGCCATCTGGCGTTTGCGCCGCGCGAAGCTACGCGTGTGAGCGGCGCCACCATCAAGCCCATCGTGGCCGAATTCGGCGTCTCGGTGGCCACTGCCGCGCGCGGCATGGGCGTGGGCACCAAGCTGTTCGAACGCGGCGCCATGCATTGCCGCAATGCCGATGTTGATACTTTGTACATGCATTGCCTGTCGTCCAACAAGGTGATGATGCACATCGCCGCCAAAGCCGGCATGGAAATCCAGCGCGACTACGGCGAAGCCGACGCCTACCTTAAACTCAAACCGGCCAACTCAGCGACGGTGTTTCAGGAAGCGATGGCGGAGCAGGCGGCAACGCTGGACTATATCGTCAAAGCCAATGTGCGCGCTTTGTTCAAATGGGTGGCCAAGATCACCGGTATTGGTAAGCCAAAGGCCTAATCAGAGCGTCGCAGATGCACAATCCGTGCAGCAAATCGGCGCATAATATTTTCATCAGGTTTTTTCAAAAGAACAACGATCATGGACAGCAAAGTCAGTACCGAGGATTTTTTCGCCAGTGTCGCCACCAAGTCAGATAGCGGCGCCTTGCGCGGCGACTATACGCATGCCGACAAGAATTATGTAGTCGCCCAGCAATGGGATGCCTATACACCGCAACAACATGCGCTGTGGCGGCGCTTGTATGAGCGCCAGGCCAAGCTCATTCCCGGACGTGCCTGCGATGTCTTCATCGATAGCCTCAAGGCGCTCGACGTATCGCAAGGCATTCCCAATTTTGAGCGCACCAGCGCCGCTTTGTACCAGGCCACCCGTTGGCAATTGGTCGCAGTGCCGGGGCTGGTGCCGGAGCATACCTTCTTCGAACATCTGGCCAATCGGCGCTTCCCGGTGACGGTGTGGCTGCGCGAAGAGCACGAGTTCGATTACATCGTCGAGCCAGATGTGTTCCACGATTTCTTTGGTCATGTGCCCTTGTTGTTCAATCCAATCTTCGCCGAGCATTTGCAGGAATACGGCAAAGGTGGGCTGAAGGCGCTTGCGCTTGATGGACTAGGTTTTTTGGCGCGGCTGTATTGGTACACCATCGAGTTCGGATTGATTCAGAGTGCGCAAGGATTGCGGGTCTACGGTGCCGGCATTCTGTCTTCCGGCGGCGAGCTGGAGTATTGTTTGCGCGATCCGCAACCCAATCGCATTGCCTTCGATGTCGAACGCGTCATGCGCACGCTCTACAAGATTGACTCGTATCAGGAGAGCTATTTCGTGATCAAGGATTTCCAACAATTGTTTGACGACACCGCTCCCGATTTCACGCCGCTGTATGCGCATCTGAAAACGTTGGAGACTTTGCCTGCCAACTGTCTGTTGCCCGATGAGACGCATTTTCCTCTAGCCTGAACCTTGTCATAGTAATAAAAACCTGCCTCTGCGGCAGGTTTTTTTTCATCTGCCGCCGCCCTTGTTGTCGCGCGCTATGCTGCAGCGTGCGTAGCAGCTTGGCGGCCGTTGTGCTAGTGTAGCTAGAATAAAAGAAAGACACGCATGGCCCACAAGGCGATGCAGTTCTACCTGGATTCTGAACGAATCCAAGTGCAAACAAAGACACGATTTTTGGCACGGAGACAAAACGCATGAACGCACCCCTACCGCTGGCATCCGGACAAGCACCACTGCTGGATGACATTTCCCTCGATGATAAATATGCGCTCGCGCATGGCCGGGTTTTCATGACCGGCATTCAGGCCCTGATACGCTTGCCAATGTTGCAACGGCAAGCCGATCTGAAGGCCGGCCTCAATACCGCCGGTTACCTCACCGGTTATCGCGGCTCGCCCTTGGGCACCGTCGATCAGACCGCCGCCAAGGCCAAGAAATACTTGGAGGCCGCGCACGTCAAATTTCACCCCGGTATGAACGAAGACCTCGCCGCTACCAGCGTCTGGGGCACGCAGCAGGTCAATCTGTTTCCGGGCGCGCAATACGACGGCGTGTTTTCGCTATGGTATGGCAAGGGGCCGGGCGTGGATCGCTGCGGCGACGTCTTCAAACATGCCAATATGGCAGGCACCTCGCACCACGGCGGCGTGCTGGTCATCGCCGGCGACGATCATGCCGCGAAATCCTCGACCACCGCGCATCAAAGCGAACATATCCTGAAGGCCTGCGGCATTCCGGTGCTGTATCCGTCATCGGTGCAGGAATACCTCGATTATGGCCTGCACGGTTGGGCGATGAGCCGCTACACCGGTTTGTGGGTGGCCATGAAATGCGTGACCGATATCGTCGAGTCCGGCATGTCGGTGACAATCGATGCGCAGCGCGTGCAACCGATTATGCCGGATGACTTCGTGCTGCCGCCGGGCGGACTGAATATCCGCCAGCCCGATACGGTGCTGGAGCAGGAAACCCGCATGAACGTCTACAAGTGGTACGCGGCGCTGGCGTATGCACGGGTCAACAAGCTCAACCAGATCATCTGGGACAGTCCGCATGCGCGTATCGGCATCATCACGGCAGGCAAGTCCTACCTCGACACTCGTCAAGCCCTCGATGACCTCGGCATCGATGAACAGGTGGCCCGCGATATCGGACTGCGACTCTACAAGATTGGTATGACCTGGCCGCTGGAAGCGCAAGGCGTGCACGAATTTGCGCAAGGTCTGGAAGAGATTCTGGTGGTGGAAGAGAAGCGCCAGATCCTGGAATACCAACTCAAGGAAGAGCTCTACAACTGGCGTGACGATGTGCGCCCGCGCGTGGTCGGCAAGTTTGACGACACCGGTGAATGGAGCGGTCCGCCTAGTGAGGGCCACGGCAACTGGCTGTTGCCCGCCACCTATGAACTGAGCCCGGCGCAGATTGCGCGTGCCATCGCCGCCCGCATTTCCAAATACTTCGCCGGTCATCCGATCGAGCAGCGCGTCAAGGCCCGCATTGCCTTTCTTGAAGCCAAGGAGGCCACGCTCAATGTCAGCATCAAAGCCGATCCCGAAAAAGATCGTATTCCGCATTTCTGCTCCGGCTGTCCGCACAACACCTCCACCAAATTGCCCGACGGCAGTCGCGCGCTGGCTGGCATCGGCTGTCATTACATGGTGACCTGGATGGACCGCGAATCGTCGATCTTTTCGCACATGGGCGGTGAAGGCGTGACCTGGGTCGGCCAGGCGCCGTTCACCAGCGAGAAGCATGTATTTTCCAATCTCGGCGACGGCACCTATTTTCACTCAGGTTTGTTGGCAGTGCGCGCAGCGGTGGCGGCCAATGTCAATATGACCTACAAGATTCTCTACAACGACGCGGTCGCCATGACCGGCGGTCAAGAGTTTGACGGCCCGCTCGATCCGGCCATGATTTCACGCCAGTTGGCTGCTGAGAACGTGGGACCCATCATCGTCGTCACCGACGAGCCGGACAAATATCCTGCTGGTACCGCCTGGGCCGACGGCGTGACCATCCGTCATCGCAGCGAACTCGACGCGGTACAGCGCGAGCTGCGTGAACGGCCGGGCGTGTCGGCCATGATCTATGATCAGACCTGCGCCTCGGAAAAACGCCGCCGCCGCAAACGCAACGCCTATCCCGATCCGGCCAAACGCGCCGTGATCAACGAGGCCGTGTGCGAAGGCTGCGGCGATTGCAGCGTGCAATCGAATTGTTTGTCGGTGGAACCGCTGGAGACCGAATTCGGCCGCAAGCGTCAGATCAATCAATCGTCCTGCAACAAGGATTATTCTTGCGTCACCGGTTTTTGCCCTAGCTTTGTCACGGTCGAAGGCGGCCAACTGAAAAAGGCCAAACGCGTGGCCGCTGATGCCATCGGTAGCGCCGACAAGGCCGCACCACCAGCCTTGCCGCAACCGGTATTGCCCGCATTGGGACAGAGTTACGGCATCATTGTCACCGGCATTGGCGGCACCGGCGTGATCACCATCGGTCAGATTCTGGCCATGGCCGCGCATGTCGAAGGCCGCGCTTGTTCGGTGCTGGACATGAGCGGACTGGCGCAGAAAGGTGGACCGGTGATGTCGCATGTGCGGCTGTCGGAACGCAGCGACGACTTGCATTCAACCCGCGTAGGCACTGGTGCCGCTGACCTTGTGATCGGTTGCGACGTCATCGTCACCGCTAGCCGTGATGCGCTCTCGCGCATGGGCGAAGGACGCACGCATGCCGCTGTCAATTCGACACAAATGCCCACCGCTGCCTTCGTACGCAATCCCGATTGGCAATTCCCGGCGGCCTCGGCCGAAAGCAGCATCCAGAAAGCCTGCGGCCAGGATCGTGTGGCGCTTATCGATGCCGGCAACATTGCCACCGCACTCATGGGCGACGCCATCGCCACCAATATGTTCATGCTCGGTTACGCCTGGCAGCGGGGTTGGGTGCCTTTGTCCGAAGCTGCCATTCTCAAGGCCATTGAGCTCAATGCCTTGTCGGTGGAATTCAACAAGCAGGCCTTCGGTTGGGGCCGTACTGCCGCCCACGATGTCACAGCGGTAGCGCAGGCCGCGCAACGCAATGGCATGAAGGCGCAAGTGATCAACTTCACACGCACGCCGCAGCTCGACGAAGTTGTGGCCAAGCGCAGCGCCTTCTTGAGCGAATATCAACATGCCGACTATGCTCGTCAATACAGCGACTTTGTGGCGCAGGTACGGCTCGCGGAAAATCGCCTGGGGCCGTCAGCGCATGGCTTGAAGCTGAGCAATGCGGTGGCGCACTATTTGTTCAAGCTGATGGCATACAAGGACGAATACGAAGTCGCCCGGCTCTACACGGCGCCGGCGTTCCGCGAAAAAATTGCCGCCATGTTCGACGGCGACTATCAGCTCAAATTCCATTTGGCACCGCCGCTATTGGCCAAACACGATAGCCATGGCCATTTGATCAAGCGCGAGTATGGTCCATGGATGATGCGTGCTTTTGGCGTGCTGGCGCACTTGCGTTTCTTGCGCGGCGGCGTTCTTGATCCGTTCGGCTACACTAGCGAGCGCAAGCAGGAGCGTGCTTTGATTGGTGCCTACCGCGAGACGGTGGCCGTCCTTCTGAGCAAACTCAGCGTCGACAATTTGGCGCAGGCGGTGGCGATTGCGCGTATCCCCGAGGAGATTCGTGGTTATGGTCACGTCAAGGAGCGTCATCTGACGGCGGCAAAACTCAAAGAAGCCGAGTTGTTACGCCAGTATCTCGCAGGTCAGGCCACGCCGGGGCAGGGTGGCAAGCAGGCGGCGTAATCTGCTTGAACCAGCAAAAAACTGACGCGGCCAAGCTTGCTGGTCGCGTCAGCGCACTTTCGCTGCACGGCGCCCGCCGCTCACGCGCGCAATGCCAGCCAGATCCTGCCAGCTTTGTACCTCTGTAAATCCCCGCTGCGTGAGCAACTGGCGTACCTCTTCGGCCTGGTCGTAACCATGTTCCATCAACAGCCAGCCATGGCTGTTCAGATACTGTGGGGCGCCGGCGATGATGATGCGCAGAGCCGACAAGCCATCGGCATGATCGGTCAGTGCACCGATCGGTTCAAAGCGTAGATCGCCTTGTGCCAGGTGGGCATCACCGGCGACGATGTAGGGCGGGTTGGCGGCGATCAGGTCGAAGGTGGGTCTTGCTTCCAGGGCGGCATACCAGTCGCTGCAGACAAACTCGACGGTGGCACTGTGACGCAAGGCATTGGCTGCGGCCACTTGCAAGGCAGCGGGGCTGACATCCAGCGCCATCATGGTGACATCAGTACGGGTGTGCGCGATGGCCACAGCAATGGCACCCGAGCCGGTGCCCATGTCGAGTGCCGTGGCGCCTGGCACCAAGCGCTCCAGCGCCAGCTCGACTAGCAATTCGGTCTCCGGACGCGGAATCAATACGTCCGGCGTGACCTGCAGCGGCAAACCAAAGAATTCACGCTCGCCGACGATATAGGCAATGGGCTCGCCTTGCAGGCGGCGTTGGAATAGCGCCATCAGGTTGACGGCTTCGTTTTCATTGAGCAGGCGTTCGGATTGGGTGATGAGCTGGATGCGTGAGAGTTGCAGCGCATGGCCCAACAGGATGCGGTTTTCCAGCATATCCAGCGGCGCGCTGCGCAGTGCTTCAGCCAGACTGATACCAGGCCGAAGCACAAAGGAGGAGTTCACTGCAGCAACCGGTTCAGCTGCGTTTGAAGAAGCGTCGTGCCAGCAGCAAGGCCAGTAACACGAAGCAGATCAGCGACCATTTCGGAATCGCCAGACCCAGGAACGGGTATTGCATCGAGCACAGACCATCGGCCTGGAACAGCAAGGGAAACCATTTGGCGGTGGCAATCGTGTTCAGCGGAGTTTCCAATGGATCAATGCCGCAGGAAGTACCGGGATGGGCCTGCACCCACAAATGCCAGCCGGCCGTGCCGACGCCGCCCAATGCGCCCAGCAGACCAAGGCCGGTGCCGATTCTGGCGGCAGCCGCCGGCAGCAAGGCAAAAATGACGCAGATGATGGCGATGGCGGCGAAGCAGTAGCGCTGAATGATGCACAGCGGGCAGGGTGCCATTTCTTCGACGATTTGCAAATAGAGGGCCACACCGAGCAAGGCAACGCAAGCAACGGCAACCGAGAGCAAGAGGAATTTAGAGGATTTCATAGGATCAATATTTGATGTTGTTGGGATCGGGCTTACCTCAGAGACGGCCCCGTGCAATAGGTTCCAGCACTGCAGCATTGTGCCATAGCAGGTGACAATGAATGCCGATTGAGTCTGTTTTAGATGACGATGGCGCCACCTCGGTTGCTGGCTTTGGTCTTACTCGTCGTCGCCGAGTTGCGCCAGCAGTTCGGCTTGATGCTCGGTAATCAGGGCATTGGTCAGTTCGGTCAAATCGCCATCCATAATGAAATCGAGTTTGTACAAGGTCAGGTTGATGCGATGGTCGGTCATCCGGCCTTGCGGGAAGTTATAGGTGCGAATGCGTTCGCTGCGGTCGCCCGAGCCGATCAGTGACTTGCGGGTGGCGGCTTCCTTGGATTGCTGCTCGCGCAACTGCACGTCCTTGATGCGTGCGGCCAGCACTTTCAATGCCGAGGCCTTGTTCTTGTGCTGGCTGCGGTCATCCTGGCACTCGACCACAATGCCGGTTGGCATATGGGTGATACGCACGGCCGAGTCGGTCTTGTTGATGTGCTGGCCACCGGCGCCGGAGGCGCGGTAAGTATCGATGCGGATATCGGCCGGATTGATGTCGACGTCTTCCAGCTCGTCAGCTTCCGGCATGACTGCCACAGTGCAGGCTGAGGTATGGATGCGGCCCTGAGTTTCGGTGGCTGGTACCCGTTGCACGCGGTGACCGCCGGATTCAAACTTCAGGCGCGAATAGGCACCGAAGCCGGCGATGCGCACGATCACTTCCTTATAGCCGCCGATGTCCGAGTCCGACGCCGACATCATTTCCACCTGCCAGCGATTGCGCTCGGCGAAGCGGCTATACATGCGCAGCAGGTCGCCGGCAAACAGGGCTGATTCATCACCGCCGGTGCCGGCGCGGATTTCCAGGAAAATATTGCGTTCGTCGTTGGGATCCTTGGGCAGCAGCATCTTTTGCAGATCCGCTTCGAGCGTCTCCATACGGTTCTTGGCGTCGTTGATTTCTTCCTGCGCAAATTCCTTCATGTCAGGATCAGTCAGTAGCCCCTGCGCCGTGGCGATGTCATTGGCGGCCTGGGTATAACGCAAATACAAAGCCACCAGCGGACCCAATTCGGCGTGCTCGCGCGTCATCTTGCGGTAGTTGTCCATGTTCGTGGTGGCATCTTCTTGTGCCAACAGACTATTGAGTTCTTCCAGCCGTTCGGCGAGCTGGTCGAGTTTGGCAAGCATGGATGGTTTCATGGGGCAGCGATAGTTTCAATGAAGCAGTGATGAATGGGAGCAAAGCTGAGCTTGCAGGAGCAAGGCGCCAACCGCAGTCGCGGTCCACACGCCGGTAGCAGTAGAGGGGCGCTAACGTTTGTTGCGGAATAGTTGCGGCAGCAGTTGGACCAGTTGCGAGCGCTGGTCGCCTTGCGCATGATGCAGGGCCTGTTGCGGGCCGTGCAGGAACTTGGCTGTCAGGCCCTTGGATAAAGCTTCGAGCACGATGTCGATGTCTTCGCCCCTGGCCAGCATCTTGCGGGCGCGTTCCAGCTCACCCAAGCGCAAGGCTTCGCCACTGTCATGCAGATCCTGGATCAGCGGCACCACGGCGCGGTTATCGATCCAGTGCATGAATGACTGCACGCGGGTTTCAATGATGGCTTCGGCCTGGGCTACTGCGGCCTGACGATTTTCCACACCGCTTTGCACCACCGAAGCGAGATCGTCCACGGTGTAGAGGAAGACGTCATCAAGACGGCCGACTTCGGCTTCAATATCGCGTGGCACCGCCAGATCGACCATGAACATCGGTTTATGACGGCGCGCCTTGACGGCACGTTCCACCAGACCCAGGCCGATGATCGGCAGCGAGGAAGCGGTACAGGAGACGACAATATCGTAACGTGCCAGCTGGGTCGGCAAATCCGCCAGCCGGATGGCCGAGCCACTGAAACGATGGGCCAGCATCTCGCCGCGATCCAGCGTGCGGTTGGCAACGGTCAGTGATTTAGGATTTTGCGCAGCAAAGTGCGTAGCGCACAGTTCTATCATTTCACCGGCGCCGATGAACAACACATTCTGACCGCTAATCGAATCAAAAATGCGTTGCGACAAACGCACTGCGGCGGCGGCCATAGAGACGCTGTGAGCACCGATTTCGGTCGTGCTACGCACTTCCTTGGCGACCGCAAAGCTGCGTTGGAACAATTGGTGCAAATAGGTGCCCAGACCGCCGGCGGCGTCCGCCTGGCGTACTGCGTCTTTCATCTGGCCCAGGATCTGCGGTTCGCCCAGCACCATCGAATCGAGCCCGGAGGCGACGCGAAAGGCATGGCGTACGGCATTGTCTTGCGGCAAGGCATATAGGAAAGGACGCAATTCAGCGTAGGAAAGCCGATGATAATCAGCCAGAAAATGCGCCGTGCTGTCGATGGCGGCCTCCACGCCGCCAGCCACTTTGGTGCTGGCCGCATAGAGCTCGGTGCGGTTGCAGGTCGACAGAATCGCTGCCTCGCCGGTCTGTGCAACGCTTGAACTCAGGTCGGCACGGCCAAACCAGGCTCGCGCAGACGCCACTGCCTGACCGATCTGATCGGCCGGGAACGCCACCTTTTCGCGCAGCGACAGTGGCGCGGTGGTGTGGTTGAGTCCGACGGCAAGCAAGTGCATGATTTTCGGGGGCAGCTGCGTAAAAATAGTGGAGATTTCAGCTAGCTATTATACCTGTTGCAGGTAAAGGGACTTTGAACTGTATCAATAATGACGATATAAGCTGGCTATTGGCTTTGCTGCTCGGAACGGCTCGACAATGTTGCCATATGGGCAATAAGCGCCTTGGCATAGCGCTGCGGCTGTTCTAGATCGGGGAAATGGCCGCAGTCGGCAAAACGCACGATGTTTGTACGCGGCAGGCACTCCAGCAAAGATGCCGCTAGTGTTGCTCGGTGCGAACGGTCTTGCTCGCCCCAGATCAGCGTGCACTGCAGGTCAGGAAGCGGGGCCAGTAGCGATTCGCGTAGCAGGCCCTGAACCACGCTGGCCAGGCAGAAGCAGCCGCCAGCGTCAAACGATTGTCGTGCCAGTTGTTGCCACGCAGTGGCGCAGGTGTGTGACGGTAAGGCACTGCGATACCAAAGCTGCGCCAGCTTGCGGCGCAGCAGCCAGCTTATCAATTGCCCCGCCACGGGGATCCGCAAAGGCCGCGGAATCATGCGATAGGCCCAGGCGCGCATGGCTGCCAGGGATGGGGTTTGCGACAAGACCAGGCTGGCGATGCGTGGTGGCGCCAGTTGCGCTGCGCGCACTGCATAGAGGCCGTTGGCGCAACTGAAGGCCAGCGTGGCGCTGGCAATGCCCAACTGATCCAGCGCCTGCAGCACAACTTCGGCGCCTTGTTGCAGCGAGTGGCTATAGTCGGCCGCAGGCAGTGACAAGCCGAAGCCGGGCATGTCAAAACATACCACCCGAAAACGGGGCGTCAGCAGTGCGATCAGCTCAGCGTAATGGGCGACGACATTGGGGCCATCTGGAGTCAAGACGATGCAGGGCCGCTCGGCGGCAGCGTGATCCCGAGTCGCTGAATCCACCACATGTATTTTCCCGGCAGCGGTCTCCAGGTAACGGGCGGTGGTAGCGCTGGATTTGTTGCCAAGACGAGCCGCCAGCCGGGTCAGCAGATAGTCGGTGCGCGCGCCAGGCATATTAGACCTGTTCCAACTGATATCCATAGCCATACACCGTGCTAAGCCGAAAGCCCTGTTCCGGCTGCAGTTGCAGCTTGCTGCGTACGCGCGAAATATGGGTGTCGATGGTGCGGGTCGGCAAGGCATTTTCAGCTTCCAGGCCCCACACGCTTTCTTGCAGATAGGCACGCGAGAGTGGCCGGCCGAGGTTGTTGAACAAGAGTAGCGCCAGCGCAAATTCCTTCTGCGTCAGCGTGGTGCGCAGGCCGGCATGGCTGACGCTATGGGTCAGCGATTCAAACAGGTAGCCGCCGATTTGCTGCAGCGGGGCGTCATCGTAGTCGGGATAGGCCAGCTGCAACAGCAGTCTGACCCGTGTCGCCAGGCAGTGGCGTTGCAGCGGCTTGAATTCACTGGCAAACAGACGCTGGCCGCCATGTTCGTTGACGAAGGCGGCTAGTCGCTTGAGCTCGGTCGGCTGGTCGCTCGCGAGCAATAAGAGCGGGATCTGTTGTGCCTGCGCCAGCTGTGCCAGTGGCGTCAACTGCGCGCCGGCGTAGGCGATATCGACGATCAGCATTTGTGCCTGCAGGCGTGCCAGATCGGCATACTGCGCGACGCCCTGGCAATCGTGCGCAGGCAGGCTGCGCGCGATCAGGGCGAGGTCGTCGCTAGAAGGACTGAGGATGGCAATGTGCATGGCAAATGCCAGGCCGTTACTTAAGGCGCGTCGCTATCGGGCAGCACCACGTTGACATCAAGCACTTCCAGGTTGCCTTGGCGGTCCAGCGAGATTTTGATGTCATCGGCATCGACCTTGGTGTACTTGGAAATGACCTCGATCAATTCCTTGTGCAGCGCCGGCAGAAAGTCGTAGCCCTGGCCCTGACGGCCGCCGCGTTCGCGTGCAATGATGATTTGCAAGCGTTCTTTGGCCGCCGTCGCCGTCTTGGTCTTGGGCGGGAACAGGAAGGAAAGCAAAGCCATGGTTACTTACCTCCGAAAATACGCTGCAGCAGGCCCGGCTTTTCGTAGCTGGTAAAGCGCAACGGCAAGTCTTCGCCGAGGAAACGGCCGACCAGATCCAGATAGGCGTCAGAGACATCGGTCTCTTTCAGATGAATCGCCGGGTTGCCTTGATTGGAGGCTTGCAGCACCGATTCGGATTCTGGAATGATGCCGATCAGCGGGATGCGCAAGATTTCCTGAACGTCGGTGTAGGACAGCATTTCGCCGGCTTCGACACGCTTGGGTGAATAGCGGGTGATCAGCAGATGTTCCTTGACCGGTTCGCCGCCGTTGAGGGCGCGGCGCGACTTGGCCTGAATGATGCCCAGGATGCGGTCGGAATCACGCACCGAAGACACTTCCGGGTTGGTCACGATGATCGCTTCATCGGCGAAGGTCAGCGCCATCACGGCACCATGTTCGATACCGGCTGGAGAATCGCAGATGATGTATTCGAAATCCATCTTCACCAGTTCACCCAGCACGCGTTCTACACCGGCTTCGGTCAGAGCATCCTTGTCGCGGGTTTGCGAGGCTGGCAGGATGTACAGGTTGTCGCAATGCTTGTCCTTGATCAAGGCCTGATTGAGCGAGGCTTCCTGATTGACGACATTGATCAGATCGTAGACCACGCGACGCTCGCAACCCATGATCAGATCAAGGTTGCGCAGACCGACGTCGAAGTCGATCACGACCGTCTTGTGTCCGCGCATAGCCAGACCCGATGCGAAACTGGCGCTTGATGTCGTTTTGCCGACGCCGCCTTTACCAGAGGTCACAACGATGATTTTTGCCACAAAAGACTCCTTAGAAGATCAGTTTATTTGAGTGTTCATTAAATGCCTGTGCCGTGATGCACAAGCATGAATCATGCTTTGCCGTTGATGGCCAGCACGTCGATGCGGTCGCCGTTGAGGCGGACCTGCACCTGCTGCTGCGCCAGTTCGGCGGGATGGCCGTTTTCAAAGGTGCGATAGACGCCGGCAATCGATACCAGTTCCGCTTCCAGGCTGGCGGCGAAGATGCGCGCCTCGGTATTGCCGCTGGCGCCGGCCAGCGCACGTCCGCGCAAGGGAGCGTAGACGTGGATACTGCCGTCGGCGATGATTTCGGCACCATTGTTGACGGCCGCCATGATCACCAGATCGGCGCCGCGTGCATAGATGCGCTGGCCGGCGCGCACCGGGGTGTCGACGATCATGGTGTTGAGCGGCTTGGCTGGTGGCGCAACTGGGGCTGGGGCCGGTGTGGCAGCGGCCCATGCCGGCGCCGTTTTGGGCGCCTCTGTAGCAGCGGCGGCAACGGCAACTGCGGGCGTCTCAATCACCACGGCCGCTGGCGCTGTTTCAGGCTGCGCACGCGGTGGCGCGCCGCTGTCCAGGCTCAGGCCAAGGGCGGTGATTTCGGCATGCAGTGGTTCAGGCGCATTGCGCACTGCGACGGCGTTGAGCCGATGGCGTTTGAACAAGCTCACCAGCGCGGCCCAGTCGATCTGGCCAGGGCTGCTGTCGAGCGCACCGACGTCGAGCACGGCGAATTCGTCTTCGAAGAAGTCGGACATGCCACCGGTCATCTCCTTGAGCGCCTGTTCCAGCGTCGCAGGATCGGTTTCGTGGAGAATCGCCGAAATGGCGACCACCGTAGATATTTTGATATCGATCGGTTTGCGGTTTTTTTGCATAAAGTATTCAGTGCCAGCAGCTGCATGCGCGGCGCTGGCTTCAAGGCGTTCGGGGAATATCAACTGGGTTTAACAGGTATTGCCAACTTAATAAGTCGCGGCCTGGCCACCGCAAGCAAGCGCAAGCACGTTGGTTCTGCATTATACAGTCAGGCTGGCGGCGGGATAGAGCGCATTGTTGCGCAATGCAGGGCGATCGACAGATTTGTCCAATGCCGGGCGGGGGAGTTGTGGTTTGCCGGCGGCGTAGGCCGCCGGCAAGTTGCTGCAGGAAATTACCTAGATGGCAATATGGCGTCGACTGGAGTCAGTCCGGCTTAGCCTGGTACCTTGCCGTCTACACCTTCCACGTAGAACTTGATGCCATGCAGAAAGTCGTCATTGGCAACCGCGTCTTTGGCGACCACTTCCTTGCCGGTGTTGTCCTTGATCGGACCCTTCCAGATCGGTGCGCTGCCATCTGCGATACCCTTTTTGCGGGTCTCGACCAGTGCCTTGACGTCGTCAGGCACGGCAGCATTGAAGGCGCCCAGGTCGATGCCGTTTTCCTTCAGGCCGTTCCAGCTGAAGCCGGTCTTCCAGCTGCCATCGAGCACAGCTTGCACGCGTGCGGTGTAGTACACACCCCATTTGTTCATCGATGCGGCCAGATGTGCCTTGGGACCAAAGCTGGTCATGTCGCTGTCCCAGCCGATGGCATAGACGCCTTTTTCTTGGGCCGTCTGCACCACTGCCGCCGAGTCCGTGTTTTGCATGAGCACGTCAACGCCCTGACCGATCAGCGTGGTCGCGGCTTCACGTTCCTTGCCCGGATCGAACCACTTGTTGACCCAAACGACGCGGGTAGTGGCTTTCGGATTGATCGAGCGGGCACCGAGGGTGAAGGCGTCAATATTGCGGATCACTTCAGGAATCGGCACCGAACCAACCACGCCCAGTTTGCCGGATTTGCTCATCTTGCCGGCCACTACGCCTGCCAGGTAAGCGCCTTCATAGGTGCGCACATCGTACTGCGCCATGTTGTCGGCGGTCTTGTAGCCGGTGGCATGTTCAAACTTGACGTCTGGGAATTCCTTGGCGACCTTCAACATGGCTTCCATGTAACCGAAGGAGGTACCGAAGATCAGCTTGTTGCCGTCGGTGGCCAATTGGCGGAATACGCGTTCGGCGTCGGCCGCCGATTCAGGGACGTTTTCGATAAACGTGGTCTTGACCTTGTCGCCGAACTTGGCGTCAACTTCCTTGCGGCCGGCGTCGTGCGCAAAGGTCCAGCCGGCGTCGCCTACCGGGCCGACGTAGACGAAGGCGACCTTCAGCGGATCGGCTTTTGCCGGTGCCGGTGCGGCAGCAGCAGCGGGTGCCGGCGCAGGAGCAGCTTCTTCTTTTTTACCGCAGCCAATCAAGCTGGCGGCGGCTAATGTGGCGAGCATCGCAATCGAGGCTCTGCGCGAAATTCCCATGTGTTTCTCCCTAAGCGTTGTTGATGGAATCGGTGTGGCAGCAAAACAAAAAAAACAAAAAAACAAAAAAACAAAATTAAAGCAAAGATAAAACGGTCAATCAGGAGGCGCCGGGGCGGAACGGTTTGCCCAGCGAGGCCGGCATGTTCAGCCTGATCCAGTCGGGATTGCGCGAGATCAGCGCCAGCACCACGATGGTGGCGACATAAGGCAGCATCGACAGAATCTGCGAGGGAATCGTCACGCCGATGCCTTGTAGATAAAACTGCAGGATCGTGACGCTGCCAAACAGTAATGAGCCGAGCAAGACGCGTGCCGGGCGCCAGGTCGCAAATGCGGTCAGTGCGAGCGCAATCCAACCGCGTCCCGAGACCAGGCCCTCGACCCACATCGGGGTATACACCAACGACAGATAAGCGCCGGCCAGACCGCAGCAGGCGCCGCCAAACAATAGCGCCATGAAGCGGATGCCATGCACCGAATAACCGAGCGCATGCGCTGATTCCGGCGATTCGCCGACGGCGCGCAGGATCAGCCCGGCGCGGGTGCGATAGAGAAACCAGGCAACGGCGGCGCACAACAGCAGCGCCAGATAACTCATCCAATGTTGGCTGAACAAGGCAGGGCCGACGAAAGGCAGATCCCGCAACAGCGGGATGCCGCTGCTCTGCGCGGCTAACGCCAGTCCGACGAAATGCTGGCCGACGAAGGCCGATAAGCCGGCACCGAAAATCGACAGTGCCAGACCGGTGGCCACTTGATTGGTCGCCAGCAATAGCGCCAGCCAGGCGAACAGCGTCGACAGCAGCATGCCGCAGATGGCGCCGGCGGCGAAGCCGAGCAGTGCGCTATGAGTGGTGTAGCCGACGGCAAAGCCGGCGATGGCAGACACCAGCATCATGCCTTCGGCGCCCAGGTTGAGCACCCCGGCGCGTTCATTGATGAGCAGGCCGATCGCCGCCAGCAGCAAGGGCGTACCGGAATTGATCGAGGCCGCGATGAGAGAAGCGAGTTGTTCCATGTGCGTTCCTTATTCTTATGCTTGTTGTTTCCAGCGCAGCCGATAGTCGATCAGCGTGTCGCAGGCTAGCAGCAGGAACAGCAGCATGCCCTGGAACACGCCGGTGATCGCCGACGGCAGGCCCAGGCGCGATTGCGCCAGTTCGCCGCCTAAATACAGCAGCGACATGATCAGGCCGCCAAAGACGGCGCCGATTGGATGCAAGCGGCCGATGAAGGCGACGATGATGGCTGCAAAACCATAGCCCGGTGACACCGAGGGCAGTAGCTGACCGATCGGCCCGGCAATTTCAAAGGCCCCGGCCAGACCGGCAAAACCACCTGAAATGAGCAGCGACATCCACAGTGCATTGCGGCTGGAAAAACCTGCATAACGCGCTGCATGCGGCGCTACGCCGCCGACCGTCAGCGAGAAACCGCGCAGACTGCGTGTCACGAACACCGTCATGATCAATGCCGCCACGATGGTCACCACAAAACCCACATGCAAACGGGTGCCGGCAATCAGCATGGGCAGCATGAACTCGTCGGAGAACACTTTCGACTGTGGGAAATTCATGCCGTTGGGGTCTTTCAGTGGACCATTCACCGCATACATCAGCAGCAATTGCGCAACATAGGTCAGCATCAACGAGACCAGAATTTCATTGGCATTGAAGCGGTCACGCAGCAAGGCCGTGATGCTGGCCCAGAAGGCCCCGCCCAGCACGCCGGCACAGATCATCAGGATCAGCCCGACGGTGCCGGAAATACCATGCCCAGGCACGTCCAGCCAGACCAACATGGCGCCCGCGCACAGCGCGCCGACGGTGAACTGGCCTTCGGCGCCGATGTTCCAGATACTGGCGCGAAAACAGACGGTCAGCCCCAGTGCGCACAGGATCAGTGGCACCGATTTAAGCAGCAGTTCGCTGATGGCGCGCTTGCCGCTGAACGGATCAATCAGGAACACCTTCAGTGCGGCCACCGGGTCCTTGCCCAGCAGCAGGAATAGCAGGGCGCCCAGGATCATGGTCAGCACAATGGCCAACAGCGGCGACAGATACGTCATGGTTTGCGAGGGCGCGCCGCGCAACTCCAGCTTCAAGGGAAACGCCTTAAGCATGACCGGCCTCCGTTGCTACCGTGCCGGCGGCGGTGTCGTGCCACAGGCCGCTCATCCACAGGCCAACCTGTTCGCGGGTGGCTTGCTCGATTTGTATGGAGGGTGACAACTGGCCCTTGGCAATCACATGCAGGCGATCGCACAGTGCGAACAGTTCGTCGAGTTCTTCTGATATGACCAGCACGGCACAGCCTTCTTGTTTGAGCGCGAGGATTTCGGCATGGATCTGGGCGGCAGCGCCGACGTCCACGCCCCAGGTCGGCTGCGCCACGATGAATACGCTGGGCTTGCGTTCCATTTCACGGCCGACGATGAATTTTTGCAGGTTGCCGCCCGACAGGCTCTTGGCCAAGGCATCAGGACCGCTGGCCTTGACCTTGAAGCGCTCGATGATGGACGCGGCAACACGCCGGGTATAGGCGAAATCGATCATGCCACGTTTGACGTAAGGATCTTTCTGGTGCGACAGCAGCATGTTGGCGGCCAGGCTCAGGCTGGGCACGGCGCCGCGCCCCAGCCGCTCTTCCGGCACCAGACCTAGTCCGCGTGCGCGCCGTGGATTGGGCGCCAGATGACCGACCGCTGCGCCACCGAGCACAATCATGTTGGGTGCAGCGCGCTGATCTTCGCCGGATAATGCGGCCAACAATTCCTGCTGACCGTTGCCTGAGACGCCGGCAATACCGACGATTTCACCGGCCCGCACTTCGCACTCGATATCCTTGAGTTCGGTGGCAAACAAATGCGCCTTGGGCAGGCACAGGCGGTTGATATGCAGCTTGAGTTCGTTGCGATGGATCTCGTGGTTGCGTTCGCGCCGCAGTCGTACCAGCTCGTCGCCGATCATCATGCGCGACAGGCCGGCGCTGGTTTCGTTGCGCGGATCGCAGTTGCCGGTGACGCGGCCGCCGCGCATCACGGTTGCGCTATGACAGAGTGCCCGGATTTCGTCGAGCTTGTGACTGATATAGAGAATGCTGCAACCTTCTGCGGCCAGCTTACGCAGGGTGATGAACAGTTTTTCCACAGCCTGCGGCGTGAGCACCGAAGTGGGCTCGTCGAGGATCAGCAATTGCGGATTGGTCAGCAGTGCGCGCACGATTTCAACGCGCTGGCGTTCACCTACCGAGAGAGTATGCACATGCCGGTTGGGCTCCAGTTCCAGCCCATATTTTTCGCCGGTCTGACGAATACGCGCGGTCAGTTCCTGCAAATCGGTATCGGCTTGCAGTCCAAGCGCAATGTTCTCGGCCACGGTGAGCGTATCGAACAGCGAAAAATGTTGAAACACCATGGCAATGCCAAGCTTGCGCGCCACGTGTGGATTGCTGATGTGTACCACTTCGCCGTTCCAGCGAATCTCGCCGGCGTCCGGTTTGACGGTGCCGAAGATGATTTTCATCAGCGTCGACTTGCCGGCGCCATTCTCGCCGAGCACAGCGTGAATTTCACCAGGAGTAACGCGCAGGTTGATGTCGTCGTTGGCCAATACCCCGGGGTAGGCCTTGCGTATGTGCGCTATTTCAAGACGTGCAGGCGTAGCGGTCACGGATTCCTTTCACGGAAGCACTGTGCGGCCATACAGGCACGGGCACAGTCTTCTGGTTATTCAAATGTCTTGCGGAATTTACCATAGACGAATTGTCAACAATCCGAAAAATGGAAAAAAATGATCGATGCTTGTCACTTGTCCTGGCGCCCGGATTATTTGCCGACCGCGCCGCGATGGGCCCAACGCGTAGTCCTTTTTTCAATGATGGCGAACAACACATACATCGCCATCGCCATGGCGCCGATGACCACCAGGCCGGCAAATGCCAGCGGCATCTTCATCGACGAGCCAGCCGACACCAGCAGATAACCGATGCCTTCGTTGGAAGCGTTCATCTCGGACACGGTGGAGCCGACAAAGGCTAGCGTGATGGCGACCTTGAGCGAGGCAAAGAAATACGGCATGGAACGCGGCAGGCCGACCTTGAGCAGGATGTCCATGCGTTTTGCGCCCAGCACGCGCAGCACGTCTTCCAGTTCTGGTTCCAGCGTGGCCAGTCCGGTGGCGATATTGACCATGATGGGGAAAAACGAAATCAAAAACGCGGTCAAGATGGCCGGACCGGCGCCGATGCCGAACCAGACCACCAGCACCGGCACGAAGGCCGCTTTAGGCAGTGCATTGAAGGCGGTCATCAAGGGGTAGACGGCGGCATACAACAAGGGCGACGAGCCGATCAAAAAGCCCAGCGAGACACCCACTGCCACCGCGATGGCAAAGCCCACCATAGTGACCCAGAAGGTACTGAGGGCATGATGTGCAATCGGCCCGGAAAATTCGATGAGCGCTTCAACGATGGCCATCGGGCTAGGAAAAATGAACTCGGATATTTCCAGTGCACTGCACAGCACCTGCCAGATCACCAGGATCGCCAGCAATAGCAGCCAGGGGGCCATGGTTTTGGCGGCGGCGCTCAAAGGGGATGGTTTTTTCATCTTGTCTCGATCAGATTCAGGTATTGCGCACGCGGCCGATATGTTCGCGCAACTCGTGCACCAGGGCATTGAAAGGATCGGTATAAGTCAGTTCCAGTTCGCGCGGACGCGGCAACGGGTTGACCTTGCGCGCGACAATGCGACCCGGACGTTTGCTCATCACATAGATAGTGTCGGCCAAAAAAGCGGCTTCGCGCAGATCGTGGGTGACCAGAATGACGTTGAAGCGACGCTCGGTCCACAAGTCGCGCAGCACGCACCACAGCTCTTCGCGGGTGAAGGCATCGAGCGCGCCGAACGGTTCATCCAACAGCAGCATCTTGGGTTCATGGATCAAGGCACGGCAGATCGAGGCGCGCTGCTGCATGCCGCCAGACAGTTGCCACGGGAATTTGTCGGCGTAACCATCCAGTCCCACGGTCTTGAGCAGTTGCTTGGCGCGTTCCACATACTGAGCGCGGTTTTTCTTGAAATCCTGGCGATACGGCTCGACGATTTCCAGTGGCAGCAAGACATTGTCAAGCGTGGTACGCCAGGGTAGCAAGGTCGGCGCCTGGAAAGCCATGCCGACGATCTTCAGGGGGCCGGTGACGGCTTTGCCGTCGATGGCGACGCTGCCGCGGGTGGGTGGCTTGAGGCCGGTGGCTAGCTTCATGAAGGTCGATTTGCCGCAGCCGGACGGCCCCACGATGGCAATGAATTCGCCTTGCCGGGTTTGCAGCGAGATATCCTCGACGGCAAACTCATCCGCGCCGTCGTAGGACAAAAAGACGCGGCGGAAATCGACGAAAGTATCGGTCATGGTGGTGGTTGTTACGGTTGCGGTAGGCAAGTTTATTTCCCCAACACGTTCAATGCGTCCTTGCTTGGCAGGAAGGCCGAAGTCCAGACTTTATCGACATTGACGCGGGTCTTGGTCGCATAGACATCCGAGACTTGCGAAGCCATCAGCGTCAGGCGCGGCAGCGAGATCTGGCCATAGCCTTCGGCTTTGGCATGGGGTGTGGCGATGGCGCTGGAAATGGCCAGCTTGAGACGGCGCAGTTCCAGTTTTTCGTCAATCAGGCCGTCGCGTTCCTTGAGGACCTTGATCGCTGCTTCAGGATTGGCCAGCACGTCGCGGGTGGCTTTGGCAAAGGCACGCAGGAAACCCTTCAAGGCTTCGGGATTGGTCTTCATCAGGCTTTCGTTGGCGATGATGGCGTTGCCATACAGCCTGACGCCATAGTCCGGATACATCATTACGTTGATGTCCTGATCTTTATAACCACGGGCATTGAGGTTGAGCAGCGAAGTGAAATAAAAGCCGGTAATGGCGTCAACATCGCCGCGCGCCAGCATGGTTTCACGCAATGGCGGATCCATGCTGATCCAGTTGGCTTTGGAAGCGTCTAGGCCGTTGGCCTTGGCGAAGATAGGGTAGGCGCGGCGGCCAGCATCGAATACCGGCGAGCCCAGCTTCTTGCCGACCAGATCGGCCGGTGTTTTGATGCCGCTTTTCTTGAGTGAGAAGATGGCGGCCGGGGTGTCGTTGTAGACCATCATGACCGCCATCGGTTTGCCGGGAGCGGTGGGATTGTTGGCCGTAAATTCCATCAGCGCGGCCATGTCGGCGAAACCCATGTCGTAAGTGCCCGAGGCGACCCGATTGACGGCGTTGCCCGAACCGTTGCCGGCGTCGATGGTGACATCCAGTTTTTCCTGCTCGAAATAGCCCTTGGATTTGGCCACCAGAAATAACGCCGCCGGACCTTCAAAGCGCCAGTCCAGCTGAAACTTGATCTTGGTCTGCGCGAAGGCGGCCGAGCAGGCTGCGCTGAGCAAGAAGGCGGCGGTGAACTTGACGAATTTCTTGGCTGGCATGTGACGTTCCCTTGAATGATTGATGAGGCCGGGCTGTTGCAAATGTCTCTGCATTTTGTGGCCTGGTTTTACAAATTGTCTAAAACGATGTGGGGATAAAAGCATTTACTGTGCCAAGCGTGAAATGGGCTTGCTGTCAGTCTGATTTTTAAGGGACTCTATTTTTGTCGACAATTTTAAAAATAGTTTGCAACAATTTGGTGCTCATTTGCACCTAAATTGAAAGAATGCACTAAAAAAATGAATTCAATTAGGCTTTAGCGTCAATAAACACATGGCTTTTTACTTTCTTGTTGTTTTTTCTTCTCCTCTAATATTGTCAACAATTTATTTTATATGTGTCGGCCGATTAATGGCGGGCCCCTTGCCGCTGAAGTGAACTCGGCGATGCGCTTGGTCAAGCAAGTGCACAGCGGAGAGATATTCAATGGCTGCGCATTGCCGACGATATTGTCGACATTTCTTTGGATTCTATTTTTCGGCTGGCACGGCGTTTGCATTATCGAACCCGGCAGATTGGTATTCGGCGCTTGTCGTGAGCAATAGGCCCGACCTTATTTGACATGGGTGAGCAAATGAAGAAGCGCGCGGTGAATCAACTTGAGGCGCCGCGCGTTTGGGTCTGAGTTTAATTTTTTGTGAATTGTAAAAGGGGAGAAACTTATGAAGAAAAATGCAATGGGAATGTGCTTGACTGGCGCAGTGCTGGCTGTATCGGCTTTGAGTGGCGCAGCGCATGCCGAGGAATGGTCCGATAATTCGCTCAGTGTGCGTTACGGTACGCAATTCGCTGAGCCCTTCGTCGCTGACGATATCACCAAGACCATCCTTAATTTCACGCATGTCGGCGGCTATAAGTACGGTACCAATTTCGTGAGCGTCGATATGCTCATGTCCAATAACGTCGACAGTGATTCGCAAGAAGCTTATGTGGTCTATCGCAATACCGTCGATGCCAGCAAGGTCACTGGCAAGGACCTGTCCTGGGGCCCGGTGCGTAGCGTTGGCGGCACCATTGGTTTCGACTGGAACACCAAGGATGATCCTGGTTACAGCTCGCGCAAGCGCATGTTCGTTCTCGGCCCGACCGTGATGATGGATGTGCCCGGCTTTCTGAACATCAGTGTGCTGGCGTTGTGGGAAAGCAATCAGCCGCTCAATTCGGACGGCGTGCGTATCTCTCGCTATGAATACAAAACGCATCCGGCGCTGAGCCTGTCCTGGGGCATTCCTTTGGGCGGCGGTTTTGCCTTTGAAGGTTATACCGACTACATCGCGGCCAAGGGCACCGACGAATTTGGCGACCCAACAGCGCCCGAATTGAATTTTGACGGCGAAGTCATGTACGACGTCGGCATGCCGCTGGGGATGGGAAAGAACGTCTTGCGCGTCGGTCTGGAGTATCAATACTGGCGCAACAAATTTGGTAATCCGGATACCGCTCCTTACTCGCTGGCCAAGACACCGATGCTGCGCGCCGAATATCATTTCTAAGCTGACCCTGGTGATGGGCGTGGCTGTCGCGCCATCACCTTTTTTGATGATGTGCCGGGTCGTTGATCCGGCATTTTTTATGTCTGGCAGGATGGGGATGCGGGCGAAGAAAAATGTCGTCATCGTTGGCGAGTATGGGCCCATGTTTTGTCGACAAAGATTTTTTAAATATGGATAATTTGGTGCTGAAGATGCACTAATTCAGGCCTCTTGCACTAAAACAGGTTTGCCTTTGTGACGATGGATAGCTGATGTGATGGGCTATTTCAGTTAGGATGGCTGCGCTGGAGCAGTATTGAAAGGCTTGTGTAAATTGTTGACAATATGTTTTTCAAGTTTGGTTCAACAATGGTAATGATATAAACAATTTACTGGCAAATTTATGAGTGGAGCGTAATGGAAGCATATCTCTTTGACTGGCTCAATCTCCTGTTGCGTTGGCTGCATGTGATCACCGCCATTGCCTGGATAGGTTCGTCGTTTTACTTCGTCTGGCTCGACAATAGCTTGACCAGACCGGAAGACCCCGCGCTATTGGAGAAGGGGGTGGGCGGCGAATTGTGGGCGGTGCATGGCGGCGGATTTTACAATCCGCAAAAATACCTGCTGGCACCGAAAACCCTGCCACAGAATCTGCATTGGTTTTTCTGGGAGTCTTATAGCACCTGGTTGTCCGGCTTCGCTTTGTTTTCGGTGCTGTATCTGTTCAATGCCGGCAGCTTCCTGGTTGATCCGCATGTGCTGCCGATGTCGGCCGGCACCGCAGTATTGGCAGCGTTGGCGTATCTGCTGGCCGGCTGGGTGGTGTACGACGCCATCTGCCGTTTGTTCGGCGACAAGCCGGGCGGCGACCGTGTGGTCGGCATATTGGTGACGGTGTATGTGGTGATTGCGGTATGGGTGGCCTGCCACGTCTTTTCGGGGCGTGCGGCGTTTCTGATGACTGGCGCTTCGTTGGCTACTGTGATGAGCGCCAATGTTCTGTTCTGGATCATTCCGGGTCAGCGCAAGATGGTGGCTTCCATGCGTGCCGGACAGAGCCCGGATCCACTCCATGGCAAGCGCGGCAAGCAACGCAGCGTGCACAATACCTACTTCACCCTGCCGGTGATTTTTGCCATGCTGTCAAACCATTACAGCATGACCTATAGTGCCGCCAACAACTGGCTGGTGTTACTGCTGATCATGTTGGCCGGGGTCTTGATCCGGCAATTCTTTGTGCTTAAACACAAGGGCGTGATCAAGTGGCCCTATCCGCTCGCCGCGCTGCTTATTCTGGCTGGTGTGGCGGCCTGGATCGTGCCGCAGTCGGCCCTGCAGAGGCCCACTGGCGGCGCTGCGACGCAGGTGTCATTTGCACAGGTGCAGCAAGTTGTACAGGCACGCTGCATACAATGCCATGCGGCGCAGCCGACACTCATGGCGGAGCCGGGCAAAGGCATACTGCTCGATAGCAAAGAGGGCATACTGCAGCATGCGCAACAGATGTATCAGCAAGCCGTGGTGCAAAAGGCGATGCCGCTGGGGAATCTGACCAACATCACCGACGGCGAGCGGGCGTTGCTGGGCAAGTGGTTTGAACAGGGTGCCAAGCCAGACTGAGTGCCGGCGTCGGCAAGCCAGGCGTTAACAATCAACGGGGCTGAACTTGATGTTCGGCCCCGTTTGCTTTTAGCCCGCGCTTTGATAAGGATGCTGGCGCCGCCAGTGCTCGGCAATGTCGAGTCGACGGCAGATCCAGACGCGCTCATGCGATTGCACATAATCGAGGAAGCGCTGCAGTGCGACGAAGCGGCCGGGGCGCCCCAGCAGGCGGCAATGCATGCCCACTGACAGCATCTTCGGTGCTTCCTCGCCTTCCTGATACAGCACATCGAAGCTGTCTTTGAGGTATTGGAAAAAATGCTCGGCAGTGTTGAAGCCTTGTGCCGTGGCAAAGCGCATATCGTTGCTATCGAGGGTATAGGGCACCACCAGATGTGGCTGGCGGCTGCCGTCGGCCAGCGCGACATCAGTCCAGAACGGCAGATCGTCGCCGTAGTAGTCCGAGTCATAGCTGAAGCCGCCATGCTCGACCACCAATTGGCGCGTATTGGGCGAATCGCGACCGGTGTACCAGCCTTGCGGGGTGATGCCGGTGAGCCCGCGCAAAATGTCTACCGCAGCGTGCATATGCGCACGCTCGGTATCGATATCGACATTCTGGTAGTGAATCCAGCGCAAACCGTGGCAGGCGATTTCGTGACCCAGCTCGACCAAGGCCTGGGTCAGTTCAGGATGGCGCTGCAAGGCCATGGCGATGCCAAACACGGTCAGTGGCAACTGGCGTTTTTCGAATTCGCGCAGGATGCGCCAGACGCCAACGCGTGAGCCGTATTCGTAGATTGACTCCATCGACAGGTGGCGTGCCGGATAGGCAGTCGCACCAATGATTTCGGAAAGAAATTGTTCCGAGGCGGGGTCGCCGTGGAGCACCGAGTTCTCACCGCCCTCTTCATAGTTGAGCACGAACTGTACGGCAATTTTTGCTTGGCCTGGCCAGTTCGCGTGAGGAACATTGCGGCCGTAGCCGATCAGATCGCGTGGATAGTTGTTTGCTTGTTGCATGGCTTCAATAGGTGGATGAATCAAGCTGCGTTACGCCTTTCCCAACACCGAGCGTAGATCGAAGTGGTCGTTGCTGTCCGGGCGTACGCGGTCTTCGCATAAGTGCAAATGGTGTGCCATGTGCTCTTGTGCCAGCGCGATGTCGCCACTTTCGAGCGCGGCCAGCACGGTATCGTGCTCGTCAAAGGAGCAGGCGTTATGACCCGGCGCTTCGGTCTTGGCGATCATCAGCGTGGTGCGCGAGACCAGCTTGCGCAGGGTGTCGACCAGCAAGATGTTGTCGGTCAGCTCCGCCAGCGCCAAGTGGAATTGTGCCGACAGCCTGATCCAGCGCGGTCGGTCGCCGCTCAGGTAAGACTGCCGTTCTTCCTCGACCATCTTGCGCAAGCCGGCGATCTGACGTGTGCTGGCTTCGCGGCCGACCTTGTCGAGCACAGCGTATTCAATGATATTGCGCAACTCGAACATGTCCTTGACCTCGGTACTGGAAGGACTGGCGATGAAGGCGCCGCGATTGGCTTCGAGGTCAACCATGCCTTCGCTGGACAGGCGCGACAAGACCTTGCGCACGGTGTGGCGGGCGGTATCGTAAATCTGGCACAAGACCTGCTCTGTGAGCTTGGTGCGCGGTGGCAGGCGATGTTCCATGATGGCGTCGTAGATATCTTGGTAAATACGTTCCTCTATGGCCGCTGAGGGCTCCCGTGCAGCTGTCGATGTCGCGGATAACAAACGGATCGTCTTGGTGGTTTTGGTCATGGCGCGTAAGTAAGTGATGACAGTGAATTGCGGATATTGCAACCGATGCAACAGTAACGATGGAAACGAACTGAGCAGAAGTCGTACCTGCACCACGTATTGTCGACAATGATAAAGTCAATCCGCAACAATTTGGTGAAATGTTGCACCATAAGTGGCAGTGCAGCAAAGCTTCTGCACCACAAGGCGGTACGCCGGGCAACTACAGCGGACGCTGCCGCAGGCAGGTTTTTCACGGTGTTGGTTAGCAACCCGCGTGTCATCCGTATTAGCGCAATATTGTTAACAATGGCGGAGAAGTTTTTTATCACTGGGTATAAGATTTGATTGATGATGATCATAGCTATGCAAGAAACATACTTGCTGTAAGTCTTCTACAATCAACCATAGCCGATAGCCTATCAGCGCGGCCGTGATGTCTATTGAAGTCAATTTTACGGATTAATTATTTATGTCGTCTTCTTCTGTTTCTTTCCGCCAATTGGTCGCCGCGTTCTTGACGCACGAACATGCCGCGCAAGCGCAATTTCTGCAGCAGTTGGTACGCGTGCCCTCGGACAATCCTGGTGGTGACTGTGCCGCCCACGGGGCGACGGTGCAAGCGCTGCTGGAGCAACTTGGTTTTGTGGTGGAAGCGCATGTGGTGCCGCAGCCGTTGGTGAAGGCCTGCGGCATGTTGTCGGCGACCAATCTGATCGTGCGCCGGCAGTTCGGCAGCGGTGGTCCGACCATCGCGTTGAACGCTCACGGCGACGTGGTACCGCCGGGACTGGGTTGGAGCAAGGACCCCTACGGCGGCGAGATTGTTGAGGATGACGAGCATGGCGCGGTGATGTACGGGCGCGGCGTGGCGGTGTCCAAATCCGACTTCGCCACCTATACCTGGGCCTTGCGCGCTTTGATCGCTGCCGAGCAGCAAGGGGTGCAACTCAATGGCACGATAGAGCTGCATTTCACCTACGACGAAGAAGCCGGTGGCGACATCGGTCCCAAATGGCTGCTGGAACAAGGGCTGAGTCAACCCGACTACGCCATCTCGGCCGGTTTCGCCTACGGCATTACTTCGGCGCATAACGGCTGTCTGCATCTGGAGGTGACGGTCAAAGGCCGTCAGGCACATGCCGCCATGCCGCATACCGGGATTGATGCGATTGAAGCTGCCAGCGGGATTTTGCAGGCGCTCTATGCGCATCGCGCCGTGCTGGCGCAAAAAAAATCCAAGGTCAGTGGCATTGATCACGCCACACTCAATATCGGTTTGATCAAGGGCGGCATCAACACCAATGTGGTGCCCGATCTGGCCACGTTTCGTCTGGACCGTCGCATGATTCCGGAAGAAGCGGGCTTTGATGCCGAAGGCGATCTGCGTCAGGTCATCAATGCAGCGGCGGCGAGTTTTCCCGGTATCGAGGTCAGCATCAAGCGCATTTTGCTGGCAGAGCCGCTGGCTGAATTGCCGGGTGTGGAGAAGCTCATCGCTGCTTTCAGCCGGCAGGCGCAAGCGGTACTTGGCGAACCGGTCAAAGCCCATGGCGTGCCGCTCTACACGGATGCCCGGCATTACACCAAACAAGGTATTCCGACCATTCTCTATGGTGCGGGTCCGCGCACGCTGATGGAGGCGCGCGGTCATAATTCGGATGAGAATTTGCGTTTAAGCGATTTGCGCAAAGCTACCGAAGTGGTTGCGCTGGCGCTGGGCGAGTTGTTGCAATAAAGCTAGCAAGGGCAATAAAAGGAGTAAAAAAGGAGTAAAAAAGGAGTCAGTACGAAGAGCATTTGACGCCAAGAAAACGGCGCTGCGACGACTTGTCGGCGGCGCCGTTTGTCTTGGGAAATTTAGTGTGTAGCGCTGAACTGGTCTAGTTCTGCACGTAACCTAGCCTGGTCGGCCGCCCCCAGAAAACTTGCGGCAATGCCGTTACGCGCCAACTGCAGCAATTCTTCCCGGCTCAGCGCCAGCGCCTCGGCGACTGCCAGGTAGTTGGCGTTCATGTAACCGCCGAAATAGGCCGGATCATCCGAATTGACTGTGACTGCCAGACCGGCACGCAGCAGTCGGGCCAGGTTGTGCTGCGCCATGTCATCGACCACGCATAGCTTGAGGTTGGACAGCGGGCACACTGTCAACGGTATTTGCTCGCGCAGCAGTCGCGCCATCAAGGCCGGATCTTCTTCGCTGCGCACACCGTGATCAATACGTTCGACCTTGAGTAAATCCAATGCGTTGCTGACATAAGCCGGCGGCCCCTCCTCGCCGGCGTGGGCCACCAGATGGAAGCCAAGCTCTTGGCAGCGTGCAAACACCCGAGTGAATTTCTCGGGCGGGTTGCCGCGTTCAGACGAGTCCAGGCCGATGCCATTCCATAGGTCGGCATACTGTTGGCGCAGGGGCAAGGCTGCTGCCAGCGTGGCAAAGGCATCCTCTTCCGACAGATGGCGCAGAAAGGACATGATCATGCTGCTGGAAAAGCCGCTTTCGTCACGCGCCGTGCGCAGTGCGCGGGCGATGCCGGCAAATGCCACCGCGATATCGATGCCGCGTTCAGTATGGGTTTGCGGATCGAAGAAGATTTCGGCATGACGCACGTTGTCGGCGCGGGCGCGGTCAATATAGGCGGCCGTCATATCATAAAAATCCTGTTCGGTACGCAGTACATTGGCGCCCGCGTAGTATAGGTCCAGAAACGATTGCAGATCAGTGAATGCATAGGCTGCACGCAAGGATTCGACAGAGGCGTAGGGCAGTGCCACATGATTGCGTTGCGCCAGCGCGAATAGCAATTCCGGTTCTAGCGTTCCTTCGATATGCAGGTGTAATTCAGTCTTGGGCATGGCCTTGACAAATGCGCACATGGCGTCGCTAAGTGGTGGTGTGGAAGAAGCAGTCATGGCGATGGCCTTTGGTTGATACAAGAGTAAGGGCGTATTTTCTCAGAAATGTCTAAAAAAACGTTAAAAAAAATGCTATGCAAAAAGCAAACCAGGCAGAGGTCATTGAGCCATCAGCAAGGGTTTCGTCATTACAGAAATGCAAATTTTTAGGAAAACTTGGCGCAGCGGTGGTATTGCATGTTTTAATATCACGGAAATAACGGGGCAAGGCATGAACAAGATAATTGAAACGACAATGACATATGGTGCGTTGGTAGCGGCCGGCGCGGTGTTGTCCGGTTGCTCGATGCTGTTTGGGGAGAAAGCCGAAGACGCCAATCTGGTACCGTTTTCGACCATCTCGAGCGGGGCTTACAGTGGTTCATTGAAGAATTGGGACGATAAAGCGCAGCCGGTCATGTGCGCGCTGATTCGTTCTCAGAGCGAATGGAGTTACTGGTTTCAACCAGCCGATAACGCCAATGCCAAACATAAATTTGTGCATAGCGAGGATGCGATGGCGCCCAAGGCTCAATATTTCGAGTCTCGCCAACTGCTCTTGGCCACACGCGTGATTCAGGCCCCCGATAGTGTGGAGCGCGATCAGATTTTCACGCCCGAGAAAGTCACCATGAAGAATGGCGTGCTGCAATTGAACTATCGCTTCAATCAGCCGCTCTCCGACGCCACCTACAAGGTCAAGGATTTCCTGTTGGTGGAAATTCCTAAGGAACGTTACACCACCGGCCCGGTGCAATTCATCGAAAACGGTCGCAAGGTGTGCGAGATCGGCCGATAAAGTCCGGCAGCACGAATAGAAAAGCCCGCATAGCGGGCTTTTTTTGTCTCTGGCCGCATGATGGCGATGCTTGGCAGCGTCAACTGGTCATGCCGATGAACTGCTGCAGCTCTGGCGTTTTAGGATTGGTGAACAATTCTTCCGGGGCGCCGATTTCATGGACTTTTCCCTGATGCATGAAGACCACGCGATCACAGACCTCACGCGCAAAACGCATTTCATGCGTCACCATGAGCAAGGTCATGCCGTCGTCGGCCAGACTGCGCACCACAGCCAACACTTCATTGACCAGCTCGGGATCAAGCGCCGAGGTGATCTCGTCGCATAGCAAGGCTTGCGGCTGCATGCTCAGCGCACGGGCAATGGCCACGCGTTGCTGCTGACCGCCGGACAGCTGCTCTGGAAAACTGTCGAACTTTTGGCCCAGACCGACGCGTTCCAGGTTCTGTTTGGCCAGCTCGCGCGCTTGCTGCTCAGGCATGCCCTTGACGATCATCGGTGAAATCATCACATTGCGCCCGACGCTAAGATGCGGGAACAGATTGAACTGTTGGAAGATCATGCCAACCTTCAAGCGCAGTGTCTTGAGTTCCAGTTCACTGGTGCCAAGATAGGCACCGGCGACGCTGATGGAACCTTGATCTATCGTTTCCAGACCATTAATGCAACGCAGCAGCGTGCTCTTGCCCGAGCCGCTCTTGCCGATGATGGCGATGACTTCGCCAGCCTCGACCGACAGCCGGATGCCCTTGAGCACCTCGTTGTCACCATAGCTTTTTTTGACATCCTCAATGGCGATGAGCGGCATTGAATTTCCTTTCCAAGAATTGGCTGTATTTGGACAGCGGCCAGCATAAGGCAAAGTAAAAGAATCCGACGGCGGCAAACACCGTAAAGGGCATGAAGGTGGCGTTGGTGATGACGGTGCCGGCCTTGGACAGTTCGACGAAACCGATGATGGAGGTCACGGCAGTACCTTTGATCACCTGTACGCCGAAGCCGACGGTGGGCGCGATGGCGATGCGCAAAGCCTGCGGCAGGATGATATGGCGCATCTGTTGCAGATGACCCATGGCCAGCACGGAAGAGGCTTCCCATTGACCGCGCGGAATCGCTTCAACACAACCGCGCCAGATTTCGCCTAGAAACGAGGCGCTCCACAAGGTCAGCGCCAGGCCCGCCGCCAGCCAGGCCGGTACTTCAAGACCGAACAGCGCCAGTCCGAAGAAAATCAGGAACAATTGCATCAGCAAAGGCGTGCCCTGAAACAGCTCGATATACAACTTGGCGCCATGGCGTAGAAAGTTGCGTTTGGACATGCGAGCAAACAGCACCAGCATGCCGACCGCACCGCCCAGCACGAAGGTCGCCAGCGACAACAGCACGGTCCAGCGTGCCGCCAGCAGCAGGTTGCGGATGATGTCCCAGAGGGAAAAGGAAATCATGCAGCCCTCCGCGCGAAAATGAATTTGTTGCCGATCAGATGCAAGAGCTGGCGCAGCAGAATGGCCATGATCAGATAGATCGCGGTGGCGACTAGATAGGCTTCAAAGGCGCGGAAATTACGCCCTTGAATGAAGTTGGCCGCAAACGATAACTCTTCCACGGCGATCTGCGAGCAGACTGCCGAGCCCAGCATGACGATGACGATCTGACTGGACAGGGCCGGCCAGATTTTTTGCAAGGCGGGGCGCAGGATAATGTAGCGGAACGCCTGCAGCCGCGACATTGACAGGCTCAGCGCGGCCTCCATCTGACCACGCGCGACGGCACTCACGCCGGCCCGGATGATTTCGGTGCTATAGGCGCCGAGGTTGATCACCATGGTCAGGATGGCGGCCTGCATTTCAGTGATTTGCACACCGATACTGGGCAGACCGAAGAAGATGAAAAACAGCTGCACCAGAAACGGCGTATTGCGGATCAGCTCGACATAGGCGCTCACTAGCGGCTTGAGCCAGCGCGGTCCTTGGGTGCGCGCCCAGGCGCCGAAGATGCCGACGGCGATGCCGATGACGCCGCCGACGGCAATCAGTTCGATAGTGGTCAATACGCCCTTGACCAAGACATTGGTGTAATCGAACGTCGACAGAAAATCAAAGTGATAGGCCATATGTTTTCATTTTCGAGAATGGAGGAAGAGTTCTCGCCTATTCGATGTGGCTTGAAAAAGCTGCTGCAAGTCTTATAAATTTGCCGGCAACGGCTGGCCCAGCCACTTTACGGTCAATGCGTTTAGTTCGCCATCTTTTTTGATATCGATGAGCACGGCGTTGATCTTATCCAGCAATTTCTTTTCATCCTTGCTTACGCCGATGAAGCAGGGCGAGTCCTTGATCAGGAATTTGGTTTCCGGCTTCTTGGGTGGGTTCTTGGCGATGATGGCTGCAGCGATCACATTGCCGGTCGCCACCAGTTGCACCTGGTTCGACAGGAACGAGCTGATGGTGCCGTTGTTGTCTTCGTAGCGCTTGATGGTGGCGCTGCTTGGCGCAATCTTGGACAGTTCCAGATCTTCCACTGAGCCACGAGTGACGGCGATGGTTTTGCCGGCCAGATCGGCGGGGCCGCTGATTTTTTGATCGGCCGGACCGAATACGCCATTGAAGAAGGGCGCGTAAGCGGCGCTGAAATCCATTACTTTTTCACGCTCCGGGTTCTTGCCCATGCTGGAGATGATCAGATCGACCTTCTTGGTTTGCAGATAAGGCACGCGGTTGGCGCTGGTGACCGCGATGAGCTCAACCTTGACACCGAGTTTCTTGGCGATCAAGGTGGCGACATCGATGTCCAGGCCCTGTGGTTTGAGCTCGGCATCGACCGAGCCGAAGGGTGGGAAATCCTGTGGCACCGCCACGCGCAACACGCCGTGTTGCTGGATGTCATCCAAGGTGTCAGCACGCGCGGCAGCGCTGGCAATGAGTAAGGCGCCAGCCAGCAGGCCGAGCAAGAGTTTCGACAGTTTCATCATGATTCTCCAGGTTGAGATGTAGTCAGAGAGGTAAGTGCCAGCGCCGCTTTTGTGGCGGCACGGACTGCAAAGGTGTTGCCTACCGCGGATACGGGCGCGAGCGCTTGCCGCAGCGGCGCCAGCGGATCGTTGTGGCCGACTTGGTTGAGGCCGGCTTCTACGTGTAGCAGATGGTCGTGCATCAATTGTTCGGCGCCGGCCAGGTCGCCGCGCTCTAATGCGGCGACGATGTGTACATGTTCGGAGCAGGAATCTTCGGCTTGCTCCGACGACTGATGCAGCATGGCGGTTAAGGTGGTGCGTGCGGTCAGGTCGCGCAGCGTGTCCGATAGCAGGCTGTTGCCCAGACATTCGCACAGACAGACATGAAAGTCGCCCAGCAGATAACTGCGAGCGCCGACGTCGTCGCCGTCAATGGCGGCCTGTTCGCGCCTGATATGGTCGCGCAGTTGGGCAATGGCAGGTTGAGTGATCGGCCGCGCATAGCGCAGCAGACCAAGTTCGATCACGCGGCGTGCTTCAAATGCTTCCCGTGCATCGCTGGGGGTCGGTTCGATGACGAACCAGCCGCGTCGCGCGCTGACGGTGACGACGCCGCGTGTGACCAGCCGCGTCAGTGCTTCCCGCACCAAGGTGCGGCTCACGCCAAACAGTTCAGACAACTGCTGCTCGCCCAAGCGGGTGCCGGGGGCGAGTTGCTTGGCGAGTATCGCTTCCATGATGCGGTTGGCGATCTGGATCGAAGATTTGGTGGTGTCGTTGCTCATACTCGGAGTGTGAGCAATATGTATGCCAGTCTGATGTACAAGATTGTGCCTGCCTTGTTCTTGCTGCTCAGGCGTTCCTCATGTCGGTGGCGCTCAGTGTCGCCGGATATCGCTTTGCGGCTTCTGAAGAGGCTTCCGGCGGGAGCTCGGCGGCAATTTCTGAAGTCGAGAGACGCGAGAGCGCTTCACAACGCTGCTTGCAAGGTTGTGCCTGTGCATCATCTATGTTTTATTGGTGGTTCCAAATTGGTGCATCTTGTATACCACCGTGCCATGCAAGAGCCCTGTAAAGGGGCGTGCAGGCAAAAATTCCACGATGCAATGTCGCGGTTTTTTTTTGCTGCAATAGGAGTGTCAGATCGATTTCGTCGTCGGGTCGGGTGCTGTCTGCTCGATCGTGTGGCCACTGCGTCCGATGCCGCGTCGTGTCGTGCGGGTGCCCAGGGCGCCACCTTCGTAGGGGACGCGGCCCGAAGGCACCACCGCTGAAGCTAGTTGCACGTGGCCTTCTTGATCGTCGAAAAACATATGAGCGCCGAAGGCATGCAGCACATCGGCCTTGGGCAGACCGCCCAGAAAGAAGGCTTCGTCGACCGTCACATTCCAGGTGCGCAGGGTATGAATGACGCGCTTATGGGCCGGGCTGTTGCGCGCCGTGACAATGGCAATGCGCACCGGGCAGGTGGCCGGGGTGAATTGCTTCTGGATTTCCGACAGCGCAAACAAGAGTTTGGCCAGCGGACCTTCCTTCATGGCCTTGTTGCGATGGCGCTGTTCGTGACGCACGAAGGCATCCAGGCCTTTTTCGGCGTAAATCTGTTCGGACTCGCGCGAAAACAGCACGGCGTCGCCATCGAAGGCAATGCGGATCTGGTTTTCCGGCGCTACGTAATTGCTGGGTGCGGTATAGAGCTGCGCGGCAGCGACACCGCCGTCGATGGCGTCCTGCACGTCGTCTTTTTCGCGCGATAGAAACAAGTCGATCTTGAAGGCTTGCAGATAATGTACGATAGGCTCGCCGCCGGTAAAGGCAGCGCGGCTGATGTCAAGCTTGTGCGTCTCGATCGCATTGAAGGCGCGCAGGCCGGTGTCGGGCGTGTTGCGCGAGATGACCACCACTTCCACCAGGCGGCGCCCCGGTATGAGCTGGTTCAGTTTGAGCAAGGCCTTCACCAGCGGGAACGCGGTGCCCGGCAACAGCGGGTCGTTTTCGTGCGCGCGTTGGTACGCGGTGTAGGCTTCCACGCCGTCGTTATCGAAGATGGTGTTTTCGTGCTCCAGGTCGAACAACGCCCGGGATGAAATGCCGATGACCAGCATGCCGGAAAGATCGTAGGCCATAGTGTACTTGATGAACAGTGAGCCGTTGCGCGGCGACTTGCGCAGTGTGCCACAGATGCCATTTTTGCCGCGCGGTTTCATCCGAGTCAAGAAATGTTGTTGAAAAGAATTTAATGCGAGGCGATTGCATCGCCGTGCATAAATTTGTATGATGACCTTATGACTTGATGATGCAACCCAAGGCCGGCATGTTCCAGAAAATTCCTGTGCAGGCGCTCAGTGACACCGTAGCGCGGCAATTATTAGAGAAAATCGATCTTGGCGCGTTTCCGCGCGGCGGCAAATTGCCGACGGAAGTCGTCTTGGCGCAAGAGTTTGGCGTCAGCCGCACCGTGGTGCGTGAAGCCATTTCGCGGCTCAAAAATGAGGGCGTGGTCGAGCCGCGCCAAGGCAGTGGCGTGTTTGTCACTGATCAGGCCGGCATCAAGCCCTTGCGTATTGATTACAGCGAAGTGAGTTCACCGCAGGCGGTGTTGCAAATTCTCGAACTGCGCCGCGCGATCGAGGCCGAAGTAGCCGCTCAGGCTGCCAAGCGCCGCCGCGATGCGGATATGCGCACCATCGATGCCGCATTGGCGCGCATCGGTCAGGATGTCAATGCCGGTAATGATGGTGTTGCCGCCGATGTGTCATTTCATCGTGCCTTGGCCAGCGCCACGCACAATCCCTATTTCATCAAGACCCTGGAGTTTCTCAGCCAATATCTGGAGGCTGCCACCGCCGTCACGCGCGGCAATGAAGCGCGCCGGGATGATTTTTCGCGCCAGGTACGAGATGAGCATGAGGCCATCGTTGCGGCCATTCGCGCCGGTGACGAGATGGCCGCACGGGCCGCTGCGCAGACCCATCTGTTCAATGCAGCACGTCGGCTCGGTCAGCCTTAGAGGAGCTAACAAAATGCCGCTTGCCGGATTGTGCCTACTTGTGCCTGCTTGCCATCGTCATCTTGTTAGACCCTCTTTTTCAATTCAACCCGGTGCGACGCATAGCAATGCGTTCGTTGCCGCTCTCATGGAGACAATATGGTTAAGAATATCGGTGTCATCGGTTTAGGCGCAATGGGCCTGGGAGTGGCTCGCTCGCTGCTGCGTGCCGGGTTCAAGGTACATGCCTGTGACGTGCGCCAGGAAGTGCTGGACAAATTCGCGGCTGAAGGCGGTGTCGCCTGTGCCAATCCGGCCGAGCTCGGTGCTGCCGTTGAGGTGGTGGTGACCTTGGTGGTCAACGCGGCGCAAACAGAAACCGTGCTGTTCGGCGAGAACGGCGCTGCCGCCAATCTCAAGCCTGGCAGTGTGGTGATTTCCAGTGCCACCGTGGCCCCCGATTTTGCGATAGCGCTGGGTCAGCGTCTGGCCACGCAAGGCTTGCTGATGCTCGATGCGCCGGTGTCCGGAGGTGCTGCGCGCGCCGCCTCGGGCGAGATGACCATGATGACCTCCGGCCCGGCCGAGGTGTACGCCAAGATCGAAGATGTGCTCGCTGCCATGGCTGGCAAAGTCTATCGTCTGGGCGACGCCCATGGTATCGGCGCCAAGGTCAAGATCATCAATCAGTTGCTGGCCGGGGTTCACATCGCCGCCTCTGCCGAAGCCATGGCATTGGGTTTGCGCGAAGGCGTCAATGCCGATGCGCTGTATGAGGTCATCACCCACAGCGCCGGCAATTCCTGGATGTTTGAAAACCGCGTGCCGCACATTCTCAAGGGCGATTACACACCGCTGTCGGCGGTTGATATTTTCGTCAAGGATCTGGGCCTGGTGCTCGATACCGCACGCCGTAGCAAATTCCCGCTGCCGCTGTCGGCCGCTGCTCATCAGATGTTCATGATGGCTTCGACCGCAGGGCATGGCGGCGAAGACGATGCGGCCGTCATCAAGATTTTTCCTGGCATCACGTTGCCGGGCGCACAGTAGTCATCTCGACCAACCGTTTTCTGGAGTAGCTTATGTTTCAATCCCAGGCCTTGCTCGGCTGCATTGCCGATGACTTTACCGGCGCCACCGATCTGGCCAACATGCTGGTGCGCGGTGGCATGCGTACGGTGCAAACCATCGGCATCCCAGCGCAGATGCCAGCACTCGCGGCCGACGCGCTGGTGATCGCGTTGAAGTCACGCACCATCCCGGTGGCAGAAGCGATCGAACAGTCGCTGGCCGCTTTGCGTTGGTTGCGTCAGCAAGGCTGCCGGCAGTTTTTCTTCAAGTATTGCTCTACCTTCGATTCAACCGATAGCGGTAACATCGGCCAGGTGACCGATGCCTTGCTGCAAGAACTGGGCGCCGACTTTACCGTGGCCTGCCCGGCCTTTCCGGAGAATGGCCGCACGATTTATCGCGGCTATCTGTTTGTGGCCGATGCGCTGCTCAACGAATCGGGCATGGAAAACCATCCATTAACGCCGATGACGGACCCCAACCTGGTGCGCGTACTGCAACGGCAGACCAGCGGCAAGGTTGGCCTGGTACGTTATGACAGCGTGGCCAACGGTGCTGCCGCGGTAACGCAACGCTTTGCCGCACTGCGCAGCGAGGGCGTCAGAATGGCCATTGCCGATGCCGTTTCTGATCGCGATTTGCATGTGTTGGGCGAAGCTTGCGCAGAACTTAAACTGGTCACCGGCGGCTCCGGCATCGCCATCGGCTTGCCAGAAAATTTCCGTCGCGCCGGTTTGCTGTCGGCCGCTGGCGAAGCTGCACAGCTGCCGCCGATTACTGGCCTGGCGGTGGTGTTGGCAGGCAGTGCTTCCAAGGCCACCAATGCCCAGGTGGCCCATTGGCAGGCTACGCGAGCTTCGTTTCGCATCGATCCGCTGGCGCTGGCGCGCGGCGAGGCGGTAGTGGCTCAAGCACTGGCGTTCGCCGATGAATTGATCGCGCAGCAAGCGGTACTCATTTACGCCACTGCGACCCCGGACGAGGTTAAGGCAGTACAGCGGGAGCTAGGTGTGGCCAAGGCTGGTCATCTGGTCGAGCAGGCGTTGGCAGAGATCGCCAAAGGCTTGCGTGAGCGCGGCGTGCGGCGCTTCGTGGTGGCCGGTGGTGAAACCTCTGGCGCAGTAGTACAGGCGCTCGATGTGCGTGCATTGCGCATTGGGCCACAAATCGACCCAGGCGTGCCGGCCACCGTCACTCTAGATGCTGAGCCACTGGCGCTGGCGCTCAAATCGGGTAATTTCGGCAGCGTCGATTTCTTTGAAAAGGCCTTGCGGGTATTGTCGGGAGGTGCACCATGAGTGCCGAAAGTCAGCTACGCGAAGAAATTTGCCGCACCGGCGCCAGTTTGTTTCAGCGCGGTTATACGGTGGGTTCTGCCGGTAATATTAGCGCCCGTCTTGATGATGGCTGGTTGATTACGCCGACCGATGCCTGCCTCGGCTTTCTCGATCCGGCGCAAATCGCCAAGGTCGATGCCGACGGCAACTGGGTTTCAGGCGCCAAGCCGTCGAAGACACTGGCACTGCATCGCATGGTGTACGACAACAATCCAGAGATGCAGGGTGTGGTGCACACGCACTCGACTTATCTGGTCAATCTGAGCATCCAAGGCGTGTGGACGCAACAGGATGTGGTGCCGCCGATCACGCCGTATTACGTCATGAAGGTAGGACATATTCCACTGATTAGCTATCGCCGTCCTGGCGACCCCGCAGTGGCGGAGCAGGTCAAGGAGCTCGCCAATAAAGTGCGTGGTGTGCTGCTTGAGCGGCTCGGTCCGGTGGTGTGGGAAAGCTCAGTGTCCAAAGCGGCCTATGCACTAGAAGAATTGGAAGAAACTGCCAAGTTATGGCATTTGGCTGGCGGTGATATCGCGCCGCTGGATGAATCTGCCTTGCAGGAGTTGCGCGAGATTTTCAACGCGCGTTGGTAATGGTACGGCTTGTGTATGTTGCACAAGCCTATGTTGACTAGGAGATCACGATGCTGCATTTCGCCGCTAACCTGAGCATGATGTATAACGAGCATGCTTTTCTGGACCGCTTTGCTGCTGCCGCCAAGGATGGCTTTAATGGTGTCGAGTACTTGTTTCCTTACGAGTTTGAAGCCGGCGATATTCGTGCGCGCCTGGACGCGCATGGTCTGACTCAGGCGTTGTTCAATGCGCCGCCGGGAGATTGGGCCGCCGGTGAACGCGGCATTGCCTCCTTGCCGGGCCGGCAAGACGACTTCAAGCGCAGTATGGAAACGGCGCTGCAATACGCCACTGTGATTGGCAACAAAACGCTGCACGTGATGGCCGGCCTGATTCGTCCGGAACAGGATCGCGCCAAGCATCGTGCGGTGTATCTAGACAATTTGTCGTATGCAGCGCATCAGGCCGATGCGCTGGGGGTGACGGTGGTGATCGAGCCGATCAACACGCGCAATATTCCTGGATTTTTTCTCAACCGGCAAGATGATGCGCAAGCCATCTGCGCCGAGATCGGCGCCGAAAATCTCAAGGTGCAGTTTGACTGCTATCACTGTCAGATCGTAGAGGGTGATGTTGCCGTCAAGCTCAAGCGTGACATGGCTGGCATTGGTCACATTCAGATTGCTGGCGTGCCGGAGCGCAATGAACCGGATATTGGAGAGTTGAATTACCCGTATCTGCTGCAATTGATCGAGCGTCTGGGTTACCAAGGCTGGATTGGTTGTGAGTACGTGCCGGCAGCGCTGACTTCAGATGGCCTTGGCTGGTTAAAGGCGCTGGCACAGCAGGGTTTGACGACACTCAATCCGCGTTAAGTTGCACTGTTGGCACAAACACCAGCTGGTTCGCGTCAACAGGATCGGACTGCTTTTTTACTTGCGGGGATTGTTGTTTTGTCTGGTGACGGTATTTTTTATGCGGCACATGCTACAAGTGGCGTAATGCCACAGGCAAGGCGACGGTATCGCAAAGCGGTGCTTACGGAAACAATCAATGCACACTAGGCGACCTTCTTGGAAAATACTAGTAGCTTGATCGGGAGTTTGATGCGGATTGGGAGACGGCATGAAAAGTTGGACAGGGGGAGGGCTTGATTTGATCGCCTAAAAATATGGCACGATTTTACGCCCTAAAGTTGAAGTCTGTTTGTTACGGATATTTTATATATTAATGATGCGAATTTATTTGGCTGGATTTGACGTGTTCCGCGAAGATACGCTCGCTTATGGTGCCTCGCTTAAAACAATGTGTCAGCGCTACGGGTTCGAGGGTTTGTATCCGCTGGACAATGCTATTCCGGCCGGTTTGCAGGGGCGTGCGGCGGCCCAATGGATTTATGCCGGCAATCTGGAACTGATCCGTCAAGCCGATATGGTGATGGCCAATTTAAATAATTTCAGGGGCCACGAGCCGGACTCTGGAACCTGCTTTGAAATTGGTTTTGCCAAGGCACTGAATCTACCGATCTGGGCCTATTGTGCCGACGCGACTGCTTTGATTGAGCAGATCCCGCATAAGCGTTCGCCGAGCGGACAGTGTATTGATGAGCAAGGATACGTGGTCGAAGACTTCGGCCTTACGCGTAACCTGATGCTAAGTTGCTCCGCTGAAATTGTTTGCGGTGATGTAGACGATTGCCTGGCGCAGATTGCCGCCAGCAAGCGCAACTGAGGCGGCCCGAGCCGTTCGCCAACCATGTGTTAGGGTTTGATCTGGCAAGTGGGCGCAGGCGTGCCAAACAAGACCGACAAGCCGCAAGTGGATGCATACATGGCATAGGAATGATGGGCGATGCCCGGCACTGCGACAAAGCGATGCTGTACTTGTGTTGGTGCCAACTGTTTGAGATAAGCCGCATAAGCCAGCCCCCGCGTGTAGCGCGTGGTGCCCTGGATCTTGTAGCGGCAAGACTGTCCCAGCGCATCGGCTTGCGGGTCGTTATCGGCGGTGCCCAGCAAATACACCACGTCACGTGTCAGATAGGCTTGCAACAGTGCGCCGGCGTTGACAGGCGGGCTCGCATACGAGGGCAATTTGTCCGCCAAGCCCAGATTCCAATCGTTGAAGCCGTGGCACTGTTGCTCGTCAACAGCGGTGAACTGGCCTGATTGCTGCAGACGTTGATCATTGAAGTACAGATACGTGGCCGGATTAGCTACAACGTAGCGCAGATGGATAGCGTCATTGGCAAGCGCTTGCTGCGCATGGCCGAGTACCGCATAGCGTTGTACAAATTGCGCGCCGGAAGAATGTCCGGCCAGCACGATAGTGCTCAAATGGGGAAATAGAGCGCGATCGCCCAGGCGCTGAAAAATGCTGTCCATCACCTCGAAAGAGCTGATGGGAGCCGGTGCCAGCGCGGCGTCCGCTTGTCGCCATCCGAGCAGATCCCAGCGCAAGGTCGCGGGCGCCAGATGATGCGCGGTGACATCCGCATCGATCAGAAATTGTGGCGTGATGAAGATGGTATTGCGTGTCGCCACCGGCGCATGCTGACGCAGATAGTCGGCGGCGCCGACATCGCGCCGCGGCCAGCCGTGCACGATGATGATGGCACGCGTGACCTGTGGTTGTGGCTGACGCCAGTCCTCCGATACTTGCAGCGGCACTTCACCTGTGCCGGCAGCGGTATGTACTGTCAGGCGAGCGGCCAGCACCAACGGCACTGGCGTCTTGACCTCATCGACTTCAGCCGCGCGTGCAGCCAGACTGAGCGCAAGCAACATGCTCAGGCCCGGTAACATTCTCCCTGCGATCAAGCGCATCTCCAACTCCTTATCCGTGCATGCGGCGGCGGTATCTCTGCGCTGAGTCTTCATGCTCAGACTTGCGCGGCCATATTTTCCCAATTAGCCCATCAATGAAATTTTCGCACAACATCAATTATTTGGTCGTCACAAATTCGTCGGCACGGTGTGCCTGATTGATGTCATCGGGGGCGTACACCAGCGAAGTTGGTGAAAATGCCAGCCTTGGTGCCGCTGTGACCGTATTGAATCAATTTCATGCGCGCGCCCTTGCCGGCGAACTCAATGACGATGCGCAGGCCTTCAGATTCGGAGAATGTGGCAAGCACCTGCGATGCCGATTTATACATTTGGCAATTTTCCAATCGTGCTAAGTGATGACGCGGCACTGCTTTGCATGCAAGCGCGCTTGACACCTAATAAGCCCGAGGTCTAACATCGCCAAGTGTCCGATAAAAGAATAAATGTTCGATAATCGAACAATGTAATAATCATAATAAAGTTTGATCAGCCGATAAGCAACGGCAGCGTTTTTTGCTAGAACAAACATGGCTGCTTAAGGCATTGCTCAGGAAAAAGACTATGCAGCAAGCCATAAGTAATACGTAAGATGGGCAAACCGTCGCCTGATCCAACGTGTAGGAAATGGACGTTGGTGCAAGCGCTGCGTTGACGCTATCTGTCATTTATAAATCGTGAGAAATTGATGCCCTACGCCACACTCAATGATGTCAAGTTGCACTATACGGTAGACGGCGACCCGTCGGCACCTGCCTTGCTATTGTCTAATTCGCTGGGCACCTCGCTGCAAATGTGGGAACCGCAATTGGCCCAATTGACGCAGCATTTTTATGTCATTCGCTATGACACGCGCGGGCATGGCCAGTCGCAAGTGACTCCCGGCCCGTATTCGATTGAGCGCCTTGGCGCAGACGTCATTGCATTGATTGATCACCTGCATATCGGACGCACTCATCTGTGTGGCTTGTCCATGGGCGGTATTACAGCGATGTGGCTGGCGTTGCACCATGCACCGCGTATCCACCGGCTGGTTCTATGCAATACCGCCGCTTATATCGGTCCGCCAGAAAACTGGACCACGCGCGCGGCTGCCGTGCAGCGTGATGGCGTGGCTGCCATTGCCGCCGCCGTCGTGTCACGTTGGCTCACGCCATCCTATGCGCAAGCGCATCCGGTACAGGTGGCACAACTGATCGCCATGCTCAGCGCCACACCGGCCGAGGGCTATGCGGCCAACTGCCTGGCCGTGCGCGACAATGATTTGCGCGCGCAAGTCGCCGCCATCAAGCTGCCAACCCTGATCATTGCCGGCAGCGGTGATGTGCCGACACCACCGGCCGATGCACAATTTCTGCTGCGTCAGATTGCCGGCGCACAGTATGTGGAGTTGGACGCCGCACATTTGTCAAATCAGCAGCAAGCCGATGCTTTCGGTGATGCTGTCGTCAATTTTCTACTGAACGAGTAGATCGGTCAGTTTTGTTGTTTTCTTTGCAATGATAAAAAGCCGCCAGCGGCATTGTCGTATTTTTACCGTATATATGACTGTGTCAAAGTGGCGGGTCTTGCCGTTGACATTTCCATCAATATTGCCGAAGCCACGTCGCCAGCGGGGCACGGCATTGTCATGCCGGCCTTGGCCGGCGCTTTCAATCTCTTTGTAATCGTTGTCATTCATCTTGGTATGTCAGTGCCAATGCATTTTCCGTGTGCGGCAGCGTTGTACATCATCCGCAGCATCCTTCTCAGAATAAGCACAAATGGGAGAGGCTTGATATACTCAATGTGAGATTGTCAACATCTCCTTCTTGTTAGTGTTTCCGGTAGCTCGCCTTAAAAATATTGGCCCCATTTGGACAACATATGGGGTTTTTTAATTGTCCTGGAGAGAAAATGCCAAGCAGTTTTACAAAAAAACGTGCACGTGATGAAGCGCTACTGTCCCAATGGGATAAACAGAATGAAGAATACTTTGAACGTTTCCGGCTGACGCGGGAGCAAGTCAAGGCAACACAGCAGGCATTAAAGGGCTATATCGTTCTGCCCGGTGATCCAGCCTACAATGACGATCGCAAGTTGTTCAATCCGGTATTTGACGCTTATCCATCAATGATCGTCTATTGCGTCGTCGAGAGCGATGTGGCGATTGCTTTGGAATTGGCGCAGCAATCGAGTCTGCCTTTCACTGTGCGCTCGGGCGGACACTGCACGGCAGGCTTTTCTGCTGGTAGCGGCGTGCTTATTGACGTAAGTCAGCTCAATGATGTTTATATCGATGCTGATCAGCTCATCGCCTCGGTCGGTTGTGGCTGTCCCTTCAGTAAATTTTCAGCTGCCCTGCAATTGCAGGGCATGCACGTGCCGATTGGCGAATGCGAGGATGTCTGCGTCGGCGGTTTTGTTCAGGGCGGCGGCTATGGCTTCACGTCCGTGACATTTGGCATGAACTGTGACAACGTGATTGATATGCGGGTCATGCTTGCCAATGGCGCTATCGTCACCGCCAGCAGTACCCAGAATCGCGATCTATGGTGGGCCATGCGCGGTGGTACAGGCGGTAACTTCGGGATTCTGTTGAGCGTGCGTTACCGCTTGCGTCCGTTGAGTGATGTGTTTGGCTGGGCCATTATCTGGGCGCTTGAGACTGAGCAGGACATGGTCAATGCGACCGGAGCATTGATGGAGCTGCAAGCCAATTACATGTTGCGCAATTCCTCGCGCCAAATGAATGTTCAGGTGTCGCTGTGCTACCAGCCAGGTGAACAAGGCGGTCTGCCATTGACCGATATGAAACCCTATCTGATGGTGCGCGGTCTTTATGTCGGTAACAATATAGACGGTCTGAATGCCATCGCGCCACTGCAAAAATTGCCTGGCGCTGTAACGCAGTGGACCTGGCGGGACAGCTTCAATGCGCTCAACTATCAATTGCTGAACACGCCGTACAGCCTGCCGTGTTTTCCAGACGGCACCACCATGCCTTTCGAAGACAAAACCTCGCGTTATGTGGCGCGTGATTTGGCACCTTCGGAATGGCGTGCCATGCTGGATTATTACAAGAAAACGCCGAATCCATACTCCTATGCCTACCTGGAGTTTTATGGTGGCGCGATCAACGACTATCCTTACGAAGATAGTGCTTTCATTCATCGCCGCGCGGCGTTCGATTTGGTACTCGACGTATTCTGGTGGAATGACACACAAAAACCGCCAGCGGAAGCATTCTTGGAAGGTTGGATGGCTTTGGTCGAACCGATGTCGAATGGTCACATCTACCAAAACTATCCACGTCTTAATCAAGATGACTATGGCTGGCGGTATTGGGGCGATGCGCAGCAAGCCTTGTACGAGGTCAAGCGAAAATACGATCCCACTGACGCATTTCGCTTTGCCCAGTGTGTCCAACCTGTGCCGCATGAAGACGGTGCGGTAGCGACCAAGCAAGTATTGTCTGCATCGCTGCAGGAGGCTTTGAACCAAGCGATTGTCTATCAATAACCCGACGGGGCGATGCGGCTGCGCTTGCATCGCCCTCGACTTGCGTCAATGGTATCGTCGCCGTGGCAGCAGCTGTGTTGCAGCCGTGTGTCAATAACCAAGACATTTTTGCTCGATAAGAATAATAGTTAAAAATCAAAATGACAGATCGACACATGGCATTGCATCGGCACCTCGGTAGAATATGCCTGAGTTTGTTATCAGCCTGGATGCTGGCGCTGATTTGTTCGGCGTCTATCGCCGCGCCGCTGAAAAATTTGCGCTTCGAGCAGTTGGGTATCGAACAAGGTTTGCCGCATGAATTGGTGCAGGCGATGCTGCAGGATCAACAGGGCTTTATCTGGATCGGCACGCAGAGCGGCCTGGCGCGTTTTGATGGCGTCAGCATCATTTATTATCGCTCGGACGTCAACAAGCCCACTGGTTTGGCTGCGCCCTGGGTGAAGGCACTCTACCAAGATGGCAAGAGCAACCTCTGGGTCGGCACGCGCGGCGGTGGACTGGAGCGTTACAACCCGGTCGATGAAAGTTTTATCCGTTACAGCATCGAAGCCCAGGATCCTCATGCGTCTCCAGGGAGCAAACAGATTCTGGCCATCAAAGGCGATGGCGTGCACGGCATGTGGCTGGCAACGATGGATGGGCTGTACCATTTCGATATCGACAGCGGCAAGTTCACCAGTTTCCGTCATGATCCCAAGCAACCGTCGAGCTTGGCCAATGATGAGGTAACGGATCTGGCCATGGATGCTCAGGGCAATCTCTGGGTTGGCACGCCGACCGGTCTTGATCGCTTGCTCAATGGCGCTACGACATTTGAGCACTATCACCTCGACAATCGCGCCGAGCCTGACAGTAGCTGCAACGAAATTCATGCCTTGCTGGTGGACCGCACTGGCTCGCTCTGGATTGGTACAGGGGCGGGTGTGGAGATTTGGTCGCAGCCCGGCGGCAAGCGCCGTCTCGGCCCCAGCCAGGGGCTGCCGCGCGGCATCACGACCGCCATTTATCAGGATCAAGACGGCGCCATTTGGTTGGGCACGCAAACTAACGGACTCAAGCGCTGGGATCCCAGTTTAGACAGCTTCGAAGCCTATCGCAATCAACCCAGCGATCCGCATAGTCTGGCGGACAATCGCATCGTTACCCTGCTACAGGACCGCTCTGGAGTATTGTGGGTGGGCACCTGGAATCGCGGCATCAGTCGCGTCGATTTGCTCGGCGGCGGTTTTGATCGCTTCGTGCATCTGGCCGGTGAGCCGCACTCGATTGGTGAAGGGCGGCTACAAGGCTTTGCCGTGGCTGACCATGACAAGATCTGGATGGGGTCTGCGGAAAGCGGACTTAATCGCATGGATCAACGCACTGGCGAGGTCGAGCATTTCACGCATCACCCGGATGACCCCAATAGCATCAGTCACAATACCGTGCGCGCAGTACAAGTCAATGCGCAGGGCGTCTGGGTGGGCAGCGCCGGCGGTCTTGATCTGCTCGATCCTGTCAGCGGTCGCTTCAGCCACTTTACGCACGATCCAGGCAATCCGAATAGCCTCGCGTCCAACCAGATTTACACCATGTACTTTGATCATCAAGGCATCTTGTGGATAGGTACGATGGATGCGGGCCTGGACCGATTCGATCCGATCACGCACACGTTTGAGCATTTTCCACATCGCTCGCAGGATCCTGCCAGTTTGGCTAGTCTTTGGATAAGCACTATCTTGGAAGATAGTCACGGTAATTTGTGGGTTGGCACTGCCTCAAGCGGGTTGGATTTATTTGATCGCAAGAGCGGTCGTGCGGTGCATTTCAAGTATGACGAAAAGGACGGTGCCAGCCTGAGTCAAAACACGGTCACCCAACTGCTCGAAGATCGCCTGGGCAACTTATGGGTGGCGACTACCAACGGCCTTAACCGTGTCTACCGTGACGCTGGCGGGCGCATCCGGTTTAAACATTACACGGTGCGCGATGGTTTGGAGAATGATGTCATTCTCAATATCCAGGAAGGCGCTAACGGCAATCTGTGGCTGGGCACCAATGCCGGTCTTTCGCGCTTCGATCCGGAGCATGAGACTTTCCGCAACTTTACGTCGGCCAATGGCTTGATCGATGGCACCTATATGGTGGGCGGCAGTTTCAAAGATCCCAATGGCCGCATGTATTTTGCCGGCACACGCGGATTGACGGTCTTTGATCCGGCTACGATCCGGGACAATGCGGTGCTGCCGCAAGTGGTGATTACCGATTTTCTGATTTTTAATAAATCGGTGCGTGGTGCAGACAATACTGACGGCTTCAACATGAGTGGCACCATCACCAATGCCAAGCAGATCACCTTATCGTATATGTATTCGGTGTTCTCGATAGAGTTTGCCGCCTTGCACTTTGCCGACCCCATGCATAACCGTTACGCCTACAAGCTTGAGGGTTTTGATAAAAATTGGGTATACACCGATGCCAATCACCGTGTTGCCACCTATACCAATCTGGAGGCAGGGAAATATGTATTCCATGTCAAGGCAGCCACCAAGGAGGGGGGCTGGAACGACGTTGGCGCCACGCTAACAATCATCATCACACCACCGTTCTGGAAGACCTGGTGGTTTCGACTGACGGTGGGCTTGTTGATATTGGGCTTGATATCGCTGGCGTATCGGGCGCGTATCCGTAATTTTGCGCGGCAGCAGATTCTGCTCGAAGGACAAGTGCGTGCGCGCACCGCCGAAGCTCAGGCTGCGCGCGGGGTAGCCGAGGCAAAGAGCCGGCAGATCAGCACTTTGCTGGACAATTCGGGACAAGGCTTCCTGTCGTTTGCCTCCAATCTACGGGTTGACGCGGAGTACAGCCTGGAATGCGAAAACATCTTCGACCGCAGCATTGAGGGCGTATTTTTGCCGGCACTGCTTTATTCCGACGACAAGCAGCGCACCTATATAGAAAAGAACTTCAGTCATATATTCAGTTGCGGTGATGATGCCAACCGCCGCGAGATGTACATGGAATTGCTGCCCGAAGACTATCGATTCCACGGTCGTGATTACGAAGCCAAATATCGCTTCCTCAGCGACCATCGGATCATGTTGATTCTGACCGACGTCAGCGATGAAAAAGAGCTGCAGGAAAAAGTCGAGCAGGAGCACAAACGCGTCGATTTCCTGGTCAACGCCATGGAAAATCGCAATGACCTGCTCGACACACTGGCAGCCTGGCGCCAATTCCTGGACGAGGTATTGCCCCGTCTGCTCAACAGTGCTGGCGAACCGTCCGCCATCCTGACCGAGATTCATCGCGAAATTCATACCTACAAAGGCCTGTTCGCGCAGGATGGCTTGCTGGCCATGCCAGTGGCGCTGCACGACCTGGAGGACCAGTTGGCCGATTTGTTCGAGCACCATGGCATCGATATGGAGGAGCTGATCCATACGCTCGATGCCTATGATCTGACTACTGCGCTGGAGAGCGATCTGGCATTGTTGCGGGAAAAATTGGGCGCGACCTATTTTGCCGCCGACAAACTGGTCCAATTACCGGCCAGTGCGTTAGACCAGCTGGAAGAATCTTTGCTGGAGGTGGTGGATACGCAAACGCCGGCCGGCGCGAAACTGCTGCAAGAGTTGCACCGCTTGCAGTATCAGCCCTTGTCGAGTCTGTTGACGCAACATTTCAAGGCAGTGGCGCAAATTGCCGAGCGATTGGGCAAAGAGGTCGCGCCAATACGCTATGAAGGCGATGATTTACAAATCGATCCGAGCACGTTGACGCCGTTCTGTAAATCGCTGGTGCATGTATTCCGCAACTGCGTTGATCATGGCATTGAGGATGCAGAGACTCGTTTGCGGAGCGGGAAAAGTGAAATCGGACATATTCATTGCCGGGTGCGGCTCAGCGATGATAACTTTACACTGTGCATTGGCGATGATGGTTATGGTGTTGACAGAGAGCAAGTGAGAGCGAGAGCACTGGAGCTTGGCTTGGTTTCTCTGGAGCAATTATCAAAAATGGATGACGCGGCAGGATTGCGCTTGATTTTTCTGGATGGCTTGTCGACGCGTGAGCAGATCACGCAGATTTCCGGGCGTGGAATCGGTTTGGCCGCTACACTGCACGAGCTCGAAAAATTGGGGGGAACAGTGGCGCTTGTTTCCACCTTTGGGATAGGGACAGAATTTTGCTTCACGTTGCCTTTACAGTCAGGCGTTGGTGCCACCATTGTCGATCGAAGGATTGTGGATGAGTTTGAGCAGCAGTGAAATTCAAAAAGCGATAGAAATCGTTGCTTCGGGCGTACGCAATTATTTAAAATCTGCGCACGGCATTGTTAGCGTTGCTCAGCCAGCCACGAATGGCAAAGCCGATGCGCTTGCGTTGAACGACGTTACTGCGATTATCGGGCTCGGGGGGGCGATCACCAATCTGGTGACGGTCAGTTTTGATCGGACCTTGTTGACGCATCTGCTCAAGCTTGAAACCCAGGGGCTGGTGGTGCCCGAGAATGAACAGGAGCTTTATCTCAGAGAGACTGCGGCTGAAATTGCCAACGTCATCCTGGGGCATTGCCTGGCTTACCTGGAAGATCTTGTCGCATGCGATGCCGGCGGCGGTCGTATTTCGATGTTGCCGCCAGTGGTGATCGAGCATGTCGGCAGCATGCACCAAGCGCAGGGCGCTGCTTATACGAGCGTGGTATTGCCGACCGATTTCGGCAGTCTTGTCGTCAGTATTATTTGGCCGTACGAATTGTTTGAAAAAATATCCAAGGAATCGAAGGTAAGGGGAAAGAGCACATGAAGGCGTTAAAAATCATGGTTGTCGACGACGCTTTGTTGAGCCAGAAGAAACTAATTGCGACGATTGAGGATCTCGGGCATACCGTCGTTGCCGCTGCCAGTAGCGGGCCACAGGCGTTGACGGCATATGACCAATATTTACCGGACCTGGTAACAATGGACATTACGATGCCCGATATGGATGGCATTGCGGCGACGCGCTGGATACTTGGCCGCCACCCTGATGCCAGGATTCTGATCGTCACCTCGCATGCCGAAAAAACCACGGTACTGGACGCGCTGGAGGCCGGTGCCAAAGGCTACGTCATCAAGCCTTTTCATGCCGACAAATTGCGTCAGGCCATCAAGCGAGCGATGACGGTGTCGGAAGTCGGTTCGCCGTAAGCTTTCACAGCGGCAGCGGAAAGCCCTCTCGCGGATGGAAAACGATTCGGGCAGGCATAAATAAAGGGCCGCGCGGGCCCTTTATTTTTTATGTATTAGACGACTGCCGGACTACCGGTCTGCTGCAAAGAAATTTTGTCGATCGAGAGGCGAGTGTGGTTTCGGAATCAGGCCGAAATTAAGCGCCGTCATGATATGACGACAGCAATGATCGACCATATCGTGCAAAGTTTCGAGCGCTGGGCATGCCTGTTTCAAGGACTCAACGCCCAAGAACTTCTTGCGTGTATATTTTTTGCGGATACTGGGAAATGGATTCGATCGCCGCCAACTGTATTTTCTGTCTCAATACGTCATTCTGCACCAGATTCTGGCATTGATCGATCAGCTCCTCATACTTTCCAGGATAAATTCCTGCGCTGCACATGGGGTCGATGAAGGTGGTGTCATTGACCTCGCCAACTACGGCGATGGAGTTGGTCAGCAGATAGAAAACGCGCACAATTTCAAAAATTTGAGAATCATAAAAGTGGTGATTGAGTACGATTTTTGATCGCTCTATCCACTCATCGCGTTCTCTGGCATAAACGCCAAACAATACTTTGACGCGCAATCCCTTTGCTTCCAGCTGCGCAAGGATCGATTTTCTTCTTTCATTGATGGCGCCATAAAACAAAATATCGACATCTTTGTTTTTGCTGCTATCCAGACGCACCAGCTCCTGTTGAAAACCAATCTTGAAATGCTTGACCTTGCTTAATCCATATTCTTTAAATGTTTGAATATTTTTTGTGCTGTAGTCCCAGATCTCAAATTTTTCTGCCCACGCCAACACCGTTTTATTCCAATCGGCAGCACTGCTGATCTGCTCGGTATTAAGAATGATGGTCGAGGCAGGCAATTGCGGTATCCAGCTTGGATCAAGCAAATGACAGCCGATGAGGATGTTCTGGCAATTGGGCTCGATTTTATTAAAGTAGATTGTCGCTTCCAAGCCGAGCTCGCGCAGCGAGTGGTAAATTAATTCACCCAATTCCATGAATGCAAAAGAGTGAATGTAATTGTCTGGTTTGACTAAACAGATGTTGAATTTTGACATTGAAAATCTCGATATTATTTTTGCTGTAATTGTTCGTCTGCTTTTCCTGCAAGCGGCGATCAGCGGTATTCCCGTCGAGCACAATCTAGCATGGCAAATGTCAGCTCATCATAAACAAGTTGAGGTGGCGCAGGCAATATCGGGTGGGAATTCAGGTGCGTCTTGCTGGCGCATAGGGCGGCAAATTTATATCGCAGGCAGTGGGGCGCTGCTCTGGTCGCAGCTTGCGGTTTGCTGGTCGATGTCATGGAGGAGCAGCTGCAGCACAGGCATATGAAAAAAGGGCCGCGAAGGCCCTTTTATTGCGTAGATACTTTGAACAACAGTTTGATTTTTCAAAGATCTTTTCATCTTGGTGGCCCGGGGCGGAATCGAACCACCGACACAAGGATTTTCAATCCTCTGCTCTACCGACTGAGCTACCAGGCCAAGACGGAGAAGTATAGCGACTTTTTTGAAAAGTGCAAGGGCTAAATCACATTCCTACGTAAAAAGTTCCGCTTTCCGCGCATGCCATGTGCCGGCCGTTGTGATTTTTCATGATGGAGATCAAGGAAGGGCAGTCGGTGAAGCCGTTTATAATGTTTGCCATGAACGCTCATCCTTCTCATTTCTCTGCCGCTGCGGTGCGCAAGCCGGCGACCTACTCTAGTGACATTTGTATCGTCGGCACCGGCGCCATCGGCAAGACGGCCGCGCTGGCATTGGCCCAGGCAGGCTTGCGTGTGACCTTGCTGGCGCCGCCGCCAGCGCCGTCGAAGGCCGCCGCAGAAGCCAGTTGGGATGTCCGCGTCTATGCCATCAATCAGGTCGGGCAAAGCTTGCTGTCCTCGCTCAAGGTCTGGGGTGCGCTGGCGGCCGAGCGTATCGCCGCCGTTGATGGCATGGAGGTCACCGGCGATGCTGAAAATTATCCCGGTCATTTGTCCTTCGATGCTTACTCATCCCATGTCGATGCGTTGGCTTGGATTGTGGAAGATCGCAATCTCAACGCGGCGCTCGATGCTGCACTCAAGTTTGCCCCCAATCTGCAATGCATCCACGGCCGCGCGCAAGCCTTGGATATGGATGCACAGCACGCGCATTTGCAATTGGATAACGGCGAAACTGTACAGGCTTCGCTGCTGGTGGGAGCCGATGGTGCGCACTCGTGGGTGCGCGGTCAGTGCGACATCGGTCTCGATTACCGCTCATATGGTCAGCGTGCGATTGTCACCAATTTCGCCTGCGCCAAGCCGCATCAGGATATCGCTCGGCAGTGGTTCACTGCGGCCGAAGGCATTGTGGCGTTGTTGCCGCTGCCAGGGCAACGCGTGTCGCTGGTGTGGTCGGCGCCAGATGCTTTGGCCGAGACCTTGATGCAACAGTCGGCGGATCAATTGGCACACCATCTGGCCAAATACGCAGCACCGGCGCTCGGTGTATTGACGCCGCTGCAACCGGAGCTGGTGCGCGATTTTCCACTGCGGCTGATCAAGCCGCATGCCATCACCGCGCCGCGCGTAGCGCTCATCGGCGATGCGGCGCATGTCGTCCATCCGCTGGCCGGGCATGGTATGAATCTTGGTTTTGCCGATGTGGCGGCATTGCTCAGGCTGATCAGTGAGCGCGAGCCACACCGCGATTGCGGCGATGCTCGTGTGTTGCGGGGATATGCGCGTGCGCGCAAGGAAGACGTATTGCTGATGCAGTTGGCCACCGATGGTCTGGCGCGCTTGTTTGAAACCGAGCTTGAGCCCTTGCGCGCGATCCGTAATCTGGGTTTGAACTTAGTCAATCACTTGCCAGTCTTAAAGCGGCGCTTGATGGCGCATGCGCTTGGCAAGAAGGCGTAAATAGCGAGTTCCGGGGCGCTTCCTACATCCACATCACATTTGCGCCATACTTACACCTTGGTCGCGGCATGGGCCGCGTTTCTGTTTCAATATTGGATAAACATGAAGAAGATTTCTGCTTTTTTCGCTGCCGCAATTGCTGGCGTTGTGCTGGCGTGCGCCAGCGGTTCGGCGATGAGCGCCGACAGCACTGAGGCCACCATCCAAAAATTGCTTGAGCCGCGCCTGGGCGAAGGCGCCAAGATCGATGCCGTCACCAAGACGCCCTACGCGGGCTTGTATGAAGTGCAGATCGACGGCGACGTGATTTATACCGATGCCAAGGCACAATACCTGTTCATCGGCCGTGTGGTCGATTCCAAGACCTACCATGATTTCACCAAAGAAAAGATCCAGGCGATCAACCAGGTGAAATTCTCCGATCTGCCGCTTGATTTGGCGATCAAGACTGTCAAGGGTAACGGCAAGCGCGTCATTGCCGTGTTTGAAGACCCTAATTGCGGCTATTGCAAGAAATTGCAGAAGACGCTGCTGGATGTCGACAACGTGACCGTCTACGTTTTTCAGTACAACATCCTGGCGCCGGATTCCATCGAGAAGTCGCGCAATATCTGGTGTTCCAGCAACCCCGGTCGGGCTTGGAGCGATTGGATGTTGTCGAGTAAGGAAGCGCCAGCGGCACCAGCGACTTGCAAGGCGCCGCATGAGCAAGTGCTGGCGCTGGGAAAATCACTGAAAGTGACCGGCACGCCGACGCTGTTTTTTACCGATGGCTCGCGCATTCCCGGTGCTATCGATGCGAAAGATCTGGAAACAAAGTTGGAGGCAGTCAAGTAAGGTCGTGCAACGCAGCTGCGTTGAAGAGGCGGCGTCTTGTCTTTGGCAAGACGCCGTTTTTCTATTTGCTGGTATGCAATTGCATCATGCCGGCATCGAATTTGCCTTCGCACAGCAAGGGGATGGCAGCGAGGCTTTTGTCGATGGCGTCATTGATCAGGTTCTGCTCTTCCTTGCGCGGCCGATGCAGCACGAAGTCAGCCACCGGCTGTTGCAGCCCGAGACTGCGCGGGTGGCCGATGCCGATGCGCAGGCGCCAGTAGTCTTGGGTGCCGAGCGCCGCGGTAATGTCCTTGAGGCCGTTGTGGCCGCCGGAAGAGCCTCCCTTTTTGATCTTGGCGGCTCCCGGTGGCAGGTCAAGCTCGTCATGCACCACCAGCACTTCTTCTGGCGTAATCTTGTAGAAGCGTGCCAGCGCACCGACCGATTGACCGGAGCGATTCATATAGGTTTGCGGCTCCAGCAGCCAGACTTCCTGGCTGCTGATGACGGTCTTGGCGGCGAGTGCGTTGAAGCGTGCCTCACGACTCAGGCGCACACTGCCGGCCAGATTGTCTACCAGCCAAAAGCCGGCGTTGTGCCGGGTTTGCTCGTATTCCGGCCCAGGATTGCCGAGGCCAACGATAAGACGGATGGACATGCTGATAAAAGATAAGCAATAAAGCGCTGATTATCGCGGATATCGAATCAAGACGCCTAATGAATCAAGACAGCCAATTCCTGCCATTGTTGCCGAACAAGCAAGCGGCTGCGGCCTGGATGCAAAATATTTCATGTATTTGGCACGTTTTTAAGGCTGTCAAGATTGGCGCACGCAGTTGAATTGCGTATCATCCAACGCTTGTTTTCAATATCTGGATTCACTGACATGTTGCCTTCGATCGAACAACGTTTAGCCCTTGAGCTCGTCGCCAAGCCGGTACAGGTCGCTGCCGCGATCGCCTTACTCGACGAGGGCGCAACCGTGCCCTTTATCGCACGTTACCGCAAGGAAGCTACCGGTGGTCTGGACGACACGCAACTGCGCCTGCTGGAAGAGCGTCTGCGCTATCTGCGCGAACTGGAAGGGCGTCGTGCGGCAATCATTGCTTCGATTGAAGAACAAGGCAAGATGACGCCTGAGTTGCGCGATGCCATCGTGCATGCGGAAGACAAGACGCGCCTGGAAGATCTGTACCTGCCGTACAAGCCGAAGCGTCGTACCAAGGCACAGATCGCCGCCGAAGCTGGGTTGACTGAGCTGGCCGATGCCTTGCTCAATGATCCGATGCTCAATCCCGAAGAAGAAGCCGCCAAGTATCTCAAGCCGGCGTTCACCACCGACAATGGCGACAACCCTGGCGTGGTCGATGTCAAGGCCGCGCTGGATGGCGCGCGTCAGATTTTGATGGAGCGCTTCTCGGAAGATGCGCAACTGCTGCAGGCGCTGCGCGAATACCTGACCGATCATGGCGTGGTCGAATCGAAAGTGGTGGAAGGCAAGCAGGATGCCGGCGAGAAGTTCGCTGACTACTTTGATTATTTCGAAACGCTGGGCACGATTCCATCGCACCGCGCCTTGGCCTTGTTCCGCGGTCGTCGCGAAGAAATGCTGACAGTGATTCTGCGGCTCGACACGGAAGAAGAAAAGCCAAAGTGGGATGCCCCGCACAATCCTTGCGAGAGCCGCATTGCACAGCGTTTTGGCGTGAGCGGCAAAGGTCGCCCGGCTGACAAATGGTTGGCCGATACCGTACGTTGGGCCTGGCGCGTGAAGGTCTTCATGCACCTGGAAACCGAACTCATGACGGCATTGCGCGAACGCGCCGAAGCCGAAGCGATCAATGTCTTTGCGCTGAATCTGAAGGCCTTGTTGCTGGCCGCGCCGGCCGGTCCGCGCGCCACCATGGGGCTCGATCCCGGTCTGCGCACCGGCGTCAAGGTCGCGGTGATCGACGCCACCGGCAAGGTGGTCGATACCACGGCAATCTTCCCGCATCAGCCGCGCAACGACTGGGAAGGCTCGCTGCATACGCTAGCGCTGCTGGCCGAGAAACACAAGGTATCGCTGATCTCGATCGGCAACGGCACCGCCTCGCGTGAAACCGACAAGCTGGCGCAAGAGCTCATCAAGCTGCGTCCCGAATTGAAACTGACCAAGATCGTGGTGTCGGAGGCTGGCGCTTCGGTGTATTCGGCCTCCGAGTTCGCTTCCAAGGAATTGCCCGAGCTTGATGTGACCTTGCGCGGCGCGGTGTCGATTGCACGGCGTTTGCAAGATCCCTTGGCGGAGCTGGTCAAGATCGATCCGAAGTCGATCGGTGTCGGTCAATACCAGCACGATGTCGGTCAGTCGCAACTGGCACGTTCGCTCGATGCGGTGGTGGAAGATTGCGTCAATGCCGTGGGCGTTGATGTCAATACCGCTTCGGCGCCGCTGCTGGCACGCGTATCCGGATTGAATTCCAGTGTGGCGCAAAGCATCGTGTCGTACCGCGACATGAAGGGCATGTTCACTTCGCGCGCGGCGCTGCGTGAAGTGCCGCGTCTGGGTGAAAAAACTTTTGAGCAGGCGGCCGGTTTCTTGCGCGTGATGAATGGCGATAATCCGCTCGACGCCTCGGCAGTGCATCCTGAGTCCTATCCGCTGGTGCAAAAGATCCTGGCCGATATCCACAAGGATCTCAAAGGCGTGTTGGGTGACAGCGCGTTGCTGAAATCACTGAGCCCGACCAAGTATGCAGATGAAAAATTCGGTGTGCCGACGGTCACCGATATTCTGAAGGAACTGGAAAAGCCGGGCCGTGATCCGCGTCCAGAATTCACGACAGCGACCTTCAAGGACGGCGTTGAAGAAATTCGTGACCTGCGTCCGGACATGATTCTTGAGGGCGTGGTGACCAACGTCGCCGCTTTTGGCGCTTTTGTTGACATCGGTGTGCATCAGGATGGTCTGGTGCATATTTCGGCTTTGTCGAATACCTTCGTCAAGGATCCGCATACGGTGGTCAAGGCCGGTCAGGTGGTCAAGGTCAAGGTGTTGGAAGTCGACGAGAAACGCAAGCGCATTGCATTGACCATGCGTCTATCCGATAGCGCACCGACGCCAGGCAGCAAGCCTGAGCAACGCGGTGATCGTAACGACGCGCGTCGCCTGTCGCAGCATCAGGGCCAGCAATCGCGTCAGCCGGCGCCAGCCAGCAGTGCCATGGCCGCCGCGTTTGCCAAGCTCAAGGGCTGATGTCAGACCGCCCTGCGACGATAAGGTCGTGGCAGGGTGGCTAGAGGCGTAGGCTATTTCGGGCAAGTCGTCGGCAGCAGGTTGAGCCCCTCGACTTCGTGCCGGAAGCTGGCGCTGCGTTTGCCGTCTGCATGTGATGTGACAGTAATGATGTAGATGCTGTCATAGTCATGTTCATCCCATAGCGGAACTACGGCAGGGTTGCCGCCATTTTCCGCCAACAGCTTGCGTGCAGCCTGTTCCAGCAAATGATGCTCCCAGGCGACCAAGATGGTCGCCTCTTGATAAGCAGGCGCGAGCAGCGCAGTCTGTAGATGATCAATGTCTTCCAGGCCATATTGCGTGTTGACCGGCAGTTCGAGAGCAATCGCAGTGGGCTCTATCGTGGCCAGTGGCCGGATGTAATTGTAGAGCTGGCCGCGGTCGCTTTTTTGTATTCCAGGATTGGGCGCGAAAATGGCTGCGGGCCTATCGAATTTCTTTTGCAGCACGGCAGGCAGTGCCAGCGACCGATTCAGGCCCTGGCAATTCAACTGTCCCAGTCCCTGCTCTGGTTTCTCGCCATGGCGCACCATGACAATGGTTTCATCGGCAAGACAGGCGCTGCAAAAGAGCAGTCCCAGCAAGCACGCGGCAAGATGTCGCGGGTAGTTCATGGGCATCCTCAACATGTCGACGCGTTCGCCGCTGGTGTTAATATTTTCAGCACCATTTCTGCCGGACGGCATAGGCGGGTGCCAATTGGTGTGACGACAAAGGGTCGATTGATCAGAATCGGCTCGGCCAACATGGCGTCGAGCAGCGCGTCATCCGACAGGGCCGGATTGTCCAGGGCCAAGGATGCATATAGCGGTTCTTTTGCGCGCATTGCCGCGCGCACCGTCAAGCCGGCCTGGCTGATCATTTTCTTCAGAACTTCGCGGCTGGGCGGTGTCTTCAGGTAGTCGATGACCTCTGGTTCAACGCCGCTGGCGCGAATCATCGCCAGCGTGTTGCGCGAAGTTCCGCATTTGGGATTGTGGTAAATGCTAATGCTCATCATGTCTCCGATGCAGTGGATCCTACAATTCCTCGACCAGGAACAGCCGCCGATGTTCGCGCATCGCATAGCGATCCGTCATGCCAGCGATGTAGTCGGCGACCTGGCGCGCCTGACGTCGCTGCAGATCGCTTTCTCCGAGGTCATCGTTACGCTTGACCTGATAGTCGGGCGGCAGCAAGATTGGCTGTGTGAAAAAGGCATTAAACAGTTCGGCGATGATGCGGCGCGCCTTGCTGGTCATGCGATTGACCAGGTAATGGCGGTACAGGTTCTGGCGCAGGAAGAGCTTCAGCACGGCCGCTTCCTGTTGCATCGCTGCCGAAAAGGCAATCAGCGGCGGCGCGTTGCGCACATCTTCAATACTGCGTGGATTGGCGCCAGCAATGTTGGCCTGTGAAGTACGAATCAGGTCGGTCACGAGGGTGTTGATCATGCGCCGGACCGTTTCGTTGATGGCACGGCGGCCGCTGATGCCAGGATAGGCTGTCTCGGCTTCGCGCTGGTGACGGGCAAAAAAATCGACTTCGCCCAGTTGCGCCAGGGTGAGCAAGCCAGAACGCAGACCGTCGTCGATATCGTGATTGTTATAGGCGATTTCATCGGCCAGATTGGCCAGTTGCGCTTCCAGGCCTGGTTGTTTTTTGTCGATGAAACGTTGGCCTATGCTGCCCAGTTGGTGCGCATTGTTCAACGAGCAATGCTTGAGGATGCCTTCGCGCGTTTCGAACATCAGGTTCAAGCCATCGAAAGCACCGTAGCGTTGTTCCAGGTCGTCCACCACGCGCAAGCTTTGCAGATTGTGCTCGAAGCCGCCGAAGTCTTTCATGCAGCTGTTGAGTTCATCCTGACCGGCGTGTCCAAAGGGGGTGTGACCAAGATCATGCGCCAGTGAAATGGCTTCTACCAGATCTTCATTGAGCTGCAAATTGCGGGCGCAGGAGCGGGCGATCTGGGCGACTTCGATGCTATGCGTGAGACGGGTGCGAAACAGATCGCCTTCATGATTGACGAACACCTGGGTCTTGTATTCGAGCCGGCGAAAGGCGCTGGAGTGAACAATGCGATCGCGGTCGCGCTGATATTCAGAGCGCGAGCCCGGCGCCGCTTCGCTGAAGCGCCGTCCGCTTGAGGTGGAGGCCTGTGCGGCGTAGGGCGCAAGTTGCAGCAGAACGTCTTGGGTCATGGTAACAACTCATTTCATCAATGTGTTCAACAGCGCTGACGCAAACGGCGCGATCAGCAAAACTTCAAGTCTGTATGCAGGCGGTAATGGTCTGCAACAAGAGCTCTTGCGGCACGTTGGTGATCAGCGGCGCACCCAGCGGCTTGAGCAGGATGAATTTGATCTGACCGCCTTCATTTTTTTTGTCTACTTCCATCAGTTCCAGCCAACGCGCAGTGCCCAGGTCCGGTGCCACCACCGGCAAACCAGCAGCCTTGACCACGGCAGTGATGCGTTCTTTGTTCACCGCATCGATGAACCCGAGACGATGTGACAGATCGGCCGCCATGACCATGCCGCAACCGACCGCTTCGCCATGCAGCCAGTTGCCGTAACCCAGTCCTGACTCGATGGCGTGACCAAAGGTATGACCGAAATTGAGGACAGCGCGCAGGCCGCCTTCACGTTCGTCCTGGCGCACCACGTCTGCCTTGATTTCGCAGGAGCGCTGAATCGCATACGCCAGCGCGTTATCGTCACCGCTGACTAAGCGTGCCATATTGGCTTCGATCCAGTCGAAGAAGGCGGCATCGATGATGGCGCCGTGTTTGATGACTTCGGCCAGCCCGGCCGACAGTTCGCGTGGTGGCAGCGTATGCAGGGTGGCCGTGTCGGCGATGACCGCCTGCGGTTGATAGAACGCGCCGATCATGTTTTTGCCCAGCGGATGATTGATGCCAGTCTTGCCGCCCACCGAGGAGTCTACCTGCGACAGCAGTGTGGTCGGAATTTGCACAAACGGCACGCCGCGCATGTAAGAGGCGGCGGCAAAACCGGTCAGGTCGCCGATGACGCCGCCACCCAGCGCGACCAGGGTGGTTTTACGGTCACATTTGTCGGCCAGCAGCACGTCGAATACGCGCATCAGGCTGGCCCAGGTCTTTTCTTCTTCGCCATCGGGCAAGACGATGGTCGTCACTTGCTTGCCTGCGTCTTCAAGCAGTTTGCGCACCTGCGCCAGGTATAGCGGGGCGACCACATCATTGGTGACAATCGCTGCGCGCTTGCCGGCTACGTGGCGTGTCAGCAGTTCGCCATGATTGAGCAGGCCGTGGCCGATGGTGATCGGGTAGCTGCGTTCACCCAGGTCAACATGCAGAGAGATGGGGGCGAAGGAGGCAACGGTCATGGCGGAATAGGCTAAATTTGAGGTGATGGCACCGGCATCCGTGCCTGCGCCTGGTTTGGGTGTCAGTTCCAGTTGGCTGATGATGGCCTGGACCAGGTACTGCACATTGGGACGGCCGGTTTCGATGATGAAATCAGCCACCTCGCGATAATAAGGATCGCGCTGGCGCGACAGTTCTTCCAGCTTGCGGCGCGGATCTGCCGTTTGCAACAGCGGCCGGTTCTTGTCGCGGCCGGTGCGTTGCAGGATCTGGTTGATGCCTGCGCGCAGGTAAATCACGGTGCCGCGTTGCTTGAGGCAAGCACGCGTTTCGGCACGCAGGATGGCGCCGCCGCCGGTGGCTAGCACAATATCCTGCTGCGCGCTGAGTTCGCGGATGATTTCGGCTTCGCGTTGGCGAAAACTGTCTTCGCCTTCAATTTCGAAAATCACGGGAATGGATGCGCCGGTGCGCGACTCGATTTCATGGTCGGAGTCGACAAAGCGCTTGTTCAGTTTTTTCGCCAGGGCACGCCCTATCGTTGTCTTGCCGGCACCCATCAGGCCGACAAGAAAAATGCTTCCACTCATATGCTAGATCATTCATCACTGCGGGGATTGTCCTGACAGCCAGCTTGGGCGGCGCTGATCTTGATTTTATCGCCTTACCGCAATAGCTGACTGCAACAGGCGATTTTACCGTTTGTTGCCCAGTTGTCGGGAAAATATCAGGCCAAAAGTGCGCTTTTGCGGCTTCTGGCAGTCGTTTATTGGCCGAAATCCCCGGAAGCGACGATTTTTGGTGTCAGGAAAACCAATAATTCGGTCTTGCTGGTGATTTTTTCGGTATTGCTGAATAGCCAGCCTAAGAAGGGCAGATCGCCCAGCACTGGTATTTTCGAGATGGCATTGCGTTCGGCTTGCGTGTAAATGCCGCCGATCACCACGGTGCCGCCATCTTCCACCTGAACCTGGGTATTGACGTGCTTGGTATTGATGGCCAGGCCGCCGGGCGTGCTGACGCCGCGACTATCCTTACTGATGTCGACACTGAGAATGACATTGCCATCGGGGGTGATTTGCGGTGTCACTTCCAGTTTCAGGTTGGCTTTTTTAAACGCCACAGAGGTGGCGCCGCTGCTGGTGGATTGCTGGTAGGGAATTTCTTCGCCCTGTTCGATCAGTGCCGCCTGTTGATCGGCGGTCACCACGCGCGGGCTGGAGATGATCTGACCCTTGCCGTCGGCCTCTAGCGCCGACAGTTCCAGATTGAGGAAACGCTTGGCGCTGGCGCTGAACAGACTGAGTGCAAAGTTGCCGGCGGCAAAGGCGCCGATCGGCCCGGCTGGCAGATTGATCGCAGCATCTCGGTTGTGCGCCGGGCCGTCGGGCGGCTGTGGCATACCGGCTGAGAAGCCCAGGCGGACGCCGAGATTGCGACTGAAGGCATCGTCCGCTTCGACGATGCGTGCTTCAATCGAGACTTGGCGCGAAGGCACGTCGACCTTGCTCAACAGCGCGCGCACATTGTCCAGCACGCGTCGGGTATCGGTGACAAACAGCTGATTGGTACGCGCATCGACCAAGGTGCTGCCGCGCCGCGACAACATATGCGGATGGGGCGCAGCATCGTTGTTTGGGCCGACGCCGAACAATTTGCGAAAGCTCTCGGCCTTCTGATAATTGAGTTGAAATACCTCGGTCAGGAGCGGTTCCAGGTCGGCAATTTGTGCCTGTTGTTCCAGGATATTTTTCTCCTTGCTCAGTAATTCGGCGCGCGGTGCGATCCACAAGACCTGTTCCTGATGGCGCATCTCCAGTGCGCGCGCCTGCAGGATGATCTCCAAGGCCTGCTGCCAGGACACGTCTTGCAGACGCAGGCTCACTGTGCCGCCGACGCTGTCGCCGATGACCATATTGACGCCGGCGATGTCCGCTAACATTTGCAGCAGTGCGCGCACATTGGCCTGGCGCAGGTTCAGCGAGAGCCGGTCGTCGCTGTGGCGCTGCAGGGGTGGTGCAGCATCGATCCGCACGACCACGTTGTGGCCGTGGATGGCGACGCTGTAGGCCGCCGGGCGGCGTAGATTGAGTATCAGGCGCGTACGCGTATCGGCGTAAGCAAGCGCATAGCTGGCAACAATGTGATGGGCTGTCGTAGGGAAGTTGTCGCGTGCACGCAGCGCATTGTTTGCTGCCTTGCTGACCGGAAAATCGAGCACGATGCGGTCGGGATCGGCGATGGAAAAATGCACAGGTACCTGCATCAGCGCGTCTTGCATCGCGATCTGTACTTCAACTTGTTGCGCCGAGCTGCTTGCGGTCAGCGCGACGATGGCGTTAGCTGTCGGCTGCGCCGACGCGTGCAGGCACAGCTGCAACAAGCAGGCGACCAAGAATAAATGCGGTTTCATCGCGCATCAACCGCAATGGGCAGCACCACCACCTGTGCGGTCCAGCCACCATCGGTTTTGCGCAACAATTCTTGCAGTTCCAGAGCGCTGTCTGTGATGCGTTGAACGTGGCCGAAGCGAGGTCCCAGATAGTCGCCGATGCGGACCCGATAAAGCGTGCCGCCGGCCTGCACCAACGCACTGATCTCGCGGCCCTGCATCAGGGTGCCGACCAGTTGCAGCGAGTCCAGCGCGAGGCCCTCAAGTAGCTGGCGCGGTCCGCGTTGTGGTGGTCGTTCGTCAGACTGGGCGGCGGCTTGCGCAGCGGGCGCTGCCTGGCGATGTGTGCCGAACGGCGTGGCGTCGCCGTCGAGCAAATAAGGTCGCGGCTGGAAGCTTGCGGTTACCGGCATTGGTGCTGGCGCGGCGGCCGTCGATCTGGCGCGGTCGCCAGCTTGCGCAATCCAGGCCTGCAACTGCTCACTGGACTCCTGTTGACTACAGGCGCATAGCAAATAAATGGTCACAAGCGATGCGCAACACGGCGCTAATTGCTGCCTCATGGTGTCGGTTCCGAAGGTCGGCGGCGGTAGCTCAGCACGCTGGCTTCCAGGCGCAATAGTTCGCTGTCGGCACGGCCATCAGCACGGTCGTCAGCACCGCTGCTGAGCTGCAGATTACTCAATATTCTTGTTCTGGGGCCGGCTGCCAGCGTTGCCGCGAAGCGTCCAATGTCATGGTAGCGGCCAAGCAGACGTAGTTGCAGCGGCAGCACGAGGTAATGCGCGGTGTTCATGGCTGGCGCCGGCGTGGCTTGTTCGAGTCTCAGTTGGTGGCGCGCGGCGATGGCGGTAATTTCTTCCAGCCAGGCGCCGGCATCGTCATTGTCGAACAATTGTTGCGCGTGTTGCGCTATGCGTTGGTGTAAGCTTTCTTGCTGCATGTGCAGTAGCGCCAAGGTGGCGGCTTGCTGTAGCTTGCGTTGATAGTCGGCTTTGAGTTGCGTCTCTTCTTGCGCAGCAGTCGCTAGCGCCGTCATGGCTGGTGCCAGATACAGCAGCCAACCGCTTAGCAACGGCAGCAAAAATACCGCCAGGCAGAGGATGCAACGCGGCAGTGGCGGCCAACATGCGGGGTGCTGTCGCATCAACTGATGCCATGTCTGTGGCAGTTGTAGCAGTTGTAACAGTTGTGGCAAATTCATGGGTCCAGCTCCTCGGGGTTGCGTGAGGCGGTCATGATGAAGTCATGACCATGGCTGGTTTGAGTGACATGCCGAATTCTCACCAGACCCAGGGAGCCGGCCTGGCTAAGACTAGTGAGCAGATTCACAATGTCTTGATGCGCATGCGCACGGCCGTGCAAGGAGAGATGCGCCGCTTCTTGTCTGAGTGCATCGAGAGTAATCCCGTGCGGCGTATGGCGGGCCAGTTCTTCCAGCAGCGTGACGGTGTCATTGCGTTGTCGCTCTAACTGATCGAACTGTTCGAGTTGCTGCTTCAATGCGCCAATTTCTTGCAGCAGTTGGGTCTTGCGTTCAAGTTGCTGATCCTGCTCGGCATGCGCAAGTTGCAGGATGTGCGTGCGCCGACGTTGCTGCGTGTCTTGTGCGTCGATGAGCAAGAGCGCAGTGAGCACGAGCGCGACACCCGCCGCAAAAATACCGGCCAGCAGCAACTGGAAGTGTTGCTGTTGTTGTTGCCGCCGTCGCTGCCGATGCGGTAACAGATTGAGTCTGTTCATGAGTCGCAGCGACGCAGCGCCAGTCCGCATGCGGCCAGATAGGACGGTCCCTCGGCACGCAACGCGCGCGAGTCGATGCCGGGCCCTAGTGCCATGCCGGCAAACGGTGCAGCGATGCTGACACTGACATTGGCCTGCGTGAGCTGGCGCAGTGCGGCCAATAATTCAGCAGCGCGTGCATGGGTGCCGGTCAGCACGATACTGTGCTGAGTCGGCGCATCAGGCGATCTGGTCGTGGCGCGCTGGGCGACTGCCAGACCATGGAACCACATTTGCACAACGGCGCGCGCCAGTTCCAGCGGCGTATCGTTACGCTGTTCGCTAGCGCGGCGATGGTGATGATATTGCAGCGGTTCATTGGTCTGGCGGGCGCTGACGAACATGGATAACTGTATGCCGCCGCTATCAATGCGCAATAGACCTGTAACATGTTCCGTGGCCGAGGAGGGATCGGCGGCTGGCGCCAAGGTGCGCGTCCAGGCTGCATATTCGGCACAGCTGTCGATTTCTACCACTGCCACATGCAGGTCTAGCGCTTCGGCAATGGCCAGACGGTCTTCGATGATATCTCTGCGTGCGGCACCGATGAGCAGTTGATGGCCGAGTTTGTCACGCAAGGGCGCTTGCACGCAGAAGTCGACACAGGCCTGCTCGATCGGATACGGCAACAGGCTGGCGATATGTGCGTTGGCCAGCGCGGTGAGCTGATCTTCATCGTCGAGCTGCACCGTTGCGCCGAGCGGCAGCAAGGCGGTGACCGCCGTGGCGGCCGGGATGCCGATAGCGACTCGGCGCGAACCACTGCCGCTTTGCGCCCACAGGCGTTGCACGGCAGTACGCACGAGATCAAGATCTTCAATCTCATCGTTGGCAATGGCGCCTTGGGGCAGGGTTTCGCAGGAGCAGCATTGCAGTTGCAGGAGATGCTTGTCAGGTGCGCGCAGCTCTACCAGCCGAATACCGCGCATGCTGATATCGAGGCCCGCCAGCGGGGCTTTGGTGCGTCGAAATAATGGGGGAATGTTGAACAAGGCGGTTTTCCAGGATGAATGCATAAAAGACATCATTGTCAATGTGACAATTTTTAGCATCCTAACAATAAGCCCGATTATCTGTAAAGAAATTTCCTTGTGGAAATGTTGTTTATCCATGTGTCATGTAGTGCAAGCGCGCGACTTGCGCTGGGCGGGGGATTTTTCGTTCAGCTTGGTCGATTGCTTTGGATATGCTGGTGGTCGCACCGATTGCTTGGAATGGTCATTTTTCCCTCCTTGCAAGTGGCTATAATGCAAGGATTGTCTTTTTCCAGATGGCCGTATCTCCAGCATGACCACCCCAGAAAACAATGGCAAAAAGCCGCGTGCCCCCACCGCGCCAAAATCGAAACCGGCAGTAGCGGCATCGCCTGCAGCAGTTGCTACCGCCACTGCTGTCAAGCAAGGTCTGCATCCGGCCATTCGTATCGTGCTGGGAAGCTTGGGGGTACTGGTGGCACTGCCTGTGATGGGAGTGCTGATACTGGCGTTCATGGTGACGCTGGCGTATCCGAAACTACCGGATCTGGATTCGCTGACCGACTATCGTCCAAAAATTCCACTGCGGGTGTTTTCCGCCGACGGCGTCCTGATCGGCGAATTTGGCGAAGAACGCCGCAGCCTGGTGCACATCCAGGATATCCCCGAAGTGATGAAGAAGGCAGTGCTGGCGATTGAAGATGATCGTTTCTATGAGCACGGCGGGGTTGATTACCAAGGTATCGTACGCGCCAGCTTCGCCAATCTGACCGGCGGCAGCGGCGGCGCCAGCACGATTACCCAACAGGTGGCGCGCAATTTTTTCCTCACCAGCAACGAGCCGACCTTTCTGCAAAAAGCCTCACGCAAATTTCTCTACGAAATTCCGCTGGCGTGGAAAATCGAGCGCAACATGACCAAGGATCAGATTCTTGAGGTCTACATGAATCAGATCTATCTGGGGCAGCGCGCCTATGGTTTCGCCTCGGCAGCGCAGATTTATTTCGGCAAGCAGCTCAAGGAACTGACGGTCGCCGAAGCGGCTATGCTGGCGGGGTTGCCAAAGGCGCCGTCGGCCTATAACCCGGTGGTCAATCCTAAGCGTGCCCACGCGCGCCAGCAATATATCTTGTCACGCATGCGGCAGCTGGGCTATATCACCGACCCGCAATACCAGATCGCGCGCAATGAGTCGCTGAAGATCAAAACCGATAGCACAGCCTTCGGCGTGCATGCCGAATACGTCTCGGAGATGGCCCGTCAACTGGTCTACGCGCAGTTCAAGGATGAAACCTATACGCGCGGCCTAAACGTGTTTACCACCATCACCAAGACCGATCAGGATGCCGCCTACCTGGCCCTGCGGCGCGGCATCATCGACTACGAACGCCGTCACGGCTATCGCGGACCGGAAGGTTACATGGAAATTCCAAGCAGCTCCAAGGAGGATGCTGAAGATGCCATTGAGGCCGAATTGGCCGACCACCCTGATAGTGACGATCTGGTCGCGGCGGTGGTGTTGGATGCGACTTCCAAAGAAATCACTGCAGTCCTGGCCACTGGTGACGAGATCAAGATTTCCGGCGTGGGTCTGGGTTTTGCCGGCAATCTGCTGAGTGACAAGGCACCGCCGCAAAAACGCATTAAGCGCGGTGCCATCATCCGGGTGTTTCAGGACGGCAAAAATTGGATCGTGACGCAGATGCCTGAAGTCGAGTCGGCCTTCGTTTCGATGGACCCCAATGATGGCCATATCCGTGCCCTGGTCGGTGGCTTCGATTTCAATCGCAACAAATTCAACCATGTGATTCAGGCCTGGCGTCAGCCGGGGTCGTCGTTCAAACCGTTCATTTATTCGTCCTCGCTGGAAAAGGGATTGTCGCCGGCCACCATCATCAATGATGCGCCGCTGACCTTTACCCAGACCGGTGGCCAGATCTGGCAACCGAAGAACTACGGCGGCAAGTTCGAAGGGCCGATCACGATGCGGCGCGCCTTGCAGAAATCGATCAACATCGTCTCTATCCGCATCCTTGAGCGAGTCGGCGTCAAGTATGCCCAGGAGTACATTACCCGTTTCGGTTTTGACGCCGACAAAAATCCGCCCTATCTGACCTTGGCTCTGGGGGCTGGCGCCGTGACGCCGTTGCAGATGGTGGGTGCGTATTCGGTATTTGCCAATGGCGGTTACAAGGTTAATCCCTACCTGATTTCCAAGATCACCGACATCAATGGCACTGTGCTCTCGCAAGCCAAACCGATCGAGGCTGGCGACGAAAGTAATCGAGTCATCGATCCGCGCAATGCCTTCATCATCGACAACATGTTGCGCGACGTCGTGCGCCATGGCACCGCAGTCAAAGCGCTCTCGCTCAAACGCACCGATCTGGCAGGCAAGACCGGCACGACCAATGATTCGCTGGATGCCTGGTTCGCCGGCTATCAGCCGAACCTGGTGGGGATTGCCTGGATGGGCTACGATCAGCCCAAGAGTCTGGGCGACCGTGAAACCGGCGGCGGTCTGGCCTTGCCGATCTGGATCAGTTACATGCAAAAAGCCTTGAAGGACCAGCCCATGGTGGACCGCACAGTGCCCAATGGCGTGCTTGAGGTTGCCGGCGAGTATTACTACACCGAATTTCCACCTGGTGGTACCGTGCGGGATCTGGGTATGGATGACCACGGTGCGCCGAGCTCGCCGGAAGAAGAAAAAAATCGCAACCAGATGAAAAATGAGCTGTTCTAAGCTTGGCTCAGTTGATGTAAAAACGGCAGATCATTCTGCCGTTTTTTTGCGCCTAAAAGGCAGTCAGATGCAGCTTCAGGCGTCTGCGACAAATTGCCGATAGCCGCGTGCGCGCAGATCACAGGCCGGACAGGTGCCACAGCCATAGCCCCAGTCGTGCAGCGCGCCGCGCTCACCCAGGTAACAGGTATGGGTGTCGGCGCGGATCACGTCCACCAGGGCCTGGCCGCCCAGTTCATGTGCCAGGCGCCAGGTAGCCGCCTTGTCGATCCACATCAACGGTGTTTCCACCTTGAGTTGTGTGGCCATACCGAGATTGAGCGCGACCTGCAAGGCCTTCATCGTATCGTCGCGGCAATCCGGGTAGCCCGAAAAATCGGTCTCGCACATGCCGCCGACCAGTACATCCAAGCCACGCCGGTAAGCGACGGTGGCGGCTACGGTCATGAACAGCAGATTGCGGCCAGGCACGAAGGTGTTGGGCAGACCGTTTTCCTGCATGGAAATGGCGACGTCACGGGTCAAGGCCGTATCGGATATTTTGCCAATCAGCGACAGGTCAACCATATGGTCTTCGCCGAGTCGACTATCCCAATCGCTGCAAAAACCGCGCATTTTTTCCAGTAATGCCGGCCGCACCGTCAGTTCGATGGCATGCCGCTGGCCGTAATCGAAACCGATGGTTTCCACTTTTTGGTAGCGCGTCAGCGCCCAGGCCAGACAGGTGGTGGAGTCCTGGCCACCGCTAAACAAGACCAGCGCGCCATGGGGCAGGCTAGGGCGAGGAGCTGTCATAAAATTTCCGTATTCAGGGGTTACTGTTAGTGGCCTGGCTTGCTGAGCTTGTCGAGGTTTTGCTCGATGAAGTCGCCATTGGGATCGGTAAAGCGCAGGCGTACTGGGTACCATTCTGAGGCCGGTGCCAGCCAGATGTCCAGTTTCTGGCCTTGGTCTTGCGCAGGCGGCGCACGCAGCACGTGCACTGCATTGATCTCGCCGTGCGCAGTCTTGATTTTCTCGCGTCCGACCACTTTGAAGCGCCATTGTTCGGCGTCACGCGGACCTGCGACAAAAAACAGCCATTCGGAGTTGGGGGTGAATTTATCGCTGTTGCCGCGCGCCACGGCAATCAATTGCCAGATGATGCTGGTGCGATCCTGTTCACCGCCCAGCAAGGGATAAGACTGACTCGACTGGGTGAACTCAATGGTCTTGAGTTCCCGATTGAAGCTGGTGGTGGTCGGCTCTTTGCGGAAACGTTTGTCGACAAAGTGCAACGGAGCCAGACCATAGCTGTCGATATCGCCTTCGCTGCTGGCTTCCAGGATCTTGCCCAGCAACATGGCACGGGTTTCCGCAGTGACGCTGTATTTGTTGTCGGCATTGTTCCATTTGACCAGCGCTTCGCCGGTCACTTGCAAGCCGCTTTGCTGGGCTTCGATGTTGTAATGCAACTCAGCCGAAGGCGGCAGGTTGAGCTTGCGTTTGATGACTGGATGTGGATCGCTATCGGCCGCCATGGCGCTGCTGATCACGCAGCTGGTCAACAGACATGCCATCAGCCAGCGTGGCAGTACAGAACGCAGAGACAGAGTAGCGGGAGGGGAGGTTCGCATGGTTATCTACTTGAAAACACGGCATTTCTGCATGGCATGTGGCACGCAGCGCCAGGGGTTGTCGAAACGCAAGCAAGGCGCAATATCGCAGAATCGCCTTGCCAAAGGCGTTAGTTTACAGAGTTTTGAGATTTGATACCGTCATCTCCAAATAATCGCCGTTAGTTTCTGTGAAGCGCAAGCGTACCGGATACCACTGCGCTTCTGGGGCCAGCCAGATATCCAGGCGTTGCTCATAGGATCCGGGACGCGGTTGGCGCACTATATGCCAAGCCTGAATGTGGCCTGAGCTCAGCTTGAGATCTTCCAGCGCCGCCACTTGCATGCGCCAGACCTCGCCATCGCGTACTCCGGCGACGAACAGGTCGATCACTTTGCCGACGGCGAATGTATTGCTGTCGCCGCGGCCGATGGCCGCCAGTTGCCAGATCACGCTGGCGCGATCTTGTTCGCCGCCCACGCGCGGATAGTTGATGGTGGATGCAGAAAAATTGATGACATTGCGCTCACGATTGAAATGCGTATTGGTGGCGGCGCGGTTGCGCTTTTTTTCCGTATAGATTTCAGGGGCGATGCCGAAGTCATCGATTTCACCGCTGCTGACAAAACTAAGCATGGTGATTTTGGCAAAAAAGCGCATATAAACCTCGCCTTCCACGCTGTAATGATTGCCATCCGACTTCCAGTCCAGGGTGCTGGCGCCGTGCCATTCAAGGTGATCGGCAAAGGCATTGACCTGGTATTCCAGCATGGCCGCAGGCGGTGGTGCAAGCTGATAGTGCACACCCTCGGTGTGGCTGTTCGCAGCTGTCTCTGGTGCGACCGGCGAGGCTGTTTTGGTTTGCTCCTCATTTCCATTGCCAATACCATCGACGGCTGCCGCTGGCGGCGCGCCAGTGCTGCTGGTGTCGTCGGTCGTCAGCAACGGCTGCGGCGGCGGTGCGATAGCCGCTGGCGGCTGGGTGCGAGGTGTGGGGTGTGGCGTCGGCTTGATGACTTTGCGCGGCTTGGGTTTGGCCACTGGCAGCGCCACCGGCAGTGGCGGCGGTGCCAGCGTGACACTGATGGTCGACGGCGTGGCGGCATCGGCCTGACGCGGGTTGACATAGGTGCGGCCCCAGTCAATGGCGATCAGATGCAGCAAGGCGGTCAACAGCAGTGTCAGCAATACCGGTGCGATGGCGCGTGCGCGCCGGGCTGGTGTGGAATGCTTGGCATCTGTCATGGCGTAAGTGTAGCGCGAGAGTTGCTTGCGAGATGCAAAGACGGTTTTCTTCCTGCGGTACAGATAGGCAAACGACGTACAATGAAATTTTTGCAAACCACTCGACACAGATGGGAGACCGAAATGCTGAACCATAACAACATGCCCGGCGCGGGATCGATTACCGACACCATGGAATTCATGCGCAAGATGTGGGGCAGCATGGGCGGGCCGTCGATGGGCATTCCAACCCTGTCAGTGGAAGAGATCAATAAGAAAATTTCAGACCTCAAGACGGTCGCGTCATGGCTGGAACTGAACATGAACATGTTGCGCGCCACGATTCAGACGCTTGAGGTGCAAAGCGCCACCTTGTCAACCTTGCAGGCCATGGGCGCGATTCTGACGCCGGATGCAAGCGCTGCCGCCAGTAGTGCCGCTCCCGCCGCCAATCCGTTTGGCTTTCCGGGTTGGCCGATGTCGGAGCCGTCCTCGGACAAGCCCGCTGCCAGTCAGTCCGCCCCTGCGGCTGAACCTGAGCCACGGGTTGAAGACAATCTCGATGAGGATGAGCCAGAGGGCAACGAGCCGCCTGCAGAGGCCGCATCCGCGCCGCCAGTCGCCGACACAATTGGTGCCACACCCGATATGCAGGCGGCAATGGTCAACCCCAATGCCTGGTGGAATTTGTTGCAAGAGCAATTCCAGCAGGCCGTCGGCAATGTGCTGGCAGATCAGCCAGGCGCTGCCGATGTGGCCAAACCAAACAAGCCTGCCCGCAAAACGATGGACAACGGCAACATTGACGGCAAGGCTCAGGCCCCGAAAAAAACAACAAAAGCCAAGGCTGCGGCCAAACCGCGAACACCTGCCAAATCGCCTGTTGTACAATCTGCCCCATCTAAGCCAGTCTCTCGCAAGGCCAAATCCCCGTGAACGGCATAAAACAACAATATCGATGTGCAAGTGTGCATCGATGTGTCTTGTCATGATTCTGACATGTACGGGTTTTAGTATGGGGATAGGGGAAAGTCTTGGTAAAATCGATAAGTTAAACTCATAGGCAAGGTCACAATGCTGTACCCAGAACTGTTTAAATCGCTAGAGCAAGTCCGCTGGAATATGGAAAAAGATATTCCTTGGGATAAATTCGACGCATCGATGCTCTCCGACGAACAAGCCCAGACGATTCGCATGAATGCGATTACAGAGTGGTCGGCGCTGCCGGCGACGGAAATGTTCCTGCGCGACAATCGTGGCGACAGTGATTTTTGTGCCTTCATGTCGGTCTGGTTCTTTGAAGAGCAAAAGCATTCTCTGGTACTGATGGAATACCTGCGTCGTTTCAAGCCGGAATTCGCGCCTACGGAAGAAGAGTTGCACAATGTGCGCTTCGAATTTGATCCGGCGCCACCACTGGAAACGCTGATGATGCATTTCTGCGGTGAAATTCGTCTCAATCACTGGTATCGCTGTGCCTCCGATTGGCATACCGAACCGGTCATCAAGCAAATCTACAAGATCATCAGTCAAGATGAGGCCCGTCATGGCGGCGCTTATTTGCGTTACATGAAGAAGGCACTGACCGAAGTGGGCGACACCGCGCGCGCGGCTTTTGCCAAGATCGGCGTCTTGATGGCTGCGGCGCGGCGCACTGAGAAGCCTTTGCATCCGACCAATCTGCACGTCAATCAGGCGCTGTTCCCCAACGATACCGTGCAAAGCCGTCTGCCGGATCCTGAATGGCTGGAGCATTGGCTGGATTCGCAGATCAAGTTCGACAGCGAGTGGGAAAAGAAAGTCGTTGATCGTATTCTGCACAACATGTCGCTGTTGTTCGAGCGCACTTTCGAGACGGTTCAGGAGCTCAATCGCTATCGCAAGGAAGTTGTCATTCGCATGGCGCCTAGCATCGCTGCGGCGGCCTGAGCATAAGCGCGGCACATGCTTGCCGCAAGCTGTAAGAAGAGCCGCACGTTAGGTGCGGCTTTTTACATGGAAAAGCCTTTAATCGGCTCAATGAATTAGCGCATCGTATGATTGACTTCGAAAATAAAATCTGTAGCCGTACCGACCTCCAGGCGCGTGTTGCCGCCCTGCCGCAACCGGTGGTGTTGACCAATGGCGTATTCGATATCCTGCATCGTGGCCACGTAACGTATCTGGCGCAGGCACGCGCGCAAGGTGCTTCGCTGGTGGTGGCGGCCAATACCGACGCTTCGGTCAAACGACTGGGCAAGGGCGAGGAGCGGCCGATCAATACCTGTGAAGACAGGATGGCGGTGCTGGCGGCGCTGGAATCGGTATCACTGGTGGTGCCGTTTGATGAAGACACGGCGCTGGAAGTGGTGCAGCAGGCACGCCCGCAGATTTACGTCAAAGGTGGTGATTACGATATGGCCGCCATTCCTGAAGGTCAGGCTGTGGCGGCCTACGGCGGCAAGGCGGTGGCGATTGCGTTTGAACATGATCGCTCCACCACCAAGTTGCTGGCTAAAGTGCGCAAATAGCAGCGCAGTGGGTGATGTCTTGAATAAAAAGCGGCCTGTTGGCCGCTTTTTTGTTGGTTTGCTTTTTGTTGGTTGCCTGCCGCTTAGTGTTGCATGTGGTCCATCGGTGCCATGGTGGCGCCGTTGTTGTCTTCGACGAATAGCGTCACATCAAGCTTGCCGCTTTTTTCAAATGTCAGCGTCAATGGAATTTTGTCGCCGGCCTTGAGCTGCTGGCTCAGTCCGATCAACATGATGTGATAACCATTGCCGGGTTGCATGGTGATTTTTTCGCCTGGCTTGATGTCAATACTGCCAACTTCACGCATCTTCATGACGTTGCCGTCCATGGACATGGTGTGAATTTCGACTGATTTGACCACTGGAGAGATGGCGCCGATGAGTTTGTCGTTGTGTTTTCCGTGATTTTCAATATTCAGATAGGCGCCGCCGGCCGGTTGGCCTGGCACCGTGGTGCGCGCCCAGGGATGTTCGATGGTGATGTCGCCGATCTTGTAATCGTGGGCTTGAACGGCCAGGCTAAGCGCCAGGCCTGCGAGCAGCGCAGCGCCATGGCGTAATGAGGGAGCGAGACGGAATGACATGGAGATCCTTTTGCAGCAAATGAGTAGGAGTAAGCGTAAGGTGTGAAAGCGGCTGCCAAGGCAGCTTTTTACAGCGGCGGCGCTCTGGCCCAGCTGCCCCCAGCCGTTCTGACAACCAAGCTTGTCGGCACGGCAAGCGGCTCGATGGCATAGGTCAGCGTCGCCCGGAAGAGTGCAATGTTGTCTTTTGGGAAATCCAATGAAATCGGCTGGCAGGCGCTGCAATGGATGCAATGCAGATGTCCGGGCAAGGACGGTGTCGACGCCGGGTTGCTGCTGCTGGTGCAAATGTCCAGTGTGCTCGGCGTAGTCGCCAGCGCTCCCAGCGGCATGAAATTGCCGAAAATCAGGGAAAACAGAGCAAGCCAGGCATGAGCCGGACGAAGGAGGCGCGACATAGGTCACAGATTATAGCAATTGAGTGCTGCAAGGACAGGCTCAAGTCGCCCCAAGGCGTTTCCCAAATTGATTGTTGAGAGTGCGTAGGCTAGACTTAGCCTCTTTTATTTATTTTGCCTAATAATTCGAGGAGACAGGATGTCCAGTATTAAAAAAATCTCGTTGCGCACCATGGCAAGTGCCCTAGCCCTGGCCGCAGTATGTACCGGATCGGCACTGGCGGCCGACAATAAGGCCGTGCTGGTCACGGCAATTGTCGAGCATCCGGCGCTGGACGCCATCCGCGACGGCATCAAGGAGGAGCTCAAGGATGAGGGTTTCGACGCCGGCAAGAATCTCAAGTGGGAATATCAGAGCGCGCAAGGCAATACCGGCACGGCGGCACAGATTGCCCGCAAGTTTGTGGGTGACAACCCTGACGTCATCGTCGCCATTGCCACGCCGTCGGCGCAAGCCGTAGTGGCAGCGACCAAGTCGATTCCGGTGGTCTACTCCGGTGTTACCGACCCGGTTGCGGCGCAACTGGTCAAGCAATGGGCCGCCACGGGTAGCAATGTCACCGGTGTGTCCGATCTGCTGGAACTGGACAAGCAAGTTGATCTGATCAAGCGCGTGGTGCCGGGCGCCAAGCGCGTGGGCATGGTCTACAATCCGGGTGAAGCCAATTCGGCCGTCGTGGTGCAAGCCATGAAGCAATTGCTGGCAAAGTCGGGCATGACGCTGGTGGAAGCGGCGGCGCCACGTTCGGTGGATGTCGGTTCGGCGGCCAAGAGCCTGATTGGCAAAGTTGATGTGATTTACACCAACACCGACAACAACGTGGTGTCAGCCTATGAAGCCTTGGTCAAAGTCGGCAATGATGCCAAGATTCCGCTGGTGGCGTCCGATACCGATAGCGTCAAGCGCGGCGCGATCGCTGCTTTAGGCGTGAACTACTACGATCTGGGTCGTCAGACCGGCAAGGTGGTGGGACGTATCCTCAAAGGCGAAAAGCCGGGTGACATCGCTTCGGCCACTAGCAGCAAACTGGAATTGTTCGTCAATACCACGGCCGCACAAAAGCAGGGCGTGACTTTATCGGCCGAGCTGATCAAGTCTGCCAAGACCGTGATCAAGTAAGATTGCCATGCAAAAGTGAAAGCGCCATTTCAGAGGCGCTTTTTCATTGCATCGATACTAGGAGAGACTATGTTTTCATTAGAAAAAAATCTGCGCATCATGACTGCCGCGCTGGCGCTGTCAGCCGCATGTGCGTTACCGACCGTGAGCGCGCTGGCTGCCGACAAGACCGTACTGGTGACCTCGATCGTCGAGCATCCGGCGCTGGACGCCGTGCGCGATGGCGCCAAGGACGAACTCATGGCGGAAGGTTTTGAACCGGGCAAGGGTTTTAAATGGGAGTTTCAGAGCGCCCAGGGCAATGCCAGCATCGCCGGGCAGATTGCCAAGAAATTTGTGGGTGACAACCCTGATGTGATCATTGCCATCGCCACGCCTTCAGCACAGGCAATGGTGGCTGCCACCAAGACCATTCCCATCGTTTATTCGGGCATTGCCGATCCAATCGCCGCGCAACTGGTCAAGGATTGGGGCCCGTCCGGCACCAACGTGACCGGTCTGTCGCATATGCTGGACCCGGTCAAACAGGTCGAGATCATCAAGCAAGTGGTGCCCAACGCCAAGCGCGTCGGGATTGTCTATAATCCCGGCGAAGCCAATTCCGTGTCGGCGCTCAATGCAATCAAGGTGGTGCTGCAGAAACAGGGCATGACTCTGGTTGAAGCAGTGGCGCCGCGCTCGATTGATGTGGCCTCCGCCGCCAAGAATCTGGTCGGCCGTATCGATGTGATGTACACCACTACCGACAATAATGTGGTCTCGACCTTCGAGTCACTGGCCAAGGTCTGTAACGATGCCAAGATTCCGTTGATTGCTTCCGATACGGGTAGTGTCAAGCGTGGCGCAGTGGCGGCACTGGGGGTGAATTTCTACGATCTGGGCCGGCAAACCGGCAAAATCGTGGCGCGCATTCTGAAGGGCGAAAAGCCGGGTGACATTCCATCGTCGACCAGCAAAAACCTGGAGTTGTACATCAATACCACTGCGGCACAAAAACAAGGCGTCACCTTGTCGCCAGCCTTTATCAAGTCGGCCACCAAGGTCATCGACTGAGCTGCTGCAACATGAAGCGCACCTGATCCTTACCGGGCGCGGGTGATTTTCAGAGAATCTTCGGCATTGGTCTGCATGTTACCCACGTGCGCCGATGCCGAAAGTGTTTTTTAAGGAAGTGAATTTATGTCGTTGTATACCTTATTGGGTGCCTTGGAGATCGGTTTGATCTTCAGCCTGGTGGCGCTCGGAGTGCTGATCTCATTTCGCATTCTCAATTTCCCTGATTTGACCGTTGACGGCAGCTTCCCGCTCGGCGGCGCTGTTGCGGCAACCATGATTGCCAGCGGCCATGACCCTTTTTTGTCGACCGCCGTGGCGGTCTTGGCCGGAGCATGTGCCGGCTTCATCACCGCCTGGCTCAATGTGCGGCTGAAAATCATGGATTTGTTGGCCAGTATTCTCATGATGATTGCGCTGTACTCCATCAATCTGCGCGTCATGGGCAAGCCCAATGTGCCGTTGATTAACGAAGCGACTATCTTCACCATCCTGCAGCTGGACTGGATGCCCGATTACGTTGAGCGGCCACTGGTGTTGCTGGTGGTGGTGGCGGTGGTCAAATTGCTGCTGGACTGGTTCTTCTCTTCCGAAATCGGTTTGGCCATGCGTGCCACCGGCGCCAATGCGCGCATGGCACGCTCGCAAGGTATCGCCACCGGCCGTGCCACGCTGTTCGGCATGGCGCTGGCCAATGGCCTGGTCGCGCTGGGTGGTGCGCTATTTGCGCAGACGCAGGGCGGCGCTGATATTTCCATGGGCATCGGCACCATCGTCATTGGTCTGGCGGCGGTGATTATCGGTGAAAACATCCTGCCGGCGCGACGCCTGGTCTGGACCACGCTGGCGGTGATTCTGGGCGCGATTCTGTATCGCTTCTTCATTGCCCTGGCGCTCAATAGTGAATTCATCGGCTTGCAGGCGCAAGACTTGAATCTGGTCACAGCGGTGCTGGTGATGCTGGCGTTGGTGCTGCCGATGGGCAAGCGCAAGCTGAAACTGTTGACGAAGGGAGCCTGAGATGTTGAAGGCAAAAAACCTCAAGATTACGTTCAACCCCGGCACGCCGATTGAAAATCCAGCTTTGCGCGGTCTCGACCTGGAAATTCCAACCGGCCAGTTTGTCGCCGTGATCGGTTCCAACGGTGCCGGCAAGTCGACTTTCCTCAATGCGATTTCAGGCGACCTGCTGATGGACGAGGGCAGCATTGAAATCGACGGTGTCGATGTCACGCGCAAGCAAGCCTGGGATCGTGCCGGCATGGTGGCGCGGGTATTCCAGGACCCAATGGCGGGCACCTGCGAAGCGCTGACCATCGAGGAAAACATGGCCTTGGCGATGGCGCGCGGCAAGCATCGCGGTTTTGGCTTTGCGATCAAACGCAATATGCGCGAGCTGTTCCGCAGCAAGTTGGCAATTCTCAATCTGGGCCTGGAAAAACGTCTGACTGACCGCATCGGTCTGTTGTCCGGTGGCCAGCGTCAGGCTGTCAGCTTGTTGATGGCCTCCTTGCAGCCGTCGCGCATTCTATTGCTCGATGAGCATACGGCAGCGCTGGATCCCAAGACTGCGGCCTTTGTGCTGGAGCTGACCGCCAGAATTGTGTCCGAAAGCAAATTGACCACCATGATGGTTACCCACAGCATGCGTCAGGCGCTCGACTATGGCGACCGCACCGTGATGCTGCATCAGGGAAAAGTCGTATTGGACGTGTCCGGACCGGAGCGCGCTGGCCTGGATGTGCCGGATCTGCTGAAAATGTTTGAACGCACGCGTGGCGAAGTGCTGTCCGACGACGCTTTGCTACTCGGTTAGCAAGGCATTGGTGTGCAGGAAAAAAGGCCGCATTTGCGGCCTTTTTGTTGGCTGGCAGCTTCAGGCGCCGCCGGCGAAACCATTTTGTCGCCACGCCTCATACACCACCACCGCCACCGTATTGGATAAATTGAGACTGCGATTGTCGGGACGCATCGGCAGGCGGATACGCTGTTCAGTGGCGAACGATTCTCGCAATGCCGACGCCAGACCGCGCGTTTCTGAACCGAACACGAACACATCGCCGGGTTGGAATGTCACGCTGGCAAACGGCGTCGAGCCATGGGTGGTGAGCGCGAACATGCGCGTCGCATCGAACTGCGGATCGGCACGACGTTTTTCCATGAAAGCATCCCAATGAGGATGCACCTGCATGCTGGCATAGTCGTGGTAATCCAGGCCGGCGCGGCGCATCTTGGCGTCATCAAGCGGAAAGCCGAGCGGCTCGATCAGATGCAACTGGGCACCGGTGTTGGCGCACAAACGGATGATGTTGCCCGTGTTGGGCGGGATTTCTGGTTCGACCAGAACGACGTGAAACAATGCCAGCTCCTTGCTTTATATGGTGTAGGCCGTGGTGGCGACACACCTCGCAAGTGCCTCCCCCGACCCAGCCTTTTGGATCATCGGCGAATTATGCATGAAATTACTGGCGCGAGGGGGGCGGTGCCGGCTTGTAGAGACGCCCTAGAGGGCCTAAGCAAATGCCACTTGCGATGTTGGCCATCTTGCCATCGTTATTTGTTTAGGCGTTCTTAACCTGCCTGGTAGGCGTCGCCAAGTGCATGAACCAGCGTTTTGGTGGATTCGTAGAGTCGCAGATAGTGTGCATACAAAAAATCATACCTGGCCTTGTTGCTGGGGTTGGGCTGAATCATCCGTTCTGGCTCAACCCAGTCATTGATCTGCCCCTGCCGCAACAAGCCAAGTGCCTGACCGGCCAAAAAAGCATCGCCATAGGCCGCGCCAAGCGTAATTGCCGGGACCAGCTGAGCCACGCCGGTAATATCGGAAATGATTTGCAGCCACAGCATCGATTGTGCGCCACCGCCGACGGCCACCAGACGATCGAACCTGGCGCCGATCGCCTGGAACGCTTCCAGATTGTGACGGATGCCGAATCCCACGCCCTCGAGGATGGCTCTGAAAATATGATCGCGCGTGTGCGATAGCGTCAGTCCGACGATTTCGCCACGGGCCTTGCTGTCATTGATAGGCGATCGCTCACCGCTGAAGTAGGGCAATACCAGCAGGCCATCGCAACCCGGCGCTATCTTGGTGGCGGCGCTGAACAATTGCGTGTAGCCGGTCGCTGGATCGAGTTCGTGGCAAAATTCATCCATGAACCAGCGCGTCAGGCTGCCGGTGGTGGACATGCCGGCGGCAAGATTTTTTTGTCCGGCGCTCAGTCCATCGACACACCACACTCTGGGATCCGGCGTGGCCCTGTCTTGAATGCCGATAAAGAAGCTGGTGCTGCCGTACATCACCATCATGTCGCCAGGCGTGACCACGCCCACACTGAGTGCTTCGCTGAGCGCATCGACGGTGCCGACCGCCACCGGCGTGCCGGCGGCCAGGCCAGTCTCCAGCGCGGCCTGCGCCGACATGACACCGGCTATTTCGTCGGCCCAGGCCAGCGGTGGCAATAGCGACAGCGGGCAGACCAAATCGGCATAGCGCGCATCCCATTCATGCGTTTCGGGGTTATACAGCGGCATGTAATGACTGGCCGTATGGCGGTCCATGCGGTGTTGACCGGTCAGCTTGAACACCAGATAGCCGCTGGCCGATGTCAGCAAGCTGGTGGCTTCCCAGTGCTGCGGTTCATGTTTTTTCAGCCAACAGATTTTGGGGCCGATGGCTTGGCTGGTGAAGGCCATCTTGCAGAACTGCAGCACTTCCGGCTTGCCAATGGCGGCTTCCAGCTCGACGATTTCACGTTCTGCGCGCACATCCACGCCATACAAAATGGCCGGACGCAAAGGCCGCATGTCTGCATCCAGCGGCAACAGACAAGGGCCGATGGCACTGACGGCGACACCGGCAATCTGAACGGCATCAATACCTGTTTGCGCCAGCAAAGACTGCGACAGCGTGCAGACATCGTGCCACCAGACCAGCTCGGCGTCCTGTTCAACCTGCCCCGCGACGGGAATCGAAATCGTATGCGGGACGCTGGCACTGGCCATGATCCGCCCCTGTAAATCGGTCACGACGCCTTTGCTGCTATAGGTGCCGACATCGATGCCAAGCAGGTAGGTGGTCATGGCGTGCGGCTCCCGGTTGCTGTCTTATTTTTCGCGCTTGGCGGCAAACACCGCACCGGCCAGGACGATAAAGCTGCCGACGATGACTTTTTGCCAGGTGCTGGGCACGCCGGCCAGGATCAGGACGTTATTGATGAGGGTGACTAAGACTACGCCGAGCAAGGTACCGGCCACGCTGCCGCTGCCGCCGGTAATGCGGGCGCCGCCGAGAATGACCGCAGCAATCACGTCAAGCTCGCTGCCCACCAGGTCAAACGGATTGGCCAGGCGACTGCTGGAAACGTGCACGATACCGGCCAGACCCGAGAGACAGCCAGCGTAACCAAACACGAAAAGATGCACCGAGCGCAGCTTATATCCGAGCCGTTCGGCAATCGCCAAACTGCCACCGATGGCATACACAGCGCGGCCCATCAGGGTTTTGTTGAGCAGCCACCAAGTCAGTGCGCTGGCCAGTACCAGCACCAATACGGTCGCCGGCAGCACGGCATGCAAACCTTCGGTGGTGTCATGGCGCCACAGTGCCAGTTTGCCGAAATTATCCATGGCAACGGGAACATTCATGAAAAACACGGTACCGACAAACGTCAGCAGAATGCCGCGATACAGGTATTGCGTGCCGATCGTGACAATCAGCGATGGTGCCTTGAGACTATCGACCAGCAGGCCGTTGAGCATGCCAAGTCCGGTGCCGCCGAGCGCTCCGGCCAGCAGGATGATGGCGATATGGGTCTCGGGAAAGTAAGTCATCACCACCTTGGTGATGCTGTACATCGTCAAGGCCGCAATGGCTGCAAAGGAGACATCGATGCCGCCGGCGGCCAGCACGATCATCACGCCCAGTGCGAACAGACCAAGCACGGTGCAGGCGCGGATGATGTCAAACAGCACTGCCAGCTGAAAAAATGCCGGATTGATCAGCCCCACCGTCAATACCACCAGCACAATCAACAGAAAGGTGAAGGCCGGCGGATGCTTTTTTAAGATCACGGCCAGCAAGTTGCTCTTTTTTACTGAATCGAGGGACTCAGATTCACTTCTCAATAAGGTAGTCGCAGTCATCGCAATGTCTCTTAATTTCTATCTGAAACCAGATGGTGGTACAAGTCAGTCTCAGACAAGTCGGTGGCATCAAAGTGATGGGCGATGCGTCCTTTTTTCATCAGTAGCAGGCGGTCGCAGTTCTGTAGCAGTTCAGGCAGGTCATCGCTAATCAAGATCACGCCCATGCCTTGCTCGGCCAGGCCTTGAATAATGCGGTAAATAATATCCTTGGAGCCGACATCGACACCCACGGTAGGACCGTGCAGGATCAGTATGCGCGGATTGATGGCCAGCCAGCGTCCAATCAGCACGCGTTGCTGATTGCCGCCAGATAGCGATTGCACTGCGCGATCAACGTCGGGTGTGGCGATCTGCAGGCGCTCGACGGTGTCTTCGGCAAGTTGTTGGCAAGCGGCGCTATTCAAGGCGCCGAACTTGCCCTGCATCTTGCGTAGCACCGTGGTGACAATATTGTCGCGTATCGATTTTCCTAAAAACAGGCCTTCGCTGATGCGGTCTTCAGGAACGTAACCGATGCCATGGGCAATCGCATCGGCCGGTGTTTTCAGTACGAGTGGTCGGGCATCGAGCATGATGATGCCGGCATCGGCGGCTTCGACACCGGCCAGGGCCAGCGCCAGCTCATTGCGTCCGGAGTCAAGCAAGCCCGTGATGCCGAGGATTTCGCCTTGGCGCACGGCAAAGCTGACCTGCTCAAAAAAGCCGTTGCGCGTGAGGTCCTGTACTTTCAGCAGCTCTTGATGGCATTGCGCATCGACACGATAGCGCGCCTGACTCAATTGCTTGCCCGTCATCAAATGACCCAGTTCGGCCTTGCTGAAATCCTGGATCGGCGCTTGCGCCACCTTGGCGCCATCTCTGAAGACGATGGCCTGGCCACCGATGGCGATGCATTCATCGAGCTTGTGGCTGACAAACAAGACCGCCACGCCATTGGCGCGCAGCCCATTGATGACCTGGATCAGGGCATCGACTTCCTTTTGCGTCAGCGACGTGGTCGGCTCATCCATGATCACCAGCTTGGCACTGGTGGCGATGGCCCTGGCGATGGCCACCAGTTGCCGGGTTGCGATCGGTAATTCATCCACCCGATTGTCGAGGAAGGCCGCCGTCGTGGGCAGATTGACTGCCTGCAATGCGCGCGCGGCCGTACGTTTGAGCTCGCGGCTGTCAAACAGACGTGCCAGACGGCCATGATGTTTGACCAGTTGCTCGCTCAAGGCGACGTTCTCGGCCACACTCATATTGGGCAGCAACGAGAGATCTTGATAGACCGTTTCTATGCCTAGCGAGAGCGACTGTAACGGCGTGAGCGCAGCTTGCAAGACTCCATCGATATAGATGCGTCCGGCGCTGGGCGGCTGGGCGCCGGAGATGATTTTGATCAAGGTGCTTTTGCCGCAGCCGTTTTCTCCCAGCAAATGGTAGATCTCGCCCGGCGCAATGCTGAGGTCAACACCGCGCAAAGCGTGGACCCCGGCAAATCGTTTGTGTACGCCTTCTAGCCGCAGAAAATCAGCGGATGCAGCTCTGGTTGGCGATGTCGATTCAGTGTGCATGGATGTCTTCTTGGTGTGGTGCAAGAGCAACTTGTCCCCCAGTCGCAGGTACATCCGGGGGACCAAGCGGATCTTTAGAACGCGTATTGCTTGTAGTTTTGCTTGTCGACTTCAACCCAAGCCTGACCGGTGACAATCACGCCGACACCAGGGCCTTTTTTGACCGTGACCTTGTTATAGCCCGGTACGCCCATATCCATGCCATCGGTAATCGGCTTGCCCTGGACCAACATCAAGGCGGCTTTGTTCATCATGATGCCGGCGTCTTTGGGATCCCAGAAGGCAATCCCGCCCACGGCGCCCGACTCCAGGAACTTGGCCGCTTCACTCGGCAGGCCCGTACCGTAGACACAGACCTTGCCTTGCAGGCCGGCTTCTTCGATGGCGCGTCCGATGCCCAGTACATCAAGTGAAGAAGAGCCTTGGAAGCCCTTGATGTCAGGATGCTTGCGCAGAATTTCCTTGGCCTTTGCATAGGCTTTTTCGGCATCATTGGCCGATTCATTCTTGGCATCGACCAGGGTCATCTTGGGATATTTCTTGACGGCGTTGGAGGCGCCGCCATCGGCCCATTGCACTTGTGACTGACTGCCCAGAGATCCCACCAGCGAAGACCATTTCCCAGTTTGCCCCATGCAGGCGGCCAGACGATCATTGAGGCGCGCGCCGTAGGCAGTATTGTTGAACGCCTCGATATCGACCTGGGTATTTTTCTGGTTGTCGGCTTCATGTGTGACCACCTTGATGCCACGGTCGAGCGCGCGTTTGAGGACCGGCTCCAGGGTTGCCGGATCCATGGAGACCACGGCGATGGCATCGACCTTCTTGGCCACCAGATCTTCTACCAGGCGCTGTTGTTGGGCGGCATCCGATTGCGCCGGGCCGATCTGACTGGTGGTAATGCCTGGGGTGGCGGCGCCGAATTGCTTGACGCCGACTTCCATCCGGTTAAACCAGCTGATGCCGGTAATCTTCACCACCGTCACGATATCGATGGATTTGTTTTCTGCCTGAATGGCGCTGGCAAATCCGACGGCCGACAAGGCCAGGGCGATGCAAGTGAGTTTTTTATTCATGATGTCTCCTAGTCCCCTTCATTAATAAAAATCTTAACAAGAGGGGACTAGTTAAGACTCGCGCTGTTGCGCTTGGAATTCGGGAAGAAATCTTTGATGCTGATACGTGCCGAGGCAAGAAAGAACAGAAGCAACAGACCCCAGGCGCAATCACGGAAAAAATTCGAGATGCCGAGCAGATTGAAGGTGCTCGATAGCAGTTGCAAGGCCAGCGCCGAGAAGAACAGACAAATCATTCGTCCATAGCCGCCTTCCGGACGGATGCCGGCCATCACCGCGATCAAAATGGCGATGAGTAGGTAGGAGCTGCCATAGTCGGCTTTGACGCTGGCGGTGCGGGCGGCAATGATGATGCCCGCCATGGCTGACAGCACGCCGCTGATGGTATAGGTGGCAAAGCGCAGCTTGCCGCGCGAGAGGCCGGCGTATCTGGCCGCCCTGGCATTGGTGCCGAGCAGGTAGAGGCGGATGCCGAACGGGCTGTAACGCATCAGCCAGCCCAACAGCAGCAGCATCGCGACAAAGATGAGAAACGGGATGGGCACGCCAAACCACAAGGCATTGCCGATGTCCGACATGGGATCAACGGTGCTGATGCGCAAACTGGAACCATTGGTCAAGACCACGGCCAGCCCGGTGAAAATCATCTGAGTGCCCAGGGTGCAGAGAATCGGCGTGAGCCCCGCTCTGGCTACCAGCAAGCCGTTCAGCGCACCGCCCAGCAGGCCGGTGAGCAGGGCCACCAGGACGAAGCCTGCGGTGTAGGTCCAAGGCGCGGCATCGGCGTCAACCAGCAAGGGCATCAGCGCGGCTGCGACGACGCCGGCAAGATTGGCCAGCCCAATACCGGACAGATCAATGCCGCCGTTGCCGGAAATCATGGCCAGCGACACGCCCATGGCCAACAACGCCAGTTCCGGTAGTTGACTTGCCATCGACTGGAAATTGTAGACATCGAGAAAATCGCCATGCGAACAAATCGTGGCGACGAGCAAAATAAGTACATTGATGCTCAGGAGAAATGTCAACTGCGGGTCTGAGGGCTTGAGTTTCATCATCATTTCTCAATATTTCATCATCATCGATAGCCGTGTATGGAGTGCCAATTCGGGGTGCCGCATTCAACTTAGGGAAGCTAGCAGTGCCAGGACTTCCGCATGGCTGGGCATGGCCGGCGCCGTGCCTGCCCGCGTCACCGAAATCGCCGCCACCGCAGTGGCAAAATGCGCTGCCTGTTCGGCTGTCATGCCTTGTGCCAGCGCAGCGGCGAAGCCGCCGTTGAAGGCATCGCCGGCGCCTGCCGTTTCCAGCACGGGTCCGGCATACATCGGCAGCAGGTGCAGCGACTGCTGCGCACTATGTAACAGCGCACCCTGCGCGCCTAGCGTGATCAGGGCACAACCGACGCCGCGCGCCAGCAAGACGTCGCCTGCGCGGCGCGCATCATCGAGCGTGTTGACCGGTATATCGGTCAGCAGTGCCGCTTCATGTTCATTGGGTGTGATGAAGTCGCACAGGCCATAGATTTGTTCGGGGAAGGCCTGCGCCGGCGCCGGATTGAAGATCGTCGTCACACCGCTTGCGCGAGCGATTTCCAGCCCTCTGAGCGCGGCCGATGCCGGCTGTTCCATTTGCGTCACAAAGACGCACGCCGATTCAATGGCGGCGCGTTCGCGCTCGACATCTTCAGCCGTAAGCTGCGTTGCTGCGCCGGACACCACGATGATGGCGTTTTCACCGCTGTGTTCGTGGACGTAAATGAAGGCGGCGCCGGTGGGCTGCTCGGCGTGCACTTGCACCAGCGGGGTAATGCCTTCCTGGCGCCACAGGGCCAGTGCGGACTGACCAAAGGCGTCTTGCCCGATTTTGGAAATGAAACTGACCTTGGCGCCCAGGCGCGCTGCCGCCACGGCCTGGTTGGAACCTTTGCCACCTGGTCCCATGGCGAAGCCGGTGCCGGCAATGGTTTGTCCCAGCGCGGGCAGCTTGGGGGCGCGAAATGCCAGGTCTGCGACATAGATGCCGAGCACGGCCACACCGCTTTTTTGTGTCGGATTGGACATGTTCAGACCTCGGGCGGCAGCACGCCTTTTTTGATCAGAAAACAACCGTAAAAGCGTCGTTCACTGGTGGCGATGACGCAATAGGCTTTCTTCGCTGCTTCATAGAAGGCAAAGCGTTCCAGTGAACCCATGCTCCGTTCGCGTCCTTCGGCCAGGTTGATTTCTGCTTGCAGTTCTTGCTGCACGGGCGGGATGGTCAGCGGTTCGCCCATGAGCTCCATGCGATGCACGGCTTGCTCCACGGCGGTGTCTAACGGCAGCACCGAAAAAATCGCGCGCGCGGCTTCCTGCGTACCCACGCCATCGATGCGCAAGACCTTGCCCAGCACCGTTTGACGGGCCACCGAGTCGGCCGGAAAATTGGCGTCGCATAACACCAGTTCATCGCCATGGCCCATGGCTCTGAGCGCATAGAGTACGTCGGCGTTGAGGATGGGATTTATATTTTTAAGCATCTTGTCTCCTGTAGATTTTTATCGTGCTCTGCTTATTCGCCGTAGGGTATCCATATGTTTTTGATCTGCGTGGCTTGGCGCAAGTAATCCGGTCCTTCGGCCTGGGCTGGGCTATGCCAGTCGGTGGCATAGCCGTAGTCGACGAAGCTGCGTTTCAGATTGCCAGTCGAGAGCCGTTCTGCCAGTGCTGAATACTCGGCCTTGCCGTGCACCCAGATGGCATCGACTTCATCGTGCTCGGCCAGCGTGGTGAGCAGCTCCTGAGGTTTTCCAGTGATGATATTGATCACGCCGTCAGGCAAGTCAGAGGTATCCAATACTTGATAGAGATCGGTCGCAATCAGCGGCGAGCGCTCGCTGGGAACCACCACCACACGATTGCCCATGGCAATCAAGGGCGCTATCAGGCTGATCAGTGAGAGCAGCGGATTTTCGTCAGGACAAACTACGCCCACAACGCCAATCGCCTCCACCATCGCCAGCGCCACGCCCCTGATGGGAGGAACGTGCACGGCTCCTTCATATTTGTCGGCCCAGGCGCCGTAGCTGAACAGGCGCTGCACGGAATCATTTACTTCCCTGTGCGCAGCATCGAGTGAAACACCGGTAATCAGCGCGATCCGGTTGGCAAATTCTGCTGCCCGGACGGCCAGATTTTCGGCGATGTAATACAAGCCTTGCGCGCGCCGATGCGCTGTCGCTTGCGACCAGGAAGCGGCGCTGAGCGCGGCACCGACGGCGTTACGAATATCTTTGCGACTGCCATGCGCGACGTCTTCCAGGCGTTCTCCGCTTGCGGCAAAACTGGCCAGGCTGGCTTCGCCATCCGGACGCACTTGTTTGCCGCCAACATAGAGCTTGGCGGTGCGGTCGATCGCGCTTGCTGTCGCTGTGCTTGCTGCAGTCAGCGGTGTAGCGGCAGCGTTCGGCGCGCGCAGCGGACGCATTTCTTTGCTCTTCGGCTTCAGATATTCATAGCAGCCTTCGCGGCCACCCTCTCTGCCATAGCCTGACTCGCGATAACCGCCAAAGCCCACGCCGGCATCAAACTGATTGGTGGTGTTGACCCAGACCACGCCGGCTTTGAGTTGCGGCACCACGCCCAGCGCCAGGCCGATGGTTTCGCTCCAGACACTGGCAGCCAGGCCATAGCGGCTATTGTTGGCGATCTGCACGGCTTCGTCTGGCGTGCGGAACGTCATGGCTACCAGCACCGGACCGAAGATTTCTTCCATCGTCACGGTGGAGCTGGGATGGACCTTGGTCAACAAGGTCGGCGGATAAAAGCAACCGCCGGCCGGCATATCAATGGCAGCTTGATAGCACTCGGCACCCTCGCGCACGCCTTGCTCAACCATGGCTTTGACGCGTGCGAGCTGGGTCGGTGCGATGAGCGATCCGATATCGGTCGATTTGTCCAACGGTGCGCCAATCGTCAGTTTCTGCATACGCAACTTGAGCCGAGCGATGAACTTGTCATAGATGCCTTCTTGCACCAGCAGCCGTGTTCCGGCGCAGCAAACTTGGCCCTGATTGAACCAGATGGCATCCACCACGCCTTCAATGGCGGCATCCAGATCAGCGTCCTCGAACACGATGAACGGCGATTTCCCGCCCAGCTCCAGGGTTAGCGACTTGCCGCTGCCGGCGGTCTTTTCCCTGATCTGGCGGCCTACTTCGGTGGAACCGGTAAAGGCGATTTTGTTGACCTGGGGATGGGCGACGATGGCCGCACCGGTGCGGCCGTCACCGGTGACGATGTTGAGCACGCCGGCAGGCAAGCCTGCTTGCTGAGTCAGTTCGGCAAACAACAGGGCCGTCAGCGGCGTGAATTCGGCCGGCTTGAGCACGACCGTATTGCCTAAGGCCAAGGCGGGGGCGATCTTCCAGGCCAGCATCAAGAGTGGGAAATTCCAGGGCACGATTTGGCCCACCACGCCCACTGGAACCTGGTCGGCAAATTCGCTTGCCTGCAGTTGCGCCCAACCTGCGTAATGATAGAAATGGCGCACCGCTAAAGGAATGTCGATGTCTCTGGACTCGCGCAAAGGCTTGCCGTTGTCCAACGACTCCATGACCGCCAGCAGGCGAGCGTGACGCTGCATGATTCTGGCCATCGCATATAAGTGCTTGGCACGGCCGTGTCCGCCCAGCGCTTCCCATCCCGGCTGGGCTTGGCGCGCGGCTTCGACGGCAGCATCGACGTCGGCGTCTGAGGCTTGCGAGATGTGGGCAAGAAATTTGCCGCTGGCAGGATCCAGATCCTCGAAGCTGTGTGCCGATGGCGCCGTAAACACGCCATTAATGTAGTGACCAAAGCCGGCGGCGTGCGCGGCCAGCCAGGCACGGGCATCTTTTTCGCTCTCAGGAGCAGGGCCGTAATCCATCGTCTCAAAGTAAGTTGCAACGCTCATCATTTATCCAATTGCATGTCGGTTGAATGCCGAGTAACGGCCGGTAACGTAGTGTTCGAGTTGGCGCTCAATATCGGCCAGTAAGGTCGAAGCACCGACGCGGAATAGATCTGGCTGCAGCCATGGCTGGCCCAGCTCTTCTTTCATCAGGATCTGGTAATCGAGCACCGCCTTGGCGCTGGAGACGCCGCCGGCCGGCTTGTAGCCGATCTGCAGGCCGGTCAGTTCCTGGTATCGGCGAATCATGCGCAGCATGATCAGCGACACCAGCGGTGTGGCGTTGACGCTTTCTTTGCCGGTTGAGGTCTTGATGAAATCGGCGCCAGCCATCATGCACACCATGGACGCCTTGGCCACGTTTCGGAGCGTCTTGAGTTCGCCGGTGGCAAGGATGGCTTTGATGTGCGCTTCGCCGCAGGCATGACGGAAGTCGCGCATCTCTTGATAGAGTGCCGGCCAATTGCCAGTCAGCACATGTTCGCGCGAAATGACGATATCGATCTCCGACGCGCCATCTTGCACGGAGGCTTCAATTTCCTTTAACTTCAACGGATGCGGATTGAGTCCGGCCGGAAAGCCGGTCGACACCGCCGCCACCGGAATACCGCTGCCGGCCAGCGCATCGACGGCAGTTTTGACAAAACGGTGATACACGCAGACCGCACCGGTCCTGATATTTTTGTCGGTCATGCCGAGCGCTTCCAGCAAGTCTTGCCGCACCGGCCGCATGGCCTTGGCGCACAGGCGCAAGACCCGCTGCGTGGTGTCATCGCCGTTGAGTGTGGTCAAATCGATGCAGGTCACGGCTTTGAGCAACCAGGCCGCTTGTGCATCTTTTTTTACCGAACGTCGGCCCTTGAGCGTGGCAATGCGCTTCTCGGCTGCACTCAGATTGACGCGGATATCTTCAAACCAGGAGGCATCGTAGGGCTGGATAAAATTGCGTACATGCGCGGATAATACGGGCGCTGGTACGACTTGCTCGGTAATCGGAACAGGCGAGAGCGTTTGGCTCGCACGGTTTTTCAATGGCTTGCTGATCGTATTCATGGTGGTATCGCGTCAATCGTGGACGGTTTTTGGGCCTGGCTTGTTGTCTTGCATGTTTGTCTCCAGCGACGCAATGGATGCGTTCATCTGATTCGTTGTGACGTCATCAAGCGCCTAGAAAAAGCGTGGTGCAGTGTTTGATGCGGAACATTTGTTGGATATAATGTTACTGCAATAACTTTTGTGCGCGCAATATGTTTTTGTAAAAACATTTTTTACTTTATCTCGACCTGGAAGCAAGACATGCAACAAACTGCTGGCGCCAAATCCCGTGCACGACGACTTCTGCGCATGCAGGCTATGATCAAGGATGTCGGACCGTTGCAATTGAGCAAGGTTGCCGAGACTTTGGAGGTGACGGTGATGACTGTGCGGCGTGACCTGGCCGCTGCCAATGCGCCGTTGATATGCCTGGGCGGCTATGTCCTGGAGGCCACCTTGCCTGGTGCCGAGTCCAAGTATTCGCTTGATCAGGAGTACGACTTGCATACCCAGCGCAAACGCATGGCTTGCCAATCGGCGGCACGCTGGGTGGAGGAGGGAGACAGCATCTTCATTGACTGCGGCACCACCATGACCCACTTCGCCGAAGCCTTGCCGCCGGAGCTCAATCTGAGTGTGGTGTGTTATTCCTTGAACATTGCCTCGATTATCAGTCAGCGGCCTAATACGCAGATGATCCTGCTGGGTGGCCTGTATCACGCTTCGTCGGGATCGTTCGCGTCGGATGAGGCGCTCAGTTACCTGAGCAAACTGGGGGTCAACAAGGCCTTCATGTCGGCCGGCGGGGTAGACCCGCAGCGTGGTGCGAGTTGTTCCAATTTTTATGAAGTGGGGATCAAGCAGGCCGCGCTCAAAAGTGCGGCAGAGAAATACATCATCGTCGATGAGAGCAAGCTGGGGCGCTTCAAACCGGCGTTCTACAGTCCTTTGGATGTCTTTTCGCGGATCGTGGTGGGAGGTTCCCCGGAGCCATCCTTGCTGGCGCAATTTGCTGCATTTCCGCTCGACATCGTGAGCTGATCATCGTGGGCTGATTGAGGTCGGGCTTACTTCAAGACGGTGCGGCCGAAGACGATATTGGTGACGCGTCGCGCGCCGAAGCGCTTAAGGGTGAGGGCGATCTCGCTCAGCGTCTCGCCGGTGGTGATGACATCGTCAACCACGCCGATATGGCGGCCGCGCACATAGTTCATGGCTGCGCTAGGTACGACGAAGGCTTGGCGCATATTGCGTTTGCGCTCATCCACCGGCAGCGTTGATTGCGACAAGGTGTCGCGCACGCGCACCAGCAGTTGCGGTGCCAGCGGGATGTCGAGTCGACGCGCCAGCGGGCGCGCAATTTCCAGCGACTGATTGAAACCGCGCTCCTGCAAACGCTGAGGGCCCAGCGGCACGGCGACCAGCAGCGCCGGTATTGCCGGGCCGCGCGCTTGCTGTCGCACGGCATGGGCGAGCATCTCGGCGAGCAACGGCGCCAGCGCCAGGCGGTTGCCGAATTTCAAGGCCAGTATCAGTTGATCGATGGGCGCAAGGTAATCGGTGGCGACGATGGTGGCATCGAAGGCGGGTTTGTGTTTGAGACAATCGCCGCAGCGTACTTCCTTGGCCGTGCCAGTTAGCGGCATGGCGCACTGCACACAGCGGCGCGTGCGCAGGGCAAAATGGTTCTTGCGGCAGCTATCGCATAAAGGTTTACGGCCGGACTCGCCGCACAAGGCGCACGACGAGGGCAGGCATTGCCATAGCCAGGCAGGCAAGCGCAGCAGTTTGGCAGGGCGCAGGTGTGCAAGCATGATGAAATAGGCAAAGGCGTGGTCGATTTGCCATCTTGCCAGACATTCTCGGCCGGGTGGCAGAACTGCAAGTCTGGAATTCGACTAAACTAGCGGCCATTATCTCACTTAGCTTGTTTGCGCTTGCGCCGATTTCCCCATGTCCCTGCCCGTCCCCAACGCTAGTGCCAAATTGAGCGCTGCCATCGATTTGCCATTGGTGCGCCGTCTGTTTTCGCAGCCGCAACGGGTGGCCGAGTCGGATTTCTTGCGGCGTGAGGTTGCCGCACGGATGCTGGAGCGGCTGATGCTGGTCAAAATCGCGCCGCAGCGGGTGCTGGATGCCGGTTGTGGCGAGGGGGCCGATATCCCGGCCTTGCAAAAGCGCTTTTCTGAGGCGCAACTGATTGGCCTGGACGGTGCCTTCAATATGGTCACGCAGGCCCAGCAGCACCAGTCGGCTGCGCAGTCGGCCGTGAATCGACTGTTGGGTTCGCTCAACAAGTGGTTACCGACGGCTGCCAGCGGCAGCAGCCTGATTTGCGGCGATTATGCCCGTTTGCCGATTGCGGCCAATGCGCTCGACATGGTCTGGTCCAATCTGGCCTTGCACTGGCATCCGCAGCCGGACCGCGTATTCGCCGAATGGCGGCGCGTGTTGCGGGTAGAAGGTCTGTTGATGTTCTCTTGCTTCGGCCCGGATACCTTCAAGGAACTGCGCGCAGCCTTCGAAACCGTCGATACCGCGCCGCATACTTTACCGTTTGTAGACATGCATGATTTCGGCGACATGCTGGTCAATGCCGGTTTTTCCACCCCGGTGATGGATATGGAAACCATCACGGTGACCTATCCAACGGTGCAACGTTTGCTGGCCGATGTGCGTGCCTGGGGCGGTAATCCGCTGGAAAACCGGCGCCAAGGCTTGCTTGGCCGCGCCGCTTATGCCCAAGTGGAGCGCGCGCTGGAGCACATGCGCGGCGCCGACGGCAAGATCGGACTGACATTCGAAGTGATTTACGGTCACGCATTCCGGCCTGTACCCAAGACCACTGCCAGCGGTGAAGCCATCATCCGCTTCGATTTACCCAAAAAATAGACGCTGACGCAGGGTGCTTGCATAGCGCATCTGATGCCTGCAATGTTTTTGGCGCATTCAACAATGTGTGAAAACCTTGCGGACAACTATTGTGTCAAGGGCAAAAAAGGAACTTGATTCCGCTTGATAACATTTGCGGTTCACTCTTATACTCGGTGCTGTTTAGCTTATGCGGACGTGCTCAGCCGATCGGCGCTGGAGGCGTATCGTGGTAAAGCGAGAGTGGGAGTTGAAGCGCAAAGTTTGATTGCGCCGCACCAATTGGGACAGATTTTCGCGTTCTTGTGCGCGATATCATTAAAAGTAGCGTTTTTTTCACCTTGCATGGGGCCTGGTACATTCTGGTTTTTTTGTACTGGCGTTGTCCGCAGTCGGTTTTGCTTTTCTGATTTATGCACGTCATGCGACGCATCGTGAGTATCTCGCGGTCGTCGGGGATTACCTGCTGGTCCAGTTGATGCTGGCAGGAGAAACTAGTTGCTTCAAGCTTGACCTGCGAGAGCTGCGTGGAACCTGTGTGACCGGGGGGAATCTGGTCACATTGACATGTTCGGGGACGCGCATCGACGTGGGGCGGCACTTGACGGAGTGGACGAGACGCGAATTTGCGCAAGAACGGCGGTGCGCATTCATCGCAAGCAATGTCGTCAAGTAGCTGACAAAATTCTTATAATTATTTTGGGCTTTTGAGGAAATCATGATAATTGCGAAGCGCCTCCATTCTTTGCTGTTTGGTGCAGCGCTCCTGACGGCCGCATTGCCGTCATGGGCCGTAGTCGATAGTCAGGGTGGTCCAGCGGTAATGGAGACCAACTTCCAGCCGCCGGTGACGCAGATTGCGGCACAGATCTATGAGCTGCATACGCTGATGTTGATCATCTGCCTGGTCATTTTTGTGGCTGTGTTCGGCGTCATGTTTTATTCCATCCTGCGGCATCGCAAATCGCTCGGCCACAAGGCTGCCAGTTTTCACGAAAGTACCGGCGTCGAAATCGCCTGGACCGTGGTGCCCTTCCTGATCGTCATCGGCATGGCGCTACCGGCCACCAAAACCGTGGTGGCCATGAAAGACACGTCCAATGCCGACCTCACCATCAAGGTCACCGGCATGCAATGGAAGTGGGGCTACGATTACCTCAACGGCGAAGGCCAGGGGATTAATTTCCTCTCCAGCCTGTCCACGCCGCATGAGCAAATTTCGGATGATACGCTCAAGAAAAACGACAACTACCTGCTCGAAGTCGACAACCCTCTGGTGGTGCCGGTCAACAAGAAGGTGCGTCTGATCACCACCGCCAATGACGTGATCCACTCCTGGGCGCTGCCAGCGTTTGGCGTCAAGCAGGATGCGATCCCGGGCTTTGTGCGCGACACCTGGTTCAAGGCAGAAAAAATCGGCACCTATCGCGGTCAGTGCGTGGAACTGTGCGGCAAGGATCATGCCTACATGCCGATCGTCGTCAACGTGCTCAGCGAAGCTGATTACAAGACCTGGGTCGACGGCAAGCAAAAGGAAATGGCCGCCAAGGCCGACGATCCAAACAAGGTCTGGACCATCGATGAACTCAAGCAACGCGGCGAAAAGGTCTATGGGGCCAACTGCGTGACCTGCCATCAGGCCAACGGCAAGGGCGTGCCGGGAGCCTTTCCCGCACTCGATGGCGACCCGGTGGTGAATGGTCCTAGAGGTGAACAGATCAATACCGTCTTGAATGGCAAAGGGAAAGTCATGCCGGCCTGGAAGGCCGTGCTCAGTGATACCGAAATCGCTGCCGTGATTACGTATACGCGCAACAGCTGGTCCAATAAAGCACAAGAAAATATAGTCCAACCTACGGAAGTACTGGCTGCACGCAAGTAATCCGCGAGTCATTGGCCACGCATCGAGCGCGTCAGAAATCGGAATTGGGAGATTGAAATGAGCACAACTGCAGTCGATCACAATCATTCACACGAGCACGCCCATGAGCACGCAGATGAGCACGCCCATGATCATCCGCATGGCTGGCGCCGCTGGCTCTTTGCGACCAATCACAAGGACATTGGCACACTGTATTTGTGGTTTTCGTTCACCATGCTGTTATCCGGCGGCGTGCTGGCCTTGATGATTCGTGCTGAGCTATTCCAGCCGGGCCTGCGCTTTTTCCGCCCGGAGTTCTTTAACCAGCTCACCACCATGCATGGTCTGGTGATGGTGTTCGGCGCCATCATGCCGTCCTTTGTCGGCTTCGCCAACTGGATGATTCCGTTGCAGATCGGCGCTGCCGACATGGCATTTGCACGGATGAACAACTTTTCGTTCTGGCTGCTGCCGCCAGCGGCGCTGCTGCTGGCGACCTCGTTTCTGGTGCCTGGCGGCGCCACTGCAGCCGGTTGGACCCTCTATGCGCCACTGTCGACACAGATGGGCCCGGGCATGGACATGGCCATTTTCGCCGTGCACATCATGGGTGCGTCGTCGATCATGGGCTCGATCAACATCATTGTGACCATCCTCAACATGCGCACGCCCGGCATGACGCTGATGAAGATGCCGATGTTTTGCTGGACCTGGCTCATTACCGCCTACCTGCTCATTGCCGTGATGCCGGTGCTGGCCGGTGCGATCACCATGACACTCACCGACAGGCACTTCGGTACTTCCTTTTTCAATGCCGCCGGTGGCGGTGATCCGATGATGTACCAGCATATTTTCTGGTTCTTCGGCCATCCCGAGGTTTACATCATGATCTTGCCGGCCTTCGGCATCATCTCGCAGGTCATCCCCGCCTTTGCCCGCAAGCCGCTCTTCGGTTATGCCTCGATGGTTTATGCGACGTCGTCGATTGCGATTTTGTCGTTCATGGTCTGGGCGCATCATATGTTTGCCACCGGCATGCCGGTGACGGCGCAGTTGTTCTTCATGTACGCGACCATGCTCATTGCGGTGCCCACCGGTGTGAAGGTGTTCAACTGGATTGCCACGATGTGGGCTGGCTCGATGACGTTTGAGACGCCGATGTTGTTTGCGATCGGCTTTCTGTTCGTCTTCACCATGGGCGGTTTCACGGGTCTGATTCTGGCCGTCACGCCGATCGATATTCAACTGCACAGCACCTATTACGTGGTGGCGCATTTCCACTATGTGCTGGTGGCCGGATCGCTGTTTGCGCTGTTTGCTGGTTTCTACTATTGGAGCGGCAAGTGGACTGGCCATATGTACAACGAATGGCGTGGCAAGTTCCATTTCTGGGCCTCGCTGATCACGTTCAATATCACTTTCTTTCCGATGCACTTTCTCGGCTTGGCCGGCATGCCACGGCGCATTGCCGATTATCCGGCGCAATTCACGGACTTCAACATGGTGGCCTCGATCGGGGCGTTCGGCTTCGGTCTGAGTCAGGTGTATTTCTTGTTTTTTGTGGTCATTCCCACCATCAAGGGTGGTGCCAAGGCGCCTATGAAACCCTGGGATGGCGCCGAAGGACTGGAGTGGACCGTGCCTAGTCCGGCGCCGTTCCACACATTCGAAGTGCCGCCCACCTTTAAGTAAAGGATGTGGCAAGCCAGTCTTGCCCATGATGACGATGACTGATCGCAAAAAGCCGAATAACGTACGCACCGGGTTGCTGCTGGCGCTGGTGGCGCTGGGATTCTTTGTGGCGGTGTTCGTCAATCGTTTGTGGGGGCAGGGATGAACGACGCCGACACAGAGGTGCCGGCACGTCGGCTCAATTTGCAGATGGTGGGCAAGCTATCGGTGATCGTGGTCTTGATGTTCGGCTTCGGTTATGCGCTGGTGCCGATGTACAAGAAAATTTGTGAAGTTACAGGCGTCAATTTTGTCACGCCGAAAGATGCTGCGATAAAAGAGCCGACCAATACGCAAATCGACACCAGCCGCACAGTCACGGTCGAATTCGATGCCAATTCGCAAGGACCATGGCGTTTTCGTCCGGTGGTGTCGAGCATGACTGTGCATCCGGGCGAAATGAAGCAAGTCTTGTACGAAGTGGTCAACACCCAGGGGCGAACCGTCGACGCCCAGGCCATACCGAGTTATGCGCCGCAACAGTCTGCAGCGTTTTTCAAGAAGATCGAATGTTTCTGTTTTACTCAGCAGACGCTGGGGCCGCATCAAGCCAAACAAATGCCGGTGGTGTTTTATATCGACCCGGCGCTGCCCAAGGATGTGAAGACGATCACGCTGTCCTATACCTTCTTTGAGGTTGGCGGCCAGGTCAAAGAAAGCGGTTGAGCCGTCGCGGATAAAGAGGAAGGCAGCACATGAGCGATCTAAAAGACGCCAGCCAGCGCAAGGCTGCCTTTATGGCGACGGTGAAGGCTGTCTTCTGGTCTTTTTTCGGTGTGCGCAAGCGCAAGGATTATGAGAGCGATGCCAACCAGCTCAATCCCTTGCATGTCGTGATTGCCGGTGTCATTGGTGCGATCATTTTTGCGACCATATTGATTGTGATCGTCAAGATCGTGGTCGCGCGCGCAGCCTGAACGTGGATGCCGCGGCAAGCAGCTAGTCCAGATGTGAAGCAAGCATAGATAAAAAGAATCCGAACTTTGCGAATTTTGTTTCAGGAGATGAAGATGAGTTCTCAACACGCTAAAGCGCCGTACTATTTTGTGCCCAGCCCATCGCAATGGCCGCTGCTGGCAGGCTGCTCCCTGTTGCTGACCATGGCGGGTGCATCAGCTTGGGTCAACGGTCATTCCTGGGGAGCGGTACTCAATATCCTGGGCATTCTATGTCTATTGCTGGTGCTCTACAAATGGTTTGGTCAAGCCATTGGTGAATCCGAGTCAGGTCAATACAACGAACGCATCGACCTCTCATATCGATGGAGTATGAGCTGGTTCATCTTCTCCGAAGTGATGTTCTTTGCGGCCTTTTTCGGCGCCTTGTTCTATGCGCGTAGCATCGCCATGCCGTGGTTGGGAGATCTCGATCACAAGATTTTGTGGCCCGATTTTGCCGCCCATTGGGGCAATGTCGGTCCAGCCGGTACGGTGGAGCCATTCGAGACCATGGGGCCGTTTCCGATTCCCACCATTAATACCGCATTGCTGCTGACGTCAGGCGTGACGCTGACCATCTCGCATCATGCCTTGCGTGCCGGTCATCGCGCCAAGACGGCGGCCTGGCTGCTATTGACGATATTGCTGGGAGTTACCTTCATCGGTTTTCAAGCCTATGAATATACGCATGCCTATCATGAGCTCAATCTCAAGCTGAGCTCAGGTATCTATGGCTCAACCTTCTTCATGCTGACTGGCTTCCATGGCTTTCACGTGACGTTGGGTGCGATCATGTTGTCTGTCGTGTTATACCGTGTGCTGCGCGGCCACTTCACGCCCGAACATCATTTCGCGTTTGAAGGCGCGGCCTGGTACTGGCACTTTGTGGACGTGGTCTGGTTGGGTTTGTATGTGGTGGTGTACTGGCTGTAGCGCGCTTGACGAGCGGCTGCTGCCGAGTTAAAAGGCCGCACTACGGTGCGGCTTTTTTACGGGCAACAGGCAGTTCAGCGGATGCCGGTAGGCTGTATCAGTCCGAATTTGTGGGCGATCAGCAGCAACACAAACAGTAGCACCGAAAACCCCACGCGTAGCGTCAGCGCGTAGACCGTACGATTGCTTTTGCCCTTGTCGCGCATCATGAACAGTAGCGCCGATGCTAGGCTGCCGATGATGAGCAAGAAGGCAATGGCGACGATAATTTTCATGGGTAATGTAACGTAGGGATCTCGATTTTGCGGCTTGTTGTATATTTTCTGAAGTCTTGTTCTTATCGTCGGCCCTACCCGCGCTGCGCGCGTTGGGCGACTGAAAACTGAAGTGATATTGTAATGCCAATCAACCTGAAATTCAGATTCAAAGGGCGCAAAGTTGCACTGGCAGCCACCGTGTTGCTGGCGGTGAGTGGCATCTTGCTAGGCAATTGGCAGACCCGCCGCGGCGACGATAAGGAGGCCATGCAAGCCAGGATGGCAGCGCGCCAGGCGGCGCCAGCAGTGACGCTCGATGACAAGGCACTGCTGCTTGATCTGGTGCAGGGCGAGTACCGCCGCGTACGCTTGCAGGGGCAATTTGTCGCGGGCTGGACTACCTATCTCGATAATCGCCCTTACAACGACGTAGCGGGATTGTATGTACTCACACCGTTTAAAATAGCGGGTGCTGAAGCAGCGGTGTTGGTCGAGCGTGGCTGGATTCCGCGTGACCTGAATGAGCGCAGCAAGGTGCCGGAATTTTCGACGCCGGACGGCACGGTAACGATTGAAGGAATTATTCGCCTCGGCGCGGGTCATGTGTTGCAGTTGGGCAGTGCTGAAGCAATTCGCCCAGGCATCATGATGCAAAATCTGGATATCGCGGCCTACGCCAAAGCCAGCGGTATGCGATTGATGCCTTTCGTGATTGAGCAGCAAACTGGTGCGCAGCACTATGCCGGCGATAACCTGGTGCGCGACTGGCCGGCACCGGCGCTGGGCGTGGAGCGGCATCGTGGCTATGCAGTGCAGTGGTATGCACTGGCCCTGATGGTGGTTATTTTCTTTGTAGTGACAGGATTTCGCAGTGGAAAAAAGTAAACCCGAGACCGAACAATCCGAGCAACACGGTACGTGGCAACGCCTGCGTGCGCGCTGGAAGTTGTTTTTGATCATGGCCATTTGCGCCGCACCGATGATTGCATCCTATCTGACGTATTACGTCATCAAACCGCAAAGCCGCACCAACTATGGCGCTTTGATCGACCCGAGCCAGTATCCGCTGCCGCAGCTCAAGAGTCACACGCTCGATGGCGCAGCGTCCGGGCTGGCAGATTACAAAGGCAAATGGATCATCCTGCAGGTGGCGGGTGGCGACTGCGACGATGCCTGCAAGGCGCGTTTGTTCGCCATGCGTCAGTTGCGGTTGATGCAGGGCAAGGAGATGGAGCGCATCGAACGGGTCTGGCTGATTACTGATGAGCAGCCGCTCGACACCATGGTCATGCGTGAGTTTGACGGCACCGACATGTTGCGCGTTGATGCCAATGTATTACATGCATGGCTGCCCACGGATCCCGGCACTACGGCAGCCGATCATATTTATCTGATCGATCCGCTTGGCAATCTGATGATGCGGTTTCCCAAGAATGGCGATCCCGGCAAGATGCAAAAAGATATCGCCAAGTTGCTGCTGGCATCGAGCATAGGGTAACGCGCCATGTCGTCTCAATTCGCCCTGTTGCCGCAACTGGCACTGATGGGTTTGCTGGCAGCCTTGATTCCGCTGAGTTTGGTCTGGGTGTCGAACGATAGCAGCAAGTATCGCAAGCTGGTCTGGGTTAGCTTGTTCCTCACCTTTGACTTGGTCATGTTCGGTGCTTTCACGCGACTCACCGACTCTGGGCTGGGTTGCCCTGACTGGCCCGGTTGCTATGGGCACGCCAATCCGTTGCTGGCGCACGCGCCCATCAGTGCTGCCCAGGCCGCCATGCCTACCGGTCCGGTCACGCTGTCGAAGGCCTGGATCGAGATGATTCACCGTTATCTGGCGATGGCGGTCGGCGTGCTGATCATTACCCTGGTGCTGATTGCCTGGTGGCGCTGGATCAAATCACATCACCTCGAACTCAAGTTCCAGCCCTGGTGGCCGAGCGCCGCGTTGCTGCTGGTTTGTCTGCAAGGTGCTTTTGGTGCCTGGACGGTGACCATGAAGCTGCAGCCAATCATCGTGACCACGCATCTATTGCTGGGGCTGTGCTTGCTGGCCATGCTGGTGTGGCTGGGGGCGCGCCAGAATCAGCATGCACCGGTGTCGTCGCTGGCGCGCGTGCTACGCTGGCCGGCGCTGCTTGGACTGCTGTTGCTGGTGCTGCAAATCGCCTTGGGCGGGTGGGTCAGCACCAACTACGCGGCGCTGGCCTGCGGCGATTTTCCCTTATGTCATGGCACGCTGGTGCCGGACATGGATTTTGCCAATGGCTTCACGCTCTGGCGTCATCTAGGCAAGACTGCCGGCGGCGAGTATTTGCCGTTTCCGGCCTTGACCGCCATTCATTGGGTACATCGCTCGTTTGCCGTAGTGGTGGCGGTCTATGTGGCATGGCTGGCGCACCGGGCCTGGCGTGACGAGGGCTTGCGCAAGACCGGACGCTGGTTGCTGATCGTGCTGGCCTTGCAATTGTGCACCGGCCTGTCGACGATTTACTTCAACTGGCCATTGGTCATTGCCGTGATGCACAACGGCGGTGCGGCCTTACTGCTGTTATTGCTGGTCATGTTAAACTACAAGGTCCGGCATGCACCGCTTGCCTCAACGGTTTCCCTGCCTGTTGCCGGCCTGCATCGTGCGCCGACTTCCTGAACATGACCACATTGACTGTACACACCAACCGAGTTGCCCAGTATTGGGCGCTAACCAAGCCGCGCGTGACTCAGCTCGCGGTGTTTTGCGCCGTTATCGGCATGTTTTTGGCGACGCCCGATTTACCCGACTGGCGCCGCGTTGTCTGCGCGACCTTGGGCATCTGGTTGCTGGCTGGGGCCGCCTTCGCCATCAATTGCCTGGTCGAGCGCGAGATTGATTCACGCATGGCGCGTACGGCGCGCCGTCCGATGGCACGCGGCGAGATCAGCGTGATGCAGACCCTGATGTTTTCCGGCGTGATTGGTGGCCTGGGCATATGGGTGCTGTATAGCCTGGTCAATCCGCTCACCATGTGGCTAACGCTGGCGACCTTTGTCGGCTACGCCGTCATCTATACCATTATCCTCAAGCCGTCCACGCCGCAGAATATTGTCATCGGCGGCTTGTCCGGCGCCATGCCGCCGGCACTGGGATGGGCCGCGGTAGCCAATCACGTGCCTATGCAGGCGTGGCTGCTGGTGCTGATCATCTTTATCTGGACGCCGCCGCATTTCTGGGCGCTGGCACTGTATCGGCGCGACGATTATGCCAAGTCCGGTTTGCCGATGTTGCCGATTACGCATGGCATGAAGTTTACCCAGTTGCAGATCATGCTGTACACGATTGCCTTGCTGGCGACCACCATGCTGCCGTTTGCGGTTGGCATGAGCGGGTTGATTTATCTGGCTAGTGCGGTGGTGTTGGGGTTGATTTTCTTCCACCACTCCTGGCAGATATATCGGCATTACACCGATCTCATTGCACGCAAGGCTTTTGCATTTTCCATTATCTATTTGTCGCTGCTGTTTGCCGCGCTGCTGGTGGATCACTATTTGCTCTTCAGGACTTTTTGATGAAACGTTTGCGCTCTTTCTTCGCACCGATATTGCTGGCTGTCTGCGTTCTGAGTTTGCTTGCCTGCTCGTCTGGCAGCGGCGAAAAATTTGTTAATACCGATGTCACCGGGCTGGACTATGCCAAGGACTTCGCGCTGACCGACCATAACGGCAAGCCGCGTACCCTGGCTGATTTCAAGGGCAAGGCGGTGGTGGTGTTTTTTGGCTATACGCAATGTCCTGATGTTTGCCCTACCACCATGGCCGAAATGGCCAATGTGCTACATGCGTTGGGTCCGCAGGCTGAGCGCGTGCAGGTATTGTTTGTGACGATTGATCCGGCACGCGATACACCGGCGATACTGGCGCAATATGTGCCGGCTTTTGATAAAAGCTTCCTTGGTTTGTACGGCGATGATGCTGCCACTGCTAAAGTGGCTAAGGAATTCAAAGTGTTTTATCAAAAAGTGCCGGGTAAGACCGTCGGCAGTTACACGATGGACCATACGGCCGGCAGTTATGTCTTTGATCCACAGGGCCATATTCGCCTGTTCGTCAAGCATGATCAGGGTGCGGAGCCACTGGTGCATGATCTGAAGCTGCTGCTGTCCTGAGTAGTTCAGGCCGCGACGGGAAAACAAAAGGCGCTCAATCGAGCGCCTTTTTCATGGGGGCAGCCAAGGCTGCCGGCCGTTTCAGGTTAGGAAAATGCCTGCAACGAACCCTTCATCTTCTTCAGTGCGACCACTTCAATCTGACGGATTCGTTCAGCAGAGACGCCAAACTCGTCTGCCAGCTCGTGCAGTGTCGCGCCGCTGCCATCGTCGTTGGCCAGCCAGCGCGCTTCAACAATGCGGCGTGAACGATCATCGAGCTTGCTCAGCGCAGTTTCCAGGCCTTCGGATTGCAAGCGGTCATATTGCCTAGCTTCTATTACGCGGGTTGGTTCGCTGTTGTCTGAAGATAGATAAGCGATCGGTGCGAATTTGTCATCTTCGTCGTCAGTCGGCGCTTCCAGGGCGATATCGCGTCCGGACAGGCGGGTTTCCATTTCGATGACTTCTTCGCGCTTCACATCCAGGGTCTTGGCTAGCGCGTCGACCTGTGCCGGTGTCATGGCATCGAGGCCTTCCTTGTGGCTGCGCAGATTGAAGAACAGCTTGCGTTGTGCCTTGGTGGTGGCCACTTTGACCAGACGCCAGTTCTTCAAGATGTATTCGTGCATTTCAGCCTTGATCCAATGCATCGCATAGGACACCAGACGCACATTTTGATCCGGGTCGAAGCGTTTGACCGCCTTCATCAGGCCAATATTGCCCTCCTGAATCAAATCGGCATGCGGCAAGCCGTAACCGAGGTAGCCACGGGCGATGGAAACCACCAGGCGCAAATGCGACAACACCATTTTTTGTGCGGCACCGAGGTCGTTGTTGTCGCGCAGCTTGCGCGCCAGCGAGATTTCTTCATCGTGCGTCAGCATGGGCAAACGATTGACGGCCGAAATATAAGCATCAATGTTGCCCAGGCTACCGGTAAAGCCAAGCGCCAAGGCATTGGTCTCGACGGGCATGACTGCAGATTGTGCAGACGCTGATTTCATTGGTTCTCCTTGTTCCTGAATGCGCAAAGCAATGCGTAAATTAAACGGTACTGTAGAGCTGGACTATTTCTGTCGGGTATATTAGCACTCCTTGTTGGTGAGTGCTAATAACGAATCTTGAACAAGAAAATAGCTATTCCCTATGATGTTTTTTAATGCAATTATGTTTGATACGGCAGTTAGAAGCTAGTTTAGGCGCAAAGTTGCCTGCCTGACGAACGAAGCTGTAACAATTTCTGCGTGGAAATATTCAGACTGCCGTTGTCGTATGGCAAGGCAGCCTGGACAAGAAAAGGCGGAGTTTAGGCCAGTCGTGACAGATGTCGTTTGACCGACAGCATGGCCCCGATCAAGCCCAGCAGGGCACTCAGGCCAAGCTGCGCTGAGGTGGTGACAAGATTTGGTGGCGCCAGACGAAATTCCGAGGCATATAGCCGGGCGAACTCGGCGATTGCCTGGTTGAGTGGTTGCATCGCCAGCACCACCAGGCCCAGCGCCAAGCCGCCTGCGCATAAGCCCAGCAACGCACCAGTGTAGTAAAAAGGTCGGTGGATGAAAGCGTTGGTCGCACCAAGCAGGCGTGAAACCTCAATTTCTTCGTATTGGGTCATGACTTGCAGGCGAATGGTGTTGAACACCACCGCGACCACGACTGCGCCCAGGGTGACCGCCAGGAACAGCAGCACCAGCCGCAATATGCGTAGTAAAGCTGCCAGTCGTTTGACCCAGGCCGAATCGATTTGCACTGTATCAATGCCTGGCATGGATTGCAGTTGTTGCGCGATATCGTCAATCCGGCCGGCATCCATGGCATTTTCGAAGCCGGACATCTTTAAAACATAGCTGTCCGGTAAGGGGTTTTCACCCAGTGTAGCGAGGACGTCGTTGAGGCCGGTCTTGGTCTTGAGCGACTCGAAGGCCTTTTCGCGCGGAATAAACTCGATGCGGGCGGCACCGCTGTGGTCTTTGAGGATAGCGCGGATCGTACCTTCAAGCGCAATGGCTTTGTCGCGGCTAACATCGATTTTCAGAAAAACGCTGATTTCCGGTTCGACCGCCAGTTGTTCCGACACCGGACGCACATTTTGCAGCACCGTCAGACCGGCAAACGGCAAGGCCAGTGCGATGGACACCACCAATACGTTGAGAATGAAGTTGCCAGGCGAGCGCAGCAGGTGGGTAAAGGCATCACCCAGCGCAAAAAAATGTTGGCGCAGCCAGTTCATCGTGCGGCCCTCAGCGGGTTGTCGGCGCCGTCGCGCCAGCCATCGACGATACGGCCGTGGTCAAGATAAATAATACGCTCGGCGCCGCTCAGGTATTGGTCATCGTGGGTAGAAATCAGGCAGGTCACACCGACGCCATGGAACGACTTGAGTGCTGCCAATACCTTGTTGGCGTTGTCGCGATCGAGATTGGCGGTTGGTTCGTCGGCCAGGATGATTTGCGGCCGGTTGACGATGGCACGGGCAATCGCCACGCGCTGTTGTTCGCCTCCCGACAGTTCTTGCGGTTCGGCGTTGGCCTTATCGAGCAGATCGACTTTGTCGAGCGCGGCACGCGCACGTTTCTCGGCATCGGAGCGCGGTGCGCCAGTGACCACCAGGGGCAGCATCACGTTGGCCAGGATGCTGCGATCCTGCAGCAGGCGCTGCTGCTGAAAAATCAGGCCGAGATTGCGACGCAGATAAGGCATGCCGGAGGGACGGATGGTATTGATACTCTGACCACTGACTGTCAGTGTGCCGCTGCTGGGACGCTCGATGGCGGCAATCATTTTCAGCATGGTCGACTTGCCGGCGCCGGAAGGACCAGCCAGAAACAAAAATTCTCCTTTGCGTACAGACAAGGAGATATCGCGCAGTGCAAACACGTCGCGCGAATATTGTTTGGAGACCTTGGCAAATTCAATCATTGTCGGATGTCGGCCTTTTTGTTAACGCTATGGTCAGCTCAGTTCAGTAGGGCATCGACGAATTCTTCCGCGTCGAAGGCTTGCAGATCGTCAATTTGTTCTCCGACACCGATGAAATACAGCGGTATCGGCCGGGTTTTGGCAATCGCAGCAAGGATGCCGCCCTTGGCAGTGCCGTCCAGCTTGGTCACCACGAGACCGGTCAGACCCAGTGCGTCATCAAACGCTTTGACTTGTGACAGGGCATTTTGGCCGGTATTGCCGTCAATGACCAGCAACACTTCATGCGGCGCCGATTCCATACCTTTGGCGATCACCCGTTTGATCTTCTTGAGTTCATCCATCAGGTGTAATTGTGTAGGCAAGCGACCGGCGGTGTCTACCATGACCACATTGGTGCCGCGTGCCTGTGCCGAATGGACGGCATCAAAGGCCACTGCTGCCGGGTCGCCGGACTCTTGCGAGATCACCGTGACGTTATTGCGTTCGCCCCAGATGGTCAGTTGCTCGCGGGCGGCAGCGCGGAAAGTATCGCCGGCGGCCAACAGTACCGATTGCTGGTGGGCTTGCAAATGTTTGGCCAGCTTACCAATCGTGGTGGTTTTACCGGCGCCGTTGACACCGGCGATCATCATCACCAACGGCTGATGGCGGCCCAGCACCAATGGCTTCTGCAAAGGCCGCAGTAAGGCCAGCAGCAGTTGCCGCAGAGCCTGGCGCACTTGATCTGCCTCGGTTAATTTTTCATCCCTGACTTTTTTCTTGAGGGCGTCCAGCAAGAACTGAGTGGCTTCCACGCCGGCATCGGAGACCAATAGCGCCGATTCCAGTTCTTCATATAGCTCGTCACCGATCTTGGCGCCGACAAACAAGGTGGTGAGGTTGCTGGAGGTCTTGGCAAGGCCATTCTTGAGGCGTGCCAGCCAGGAACGTTTGGCTTCGGCCGAGGGCGGCGTCGCCGCAATGTCCTCTGCTGCCGGCGCAACTGCTATTGGCAGCGCTGCGGGCTCGACCTCTGCGGCGACGATGGATTCAGACTGGGTTTTTTTCTTGAAGAAACTAAACATCGGTTGCTTGGTTGGCTCTGTCTAAGGTAGCTTGCTATCTGGGGTAGGCCTTTTCCTCGCGGGCAAGCGCAATGATCAAGGTACAATTGGCCAGCCGTCAGGTCTGGCGCGTCCGGTAGGTCCGACTAGTCCGGTATACCGCGCGATCCCACCCTGCCAAGCCGGTCCCTGCATTCTATCAGAGCATCGCCAATGAAATTGAAGATCAGAACAATCTTATCGAACGTCTTGTGGTGTGCCTGTCTGTATGTTCAAGGGCCTGTCGCCCAAGCGCAGGCGACGCCGCAAGCGGCTGAGTTCGTGCTTCGCAATGGCATGAAAATCATTGTCAAGGAGGACCATCGCGCGCCTACCGCAGTGCAGATGGTCTGGTACAAGGTCGGCTCGATTGACGAAAGCAACGGCACCACAGGCATTGCTCATGCCTTGGAACACATGATGTTCAAAGGCACCAAAACTTATAAAACCGGTGAATTCAGCCGCCGGGTCGCTGATTTGGGTGGGCGTGAAAATGCCTTCACCAATCGCGACTACACCGCGTATTTTCAGCAAGTCGAGCAATCCAGATTGGAAGCCGTGATGGCGCTGGAGGCAGATCGCATGCGCAATTTACAGTTCGACAAGAATGAATTTGGCAGGGAAATCCGGATCGTCATGGAAGAGCGCCATTGGCGCACTGACGACCAGCCGCAGGGGCTGATGAATGAGGCGCTCAACGCTGCTGCCTTTGTCGCGCACCCCTACCATCATCCCGTGGTAGGTTGGATGGACGACCTGCAGCATATGACGCTGAGTGACGTTCAGGCTTGGTACCAGCGCTGGTATGCTCCCAACAATGCCACGCTGGTGGTGAGCGGCGATGTCAGTGCGGCGCGGGTGGTGGCGTTGGCGGAGAAGTATTTCGGCCCGATTCCGGCCAAAAATATCGTCCGTGGCAAACCACAGAACGAGCCGGTGCAACGCGGCATGCGCCGCGTAAGCGTCAAGGCGCCAGCGGAAAATCCTTACGTGATCCTGGCCTTCAAGACACCCGCATTACATGATGTGGAAAATGATCAAGAGCCCTATGCCTTGGACGTGCTGTCGGCAGTGCTCGATGGCTATGACAATGCGCGACTCAACGACAAACTGGTCCGTACCGACAAGGTCGCCAATAACGTCGGCGCCAGCTATGACGACATCCTGCGTGGGCCCGCGCTGTTTACGCTGGAAGGCAGTCCGGTTGCCGGCACCAGCACTGTTGAGTTGGAAAAATTGCTACGTGCGGAAGTAGAGCGGATTGCCAGAGACGGGGTTGCCGAACAGGAGTTGCAGCGTGTGAAAACCCAATTGATCGCTGCCCAGATCTATAAACGCGATTCGATCTTTGGGCAGGCCATGGAAATCGGCGTCATGGAAATGGCTGGAATTTCGCACAAGGATGCCGATCGCATAGTTGAAAAGCTCAAGACGGTGACCTCGCAACAGGTGCAGGCCGTGGCGCAGAAATATTTCGGCGACGATGGCCTCACGGTAGCAACGCTGATTCCCTTACCCCTGGCCGGGCGAAAATTTGCACCCTTGCCAGGCATGCTGCGCTGAGTCCGGGAGATTTGGATCGTGCTGATTGTGTTAATTGCCCCGATTTTCCCGATTGTGATGCCATTTTATGGAGGAAAAACATGCCGGTGATCGTCGTTGCGAACCCCAAAGGCGGCGTAGGTAAAAGCACTCTTTCCACCAATCTGGCAGGTTACTTCGCCAGTCGCGGCCAGGCGGTGCTACTGGGCGACACTGATCGCCAGCAGTCAGCGCGCGCCTGGCTCAAGCTGCGGCCGCCGCAGGCCTCACCGATTGTGACCTGGGACGTCAGCGAAGATTACATCGCGCGACCGCCTAAAGGTACCAGTCATGTGGTGCTGGATACGCCGGCAGGCTTACACGGTTGGCGTCTCAATGACGTTCTCAAGATTGCTGACAAAGTGCTGGTGCCCTTGCAGCCGTCGATTTTCGATATCCTGGCAACGCAGGAATTCTTGCTGCGACTGGCAGAAGAGCAGGCGGTGCGGCAAGGACAGATCCAGGTCGGCATCGTCGGCATGCGAGTCAACGCGCGCACGCGCTCGGCCGATCAATTGCACCGTTTTATCGAAGGACTGAATCTGCCCGTGCTGAGTTATCTGCGCGATACGCAAAATTATGTGCAGTTGGCGGCGCATGGTTTGACCTTGTGGGATATTGCGCCTTCGCGCGTGCAGCGAGACATTGAGCAGTGGCAGGCGATCATTTCCTGGATCAATGGCAGCAGCGCAGCCGGGCAGCCGGAGTGAGGTGTTACGTGCACCAAGGCACCATTCACGTCGTATTTTATGAAATAGTGAAATGAAGAGATATTTGCTACTGTGGGCTGCGTTCATGGCGTCGCTCTGCCTTGTCATACTGCCGCTGCCGGCTAAGGCAGCTTTGCAGATTCAGTCGTGGACACTGGCAAATGGTGCGCGCGTGCTGTTTGTCGAAAATCATGCCATCGCGATGCTTGATCTGAGTATCGAGTTCGATGCCGGTTCACGCCGTGACCCGGCCGGCCAGGCTGGCATGGCGTCGCTGACGAACCTCATGCTCACGCGCGGGGTTGCTGCCACCGATATCGCACCGGCGCTGAGCGAGGCGCAGATTCTTGATGGTTTGGCGGATGTCGCGGCACAACGCGGCGGCGGCGTTAGCATGGATCGCGCCGGCATTACCTTGCGCACGCTCTCGAGCGCGGCCGAACGTGATGCCGCATTGGCGCTGTTGGCGCGTGTATTGGCGCAGCCGAGTTTCCCAGAGTCGATCTTTGCCCGTGAACAGGCGCGCACCATTGCCAATATCAAGGAAGCGCAAACCAAACCGGAGCAAATTGCTACCAGGGCGTTCTGGGCGGCATTGTATGGCAATCATCCGTATGCGCGTCAGGAAACGGAGGAGTCGGTCCTTGCCATCAGTCGTGCTGATCTGCAGACGTTTCATCGCACGCACTATGTTGCCAATCGCGCGGTCATCACCATGATCGGCGACGTCACGCGCACCCAGGCCGACCAGATTGCCTTGCAACTGACTGCGCAATTGCCGCAGGGGGAAGCGCTGTTACCTATGCCGGAGGTAGTTGTGGCACCTGCTAAACAATTACGAATCGCTCATCCGGCCTTACAATCACATATCCTCATCGGCATGCCGGCCCTGGTGCGTGGTGATCCGGATTTTTTTGCGTTAACGGTGGGTAACTACATTCTCGGTGGTGGCGGCTTTGTCTCGCGTCTGACCCACGAGGTGCGCGAAAAGCGTGCCTTGACCTATAGTGTTTACAGTAATTTTTCACCGCTCGCACAAGCAGGGCCATTTCAGATTGGCTTGCAGACCAAGCAGGAGCAAACTGATGAGGCGTTGACGCTGGTGCGCAAGACGCTGGCCGACTACCTGCGCGACGGACCAAGCGCCAGCGAGCTCAAGGCTGCCCAGGATAATTTGATCGGTGGCTTTGCGTTGCGCATCGACAATAATCGCAAAATTCTTGATAACCTAGCGGTCATCGGCTACTACCAGTTGCCGCTCAATTATCTCGATACCTGGACGGCCAATATCGGCAAAGTCAACGTGGCGCAAATCAGGGCAGCGTTCAAACGCAAGATTGTGTTTGAGCAACTCAATACAGTGGTGGTTGGGCAGGACACCGCCGAGGTGAAATAAATCATGAGCAGAACAGCAAGAAAACACGCGTCTTCGCCACCTGTGGCGAGCCGTGCGCCGCATCAGGTGCGCATCATTGGCGGACTATGGAAGCGCACGCCGCTGCCGGTGCTGGACGCGGAAGGACTACGGCCGACACCGGACCGGGTGCGCGAGACAGTGTTCAACTGGATCACGCATCTCATCGACGCGCAATGGGATGCGATCGACTGCGTCGATCTGTTTGCCGGCACCGGTGCGCTCGGCTTCGAAGCCGCCAGCCGTGGTGCTGCCCGGGTGGCGATGGTAGAACAACATGGACCGGCGGTGCGCCAGTTGTTGGCCAACAAAGACAAATTACAGGCGGCCCAGGTCGAGATCCAGCGCGGCGATGCCTTGGCGCTGTTGCAAGGCATGATAGGGCGCGCCGGCACGACACCGCGATGCAATCTGATTTTTGCTGACCCGCCATATCACCAGAACTGGCTGGACAAGATCATGCCTCTGTGCCAACAATTGCTGATGCCTGAGGGATTGGTCTATGTCGAATCCGAGCACGCGCTGGATGGCCTCGACGCACCGGCCTGGATGGCGCCGTGGGACATCGTCAGGGCGGACAAGGCCGGCATGGTTTTTTATCATTTATTGCGGCGCAAAAATAGCAGCTCTCAGGCATAATGCGCGTTCTGATTGCTTAGCTGGGAGGAGATACCCTGATGGTAACAGCAGTTTATCCAGGAACATTTGATCCATTGACGCGTGGCCACGAAGACTTGGTGCGGCGTGCGTCTGGATTATTTGACAGGTTGGTTGTCGGTGTCGCCGACAGTAAAAACAAGAAGCCGTTTTTTTCCCTAGAGGAGCGTCTGTCGATTGCCAACGAAGTGTTAGGACATTACCCCAATGTTCAGGTGGAAAGTTTTTCCGGTCTGCTCAAGGACTTCGTGCGGCAAAACAACGCCCGTGTCATCGTGCGCGGTCTGCGCGCGGTGTCTGACTTCGAATATGAGTTTCAGATGGCCGGCATGAATCGCTATTTGTTACCTGACGTGGAAACCTTGTTTTTGACGCCATCGGATCAATATCAATTCATATCGGGCACCATCGTGCGTGAAATTGCGCTGCTGGGCGGAGATGTATCGAAGTTTGTTTTTCCTTCAGTCGAAAAATGGCTCAAGGAAAAGATGGCCAGGATGGATTTGTAATTTGTATGTTGCCTGTCGGCAGGGTGGATGTGCCATCTTTGTAGCGGCGGGCAACCCGGCAGCATGAATAGGAAGCGGAGTTTTTATGGCACTGATGATCACTGATGATTGCATTAACTGCGACGTCTGCGAACCTGAGTGCCCGAATGAAGCGATCTACATGGGGCCGCAGATCTATGAAATCGATCCGCACAAATGCACCGAATGCGTCGGTCATTTTGATGAACCGCAATGCCAGCAGGTGTGTCCGGTCAGCTGCATTCCGTTCAATCCAGCCTGGCGCGAGTCCAATGAGCAACTGCTGGTCAAATACGAAAGTCTGCAAGCCACGGCCAAGCGGTAGCGTAGCGCATGCTAAAAATCTGCTTGCTTATAGGAAATTGGTATTTCAGCAGGCTTTCTCAGGCACGGTATCATCCCTGACATTGTCCAGCCAGTCTATGCCATGTCCAGCCCAATACCCTTTGCCAGTGGTCCACAGCGCTTGCGCAGCTTCGTCACTTCTTTTGCCAGCTTGCTTGAGCGAGGTCTGGACGAGGCCACATTAATTCACCAGGGCTCGCAATTGCTGGGCGCGTTGATTGCGGTCGACGACTGGCTGCCTGCAGCCTATGCGCAGCCAGATCCCGAGCGTTATCGCCAGTATCTATTGCATGCGGATTCGGCCGAGCGTTTTTCGGTGGTTAGTTTTGTCTGGGGTCCTGGTCAGCAAACGCCGGTCCACGACCATACTGTGTGGGGCCTCATAGGCATGTTGCGCGGTGCCGAGGATGCGCAATCCTTCCTCTGGCATGATGGTGCGCTGGCACCACATGGCGAGCCGCTACGACTGTTGCCCGGTGCGGTGGAAGCGGTGTCGCCGCAGATTGAGGGGCTCAACGACATTCACCGCGTACGCAACGCCTACGACGACCGTGTCTCAATCAGCATCCATGTCTACGGTGCCAACATTGGCGCCGTGCGCCGCGCCGTCTATCTGCCTGACGGCACGCGCAAGGAATTCATCTCTGGGTATTCCAATACCACCTTACCCAATATCTGGGACTTGTCACAGGAAGGCCGCACCGTATGAGCGCCACGATTGCCGAGCTGGCCACGCGTAGTTACCAGCAAGTTCGCGCGGCGCTGCTGGCGCGCCACGAAATCGCCTTGCTCGACGTGCGTGAAGAAGCGCCGCATGCTGTCGCCCATCCCTTGTTTGCCGCCAACCTGCCGTTGTCGCGGCTGGAACTATTGGTCTACACGCGGATTCCACGTCGCGACACTGCCATCGTGGTGCTCGATGACGGCGAGGGCCTGGCCGCAGTGGCGGCGGCGCGTTTGTCTGCGCTTGGCTACCGCGATGTGGCAATTCTAGCGGGCGGCGTCCGTGGTTGGCAGGCTGCCGGCGGTGAGTTGTTTCAGGACGTCAATGTGCCCAGCAAGGCCTTCGGTGAATTGGTCGAAAGCCGTCGTCATACGCCGTCATTGTCGGCGCAGGAAGTCAAGGCCTTGCTCGATGCAAAGGCTGATCTGGTGGTGCTCGATGCGCGCCGCTTTGACGAATACCAGAACATGAACATCCCGGGCTCGGTGAGCGTGCCGGGCGCCGAGCTGGCCTTGCGTGTACGCGCTCTGGCGCCGGATCCACAGACGCACGTCATCGTCAATTGTGCTGGGCGCACGCGCAGCATCATCGGCGCCCAATCGCTGGTCAATGCAGGCATTCCCAATCAGGTCCATGCACTGCGCAATGGCACCATCGGTTGGACCTTGGCGCAACAGCAGCTGGAACATGGCAGCAGTCGTCGTTTTCCCGTTGCCGTCGGCGCCGACGTCGGACGTGAGGCAGCCGTTGCCGCGCGCGGCGTGGCTGATCGCGCCGGCGTCAAGCGCTTGAGCTGGGACGGATTGCAGGATTTGCGCCAGGATGGCACACGCACCACCTATTTATTCGACGTGCGCACGCCAGAAGAATATAAACACGCGCATGTCAGCGGGTTTTTAAGCGCGCCGGGTGGACAACTGGTGCAGGAAACCGAAGCCAATGCACCGGTGCGCGGTGCCCGTATCGTGCTGCTCGACGACGAAGGTGTACGCGCCAACATGACTGCCTCCTGGCTGGCGCAAATGGCGTGGGAGGTGTACGTGCTTGATGCGCTTGATGCGCAATATTTCACTCAATCGGGGCCTGCCAGCCCACAACTGCCGCCAATGCCGGCAGCTGAAAAAATCTCCCCGGCAACATTGGCCGCGTGGCTGCAAGAGTCACGCGAGGTGGCGACCTTGGTGCTTGATTTTACGACCAGCGCCAACTACGTCAGAGAGCATATTCCCGGTGCTTATTATGTGCTGCGTTCGCAACTGCAGCAGGCCTGGCAACAGTTGCCGGCGGCCGGGCGTTACGTGCTCACTTGCGGCAGCAGCTTGCTGGCTGCTTACGTCATTGCAGAGCTAGCCGCATTGAGTGACAAGCCGGTATTCCTGCTCGAGGGAGGCAATGCCGCATGGAAGGCTGCCGGATTGCCGTTGCAGAGTGGCGAGACTGCGCTGGCATCGCCGCGTATTGACCGTTATCGGCGCCCTTACGAAGGCACGGATAATCCGACCTCAGCCATGCAAGCGTATCTTGACTGGGAGTTCGGTCTGGTCGAGCAGTTGGGACGTGATGGCACGCACGGGTTCTTCGTTATTTAGACGGCCTAAAAAACGCGGCTGTCGACATTTTGTCAGGCGTTCTTAGTGCGACTAATAAAATTGACGCAAATTATTTTTTACCCAGCACGACCCGATTGCGGCCGGTTTCCTTGGCGCGATAAAGTGCCTTGTCGGCTTGCGCTATCAATCGTGCACAAGCCACATCGGCTGGAATGGTGTTGTCGGGTGGGGTTTGCGCGGAGGCGCCGATGGAGACGGTGATTTGCAGTGAAGCATTTTCCGCGCCCTCCTTGCCAACAACCGTAATCGGCTTGAGCGCCACGCTGGCGCGGATGCGTTCGGCAATGCGAGCGGCATCGACCAATGTGGCCTGTACCAGCAATACGACAAATTCTTCGCCGCCAAAACGTCCCAGCGAGTCGCTCAGACGCAACTCTTTCTTGATCCGTGTGGCCACTTCGCGCAACACGACATCGCCGCTCTGGTGGCCAAATTGATCGTTGACGCGCTTGAAGTGATCAATGTCGATGTACAGACAGGACAGTGCTGAACGTTCGCGCTGGGCGCGGCCGACTTCCTCCAGCATGCGCTGTTCGATGTAGCGGCGGTTGTTCACGCCGGTGAGCGGATCGGTCAGTCCGATGTGCTTGAGGCGCTCATTGTTGATGACGTTTTCCAGGCAGATGGCTACCACGGAGGCCAGTCTTTCGATGAAGTCTGTCGCCAAGTTGCCGGTGAAGCGCTCTTCATGGGCGCTGCCCAACGCCAGGTAGCCGATCTGCTTCTGATGCCGTGTCAGTGGCAGTATTGCAACACTGGCCGGCTGGTAGTGAGGAAACAGGGCTTGATGCCTGGCTGCGATGTAAGGGCCGAGCGTCGGTTTTCGCGTGGGCGGCATTGCTTGTTTCTCGGTCAGGAACAGCAGATTCTGGTATTCATCCAGACCAATTTGCAGCTCATGGAGAATGCGGCGAATATCGAAGTCGAAGTCGATCAATGTCAGCGTGACAATTTCCAGGCTGAAGGTCTGCGGCATGAAGCGTGATACCGCCTCAATCAGTTCACGGAAGTCGCTGGCGCCGATCAGCCGCAGGTCGAATGCCTGATGGCGTTGCATGATCTGCTGATTAATATGCGCCTGCTCAAGCAAGTCCTGTAGTTCGGCATGCAACTGTTGATTTTCTTCAATCAGTGCGTTGGTATCGACAGCGCTATTCATGTTGTCCCGGTATTACAGCCGCTAACCCCTGGCGCCGGAGCATCACGCCGACGCCGCCTTGTTGCCCTGTAGCCCGCCATCAGCGGCACACACGTGGAAACCGTTCAAGCTTACCATCACAGCGCCGCGCATAGTGTGACTGGTCGCAAGATTGTTGCGCCATTGCAATTGATTTGCGAACTACCCTACAGTGCGCTGAAAAAACGCTCGTGCATCTCTTCCAGGCCAAGTGATTGCAGCACTTCCTGCAGTCTTTCTGAAGGGCGTTTGCGCGGCAGATCTTTATAGCGCGCAATGATCAGTTCATTTTTCATCGAATGTTCCCAGCCGACCAGCTCGGTGACACTGACTTGATAACCATGCGCTTCCAGTTGCAAACAACGCAATACATTGGTGACTTGGCTGCCGAATTCGCGCGTGTGCAGCGGATGGCGCCAGAGTTCAGTCAATGAGCTGCGTCCCAGCGATTTGCCCTTGTTGCGATTGAGTACTGAGGCGACTTCGGCCTGGCAGCACGGCACCAGCACGATCAGTTTCGCCTGCTTTTTCAGCGCAAATTCAATGGCGTCATCGGTGGCGGTGTCACACGCGTGCAGCGCGGTGACGACATCGATTGTCGCCGGCAGTGCTGTCGAGTCGGTCGATTCAGCCACTGACAGATTGAGGAAAGACATGCCAGGAAAGCCAAGGCGTTGTGCCAGAGCAGTCGATTTTTGCACCAGTTCTTCGCGCGTCTCAATGCCGTAAATGTGGGCCGCCCCTTCAAGCGACTTGAAGAACAGGTCATACAGGATAAAGCCGAGGTAGGACTTGCCGGCGCCATGATCGACTAGTTGCAGGCCCGGTTGTGCGGCATGCAGTTCTTGCAACAGCGGCTCGATGAACTGGTACAGGTGATAGACCTGCTTGAGCTTGCGGCGGCTGTCCTGGTTAAGTTTGCCGTCGCGGGTGAGGATGTGTAGCTCTTTAAGCAGTTCGATGGACTGGCCGGGACGAATCTCGGCAAGACCGGCGCCATGATTGGCGGCGTCGGTCGATGCAGCAGGTTTTTTTTTCTTATCGCTCATGCAACTCTACTTGCCGGTCAGACGTTGAAGAGGAAGTTCAGCACGTCGCCATCTTTGACGATGTATTCCTTGCCTTCAGCGCGCATCTTGCCTGCTTCCTTGGCGCCAGTTTCACCCTTGTAGGCAATGAAATCTTCGTAGGCGATGGTCTGGGCGCGGATGAAGCCGCGTTCAAAGTCGGTATGGATCACGCCGGCCGCTTGCGGTCCTGTGGCGCCCATTGGAATGGTCCAGGCGCGCACTTCTTTGACGCCGGCGGTGAAATAAGTTTGCAGGCCCAGCAGTTTGAAGGCGGCGCGGATCAGACGATCCAGCCCCGGTTCTTCCATCCCCATGTCGGCCAGGAAGACGCCCTTGTCGGCATCATCGAGGTCGGCGATTTCCGCTTCAATCGCAGCGCAGATTGCCACGATAGGGGCATTCTGTTCTTTGGCGTAGGCCGTCAGCAGATCCAGCAAGGGATTATTGGTAAAGCCAGAGTCGGAGACGTTGGCCACATACATGGCCGGTTTGGCAGTAATCAGGCACAGCGGCTTGATCAGGGCCATTTCTTCGGCGTCCAGTCCCAGTGCACGCACCGGTTGGGCATCATTGAGTGCCGGCATGATACGTTCGAGCAGCGCTACCAGTTTGGTGGCATCCTTGTCGCCGGAACGGGCTTTCTTGTTTTCGCGATGGATGGCTTTTTCGACCGTACTCATATCGGCCAGCGCCAGTTCGGTCTGGATCACTGCAATATCGTCAAGTGGGCTGACTTTGCCGGACACGTGGATCACATTCGGATCTTCGAAGCAGCGCACGACGTTGACGATGGCATCGGTTTCGCGGATGTGCGACAAGAATTGGTTGCCCAGGCCTTCGCCTTTGGAGGCGCCCGCGACCAAGCCGGCGATATCGACGAATTCAACAGTTGCCGACAGGATACGTTCCGGTTTGACGATCTCGGCCAGTGCCGCCAGTCGCGGGTCCGGCACTTCCACCATGCCGACATTGGGCTCGATGGTGCAGAAAGGATAGTTCTCGGCCGGAATGCCTGCCTTTGTCAGCGCGTTGAACAGGGTTGATTTACCGACGTTGGGCAGGCCCACGATGCCGCATTTGAGGCTCATGACAAATTTCTTTCTTGATCAAAAGCGGTATTGTAACAAGTCAGGGCCATAGACTATAGATCTGCGCCAGATTGCAGCTGCCCGCGTCAGTGATATATGAACACCTGCTGCCTGATACATTCGACTGCGCAGGTCGGGGTGAACTGTTGTTGATTTGTGTCTAGAGGTTAAATATCCCTGATTCTGTGTCGGTTTCTAATTACACTTCCCAAGGGCTGATCAAAAGTAATTGTTATTTTTGCTCTACAATGTCGCCTTTGGAGAATACTTGATACCTGCCTTGCCTAATATTGTTGAAATCCGTGACCTGCACTTTGGCTATGGAGAGCGTCCGATCCTATCGGGCCTCCACATGGACTTCCAGCGCGGCAAAGTGATCGCTGTCATGGGCGGTTCTGGTTCGGGGAAAACCACCATTCTGCGTTTGATTGGCGGGCAGTTGCGCCCACAATCCGGGGCGCTTGCAGTGGACGGGCAGAATGTCCCTGCGCTCACCACCAGTGCGCTTTACTTGCTGCGCCGCAAGATGGGCATGTTGTTTCAGAACGGTGCTTTGTTTACTGATATGAGCGTGTTCGACAATGTGGCGTTTCCCTTGCGCGAGCATACCAATTTGTCGGAAGAGCTGATCCGTGATCTGGTGTTGCTCAAACTCAACGCTGTTGGTTTGCGCAATGCTGCGCAGCTCAAGCCGTCCGAAATTTCCGGCGGCATGGCGCGACGTGTGGCGCTGGCGCGTGCCATTGCGCTCGATCCTGCGCTGATCATGTATGACGAACCGTTCGCCGGGCTTGATCCGATTTCCATGGGTGTGACAGCCAACTTGATTCGCAAGCTCAATGATGCGCTTGGTTCGACCTCGATTCTGGTTTCGCACGATGTCAATGAGTCATTTGGCATTGCTGATTACGTCTACTTCCTGTCACAAGGGAAAATTGTTGCTCAAGGCACGCCTGACGACATGCGCGCTTCGCAGGATCCTTATGTCAAGCAGTTCGTGCACGCTGAAAGTGACGGTCCGGTGCCGTTCCATTACCCGGGCAGATCGCTGGCTGAGGATGTCGGTCTGAGCCAGGGAGGGCGGGCATGATTCTTGATCTCTTGGGTGGCATTGGTCGTACCTTGCGCGAATTCTTGCTTGGCATGGGTTTCGCCACGCGCATGTTCTGGACCGTCATTCGTTCTTCGGCAGGATTGTGGCGGCGGCCGCGCCTGATTACCGATCAAATCCACTTCATTGGCAATTATTCGCTGGTCATCATTGCCGTGTCTGGCTTGTTCGTTGGTTTTGTGCTCGGGTTGCAGGGCTATTACACACTCAATAAATACGGCTCTGAACAGGCGCTTGGTTTGTTGGTCGCCTTGTCACTCACGCGTGAGCTGGGGCCTGTGGTGACCGCTTTGCTGTTTGCCGGCCGTGCCGGCACTTCGCTGACGGCAGAAATTGGATTGATGAAGGCGGGCGAGCAATTGTCGGCCATGGAAATGATGGCTGTGGATCCTTTGCAACGTGTGATCGCTCCACGTTTTTGGGCCGGCGTCGTGGCCATGCCGGTGCTGGCCGCAATTTTCAGTGCCGTCGGTATCATCGGCGGTTATGTGGTCGGCGTCTTGCTCATTGGTATTGATGAGGGTGGTTTCTGGTCGCAGATGCAGGCTGGTGTTGATGTATGGAACGATATTGCCAACGGCGTTTTGAAGAGTTTTGTGTTTGGTATTGCGGTAACCTTCGTTGCCTTGTACCAGGGTTATGAAGCCAAGCCGACGCCGGAAGGTGTGGCGCGTGCCACGACACGTACTGTGGTGATTGCCTCCCTGCTGGTCTTGGGGCTGGATTTCTTGCTGACGGCGCTGATGTTCAGCTAATGTAGTGCTGAACAAGTGGCGCAGAATTGTCCGCGCAGGAAGCAAATTGCGGACTTCAATTGAATTTAGGATGGCAGTGTATGCAACGTAAAATATTAGACGTGTGGGTTGGCTTGTTTGTCTTGCTGGGTGCAGCTGCGCTGGTTTTTCTGGCGCTCAAGGCGGGCAACATGAGCTCGTTGTCATTGAATCAGAAGACTTATGCCGTGACTGCCAAGTTTGACAATATCGGTGGCCTCAAGGCACGTGCGGCAGTCAAGAGCGCGGGCGTGGTGGTGGGGCGAGTCGACACGATCACTTTCGACGATAAAACCTTTCAAGCCCTGGTGACATTGAATCTGGATCAGAAATTTCAATTTCCTAAGGATAGTTCGGCGAAAATCCTGACCTCCGGTTTGCTCGGTGATCAGTACATCGGCATTGAGCCAGGTGGTGACACGAACAACCTGGCCGCAGGCGACAGAATAAAAATGACACAATCGGCGATTGTGCTGGAAAACCTCATCAGTCAGTTCTTGTACAGCAAGGCTGCCGATGGAAAGGATGATTCAAAATGAAATACCTAAGCCGCATTGGCGCGCTGGCACTGGTTGTCGCACTCAGTGGCTGTGCCACATCCAGCAATCCTAGCGATCCGCTCGAGGGTTACAACCGTGCCGTGTTCAGCTTCAATGACACGCTCGATACCGTCGCGCTGAAGCCAGCTGCCAAGGCGTATAAATTTATCCTGCCTGATTTCGTGCAGACAGGCATCGACAACTTCTTCGGCAATATCGGCGACGTGTGGTCGGCAGTCAATCAGATCATGCAGGGGCGCGTTGAGGCCGGCGTGTCGAGCATCATGCGGGTTGCCATCAATACCACCTTTGGTCTGGGTGGCGTACTCGATATCAGCACTGAAGCGCGCCTGCCGCGGCAGAAATCCGACTTTGGTCAGACTCTGGGCAAGTGGGGCGTAGGCTCCGGGCCTTATTTTGTGGTGCCACTGCTGGGTCCATCCACAGTGCGTGACACTGCCGCGTTGGCGGTTGATTTTTACGGCGACCCATGGGCTTACAAAAGGCCGGTGGATGTGCGTAATATCGGTACCGGTCTGCGTCTGATTGACCGTCGTGCGCAATTGCTGGATGCGACCACGTTGCTCGAAGATGCTGCATTGGATAAGTATGATTTTGTGCGTGATGCCTATCTGCAACGTCGTCAGGCTCAGATTGACGGCGCTAAAGGGCATGCCGATGACCAGTCGGATACTGTCAAAGGCGATAAGCAGCCAAGCAATGATGGTGTGACCAAGCCGTAAGGTGTTGGATTTTTGCCTGCGCTTAGGGTAAGTCGCAGGTGAAATGGCGCATGGGTGTGTCGGTACACTTGAAATTCCGGACTATGCCACGATGTTGGCTATCCGCTCTCTGTTTGGATAGCAAGCTGCCTGCCGTTGTTGGGCGCTTTGCTTCACTTTATCAATGGGTCGATAGATCATGAATATGTTTACAAAATTGATAGCTTTGGCCATTTCGGCCTCTGCTCTTGCATTCACCGCCACGGCTTCGGCACAGGAAGCGCCGGATATGCTGGTCAAGCGTATCAGTGAAGATGTCTTGAATATTGCTAAAACGGACAAGGATGTTCAGGCCGGCAACGTCAATCGCATCGTCTCCCTGGTCGAAGAAAAAATCGTTCCTTATGTTGATTCCGATCGTATGACTGCGCTGGCAGCTGGGCGTTATTGGCGCCAGGCAAGTCCGGAGCAACAACAGCAACTGATCACGCAATTTCGCACATTGTTGATTTTTACCTATGCTGGCGCCTTGTCGCAGGTGCGCGATCAGAAAATTGAATACAAGCCGTTGCGCGCCGATCCGGCTGATACTGACGTTGAAGTGCGCTCGCAACTGGTTCAGTCGCATGGCGACCCGGTACAACTGAGTTATCGTATGGAAAAAATGGATAGCGGTTGGAAAATGTATGACATTAACGTCATGGGTGCCTGGCTTGTGGAAGCCTACAAAGGCACTTTCAGCAGCGAGATCAGCAAAAATGGCATTGATGGTTTGATCAAGACCTTGACTGACAAGAACAAGCAACTGGCATCGCGTTCTTCGGTGAAGAAATAAGCGCATGAGCGCCGCTACAGGAAGCACAGCCATGTTCAAGCCTGGGGTCAGTCTCACCGTTGATAACGCCAGTCAAACACTGGCGGCCGGACTACAGGCAATTGCCGGTGGTCAGGTCAGCATCGACCTGACTGCAGTGGCTACCGTGGATTCGTCTGCGGTTGCCACATTGCTGGCATGGCAGCGCGCGGCCAAAAGTCGAGGCCTCACGCTGCAACTGGGCATCTTGCCAGCCAATCTGCAAAGCCTGGCCGATCTGTATGGCGCAAGTGCACTGCTCGGTGCGCCGACTTCTGCCTCGGACCGACATTACTGATCTTCCTTGCGTTGCGGGCCAGGGCTCGCAACCGCCATTCCGGCTGTAACACCGGAAATCCCCTATAATCGAATGTTTCGCTGCTTACCTTGTTGCCTTTGTGCAAAGCTAGGCGGCATGATTAGTTTTCTTACTGTGTGCTAAAAAGCGCACCAGGCAAAATGGCCGCTCTCCAGATAAATAACATCGAAAAACGCTATCAGTCGCTGCAAGCACTGGGCGGTGTCTCACTTTCCATTGAAGAAGGTGAGTTTTTCGGTTTGCTCGGGCCGAATGGTGCCGGCAAAACCACCCTGATTTCGATTGTGGCTGGTTTGAATCGTGCCGACTCCGGCTCGGTCACGATCCATGGTCACGATGTCGTCAACGATTATCGGGCAGCGCGCAGCAAGCTTGGCGTGGTGCCGCAAGAATTGGTGTTCGATCCGTTTTTCACGGTGCGTGAAACTTTGCGCATGCAATCCGGTTATTTCGGCTTGAAAAACAACGATAAATGGATAGATGAGGTGATGGACAACCTGGATCTGACCAATAAAGCCGATACCAATATGCGCGCGCTGTCAGGCGGCATGAAGCGGCGCGTGCTGGTAGCGCAGGCACTGGTGCACAAGCCGCCAGTGATTGTGCTCGACGAGCCTACCGCGGGTGTCGATGTCGAATTGCGCCAGACTTTGTGGAAATTCATTGCTCGTCTCAACCGCGAGGGCCACACCATCGTGCTAACCACGCATTACTTGGAAGAGGCGCAGGCATTGTGCAACCGCATCGCCATGCTGAAGTTCGGCAAGGTGGTGGCGTTGGACTCAACAGCCGCGTTGATCAAGCGCATCTCCGGCTCGCAGCTGGTGTTGCGTCTTAAGCAGGGTGCTCTCCCGGAGAGTTTGCAGCCTTTGCTGATTCATACAGATGAGGCGTCGGCCAATCAAAAATACACCCTGCGTGTTACCGACTATAACGATGTTGAACCAATCCTGGCGGCCTTGCGCAGCGCCGGAGCAGTGATTGACGATATGCAATTGCAACAGGCTGATCTGGAAGATGTGTTCATCCAGATTATGGAAGGTGCCAAATGACCGGTTTTCAAACCTTGTTTTACAAAGAGGTGCTGCGTTTCTGGAAGGTGGCCACGCAGACGGTCACCGCCCCTGTGATGACGGCCATGTTGTATCTGTTGATCTTTGGCCACGTCTTGCAAGATAGGGTGCAGGTTTATCCGGGCGTGCAGTACACGGGTTTTCTGATTCCTGGTCTGGTCATGATGAGCGTGTTGCAAAATGCCTTTGCCAACAGTTCGTCGTCGCTGATTCAGTCGAAGATTACTGGTAATCTGGTGTTCGTGCTGTTGACACCCTTGTCGCATTGGGAAATGTTTGGTGGCTACGTGCTGGCGGCGACCGTGCGCGGTCTGATCGTCGGCGCCGGCGTGTTTGTTGTGACGGCCTGGTTTGGTCATCTCAGTTTCGTGGCGCCTTGGTGGATCGTCATTTTCGCGCTTCTGGGTGCGGCCATACTTGGCACCATGGGATTGGTAGCGGGTATCTGGGCAGAGAAGTTCGACCAACTAGCAGCATTTCAGAATTTCCTGATCGTACCGCTGACGTTCCTGGCCGGTGTGTTTTATTCGATTCACTCGCTGCCGCCATTCTGGCAAGTGGTATCGCATTTCAACCCGTTTTTTTATATGATCGATGGCTTTCGTTACGGATTTTTCGGACAGTCCGACATTAATCCGCTGTACAGCCTGACGATTGTTGCCGTGTTTTTCATCGTGCTGGCGACCTTGGCGGTACGTATGCTTAAAAGCGGTTACAAGCTGCGCTCCGGCGCCCATTGATGGTTGGCCAGACTGGCCGCCGATATTGACTACCTAGTGAAGAGCCGCATCATGCTACCTACCCCTGAACTTGTTAAAAATTACATTGCCGCCGGTCTGGTGTGCTCGCACCTCGAAGTCGAAGGTGACGGCCAGCACTTTACTGCTGTGATCGTATCGGATGCGTTTGCCGGCCAGCGCTTGATTCAGCGTCATCAACTGGTTTATGCGGCGCTTGGTGATCGCATGCGCGAGGAAATCCACGCGCTGTCGATGAAGACTCTCACTCCTGAAGAATTTCAGAAATAAGGCGACTATTTTCCATGGATAAGCTCTTAATTCGCGGTGGTAACCGTCTTTCTGGCGACATCGTCATTTCCGGTGCCAAGAACGCCGCTTTGCCAATTCTGTGTGCCGGCCTGCTGACGGCCGATAATTTGCACTTGTCGAACATCCCGAACCTGCAGGATGTGGCCACCATCATCAAGCTGATGCGTCAGATGGGTTTGCGTGTGGAGCAAGATGGCAGCAACGTGACCCTCAACGGTAACGACATCACCAAACTCGAAGCGCCCTACGAGCTGGTCAAGACCATGCGTGCCTCGATCCTGGTGCTGGGTCCGCTGTTGGCGCGCTTCGGTGAAGCCAAAGTGTCCTTGCCGGGCGGTTGCGCCATCGGTTCGCGCCCTGTCGATCAGCACATCAAGGGCTTGCAGGCCATGGGTGCAGAAATCACGATTGACGCCGGCTATATCTATGCCAAGGCCAAGCGCCTCAAGGGCACGCGTATCGTTACCGACATGATTACCGTGACCGGCACCGAGAACCTGCTGATGGCAGCGGTGCTGGCCGATGGCGAAACCGTTCTGGAAAATGCTGCACGGGAACCTGAAGTCAGTGATCTGGCGCATTTGCTGGTTGCCATGGGTGCCAAGATTGAAGGTATTGGAACCGACCGTCTGGTGGTGCAGGGGGTGAGCACATTGCACGGCGCCACCCACAGCGTCATCGCTGACCGTATCGAAACCGGCACGTTCCTGTGCGCCGTGGCGGCAGTTGGCGGCGATGTGACGCTCAAGAATACCCGCAGCAACTTCCTCGATGCCGCCTTGGATAAACTGCGTGAAGCCGGCGCTATCCTGACTTCCGGCGAGGACTGGATTCGCGTGCAGATGGCGCGGCGTCCCAAGGCAGTCAGTTTCCGCACGACCGAATATCCGGGTTTTCCCACCGACATGCAGGCGCAGTTCATGGCGCTCAATTGCATTGCGGAGGGGACCAGTCACGTCACTGAAACAATTTTTGAAAATCGTTTCATGCACGTACAAGAACTGAACCGTTTGGGCGCTGCGATCGACATTGAAGGCAATACCGCGATCGTCAAAGGCGTCAGCAAATTTGTCGGCGCGCCGGTCATGGCAACCGATCTGCGTGCCTCAGCCTCGTTGGTGATCGCAGCGCTGGCAGCGCAAGGTGAAACCCTGATCGAACGCATTTATCACCTTGATCGCGGCTATGACCGTATGGAAAACAAGCTGTCCTCGGTAGGCGCCCAGATTGAGCGCGTTAAATAAATAATTGGCGATACTGAATATGACTCAACAAGCAAGCCAACAGCTCACGCTGGCACTGTCCAAGGGACGTATCTTCGAAGAAACGCTGCCGCTGTTGCAAGCTGCCGGCATCATCGTGACTGAAGATCCAGAAACCTCGCGCAAGCTGATTTTGCAGACCAATGATCCAGCCGTGCGCGTGATCATTGTGCGCGCCTCGGATGTGCCGACCTATGTTCAATACGGTGCCGCCGATTTCGGCGTGGCCGGCAAGGACGTGTTGCTCGAGCATGGCGGCGAAGGCTTGTATCAGCCTATCGATCTGCATATTGCCAAGTGCCGTTTGTCGGTGGCGGTGCAGGAAGGCTTCGACTACGCCAACGCAGTACGCCAGGGCGCGCGCTTGCGCGTGGTGACCAAATACGTCAAGACCGCGCGCGAGCATTTCGCCGCCAAGGGCGTGCACGTTGATTTGATCAAACTGTACGGTTCGATGGAGTTGGGGCCGCTGGTCGGCTTGTCGGACGCGATTGTCGATCTGGTCAGCACCGGCGGTACGCTGCGCGCCAACAAACTGGTCGAAGTGGAACATATCATCGACATATCATCGCGTCTGGTGGTCAATCAGGCCGCGCTCAAGCTCAAGCGCGAGCGTCTGCAGCCAATCCTGGAAGCCTTTGAAAAGGCCTCGCAGGCGGTTGCCTGAGTGAGCGTGGGTGATAAATAAAACAGTACGATATTGACGAATTCACATAGGTAACAAAGGCGACATCATGGGCATAGCCATCCGTAAACTCGATTCCACCGAAGCCGGTTTTAAGCAAAAGCTGTCTGCCGTGCTGGCGTTTGAAGCCAGTGAAGATGAAGCCATTGACCGTGCTGCTGCTACCATTCTGGCCGATGTCAAAGCACGCGGCGATGCTGCCGTACTGGAATACACACAACGTTTCGATCGTCTCAGTGCCACCAGCGTGGCGGCATTGGAGATTGGCCAGGAAGCATTGCAGCAGGCCTTGAACGGTTTGCCCGCAGCCCGTCGCCACGCCCTGCAAACTGCGGCCGACCGAGTACGTGCTTACCACGAACGTCAGAAGCAGGAATGCGGCTCTGACGGTTTCCTGTATACCGAAGCCGATGGCACCGTGTTGGGGCAGAAGGTGACCCCGCTGGACCGTGTCGGTATCTATGTGCCGGGCGGCAAAGCAGCGTATCCATCGTCGGTGCTGATGAATGCGATTCCGGCCAAGGTCGCCGGCGTGCAGGAAGTCATCATGGTGGTGCCGACACCCGATGGCATCCAGAATGAACTGGTGCTGGCCGCGGCCGCGATTGCTGGCGTTGACCGGGTGTTTACCATCGGTGGCGCCCAGGCAGTCGGCGCCCTGGCCTATGGCACTGCTACCATTCCTGCGGTCGACAAGATCGTCGGCCCCGGTAACGCCTATGTCGCCGCGGCCAAACGCCGCGTGTTCGGCGTGGTCGGCATCGATATGATTGCCGGACCATCTGAAATTCTGGTGATTTGCGATGGCAGCACCGATCCCGACTGGATTGCCATGGATTTATTTTCACAAGCCGAGCATGACGAATTGGCGCAGTCGATTTTGCTGTGTCCGGACGCCGATTACATCGCCAAGGTTGAAGCCAGTATCAATGAGCAGCTCGAAGGCATGCCGCGCAAGGATGTCATTCGCACCTCGTTGACCGAGCGCGGCGCGCTGGTCAAGGTGCGCGACATGGATGAGGCCTGTGAGATCGCCAACCTGATCGCCGCCGAGCATCTGGAAATTTCGGCCGAACAAGCGCAGCAATGGGCCGACAAGGTCCGTCACGCCGGTGCCATGTTCCTCGGCCGTTTTTCTTCCGAGGCGCTGGGTGACTATTGTGCGGGTCCAAATCATGTGCTGCCGACGTCGCGCACGGCACGTTTTTCTTCGCCTCTGGGTGTCTACGATTTTCAAAAGCGCTCCAGCGTGATTCACGTCAGTCAAGCCGGTGCCCAAACACTCGGCAAGATTGCCGCCGAACTGGCATATGGAGAGGGCTTGCAGGCGCACGCCCGCTCTGCTGAGCTGCGCCTCAAATGAGGTTGCCGCTGCCCGTGCCTGGTGCACGATGAGCTGGCGCGATCGCATTTTTTGCGAAGATGCGCTGCAAGGCTTGGCGCGCATTCCCGATGGGCAGATCGATCTGCTGATTGCCGATCCACCTTACGGGCTGGGCAAGGATTACGGTAACGATTCCGACAAGCTTGATACCGAAGGCTATCTGCGCTGGACCGAGCAGTGGATTGTTGCCGCGTTGCCCAAGCTCAAGCCCAACGGCAGTCTGTATATTTTTCTCACCTGGCGTTACTCGCCGGAAATATTTGTCATGCTCAAGCAGCGTCTGACCATGATCAATGAAATCATCTGGGACCGGCGAGTGCCTTCGATGGGTGGCAGTACCCGCAGGTATTCATCGGTACACGATACGATAGGCTTCTTTGCGTGCGCCAAGGATTACTACTTCGACCTCGACGCGATTCGTATTCCTTATGATGCGCAGACCAAGAAGGCACGTTCGCGCTCGATTTTCGTCGGTGCCAAGTGGCTGGAAATGGGTTACAACCCCAAGGACCTCTGGAGCGTGTCGCGGCTGCATCGAGAACACAAGGAGCGGGCCGATCATCCGACCCAGAAACCGCTGGAGATTATCGAACGCATGATCAAGGCATCCTGCCCTCCCGGCGGCGTGGTGCTGGATCCGTTCATGGGCAGCGGCACTACAGCCGTGGCGGCGCGCCGCTGCGAGCGGCAATTTGTCGGCTTTGAACTGAATCCGGAGTATTGTGCGTTGATCGAACAACGCTTGGCTAAACTGGATGCCCTTCAGATTTCCTTATCCCCAGAGGTCCAATGAGCAAGTCTCTGATTGAACGTATCATCCGCGCTGACGTGCGTGCGCAATCGGCTTATGCGGTGCCGGACGCTAGCGGTCTGATCAAGCTTGATGCCATGGAAAATCCCTATACGCTGTCGCCTGGCTTGCGTGAAGAATTAGGGCGCAAGTTGGCGGCAGTGGCGCTGAATCGCTATCCGGTACCTTCTTATGTGCATTTGAAGCAGCAAATCTGTCGCCATCTGGGTGTGCCGGCCGGCTTCGAGGTCATGCTTGGTAATGGCTCCGACGAGCTCATCTCGATTCTGTCGCTGGCCTGTGCGCAGCCAGGTGCCAAGGTGCTGGCGCCCGAACCGGGCTTTGTGATGTATCAGCTATCGACACGCCTGGCGGGGCTCGACTATGTCGGCGTGCCGCTGCGTGCGGACTTCACACTCGACCGCGCCGCCATGCTCGCCGCCATTGCCGAACATCGACCGGTGATTACCTATCTGGCTTACCCCAACAATCCGACCGGTACCTTGTACGAAGCGGCCGATGTCGAAGCAATCTTACGGGCCGTCGGCGACAGCGGCATCGTGGTGCTGGACGAAGCCTATCAGCCGTTTGCGCAGGAAAGCTTCATGCCGCGGTTGGCCGAATTCGAGAATCTGGTGGTCATGCGTACCGTTTCCAAGCTGGGGCTGGCCGGGATCCGGCTTGGCTATATGTCCGCCAATACCGCCTTGTTGCAGGAATTCGACAAAGTGCGACCACCCTACAACATCAACGTACTCACGCAGGCAGCCGCTGAATTTATACTGGACCATAGCGCTGAACTAGAGCGTCAGGCGGGGGCCTTGCGCACGGCGCGCGCGGCGCTGGCAGATGCGCTGGCGGAGCTGGATGGCGTTGAAGTGTTCCCCTCGGCGGCCAATTTTTTGCTGATTCGACTGGCAAATGCGGATAAAGTGTTTGCCGGACTGCTGCAACGTAGGGTATTAGTCAAAAATGCCGGTAAAATGCATCCATTGCTGGAGAATTGTTTGCGCGTCACCGTCAGTACCCCGGAAGAAAACGCGACATTCCTCGCAGCATTGAAAGAGACCGTGCAAGTCACGATTTAAGCGCTGCGCCACGAATCATTTTAGTAAACTGTTTTACCCTGATCATGTCCACTCCACGAACTGCAGAAGTCGTCCGCAACACCAATGAGACGCAAATTCGCGTCGCCATCAACCTGGATGGCACCGGCCGCCAAAAGCTCGACACCGGCGTGCCTTTTCTCGATCACATGCTGGACCAGATCGCTCGCCATGGTTTGATTGATCTCGAGATTGAGGCCAAGGGTGATTTGCATATCGATGCGCATCATACGGTGGAAGATGTCGGCATCACCCTTGGTCAGGCCTTTGCCAAGGCCATCGGCGACAAGAAAGGCATCCGTCGCTATGGTCATGCTTATGTGCCGCTTGATGAGGCGTTGTCGCGTGTCGTGATCGATTTTTCCGGCCGGCCTGGCCTGGAGTATCACATTCCGTTTACGCGTTCGATGATTGGCGGCTTTGATGTCGACCTGACCAGCGAATTCTTCCATGGTTTTGTCAATCATGCGCAAGTAACCTTGCACATCGACAACTTGCGTGGCATCAATGCGCACCATCAGTGCGAAACCGTATTCAAGGCTTTTGGCCGCGCCCTGCGCATGGCGATCGAACTCGACGCGCGTGCTGCGGGAACCATTCCCTCCACCAAGGGCAGCCTGTGATTGGCAGGCGTAGTCGGATGACTGCGCCATTTGCACTTTCCGTGCTTTTGCATTTTTCAATATGAATAAAATTGTTGTAGTGGACTATGGAATGGGCAACTTGCGCTCCGTTGCGCAAGCTTTGCGTCACGTGGCGCCGCAAGCCGATGTGCGCATTTCCGGTGAGCTTGCCGATATCGCCGCAGCGGACCGCATCGTCTTGCCAGGACAGGGCGCGATGCCAGACTGTATGCGCTGCCTGCGTGAATCTGGATTGCAGGAGGCGGTATTGACGGCCGCGCGCAGCAAGCCTTTGTTTGGCGTCTGTGTCGGCGAGCAAATGCTGTTTGACTGGAGTGAAGAAGGCGATACGCCAGGCCTGGGCTTGCTGCCTGGCAAGGTGGTGCGCTTCCAGCTTGAGGGCCTGCACCAGGAAGATGGTTCTCGTTTCAAAGTACCGCAAATGGGTTGGAACCGTGTGCAGCAAAAGCTGGCGCACCCGCTCTGGGATGGTATTGACGAGCAAGCTTACTTCTATTTCGTGCATAGTTACTATGCTCAGCCAGGCGAAGCGGCGCACACTGTAGGCGAAGCTGTCTATGGGCAGCCGTTTGCCGCAGCGGTAGCGCGCGATAATATTTTTGCAACACAATTCCATCCCGAAAAAAGTGCATCTGCGGGTTTGCAGCTGTATCGGAATTTCGTACACTGGAACCCTTGAATATTTGTCTAACCGGCAAGTTGCGTAGTGTTTGCGCTGACTTGTTCTCTTTGTTGCTCTCTTTTCACTCACAGTCATAACGTAGCCATGCTGCTGATACCTGCCATCGACCTGAAAGACGGTCATTGCGTTCGCCTGAAGCAAGGCGATATGGACCAAGCCACCGTATTCTCCCAAGATCCCGCCGAAATGGCGCGTCATTGGCTGGCGCAGGGTGCCCGTCGCCTGCATCTGGTGGACCTCAACGGCGCCTTTGCCGGCAAGCCCAAGAATGAGTCTGCCGTCAAGGCCATTCTCAAGGCGGTGCGCGATTTTGCCGTCGCACATGATGTCGAGGAAATTCCCGTGCAACTGGGTGGCGGTATCCGCGACCTCGACACCATTGAACGCTATCTCGATGATGGCTTGTCCTACATCATCATCGGCACCGCCGCCGTCAAGAACCCCGGCTTTCTACATGATGCCTGCAGCGCTTTTCCGGGGCAGATCATTGTTGGTCTCGATGCCAAGGATGGCAAAGTTGCTACCGATGGCTGGAGCAAGTTGTCCGGCCATGAAGTGATCGATCTGGCCCGCAAATTTGAAGGCTACGGCTGCGAAGCCATCGTCTACACCGATATTGGTCGCGACGGCATGATGGGGGGCGTCAATATTGAAGCCACCGTACGCCTGGCGCAGGCGGTCTCGATTCCCATCATCGCCTCCGGCGGCGTGCATAACCTCAAGGATGTCGAAGCGTTGTGCGGTGTACAAGACGAGGGCATCGAAGCTGTCATTTGCGGTCGTTCGATTTATGAAGGCACGCTGGACCTCAATTCCGCCCAGCTGCGCGCCGACGAACTGACCGAAATCACCTTGCCGCAGCAAGCCGAAGGGACCGACGGCATCTGATATGACACTCGCAAAACGCATCATTCCCTGTCTCGACGTGACTGCTGGACGGGTTGTTAAAGGCGTCAACTTCGTCGAACTGCGCGACGCCGGGGATCCGGTCGAGATTGCGCGTCGTTATGACGAGCAGGGCGCCGACGAAATCACCTTTCTGGATATCACGGCGTCATCCGATGGTCGCGGCCTGATCCTTGACATCATCGAAGCGGTGGCGTCGCAGGTATTCATTCCCTTGACCGTTGGTGGCGGTGTGCGCGTGGTTGAAGATGTACGCCGTTTGCTCAATGCAGGCGCCGATAAGGTTGGCATCAATACCTCTGCTGTGACCAATCCACAACTGGTGGAAGACGCCGCCGGCAAATACGGCTCGCAATGCATCGTGGTGGCCATTGATGCCAAGCGCACCGGCGACGGCAAGTGGGAAGTATTTACCCATGGCGGGCGCAATGCGACCGGCCTGGACGCAGTTGAGTGGGCGCGCACGATGGCGCAACGCGGCGCCGGCGAAATCCTGCTCACCAGCATGGATCGCGACGGTACCCGCAGCGGCTTTGACCTGGCGCTCACGCGTGCGGTTTCTGACGCGGTCAGTATTCCCGTGATCGCCTCGGGCGGCGTGGGTGGTTTGCAAGACCTGGCTGACGGCATCAAACTAGGTAAGGCAGATGCCGTTCTGGCAGCCAGTATTTTTCACTACGGACAACATACCGTCCAAGAGGCCAAGCGGTTTATGGCAGAGCAACATATACCAATGAGGCTGGCATGAGTATCAGTTCGAAATGGTTGAACAAGGTAAAGTGGGACGAAGTCGGCCTGGTACCTGTGATTGCCCAGGAAGTCGGATCCAATGATGTGCTGATGTTCGCCTGGATGAATCGCGAAGCGCTGGAAAAAACCGTACAAAGCGGTGAGGCCGTCTATTGGAGCCGTTCGCGCAAAAAACTCTGGCACAAGGGCGAGGAATCTGGTCACTTCCAGAAAGTACACGAAATTCGTCTCGACTGTGATGAGGATGTCGTCTTGCTCAAAGTTGAGCAGGTCGCTGGCATCGCCTGTCACACCGGGCGCCATTCGTGCTTTTTCCAGAAATTCGAAGGCAGCGCCGAGACTGGCGAGTGGATGACAGTTGACCCGGTGCTAACCGATCTTGACGCTACGCCCGAAAAGGAAAAGCCGAAACGTACCCGCAAAGTGACCAGCAAGGTTTCGACATGAGTGAAACCCTGCGTCGCCTGGCCGAGGTCATCGAATCGCGCAAACTGGTCAACGGCGGCAATCCGGAAACATCCTACGTCGCTCGGCTGTTTTCCAAAGGCGATGATGCGATTCTCAAAAAAATCGGCGAAGAAGCTGCGGAAACCATTATGGCGGCCAAGGACGCTCGTGTGAGCGGGGATGCCTCCAAGGTGCTCTATGAATGTGCCGACTTGTGGTTTCACAGCATGGTTATGTTGGCCCAATTCGACCTTCAGCCACAGGATGTGCTCAACGAGTTGGCACGACGCGAGGGTTTGTCGGGGTTGGACGAAAAAGCCAGCCGCGACGCCTGAGCCAATAGCTCCGCGCACGCAGTGTTAATCAGTCAGCCCCCAGGAGAAGCCGCTTTGGATAACTGTATCTTTTGCAAAATTGCTGCCAAGCAAATTCCGTCCAAGACCATCTACGAAGACGACGATGTGATTGCCTTCCTCGATATCAATCCGGCGGCGCCAGTACACTTCCTGATTGTGCCGAAGCAGCACGTTGCTACGTTATCAGATTGTGCTGAAAAACATGCTGCGCTATTGGGTAAAATGGTGCTGTTAGCGCCGCGCTTGGCACAGGAGCAAGGTTGCGGTTATCAAGAAGATACCGCCGGGGGTAAGAGCGGTGGTTTCAAGACGTTGTTTAATACCGGCCCCGATGGCGGTCAGGAGGTGTACCATCTCCACATGCACGTCATCGGCGGTGCCCATCCCTGGCGCGTCAAGTTTGTGCAGCAGTAGTGCCAGCTAATCGTGTGCCGTTTTGCGGCGCTTAAGTTCTATGAATACACGACATCATGGTGTCGCTTAGGAGAATAAAATGGGTTCGTTCAGTATTTGGCATTGGTTGATTGTTCTGGTCATCGTGATGGTGGTATTCGGCACCAAGAAATTGGGTAACGTGGGCTCCGACCTTGGCAAGGCTGTCAAGGGATTCAAGGATGGCGTCAAGGGTGAAGAAGAAAAGCCCGTCGCCAAAGAGCAAACCGTCATCGATGTTCAAGCCAAGGACAAATCGGGCAACTGAGTGCTTTGCGCTGCGTGCGGGCTCTGGCTTACACATTGTGCTGCGCTTCGATGTTCGTGCTTCGTAGGCATGGCTCGGGTTGCTGGGTCGTGTCGTTTTACTGATGTTCGCCTGCAATTGAGTCGTTCATTTCACCTTCGCCCCTGGCGCGGCGGCATCCACTTTCGGTTCTCATCCACGTCATGATTGATATTGGTCTTTCCAAACTGGCTTTAATTGGCGTCGTCGCGTTGGTCGTGATCGGCCCGGAGCGTTTGCCCAAGGTGGCGCGTATGGCCGGTTCGTTGTTCGGTCGTGCGCAGCGTTACATCAACGATGTCAAGGCTGAGGTCACACGCGAAATCGAGCTCGAAGAGCTGCGCAAGATGAAAAAAGATGTTGAAGACGCCGCCGGTGAAGTTGAAAGCGGTCTTGCCAAAAGCCTGGACGAAACCCAGAACGCCATTCACGAGGCCTGGAATGGGGGCGAGGCGTCCGACAGTAGTACGACCAGTTGGCGCAATAGTCCCGGTCCGGAGGCCTTGGCCATCAAGGCCAAAAACTTCCGCAAGAAGCGCCTGGCGCGTAATTCGGCCGTCCCGGCATGGTACAAAAACCAGAATGGCCGTCGCACTCACGCGATCTCTGCGGCGGCACGCGTGGCAAAATTCCGTCCCATCGGCACCGGCAAATCTGCCGATTTTTTCTAATCCCGATGGACTTGCATTCCATCTTTCTCCCGTAGTCGCCCAATGGCCGAAGAACAGAACAAGTCAGGTAGCGAAGATACCTTCATTTCGCACCTGATCGAATTACGCAGTCGCGTGGTCAAGTCGGCTGCTGCCGTACTCGTCATTTTTCTTTGCCTCATGCCGTTTGCCGCGCATATCTTCGATCTGTTGGCCAGTCCGATGATTCATGCCTTGCCGGCTGGCAGCAAGATGATCGCCACCGGCGTCATTACACCGTTTCTGATCCCGGTGAAGGTCACTATGCTGGTGGCCCTGATCATTGCCTTGCCCTGGGTGCTTTACCAGATGTGGGCGTTTGTCGCGCCTGGTTTGTATACCCATGAGAAGCGCTTGGTCGCGCCGTTGGTGATTTCATCGTCGCTGCTGTTCATTACCGGAGTGGCGTTTTGCTATTTTTTCGTATTCCGGACGGTATTTCCCTTCATTAACAACTTTGCCCCTAAATCGGTATCGGTGGCGCCAGATATCGACAGTTACGTCGATTTCGTGCTGACCATGTTTATGGCCTTTGGAGTGACGTTTGAAGTGCCGATTATCGTGATCGTGCTGGTGCGTATGGGCCTGGTGCCACTCGCCAAGCTCAAGCAGATTCGTCCCTATGCCGTGGTGGGGGCCTTTGTGATCTCGGCGGTAGTGACACCGCCCGACATCATGAGTCAATTGTTGTTGGCCTTGCCGCTATGTCTGTTGTATGAGGTCGGTTTGCTGGTGGCGCCGATTTTCGAGCGTGCCACGCGTGCCCCGCAGGCGCAAGAAGAGGCTACCGATAACGGCCAGTAGGCGGTAGCTTCTTAGGTACGGCGGATTGTATATTTTTTGCAAGCGTCGTCGCCCTTTGTAGATTCATGATTCCATTTTTCCTTGGAATTAATGAAAATGCGTCCGCCAGCAATCAATAATGCTTTAACTGTCCGTAACGTTGATCGGCCCGTGGGTGCGCGCCAGCAATGTCGGCTTCCTATCTGCGGTGTCTGTAGTACTGCGGCGCAGTGGGCTGCAGCTTCCTTTGGCTCGAACCCCGGTGCTCGATACGTCCTCTGGCAGCCACCTCAGAACAGCGCAGCTTATCAGCAGCAACAGTTACTGTTGCATGAACAGCAACAGTGCTGGAATCAATTGACGCAGTTGCAACGGCAGCAAAAACAGCTGTTGCCGAGTGAGCTGCAGATGCCACAGTTGGCCCCAGCGCGACAACAAGTAGAACAATTAGAGCAAACGCGGCAACAAATGCCGCAACTACAGGCGTCACAAGAGCTGTATTGGTCGATGCTGCGGCTGTGTCCGAGCTATCAGTTGCAATGGGCGCAACTGAGGGAGCGCCAGTGGATGCAAGTTGGGCATTTACTACAATGGCATGAATTGGCGCGTAGGGATCAGTATCGGCAATGTCCGCAACTGATACCAGTGCAATGGCAGCAATCGATTCAGATGGAGCAGCGTTTTAGCTTACAACGTCATCATCTGATCGAGCAGCATTGGCTGGAGTGGCAAAAGCTGTCCGAGCTGGGCTCGGAGCAGTCCTGCCATTTATATCCGCCTCTGGCAGAACGGCAACGAGATCAAATAATTCAACTGGACATAGGGCATTTGCTGAAACTTCAGGAATTGTATTCGATGCATGCGAAGCAAGGAGGGTCAGCAACGCCTGAAATGAGTGACGTTGCTAAGCGTCTGGGCGATTACTCTCATGGAGCCGCCATCCAGTGACGGTATTATCAGCGCGTTCATGGCAGTTGCTGAGGCTTCCATTTTTTGCAGTCCGGCCTTGGACAAGCCCTCTACTGTGCCACCGTCAATGGCACTTCGCGCAGCCATCTGATCAGCGGATAGGCATCCTTGAATGCTGCCAGCACATCCTTGCCTAGGTCGGCCGGAATCTTCTTCTTGATGCTGCTTTCCTTCCAGACGATGAAATTTTTGAGCTTGATGTATTCAAGGTTAGGACTGGCAGCGTCAAATCCTTTGGGCGGACGTGACAGCTTGCCTTCTTCTTGCAAACCACCGAAACTTTCCTTGATCGATTTGGTCTTGAGCACCTTGTTGAAGCCGCTGCTATCGGCGATCACGTGCTGACGAATGGCGCGCAGGCGATCAGACGGTGGCATGTACTCACCGCCGGCGATGAACAACTGACCTGCGGCATCGATATGGAGGTAGTAAGCCGGGCCGCCGCCCTGGCTGGGGTTTTTTAGGCCGCTGGCAGTGATGGAGGCAGAAAAGTGCGTCTTGTAGGGCCTCTTGTCGTGCGAGAACCGCATGTCGCGATTGATGCGAAACAACGCCTTCTTGGGATTACAACCGGCCACGGCCGGATCGAATTTGCTGATGTCGGCGATCAGCTTGATTACCACTTCCAAAAACTCCGCACGCAAAATATCGTAACGCGGTTTGTTCATGACAAACCAGGCGCGGTTGTTGTTCTCGGACAGTTCAGCAAGGAATTGGGTCAGGTCACGGATATGCATGCTGTTTTCAGTCTGTTCAATAAAAAATCGGAGATGGATTTACTCTGCATCTTCACGTTTAGGTGGCGGCCGTTTGCCGACCACGATATCGACCGAAGTCTCTTGCGATTTGCGCAGTAAGCTCATTTTGGCCTTTTGGCCGGGTGTCAGCTGTGCGATCAGATTGAGCATTTCGGTAGTGTCGGCAACCGGTTTGCCTTCTACACTGACCAGGATATCGCCGGGCTTGATACCCGCCTTGTCAGCCGGGCCACCTTTGAGCACGCCGGCAATGATGGCGCCGGTTTTCCTGGTCAGGCCAAAACTTTCTGCCAGCTCCGGTGTGATGTCCTGCGGCTCAACGCCGATCCAGCCGCGTACCACCTGACCATGATTGATGATGGCCTCCATCACATTCTTGGCGGTTGACATCGGAATGGCAAAGCCGATGCCGAGATTGCCGCCGGTGCGTGAATAGATCGCGGTGTTCACGCCCAGCAGATTGCCGTTGGTGTCGACCAGCGCGCCGCCCGAATTGCCGGGATTGATGGCAGCATCGGTCTGGATGAAATTCTCGAAGGTATTGATACCCAGGTGATTGCGCCCCAGCGCCGAAATGATGCCCATGGTGACGGTCTGGCCGACGCCGAAGGGATTGCCGATGGCCAGCACGACGTCGCCCACAGTGGCTTGTTCGGCATGTGCCAGGGTAATGGCAGGCAAGTTCGGCAAATCGATCTTGATCACGGCCAGATCGGTTTCCGGATCGGTACCGACTACTTTGGCCGAAGCCTTGCGACCATCAGTGAGCGCCACTTCGATTTCGTCGGCGGCTTCAACCACGTGATTGTTGGTCAGGATATAGCCCTGCGGACTGACGATGACACCGGAACCCAGACTCGATTGCTTGTCATCCTGTTGATCGTCGGGTTGATCGCCAAAGAATTTCTTGAAGAAGGGATCATCCATGAACGGGCTTTTTTGCGAGCGCGCTTCCGTGGTGGTGAAAATGTTGACCACCGAGGGCATTGCCAGACGCGCGGCATCACGATAGGAGTTTGGCGTGGGCACACCCGGCGTGACCTCTTGCATTTGCACCGAAGAAGATGCCGCCCGCACGCGGGCACCGAAAATGCCGGTGGCCCAATCGGGCTTCAAGGTGGCTACAATGAACCAGATAGCTAAACCGACCGTCACGGTTTGTGCAAACAACAGCCAAAAACGTCGCATATTGAAATAAAGATGAGGATGAAAAATGACCCTGCGCACCACAACTAGGGATGAACTCGCCAGTTACCTGGCGCACATGCTGAATACCACACAATACCGCGATTATTGCCCAAATGGGCTGCAGGTGGAAGGGCGCGCGGATATTGGGCTGATCGTCAGTGGCGTGACGGCCAGCCAGGCGCTGCTGGAAGCGGCCATTGATCTCAAGGCCGACGCGCTGCTGGTGCACCATGGTTATTTCTGGCGCGGCGAAGATGCGCGCGTGATCGGCATCAAGCACAAGCGCCTCAAAACCCTGTTGAACAACGACCTCAATCTGTTCGCCTACCATTTGCCACTGGACGCCCATCCGAGTCTGGGCAACAACGCACAACTGGCACAACAGCTGGGTCTGGAAGGCAGCGGCCGCTTCGGCGACGAGCAACTGGGCTGGCTGGGCGCAGTCGCTGCGCCTAGCGACATGGTCACGGTTGGCGATCTGTTGCAGCGCATCGCCCAGCGTCTAGGTCGCACGCCGCTGCTCATTGGCGACGCTGCCACGCCGCTTGATTCGATTGCCTGGTGCACCGGCGCCGCGCAAGGCATGTTGGGCGACGCCATTGCGGCCGGTGCCGGCGTCTACATCAGCGGTGAAATTTCCGAACCGACCGTGCATATGGCGCGCGAGAGCGGTGTTTGCTATATCGCCGCCGGTCATCATGCCACCGAACGCTATGGCGTGCAGGCGCTAGGGACACATGTCGCCGCACACTTTGGCATCGCGCATCAGTTCGTCGATATCGATAATCCGGTCTGAGCGGTATTTCGGGCCGGCTTATTTTTTCAATGCATCGCGAATTTCACGTAACAGCAGCACATCTTCCGGAATCACCGGCGGCGCTGCCGGGGTGTCGTCCGTTTCCGGATGTAGCGCCAGATTGCGTGCTTTGTTGATGGCGCGCACCATTTGGAAAATGATGAACGCCAGAATCAGAAAATTGATCAAGATGGTCAAAAAATTACCGTAAGCAAATACGGCGCCAGCCTTTTTCGCTTCTATGAGCGTCAGATTGCTGCTCTGACCGTTGAGGGGCCAGTAATAATTGGCAAAATCCAGACCACCAAAAATTTTTCCTGCGACCGGCATGATGATATCTTGCACCAGCGATTCGACGATTTTTCCAAAAGCGCCGCCGATAATGACACCAACGGCGAGGTCAACGACGTTGCCTTTTAGTGCGAAAGCACGGAATTCTTGCATCATGCCCACATTTTTCTCCTTGAAATTGTTGCAAAAGCTTGCGCTCGGTTATATCGTGCTTCGAATAAAAAGTAAATTACAGGCAATTGATTGCCTAATAGCTATAAATAATTGAGACTAAGACAAGATTTTCGCCTGGCGATAACAAGCTTGCCGAGAAAGTTCCCGTAATTGCATTTTTCCGCAAGTTGATTGGCTTTAAAAGGCCTCCGAGCTTCGTTATAATCGGCGGTCGCTGGAAGTGCCGCGCAGTTTTCGTATTTTCACTAATTTGGGGTTGGTATGAGTATCGAAAAACAGGTCGACTCCAGTCGGCGTGGATTGCTCGTCGCGACTTGCGCGGCGGGTGGCGTTGCCGGACTGGCTACCGCTGGGGCGTTTGTTTCCACCTTTGCGCCATCGGAGCGAGCCAAGGCCGCCGGCGCACCGGTAGAGGTGGATATATCAACGCTGGTGCCGGGCGAAATGCGCACCGTCGAGTGGCGCGGCAAGCCGGTATGGATTCTCAAGCGCACCCCCGAAATGGTCGCTACCCTCACCAAGGTCGACGGCCTGGTCGCCGATCCTAAATCGCAACGTACTGAATTCTCCACCACGCCAGAGTACGCCCTCAACGAGTGGCGCTCGATCAAGCCAGATTTGCTGGTGGTGGTCGGTATTTGTCCGCATCTGGGATGCTCGCCCAGTTCCAAGTTTCAGAGCGGTGCTCAGCCTTCGTTGCCGGATGACTGGCACGGCGGCTTTCTGTGCCCCTGCCATGGCTCCACATTTGACCTGGCCGGTCGCGTCTACAAAAATAAACCTTCGCCAGACAATCTGCAGGTGCCGCGCTACATGTTTGAAGGCGACAGCAAGCTGGTCATTGGCAAAGACGAGAAAGGCGAGGCATAACCATGGCTGCATTTCACGAAAAAGAACTACCACCTGACGCACCCGTTGCCGCCAAAGCCCTGAACTGGATCGACGCTCGCTTCCCCCTGACTTCCACTTGGAAGGCCCATCTTTCCGAGTACTACGCGCCCAAGAATTTCAATTTCTGGTACGCCTTCGGTTCACTGGCGCTACTGGTGCTGGTGATCCAGATCGTCACCGGCATTTTCCTGGTCATGCATTACAAACCTGATGCCACGCTGGCCTTTGCCTCGGTCGAATACATCATGCGCGATGTGCCATGGGGCTGGCTGGTGCGCTACATGCACTCGACCGGCGCCTCGGCCTTCTTTATTGTGGTTTATCTGCACATGGTGCGGGGCCTCTTGTACGGCTCCTACCGCAAGCCGCGCGAACTGGTCTGGTTGTTTGGCGTGGCCATCTTTCTGTGCCTGATGGGGGAAGCCTTCATGGGCTACCTGTTGCCATGGGGACAGATGTCCTACTGGGGCGCGCAGGTGATTGTCAACCTGTTCGGCGCCATCCCCTTCATTGGTCCTGATCTGTCGCTGTGGATTCGCGGCGATTACGTCGTCTCCGACGCCACACTCAACCGTTTCTTCTCTTTCCACGTGATCGCCATCCCGTTGGTGCTGATCGGCTTGGTAGTGGCCCATATCATCGCGCTGCATGAAGTCGGGTCGAACAATCCGGACGGCATCGAGATCAAGGAAAAAACCGACGCCAACGGCATTCCGCTCGACGGCGTGCCGTTTCATCCCTACTACTCGGTGCATGACATCATGGCCGTGGCGATATTTCTGCTGGTGTTTTCTGCAGTGGTATTTTTTGCGCCGGAGATGGGCGGGTATTTCCTTGAATATAACAACTTCATCCCGGCCGATTCACTCAAGACGCCGCCGCACATCGCGCCGGTTTGGTACTTCACGCCGTTTTATTCGATACTGCGCGCCACCACCTCCGATTTCATGGCCTATCTGATCGCCGGCGTGGCGGCCTATGTCGCACTGGTGTCACTCAAGTCCAAGCGCAGTGCCATTTTCAAGATCGTGACGTTGATTGCCGGAGTGGCCATCATTGCCGGCATGAAGATCTTCGATGCCAAGTTTTTTGGCGTGGTGCTCATGGGTGTTTCGGTCATGATTCTGGGCGGCTTGCCTTGGCTGGATCATTCCTTGGTGAAGTCGATTCGCTATCGCCCGAGTTGGCATAAGTACATCTATATCCTGTTTGCGGTTGCCTTTCTGGTGCTGGGCTATCTCGGCGTGAAGCCGCCGGGTGTGTGGGGCGGGCTGCGGGTGCACGATCAGATCCTGGTCAACGATATTGCCCAGAGCGTCAGCCAGATATGCACCTTCATCTACTTCGGTTTCTTTTTGCTGATGCCATGGTGGAGTGCCGCAGGACAGTTCAAGCCGGTGCCTGACCGCGTTACGTATCATCCGCACTAAGCCAGCCAAGAGGATAAAAATGACTTTGTTCAAAAGACTCATCGCAACGCTGGTGCTGCTGCCGGCCATGGCCGTGGCTTATGCCAGCGAAGGCGGCCCGTTGCTGGACCAGGCGCCGGATCGCAGCAATGATGTATCGGCGCTGCAAAACGGCGCCAAGCTGTTCGTCAACTATTGCCTCAATTGCCACTCGGCATCGGCCATGCGTTACAACCGGCTACGCGATATCGGCTTGAGCGAAGACCAGATCAGGAATAACTTGCTGTTTACCGGCGAAAAAGTCGGTGACCTGATGAAAACGACGCTCTTGCCGCAAGACGCCAAGGCTTGGTTTGGCGTGGTGCCGCCGGATTTGTCGGTGATTGCGCGTGCCAAGGCCTCGGAAGCCGGATCGGGGCCTGACTGGCTGTATACTTACCTGCGCACTTTTTACCAGGATGATAGTCGTCCCAGCGGCTGGAACAACCTGATATTCCCCAATGTTGCCATGCCGCATGTGTTGTGGGAATTGCAGGGCATCCGCACGGAAAAGTTTGTCGACGAGAAAGATCCGCACGACGAAAACAAGACTATCCACAAATTTGCTGGCTTCGAACAGGTGAAACCGGGCAAAATGAGCGCAGTTGAGTACGACACTGCCGTGGCAGATCTGGTCGGCTACTTGCAATGGATGGGTGAACCCGCGCAGAATACGCGTAAGCGCCTTGGCGTGTGGGTATTATTGTTCCTCGGTGGCTTCCTGGTTCTGGCGTGGCGCTTGAATGCGTCGTTCTGGAAAGAAGTTAAGTAAGTTTCGTGTCCGCGGTTTGCGGACGTACGTATCGGGGTGAGGCGTACAGCGTCTCGCCCCTTTGTTTCTAAGGCACTACAAACATGATGGTTCTCTACTCGGGCACAACCTGCCCATTCTCGCAACGCTGCCGTTTGGTCCTGTTCGAAAAGGGCATGGACTTTGAAGTTCGCGATGTTGATCTGTTTAACAAGCCGGAAGATATTTCGGTGATGAATCCTTACGGTCAAGTGCCGATTCTGGTCGAGCGTGACCTGGTTCTGTACGAGTCCAATATCATCAATGAATACATTGATGAGCGCTTCCCGCATCCGCAACTGATGCCGGCTGATCCACTCATGCGCGCGCGCGCGCGCCTCATGCTGTTCAATTTCGAAAAAGAATTGTTCATCCATGTGCATACGCTGGAAAACGAAAAGGGCAAGACAGCCGACAAGGTCCAGGAAAAGGCACGTAATGAAATCCGTGACCGCCTGACCACGCTGGCGCCATTGTTCCTGAAGAACAAGTACATGCTCGGTGATGAATTCTCCATGCTTGACGTCGCACTCGCGCCGTTGTTATGGCGTCTGGATCATTACGGCATCGAGTTGTCGAAGACGGCTGCGCCGTTGATGAAGTACGCTGAACGTATTTTCTCGCGTCCGGCCTACATCGAAGCATTGACGCCTTCCGAAAAGGTCATGCGTCGTTAATTCGGGCATCGTTCTTTAGCGCCATCCTGTTCGCCGGTTGTTCTGTTTTAAAGACAATCGGCGGATGTTTTTCAAATTGCCGTTCACTGCCTGGTGGCGTGCAATTAGTTTTTCCAGATTGGTTTTTGTCATGCCAGAAGTGTCTACCAAACCCTATCTTCTGCGCGCCATTTATGAATGGTGCACAGACAATGGCTATACACCGCACATCGCGGTTGTGGTGGATGGGGCGACCCGTGTACCGATGCAGTTCGTCAAGAATGGTGAAATTGTCCTCAATGTTAGCTTCGAAGCCACCAGCGGCCTGAAGATGGGCAATGACTTCATTAGTTTCAGCGCCCGTTTTGGTGGTGTCTCGCGTGATATTTCGGTTCCCATCGATAACGTCATTGCCATCTACGCCCGCGAAAATGGCCAGGGTATGGCCTTTGAAGCACCGAGTGGAGTGGTTGCCAGCGCTGAAGGTGCTGAGCCATCCGACGCGCCTGTATCGATCTTGCCTAGCCTGACATCGGTCCCCAGCGCGGAAAAAACAGAGACCAGTAGCACGACGCCACCAGAAAATGAGCCGGAACCACCAAAAAAAGGTGGAAGACCTGTACTAACCAGAATTAAATAGGCTATAATCGTTGTCTTAGATTTTTGCTGGCTTAGCTCATCTGGT
>Ga0302156_10000015_pt1 | contig 173235 bp, 163 predicted proteins | sample I_Bog_N3_2_FD_193503 | JGI IMG/M metagenome (GOLD analysis project Ga0302156, IMG submission 193503) | Peat permafrost microbial communities from Stordalen Mire near Abisko, Sweden - I_Bog_N3_2 | ecosystem: Environmental > Terrestrial > Soil > Wetlands > Peat | place: Sweden: Abisko... | reverse complement strand
GCTTTTCGAGCGAGGATGACGAGGGGGCGCGTGAGAATGACGACGGGGAAGAGCGGGGATGACGACGGGCAAGTGGACCAGAACGACGAGCGCTGATGAGCGCCCGGCTACTCGGTCTGGCAGAGCGCGTCCGCGAGTTGTTCGATCTGCAGATTTTCTTCGCTAATTAGCTGAATGCCGTGGCGTTGGAGCAATGCCGCTGTGACTCCCTGACCTGGGCGCAATTTGCCACAAAAACTCCCATCATAGTGTTGGCTGGTTCCACAGGAAGGGCTGTTGGCTTTGAGAATGGCAAATTGAACTTGATGCTTTAACGCGCATTCCAGTACCGAGCGCGCGCCGGCAACGAAGGCTTCGGTTTGATCTTCTCCTTGAGCGGTGCGTACACGGGCTTTAGCACTCAGCACATCAGCTCCACTGCCACCAACAATCTCAGCGGCTGGACGTGGCACCTGTAGGCCTCCCAGGCATTCAGGGCAGACCGGAATCACTTGGAACAAGGTAGACAGTTTTCGAGTTTGTGCGGCGGAAAAAGGGCGGGCCATGCCGTCATAGCGCACCGGGTGGCCAAATAGACAGGCACTGACGATTACTTTGGGTTTGCTCATCTCCGTGTGTCCCACCGGGTGAAAGGTTGCTCGTTACCGAATAGTATGCCATGACAAAGTCGAACAATTTCAATATTTTATAGAATTGGGCTTCTGCTGCCAGGGTGATCAAGCTAAAATCGTGGGTTAAGCCTGTCGGTACTGTGTGATTGCCATGATGAAGCCCCATCCTCCTAATGCCCGAGTCAAAGGCGCGGCCTTGCGGCCCAATCGCTTTATTTTTGGCGACGCGCTCGATGAGCAGGGTTTAGAGCCCTGCGAATACCTGATCCATACCGAAGAGCCAGAATTTATTTGTCGTTTACTGGGAAATGATGAGACCCCTTTTGATGGGGATGATCTGAGTGATTTTGCCAGTGCGTTGCTGTTCGATGATTTGGATAATGTCTCGGTTTATGTGTGCAATCAGGGATTTCGCCTGTTCGATTTTAACTTCAAACACGATATTCCCACTGGCGCGGCCCTGCAAAAGATTTGCGACGAGGGCATGCAAGTTTATCTGCAATTACAGGATATTTACCGCAAACAGGAAAGTGGCTTTGATGAGCGCGAGATTCGCGCGGTTCCGGCTAGGCCATTGGCACCGGGCGAACGCTTGGCGGCGGTGAACGCCTTAAAGGATCTTGCGCTGGAAGCGTGCCAGCAGCCGATGCGTCGTTTGCAGTTGACGGCGCAAGTGCAACAGGTCATGGCCGGGGGTGACCGAGCGGTGCTTACCGAGGCGCAGCTGGGGTTGCAAGCCAATCCGGCCTCGCGTTCCTTGCTGTTGCAGACCGCGCGCGACTGCATCGCCTACCCGGAAGTGGTGCGTAAAGATGGCACGATTCTTTCATTTGAATTGTGGGGCTTGCCATTTGCTTTTTCGCGCGCGCAAGGAGGGGTCTGGTGGCATTTCCCATTGTTGGAACGCGCCGAAATGGCATTGGCTCAGGCCCTGGAGTTGCCCGCTCGCGCGATTCTTTGGATGTCGCCGACGGTATTTACCGTTGAGATGCTGAATGAGCGCGCTTGTCAGGATCTGGTGCATATCGCTCCTGTGATGGATGCTGGCTGTGACTATGCGCCTTATGATTATGACTCGGCCCGCGCGACCTTTGAAGCCGCGCGCCACACTCAAGATCCGCAGATGTTGGTCGCGTTTATTCCATTTTTGGTTGAGCGTGGCAGTCTGACCGTGGATCAAGCGCGCCGTTGTGGACGTAAGGCATTAGCGGCGGTGATGCCACGCGTGCAGGATGCCATCAGTGCCGAGATGGAGTTTGGCGAGGCGGAGCTGTTTGCCCCTTTGCCGTGGTGGGATGCCTTGGCGGCGGGAATTGGCGGTGTCAATCGTAAACGTTTGGGACTGACGCTGGCCTTGGCGGCGGCGCAAATGGCGGGTAGCGGTGGTTTGCAGGCGCTGGCGGAATATCAGCCGGAGTTGCAGGGTTACGAAGTCAGTTTGTCGCCATTGGGCCAGAATGTGGTTCTGGCGCGCACGATATGGCTATTGGTGTCGGATGTGGCGCCGGATCGTGAGCGCGCGTGGGCGGATCTTGCGGCTTGCCTGAGTGATGGCGGAATTCCTTTGATCGAACGCGTAGCCCGGCTGCATTAAATAGAAAAGGCCAGCGAAAAATTCGCTGGCCTTGTGGTTGATGCCGTACCTCAAACTTAGCGGTCGATACCGCCAAGGCAGATGTACTTGATTTCCAGATAGTCTTCAATACCGTATTTCGAGCCTTCTCGGCCCAGACCGGATTGCTTGACCCCGCCAAACGGCGCGGTTTCATTCGACAGAATGCCGGTGTTCACCGCCACCATGCCATATTCCAGGCCTTCAGCGACACGGAAGATTCGACCGAGATCGCGCGCGAAGAAGTAGCTGGCCAAACCAAATTCGGTATCATTGGCCAATTGAATCACTTCTTCTTCGGTTTTGAAGCGGAAGATCGGTGCCAGCGGGCCGAAGGTTTCTTCGCGCGCCACTTTCATTTCCGCCGTTACGCCGGTGACCACGGTCGGTTCGAAGAACGAGCCGCCAAGTGCGTGGCGTTTGCCGCCCAGCAGCAATTGTCCACCTTTGGCCAGTACGTCAGCCACATGATCTTCAATTTTACTGATGGCATTGCCATCGATCATCGGGCCTTGGGTTACCCCTGGCTCTTGACCGTTGCCGATCTTAAGCTTGGACACTGCCGCGACAAATTTTTCGACAAAAGCATCATGTACGCCATCTTGCACGTAGATCCGGTTGGCGCATACGCAGGTTTGACCCGCATTGCGATACTTGGAAATCATGGCGCCTTCTACCGCGGCATCCAGATCGGCGTCGTCAAACACGATGAATGGCGCATTACCACCCAATTCCATGGCGACTTTTTTCACCGTTGGCGCGCATTGCGCGATCAGCAGTCGGCCAACCTCGGTTGAACCGGTAAAGCTGAATTTGCGTACAGTGTCCGAACCGGTCAGTACCGCGCCGATTTCACTCGATCCACCGGTAATGACCGAGAACACGCCGGCTGGAATCCCCGCGCGTTCTGCCAGTACCGCAATGGCCAGTGCCGAGAGTGGGGTCTGGCTTGCCGGACGCACGACCATCGGGCAGCCCGCGGCTAGTGCCGGAGCAGCCTTGCGGGTGATCATGGCGTTCGGGAAGTTCCACGGGGTAATCGCCGCGGTGACACCGATGGGCTCTTTGAGGACCAATAGGCGCTTATCGCCCTGGCTGGTCGGGATGGTGTCGCCATACACCCGCTTGGCTTCTTCTGCATACCACTCAATGTACGATGCGCCATAGGCGATTTCACCCTTGGCCTCGGACAGCGGCTTGCCTTGTTCAGCGGTCAGAATCAGCGCCAGGTCATCCTGATTGGCCATCATCAGTTCAAACCACTTGCGCAGCAACTGGGCGCGATGTTTGGCTGTGGTTTTCTTCCAGGCCACAAATGCGCGCTCGGCGCCTGCAACCGCGCGTTCAGTTTCCAGCGTGCCCATTTTTGGCACGGTGGCAATGTGTTCGCCGGTCGCGGGGTTGGTGACGGCAATGGTGGCGCCGCTATCGGCATCCAACCACTGGCCATCGATATAACATTGTTGGCGCAGTAGTGATGGGTCTTTGAGATTCAACATGGCGTCTCCGTGGCCGGCTTGCGCCGGCCATCTGCTATTAGGCTTTAAGCGCGGCTTCCAGGATGCCCAGCGCTTCTTCGAATACAGTGTCTTCGATGGTCAGCGGGAACAGGAATCGAACGACGTTGTAGTAAGAACCGCAGGTCAGAAGCAACAAGCCCTTGCCCAAGGCCACCGTTTGTACTTTCTTGGCGAACTCGGCATCGGGTTCGTGGGTGCCGGGTTTCATGAACTCAACGGCAACCATGGCGCCCAGTCCGCGCACGTCGGCGATCTGAGGAACCGCGCTTTTCAGCGAGCGCAGTTTTTCTTGCAGGCGATCACCCAGGTTTTGCGCGCGCGCCACCAGTTGCTCTTCTTCAATCACGTCGAATACCGCTTCAGCGGCGGCGAGTGCCAACGGGTTACCGGCATAGGTACCGCCCAGGCCACCTGGCGCCGGCGCATCCATGATTTCAGCGCGGCCAACAACCGCGGACAGCGGGAAGCCGCCAGCCAGGCTCTTGGCCATGGTGATCAGATCCGCCTGAACATCAAAGTGTTCCATGGCGAAGAATTTGCCGGTACGCGCGAAGCCAGCTTGTACTTCATCGGCGATCAGCAGAATGCCATGTTGATCACAGACGGCGCGCAGTTTGCGCATGAATTCGAGCGGCGCGGGGTTGAAACCCCCTTCGCCTTGAACCGGTTCAACGATGATCGCGGCGACGCGCGTGGCTTCAACGTCATACTTGAACAGTTTTTCCAGGCTATCCAGCGAGTCTTCAACGCTGATATTGTGCAGTGCGTTCGGAAACGGAATGCGGAAGATGTCGCCTGGGAACGGACCAAAGCCGACCTTGTAGGGAACCACTTTGCCGGTCAGCGCCATGGTCAGTGATGTGCGACCGTGGAACGCGCCGCCAAAGGCGATGATCGCCGGACGACCGGTGGCTGAGTGGGCAATCTTGATTGCGTTTTCCACTGCTTCGGCGCCGGTGGAGAAGAACGCGGTCTTTTTGGCGTGGTTGCCAGGGGCTTTTTTGTTAATTTTTTCCGCGAGGGAAATGTAAGACTCGTAAGGAACAACTTGATAGCAGGAGTGGCTGAATTTCTGCAATTGCGCGGCAACCGCGGCCTGCACCTTGGGATGAAGGTGGCCGGTATTCAGTACACCGATACCGCCTGCAAAATCGATATAGCGATTACCTTCGGTATCCCAAATTTCGGAATTCTTCGCATGATCGATAAAGAAGTTACACATTACACCTACACCGCGCGGGGTGGCTTCTGCCTTGCGTTTCAGCAAATCCGACATTTGTTTCTCCTGTTGTGGGCAGTTGTTGGCTGTTGTGGGCTGCGCCATGATGTCAACTGATGATGCGATTCTAATGACGTGTTTAGGAAAAAGCTACACGTAGATGAATAAATTAAACACTTGTTGCTTGTGATGCACATGTCTTGAAATGGCAAGTGTCAGGCTGTCTGACAGAGTCCATCCGAGAGGGATAAATATTCCAATCGACTCGCTTGCGCCGGTAAAATGCTAGCAATCCAATGAAAGGAATCCTCATGTCTTTGAGCACCGCAGAGCAGGCAGAACTTTTGGCTCAGGCCTTACCTTATATTAAGCGTTTTAGTGGCAAAACCATCATCGTTAAATATGGCGGCAATGCCATGACCGATGATCAATTGAAGCAAGATTTCGCCAAGGATGTGGTGCTGCTTAAGTTGGTGGGCATGCACCCTATCGTGGTGCATGGCGGCGGGCCACAGATCGACCATTGGCTGACGCGCATTGGTAAGCAGGGCGAGTTTATTCAGGGGATGCGCGTGACCGATGCGGACACCATGGATGCGGTTGAGATGGTGCTCGGTGGCCTGGTCAATAAAGAGATCGTGTCGCTGATCAATCAGCATGGCGGTCGCGCGGTGGGGCTTTCCGGCAAGGATGGCCACTTTATTCGCGCGCGAAAAATGTTGCTGCAGAATGCCGATGGCCAAGAGATCGATATTGGTCAGGTGGGCGAGGTTGCCTCGATCGACCCCGCTTTGGTATCGATGCTGGCGGCGCAGGATTTCATTCCAGTGATTGCCCCGATCGGCGTCGGCGAGAATGGCGAGGCTTACAATATTAACGCCGATCTGGTGGCCGGCTGTTTGGCGCAAACGCTGAAGGCGGAGAAGCTGGTGCTGTTGACCAATATCCCGGGCGTGATGGACAAATCCGGGCAGGTGCTCACTGGTTTGAGTCCCACTGATATTGAAGCCTTATTTGCCGATGGCACAATCCATGGCGGGATGTTGCCTAAAATCCGCTCGGCGCTGGATGCCGCTAAAAGTGGGGTCGGTTCGGTGCATATTATCGACGGTCGCGTGCCGCATGCCTTGTTGTTGGAAATTCTGACCGATACTGTTCTGGGCACCATGATACACGCGTGATGACATCTGTTGTCGTTGTTCTATAGTGATGACACAAAGCACTAAATTACAACGAAAATAGAGGGGATTGCATGCAAAGCGTACGACAGTTACTCAACGAAAAGCCGCACCGAGCATTGATCTCGGTCGACCCAAATGCCACGGTGTATCAGGCTTTGCAGGTGATGGCCGACTGCGATGTCGGTGCGGTGTTGGTGATGGACCTCGGCGAAGTCGCCGGGATTTTTTCAGAACGTGATTATGCTCGTCGCATTGTGCTGCAAGGCCGGACTTCGATCACCACTCCGGTGCGCGATATCATGACCAGCCGGGTGGTGTATGTGACGCCGGAAAACTCCATGCAGGAATGCATGGCGCTGATGACCGAGAAGCATATCCGTCACTTGCCGGTGCTGGAAGATGGCCTGGTGATCGGACTGTTGTCGATTGGCGACTTGGTGCGCGCCACGATTGCCGCGCAAGAGTTTGAAATTACCCAGCTGCTGCATTATATCCAGAGTGCTTGATGGCGCATTGCCCGTCCCTGTACAACGCCCGTTTTCACGGGCGTTGTGCTCTCTTATGCCTGTATCAGGAGATTTAATATGAATGAAGCCGACACCAAGAGTGCCATTGCCGCGCTCAACCGTATCATGGAATTCGAATTGGCCGGCGTGGTGCGCTATACCCACTATGCGTTGATGGTCTTCGGCTACAACCGTATCCCCATCGTCTCCTGGCTCAAGGACAATGCTTCCGAGGGCTTGGCGCACGCGCATAAGGCGGGTGAGTTGGTGACCTTGCTCGGCGGGCATCCCTCGCTCAAAATCGGTGCTCTGCTGGAGACTGAACAGCACGATATTGGCGATATTCTGCGCGAAAGCCTGGATCATGAAAAAGCCGCGTTGGCGGCGTACTATCAGTTGCTGAAAATCTCCGAGGGCAAGTCGGTGTTGCTGGAGGAGTATGCCCGCGAGATGATTGTGCAAGAAGAGTTGCACCTGGATGAAGTGAATAAAATGCTACGTCATCCCGGCGATCTGCAGCCATTTCACGAGTAATGTCCTTCGTCTGAAGCCCTAAGCGCGCGGCAGAATTCTGTCGCGCAGTGCCTGCAAGGCCGGTGCAATGCTGTTTTGCATCAGATCCGGGTCAAAAGCAAAGGTTGGGCCGCTGGCATTCAAACTCATGGCCGGCTGCCCCGGACTGAGTGCTGGCAGCGCAACCCCGACCGCCATCACATCCGCTTCATAATCGCCGAACGAGGCACAAAACCCCTGCCTTTGGTAGTCGGCGCATGCCTGATTGAGCCAGGGCTCAATCTTGCGCCATTCTGATTGATATCGCGCTTCCAGCAGACCTCGCACGCGGCTTTGCTCCGGCTCGGGCAGGCCGGCAAAGCAGGCGCGGCCAATGGCGGTGGTGGCCAGCGGGACGCGCGAGCCCACGGTCAGTTGAACCGATACCCGTGCCTGACTGCGGCAGGTTTCCAGATACACAATGTCAGTGCCGTCCAGCATGCCCAAGCTGGCGGAGATGTTGTGCTCAAGCGCGAGCGCGCGCATCAGTGGCGCCGCGATGCGACGCATGTCAAAGCTGGCCAAAATCGAAGAACTCAGCGCCAGCGCCGCCAGGCCGGGGCGATAGCGGCCAGTTTCATGATCTTGCGATAAATAGCCCAGCAGCGTCAGGGTGTGAGTCAGACGCGACACCGTGGACTTGGGCAGGGCGGTGCGGGTGGCGAGCTGCGAGTTGGTCAGCGTGGCTTCGTCGGGGCGAAAGGCCGCTAGCACGGTTAAGCCACGCGCCAGTGCGGTGACAAAGTGCCGATCCTGGGTGTAGTCGGTGTCGTCGCTGGAAATAATATTTGTCATCGTCGCTTTACAAAATGCCAATTGGGTTGTTAATCTTGTTTTGCATAGTAAAACACAAATCTGCAATGCAGAACAAGGAGAACTTAGATGGCCCTTAACACCTCTCGCGCTTCGTTTGCCTGGAGTGACCCGTTCTTGTTGTCCGAGCAGTTGACCGATGAAGAACGCATGGTATTGGATAGCGCCCAAGCATATTGCCAGGAGCAGCTGCAACCCAGAATTCTCAGCGCTAACCGCGAAGAGCGTTTCGACCGCGAGATTTTGAGTGAGATGGGCGAGCTGGGTCTGTTGGGCTGCACCATCGAAGGCTATGGCTGCGCCGGGCTGTCTTCGGTGGCGTATGGTTTGATCGCGCGCGAAGTTGAGCGCGTGGATTCGGGCTACCGCTCAGCGATGAGTGTGCAGTCTTCTCTGGTGATGCATCCGATCTGGGCTTATGGCACCGACGCGCAAAAAGAAAAGTATTTGCCGCGCCTGGCTAGCGGCGAACTAGTGGGCTGTTTTGGCCTGACCGAGCCGGATGCCGGTTCTGACCCCGGCAGTATGAAAACCCGCGCGCGCAAAGTCGATGGCGGCTACGTGCTGTCCGGCAGCAAGATGTGGATTACCAATAGTCCGATTGCCGATGTTTGTGTGGTGTGGGCCAAGGATGATGAAGATGAAATTCGCGGCTTTATTCTGGAGCGCGGCATGGCCGGGCTGTCGATGCCCAAAATTTCAGGCAAGTTCAGCCTGCGCGCATCGATTACCGGCGAGATCGTGATGCAAGATGTTCTGGTGCCGGAAGACGCATTGCTGCCAGGGGTGAAGGGGCTCAAAGGTCCGTTCGGTTGCCTGAATAAAGCGCGTTACGGCATTGCCTGGGGCAGCTTGGGCGCAGCCGAATTCTGCTGGCACGCCGCGCGCCAATACACCTTGGATCGCAAGCAATTCGGTCGCCCACTGGCGGCTAATCAGCTGGTTCAGCTGAAACTGGCCAATATGCAAACTGAAATTGCCTTGGGCTTGCAGGCGGCGCTGCGGGTGGGGCGCTTGATGGATCTGGGGCAGGCGGCGCCGGAAATGATTTCGCTGATCAAGCGTAATAATTGCGGTAAGTCCCTGGATATTGCGCGCATTGCGCGCGATATGCACGGTGGTAATGGTATTTCGGATGAGTTTCATGTGATCCGCCATGTGATGAATCTGGAGGCGGTCAACACCTATGAAGGGACACATGATGTCCACGCATTGATCTTGGGGCGGGCGCAGACCGGCATCCAGGCATTTTCCTGAGTCCTGATTAAGGAGTGGTGATGGCTGGAGCATTGGACGGAATCAAAGTGCTTGATTTATCGCGGGTACTGGCCGGGCCTTGGGTTGGGCAGTTGCTGGCGGATCTGGGCGCCGATGTGATTAAGCTGGAGCGCCCGGGCAGCGGTGATGACACCCGTCAATGGGCGCCACCGGCACTTGAGGATGGCACCGCGGCCTATTTTTTGTGTACCAATCGCGGCAAGCGCTCGCTGACGGTGGATATCTCGCAGCCCGAAGGTCAGGACATCGTCAAACGCCTGGTGGCGGAGTGCGATGTCCTGCTGGAAAATTATAAAGTCGGCGGTTTGGCGAAATATGGCCTCGATTATCGCGCATTGTCGGCAATCAATCCTAAGCTGGTGTATTGCTCGATTACCGGCTTTGGGCAAGATGGTCCGTATAGCGAGATGCCAGGTTACGACTATATCTTGCAAGGGATGTCGGGCCTGATGAGTGTGACCGGTCCGGCGGATGGCGAGCCACACAAGGTGGGCGTGGCGGTCACCGATGTGTTTACCGGGCTGTATGCGGCCAATGCGGTAATGGCGGCGCTGCTGGCGCGTCAGCATAGCGGCGTTGGGCAATATATTGATATGGCCTTGTTCGACTGCGCGGTGGCGATGCTGGCTAATGTGAATATGAATTGGTTGGTGGGCAAAACCGTACCGCCGCGCCTGGGAAATGCCCATCCGAATATCGTGCCTTATCAGGTGTTCAGTTGTGGCGGTGGCGGGCATTTTATTCTGGCCTGTGGCAATGACCGGCAGTTTGCCGCCTTATCACGCTTACTGGGCCACGAGGAATGGGCAGAAGACCCCCGATTTGCCACTAATTCGGCGCGAGTGGGGCACCGTGAGTCACTGGTGGCGCTGTTATCCTTGGGCTTTGCCCGCAAAACCCGCGATGAATGGCTGGCTCTGCTCGATGGTGTCGGAGTGCCGTGCGGTCCGATCAATAGCGTGGACGAAGCTTTTAATGATCCGCAGCTCAAGCATCGCGGCATGGAAATACATATGCGCGACCGTCATGGACAGGATGTTCCCTTGGTGGGATGTCCGATCAAGCTGTCGGGCACACCGGTTGAATACCTGCGAGCGCCGCCTGGCTTGGGTGAGCACACCGAGAGTATCTTGTCTGACTTAGGCTTCGATAGTGCATCAATTGCACAACTGAGGCAGAATGGAACCGTTTAAACGCTTGTTTGATTTTGACGGGGAGGCCGGGTTCATTGCATCATAAGTGTAATATGCGCGAATGAACGAAGGAGAGACGGTGGAACGCGAATCAATGCAATACGATGTGGTGATTGTTGGCGCTGGGCCTTCGGGCTTGGCGGCGGCGATTCGCCTGAAGCAACTCGCAGAGCGCGACGCACGCGAAATTAGTGTTTGTGTGCTGGAAAAGGGCTCCGAAGTTGGCGCGCATATCATGTCCGGGGCGATTATCGAGCCACGCGCGCTTGACGAACTGATTCCCGATTGGAAAGAAAAGGGCGCGCCGCTGAATACCGCGGCCAGTGACGATCACTTTCTGTATCTGACCGAGACCGAATCGATCCGCCTGCCGACCCCACCGCAGATGCATAACCATGGCAACTATATTGTGAGCCTGGGAAATGTCTGCCGCTGGCTCGGCCAGCAGGCGGAAGCGCTGGGCGTGGAAATCTACCCGGGTTTTGCCGCCGCCGAGGTGCTGTACCATGAAGATGGCTCGGTCAAAGGGGTGGCGACTGGTGATATGGGCATCGGGCGCGATGGCGAAAAAACTTCGTCCTGGCAGCCCGGCATGGAGTTATGGGCCAAGCAGACCTTGTTTGCCGAGGGTTGCCGAGGCTCGTTGACCAAGACCTTGCTCGAACGGTTTAAGCTGAACGCCAATAGTGATCCGCAGACCTACGGTATTGGCATCAAGGAGCTGTGGGAGGTTAAGCCCGAGTTGCATCGCGCTGGCACCGTCACCCATACCGTGGGCTGGCCGTTGGATAGCAAGACCTATGGCGGGACTTTCCTCTATCACCTGGAAGACAATCTGGTGGCGGTGGGCTTTGTGCTCGGCCTGGATTATGCCAACCCGTATCTGTCGCCATTCGAAGAGTTTCAACGCTTCAAGACCCACCCGGCAATCCGCCCGCTGTTCGAGGGCGCGCGACGCATTGCCTATGGCGCGCGCGCATTATCAGAAGGTGGAATTCAGTCGCAGCCCAAGTTGACCTTTCCTGGTGGCGCCTTGATCGGCGACTGTGCCGGTTTTCTGAATGTCGCCAAGATCAAAGGCTCGCATACCGCGATGAAGTCCGGCATGTTGGCGGCGGAGGCGGTGTTCGATCTACTGGCGGCGCCGCAAGCCGCTGATGGGGGCGAGGCGAAAAGCTATCCGCTGGCGTATCGCAAAAGCTGGGTCTACGACGAGCTATGGCGCGTGCGCAATGTTCGCCCGTCGTTCCGCTTCGGTCTGTGGCTCGGCGTGGCGTACTCCGCGCTGGATACCTACGTGTTCCGCGGTCGAGCGCCCTGGACCTTGCACCAAAAACACGCGGATCACCAGAGCCTGCTGCCGGCCAACGAAGTGGAACCGATTGTCTACCCGAAGCCGGACGGTGTCCTGACCTTCGATCGTCTGTCGTCGGTGTTCATTTCCAGCACCAACCATAGCGAAGATCAGCCGATTCATTTGCGCCTGAAAGACGCCTCGGTGCCGATCAGTCTGAACCTGGCCATCTATGCCGCGCCGGAAACCCGTTACTGTCCCGCTGGCGTGTACGAGATCGTCACCGATGCCGGGGGCCAGGCGCGCATGCAGATCAATGCGCAGAACTGCGTGCATTGTAAAACCTGCGATATCAAGGATCCGAGCCAGAATATCAACTGGTCGGTGCCCGAGGGCGGTGGCGGGCCTAACTACCCGAATATGTAAGCAATAGTTCTGGCCGGGAGCGTCAATCCTCTTGACAAGATGCCCCCGGCTCGTCAGGATGGAACGCATGAATAAATCATTCTTTACCCAAAACAGTTATTCCTATTGGTACCGCAGTGCGTCGCGGCACCAAGGGATGGGTCTGGATTGACGGAAGACTAGACAAATACCGACAAATGCCGCCGAGTATCGGGCGGCATTTGTTTTTCTGGTGTACTCCAGCGCAGATGATCTCCCGAATACCGGTTTATACCGGGGATTTCGATCATGGATGAATGTGTAGGCGAGCGATTAAGCGTATTAGGCAGTGATCAGCCAGGACGCGGCGACGCGCTCTGGTCGGTTGCCGTACTGACTGATGGTGAAAGGCTCTCGGCGTCCAGCGTGGTACTGGGGGAGTGGCTGCAACAGGTGGCGCGCATGCGCCGGCAAGAAGGCGGGCAGCTAGTGATGGAGTCCGCGTTGCCGGAAATCCGCTGCGTAGCGATGTTGCTAGCCGCGTCAAGATGGCGCGGGGAAGCGAGTGATACCTGTGCGCGGTTGACCGATTCCGCGGATTGGTTGGCGGCGCGGATTCAAGTACTGGCGCTGTCCCATGTCGAATTAGCGCTGGAGCAATTGCCGCTGCTGGATTTGGCCAATCAACGATTACGGCGTTTGTCCGCCTTGACCGGGCACCCGCTTCACGGTGCTCAGCCTCTGTTGTGCCTCAATCGCGCGCCGCGCGACGCGGCGCTCATCATGCGCGCATGGAGCCGTGAGCCGATGGACGGGCTAATGTGTCATGCCGATGATGGCCGAGTCCCTCAGACCCGAATTCTGCAACAGCGCAGCCGCGCGCGCATCGCAAAATTACTGGCTTGTATGCGCTTACCCGAAAAATAAAAAATGGGCGTCCCGATAGGGACGCCCATAACGGCTCTGCGCGAACCGGAAACTAGTTGATTCAGCCCCTTGATTGGGGTGGAATCAATCCCTCTGAATTCGATGACTCCGCATTATAGTACGCAGATGATTCAGGGGTTCACAGTAAAACAGGTTGTTTGTTTGCGTCATATCAACCCGCAAGCATGACTATTCGCGACGAAAGTCAGTGAAAGTCGATAATCTACAAGCGTTTACATAGCATCCTGGCGCAGTCTTTGGCACAATGCCCTTCCTCGTCGAAATTGAAGCCATGCAAACTGAACACCTAACCCAATTACTGACACGGCAGATGCCTTACGGCAAGTATAAAGGCCGGGTGATTGCCGATCTTCCGCTGCACTACCTGTCGTGGTTTTCGCGCGCGGGTTTCCCGCCGGGAGATATAGGAAGATTGCTGGAGCTGGCGTTCGAACTGCAGCACAATGGACTGATGACCCTTTTAGATCCCTTACGGAAGCGTTAAAGCATGGCAATTCAATGGTTTCCCGGTCACATGAACAAGGCGCGCAAGGCATTGGCCGAGCGCGTGCTGGATATCGATGTGGTGATCGAACTGCTAGATGCGCGTTTGCCGGCATCGAGCGCCAACCCCATGCTGGCGCATCTGACACGCGGCAAGCGCGCGCTGAAGATCCTGAATAAACAGGACTTGGCCGATCCGCAGGTGACGCGCCTGTGGCTGGATCACTATAACGGACTCTCCGGAACCCGCGCGCTGGCGCTGGATGCCAGTGAGCGCTCCCCGAGCCAGAAATTGATTAGCGCCTGCCGCGAGCTGGTGCCCAATCGCGGCGGTCTGGACAAGCCATTGCGCGTCCTGATTTGCGGGATTCCCAATGTTGGTAAATCAACGCTGATCAATAGTCTGGCCGGTCGGCGCATCGCCAAGACCGGCAATGAGCCGGGGGTGACCAAGGGTCAGCAACGGATTCTTTTGGCGGATGATTTCGAGTTGTTCGATACGCCGGGCATGTTGTGGCCAAAAATCGAGGTGACACAAGGGGGCTACAATTTGGCCGCCAGTGGCGCCGTCGGTCGTAATGCCATGGACGAAGAAGAAGTCAGCCTGGAACTGCTCAACTATTTGATGCTGCACTATGCGGACTTGTTGCAGCAGCGTTATCGGATCGAGTCGGTTGCAGGACTGAAGGAAATCGATGTGCTTGAGGCCATTGGGCGCAAGCGTGGTGCGATGCTGGGCGGGGGGCGGGTCAATGTTCAGAAGGCGGCGGAGCTGGTGTTGACCGATTTTCGCGCCGGGCTGATCGGGCCGATTACCTTGGAGCGACCAGAGGAATGGGCGGCTTGGTTGCAGCTCTCGCGTGAATACGAGGCTCAGCGCCAAGTGGAACGCGTGGCGCGCGAACTGGAAAACGCCTCAAGATCCAGCCGGTTGGTAGAAAAGCTCGAGCGGGAAGCGGATGGCCCGGCGAAGGTCAAGGCGCCGCCTAAGAGTAAAACGCCGGGTACCGGCGGTAAAATCTGGTTCAATACCACACCGAAAACCCCGGGCAAACCCAAGCCCAAGGGCGCCGCTGGCGCCAAGCCGAAACCCAAGGGTCCGGCAAAACCCGGCAAGGGTCCGGTTAAACCGAAGAAGCCGCGTTAAACCGGGTCGCCCGGTGCTTCGAACCAGGCTTGCAATATGGCTTGCGCCGCAACCTGATCGAGCACCGGCTTTTGTTTGCGTCCATAGAGGCCGGCCTCGGCCAGCATTGACTCGGCCAATAGAGAAGTATGGCGCTCGTCGACCAGCCACACCGGCAGCGCGAAGCGGCCTTTGAGCCGATTGGCAAAGCGCCGCGCCAAACGGGTCATATCGTGCTCGCTACCGTCGGCGTGGGTCGGCAAGCCCACCACCAGGGCGGTCGGCTTCCATTCGGTGATCAATTGACCAATACGCGCAAAGCGCTCGTCGGTCAGCTCGGTGTCTATGGTGCATAACGGGTGGGAAATACCGAGCAAGCTTTCGCCAACGGCAACACCAATGCGGCGTTCGCCGAAGTCGAACGCCAATGCGCTGCCATCATGCATGTCCAATTTCCGCCGAAAGTAAGGAAGGATCAAAGCCGAGTAAGGCCATGGCGGCATCGTAGCGCTGTTCCGCCGGAAGCGAGAAAATAATCTCGGGGTTGCTCGCAACCGTGAGCCAACCGTTGCTGGCGATTTCTTGTTCTAGTTGGCCGCTGGACCAACCGGCATAACCCAGTGTGACCAGGATGCGTTCCGGCCCCTGATCTTCGGATACCGCGATCAACACATCCTTGGATGTCGTCAGCGCGATGTCGGCGGTGACTTGCAGACTCGACTGCCAACTGCCGATGGGCGCGTGCAGCACAAAGCCGCGATCCGGCTGTACCGGTCCGCCGAAATACACGGCGCTCGCCGAGTGCGCATGGGTTTTGAGCGGGAGATCGATCTGATCGAATAGCTGCGCCATGGCGATCCCCGAGGGCTTGTTGATGATCAGGCCCATGGCTCCTTGTTCGCCGTGCTCGCAAAGATAAACCAGCGCGCGGGCAAACAGAGGATCCGCCATGTTGGGCATGGCAATCAGAAATTGATTGGCAAGGGAGAGAGCTTCCATTTTTCCATTATGGCATATCTGACGAGCCCGAATAGGCGCATCGCAAGAGAATCCTGCAACCCTATGTATAAGTGGCCGCGCATGGGGTTGCAAGGCTTGATAAACTATCGGTTTTGGCCGTCTCGCAAGCGAGGATACAGTGCGTTTAACGCATATCAAACTATCTGGATTCAAGTCGTTTGTCGATCCCACTGTGATACTGGTGCCGGGCAAACTGGTGGCGGTGATCGGCCCGAATGGCTGTGGTAAATCCAATGTGATCGACGCGGTGCGCTGGGTGCTGGGCGAGTCCTCGGCCAAGCAGCTGCGCGGCGAATCGATGCAGGACGTGATTTTCAACGGCTCCAATACCCGCCGCCCGGTGTCGCGCGCGTCGGTCGAATTGGTCTTTGATAATACCGACGGTCAATTGATGGGTCCTTGGGGGCAATACGCCGAGGTGTCGATCAAACGGGTGCTGACACGGCAGGGTGAGTCCAGTTATCTGATTAATAATCAGGTAGTGCGCCGTCGCGATATTACCGATCTGTTTCTCGGGACCGGAGTCGGCGCGCGTGGCTATGCGGTGATCGAGCAGGGGATGATTTCGCGCATTATCGAGGCGCGTCCCGAGGAGCTGCGGGTTTATCTGGAAGAGGCCGCCGGTGTTTCTCGTTATAAAGACCGTCGCCGCGAGACCGAAAATCGAATTGCCGACACCCGGGATAATCTAGAACGAGTCGAAGACTTGCGCCAGGAACTGGTGCGTCAGGCCGATAAATTGGAAGAGCAGGCGCAACTCGCGGCGCAATATCACGATTTGCGCGCGACCTTGAGCCATAAGCAAAACTTGCTGGCCTTGGCGCGGCGTGAAGAAGCCGCGCGCGAGGAAGCCGCGATCCGCGAAGAGTTGGCGCGCCAGGAGAGTGAAGAGGCGCGTCTGGCACAGGTGCTGACCAGCCTCGAGTGTGAGCTCGAGGTGTTGCGCGATTCGCACTTTGCTTCGGGCGATGCGGTCCAGGAAGCACAGCAGCGTGTGTCCGAGACCAATGCTCAGTTGGCGCGGATTGAAGAGCAGCAACGGCATCGACAAGACTCGCGTGCGCGGGTTGAGCGCGAATTGGCCAGTTTGCGCAATGAGCGCGCGCAATTGTTCGAAAGTGTGGCGCAGATCGGTGAAGAGCGCGCGTTGTGGCTGGAACAGCGCGAGGAATTGCAGATGCAGTGGGAGGAGTCGCAACTGCGGGTCGAATCCGATGCCGAGAGTCTGCCCGACGCCGAAGCCGCTTTTGCCGCGCACGATCAGCGCCAGAGCCAGTTAGTCACCGAGCATGCCACAGCCACGCGCCAGCGTGATCTGGCGCAGCAGCAGGCCGCGCATTTGCGCCAGAGCGCGCAGCAGTCCGCACAGCGTCGCCAGGGACTGGAGCGCGAGCTCAAAGACCTCAATCTGCCGGATCAGGCCTGTCTGGATGCCAGTGTGGCCGCGCTCGAGCGTGCGCGCCAAGCGCTGGAATCGGTGCGCGCGCGCGTCGTGGCCGATGAAGCGCGCCAGGCGGATTTAGCCCGCGAGCGCGAGACGCTGGATGAAGCGATGAACCGGGTGCGCGGCGAACTGGCCAAAGCCGAGGCTGAGGTTTCCGCCATGTCTTCCTTGTTGGCGCGCCACAATGGTGGTGCTGAACTTGCCGCCTGGGTCGAGCGGCAGGGTCTGGAAGCGACGCCGGCGCTGTGGCAGTCGCTGCGGGTAAACGACCCGTGGCGTAGTGCGCTTGAAGCCGTTCTTGGCGCGCGCCTGATCGCGCGCGCTGCGCCCGTGCCCGCCACCCCGCCCCCCGGGGCCATGGTTCTGGTGGATGGCGTTCCATCCGCCGCGCTGCAAGTCACGACCCGTCCCTGGCCGCGTCTACTTGATCAGGTTGAGGTCGCCGCGCCATTTTGCGCCGCGCTGGCTGAATGGCTGGCGCCGATCTATCTGGCCGACTCTTTGGATCAGGCGCTGGCAGCGCGTAGCCAACTGGCGCAGGGTGAAGTCCTGATTACGCCCGAGGGGCATGCGCTCAGCGCGTGTAGCGTTGCGTTTTACAGTGCCGACAGCGATGCCGGCGTGATGGCGCAAAAAGCCGAGCTGGATGCCGCGAGCGAGCGCGTGCGCGCCCTCGTGCCTGAAATTGAGCGCTTGACGCGCCAGCGCGCGGGACTCAGCGGCCAGATCGGTATGTTGGCTGAAGCGGTGCGGGCGCAAAAAGGGGCGCAAACCCGACTCGACAGTGAACTGAATGCGGTGACGCTGGAACATGTGCGTCTGGATCAGACCGCGCGCCAGGGGGGGGCGCGCCACAGTGCGATTGTGGCGGAACAGACCCAGTTGGCCGAGGAGAGCGCGGAGAACGCCGAACAGTTGCTGGAGACCGAGCTGGTGGTCGAACAGGCGGTGCTGGCGCTGGAACTGTTGGATGAGCGGCTTGAAGCCTCGCGCCAAACCCGGCATCAGGCACAAGCGGATCTGCAGACATTACGCGAGCGGGCGCGCGACGCTGAGCGCGCTATGCACGATATCCGCTTGCGCTTGCAGACGGCGGAACAAAAAATCGCGGAATTGGCGCAACGAGATCTACAGCGCGACGAACGCGATGCCTTACTGGAGGACCGTCTGGCGTTGTTGACCGAAGAAGCCGAGACACTGGCATTGGACGACGGGCAAGAGGCCTTGCAGTTGTTGCTGACCGAGCGCGAACTGGCCGAGGCTGAGTTGAACCTGGCGCGCGAGCGACAAAATGCCTTGGCGGAGGCGATGCGCGCCCAAGCCGCTCAGCAGCACGAAGTGAATGCTGTGTTGCCGGGCTTGCGCGCGGCGCGCCAGGACAATTTACTGCGCCACCAAGAGGCGCGCCTGTCGATGGAACGCTACGCCGAAGAGTTGACCGAAGCCGGCGCCGATGTTGCCCTGTTGCTGGCGGATTTGAGCGCGGCGGTCAAACCGGGCTCCCTAGTGGCGGAAATCGCCCGACTGGCGCGTGCGATCGAGGGCATGGGCGCGGTCAATCTGGCCGCGCATGAAGAGTTAGAGCAGGCGCGCGCGCGCGGCGAGTATTTAGCGGCGCAAAGCGATGACTTGAATCAGGCAATGGCGACCCTGGAGAGCGCGATACAAAAAATTGACGGGGAAACCCGCTCGATTTTACAAGCGACCTATGACGCGGTGAATGCCAAAATGAGCGAGTTCTTTCCGACCTTGTTCGGTGGCGGGCACGCCGAGCTGGCGCTGACCGGGGAAGATCTGCTGGATGCCGGATTGCAGATTGTCGCGCAGCCGCCAGGCAAGAAAAACAGTACGATTCACCTGCTGTCCGGCGGTGAAAAAGCGCTGACCGCGATGAGCCTGGTGTTCTCGCTGTTTAGCCTGAATCCCGCGCCATTTTGCTTGCTGGATGAAGTCGATGCTCCGCTGGACGATGCCAATACCAGTCGTTTCTGCGATCTAGTAAAGCAAATGTCGCAACGCACCCAGTTTCTGTATATCTCGCATAACCGCCTGACCATGGAAATGGCGGAGCAACTGGTGGGGGTGACCATGCAGGAGCAAGGCGTGAGCCGCGTGGTGGCGGTGGATATTGTGGAAGCACTGCGCTTGCGCGAACCGGCATGATACGAAATATCTAGTGGGTGTTGGCAATGTCGGGGTTCGCGTTGCTCACCACCAACCTACAATAACGAAGTTAAAATATAAGCGGGTAAAAATCGCATGACGATACGGATTAAGCGCTGGGAACCGGAAAATATGATTTTCTGGCTGTCGCGCGGGCGACGAATCGCGCTGCGTAATCTGGTGCTGTCGACCGGATCGCTTCATCTGAATTTTAATGTCTGGATGATGTGGAGCATGGTGGTGGTCAATTTGCCCGCCGTCGGGTTCTTGTTGACCAGTCAGCAGCAATTTCTACTGATTTCGATTCCCGGCCTGGTCGGGGCATTGATGCGCATTATTTATTCCTGGTCCTGGAGCTGGGTGGGCGGTGGAACCTGGATGGGGATTTCAACCCTGTTCCTGCTGTTGCCGGTCTTGGGTGTGGCGCATGTGGTGCAGGACATCTCCACTCCCTTTCCCATTCTGCTGCTGGTGGCCGCGCTATGCGGCATCGGTGGCGGCGCCTCGGCCTCGCATTTGCCCAACATCAGCTTCTTTTTCCCCAAGTCGGCCAAAGGTTTTGCCATGGGGATTAATGCCGGACTGGGTAACCTGGGGGTCTCGGTGGCGCAACTGGTGGTGGCGCTACTGATCTCAGTCAATTTATTTGGCTGGTCCGGTGGCGAGCCACAAATTTGGGGCCAGGGTGGCGACGTGCATGCGGTGTGGCTGCAAAATGCCGGCTATTTCTGGCTGCCATTCATTCTACTCGCGGCGGTGATTTGTCTCATCTATTCGCACGATATGCCGCGTCTGAAGATCACGCCACGCGATCAGCTTCAGGCGATGAAACATCCACATTCTTGGTATATCTGTCTGCTCTATCTCAGTAGCTATGGAACTTTCCTTGGATTTTCCGCCGCGTTCCCTCTGTTGGCGCGGGTGATGTTTCCGCTCAACAATGCCGCAGTGTACGCGTTTATCGGACCGATGATTTGCGCGCTGTCGCGACCTCTGGGGGGCTGGCTGGGTGACCGGATTGGCGGTGGCATTACCACCGCCGGCAGCAATGTCGTGATGGCCTTGGGAACCCTGGGCTTGCTGCTCAGCTTGCCGACGGCCAGTAGTAGCGGCTCGTTCTGGTTGTTTCTATTGCTGTTTCAGCTGATCTTTCTTGCGGCTGGCGTGGGCAATGGCTCGTCTTACCAGATGGGGGCCAAGGTTTTCATGATGGAAGCCCTGCAGCAAGCCGATGTCAGCGGAGAGTCGGCGGCCGACGCCTATGTGCGTGGTGGTCGCAATGGCGCCTTGGCGATGAATCTAAGCTCCATCGGCGCCGCCTTCGGTGGGTTCTTTATTCCGAAATCCTTTGGCTCGTCCCTGACTTGGTTTAATAGTTTCGCGCCGGCGTTTATGCTATTTATCGCTTTTTACGCGCTATCCACCGTGCTGGCCTGGGTGCATTACAGTCGCCCTGGCGCGCCAATGCGTTGTTAAGTCTGCTTAAAACCCTTGGGAGAGAGTGCATGAGCGTCAAACAAGTCAGTGACATTACCGTGTTTCAGCGCCATCCCATTGAGGCGGAGCGCTTTAGCTCCGCGCCAGAGCGGGTGGTGAGCGGGCGCTGTGAACAAAGGCTGGAAAATCACTATTCCGATCCAAGCGGACAGTTCCATGCCGGTATCTGGTCCGGGGACGAAGGGTGCTGGCGCGTGTGTTACACCGAGCATGAGTTCTGCACCATGCTCAGGGGGCGAGTCAAACTGACGGACAGTCAGGGAGAATCCATTATTCTGGCGGCGGGGGACTTTTTTGTGATTCCGGCGGGATTTGAGGGCTTGTGGGAAGTGCTTGAGCCCGCGAGTAAAACCTACGCGGTGTTTGATCCCAAGTCCTAAAGCAGCGAAGGGTGGCAAAGCGAAGCGCTTTCCACCCTACCCAATGCCGCGCACCCAGCGCGGGCGTCAGTCGGTTTAGTTGTCTTTCACCGCTTCAATGGTGATGTCCAGTTCCACATCGTCGGCGATCGCCGGCAGATAAGCGGTCATGCCAAAGTCACTGCGCTTGATGTGCGCAGTTGCATTGGCGCCGTACTCTTGTTTGCCGGTCATCGGATTTACGCCACCCTGAAACTGGACCACGGTCAGCGTCACCGGTTTCGTCACGCCCAACAATGTCAGTTGACCTTCAACCTGGGCCAGTTGGTCCTTATTGAATACCAACTTATCCGATTTGTAGGTCAGCGTCGGGAATTTAGCGACGTTGAAGAAGGCTTCGCTCTTCAGGTGCTTGTCGCGCGCGGCGTAAAAGGTTTGCAGTGAGTTAGCGTCGATGCTGACATCCACCGAACCTTGATGTTGTTCCAAATCCATGACCACTTTACCGCTCATTTGGGTAAAGGTGCCGGATTGCACCGAAAAACTCAGGTGCTTGATATCGTAACGGGCGTAGCTGTGGGTCGAGTCAACACTGTAGCTGACCGGGGCGGCAAAGCTGGCGGTGCTGGCGAGCGCGAATAGAGTAGCGGAAAGTAGCTTCATTTTCATGTTTCTGGTTCTCCTGAACGTTAGTTATTTACTGCTGGCTGGAACGGCAATACGGAATTTGATTTGTACGGTTTCGGCCACGGTATCGGTGTCAGACCAATCGCCTTCGCCGATTTTGTAGCTCAGACGCGACACGGGCAGGGTGCCCTCAACCATGGTCAGGGCCCCCTGCTGGCTGGCCGTAAAGGGCGCGGACACCGGGTGGGTGACGCCCTTGATGGTCAATGTGCCGTTAAATTGGTAGCGGTTGCCTCCCAGCGGTTTGATTGAACTGGCGACAAAGTGCGCGCTCGGAAACTTGGCCACATTGAACCAGTCGCTCGACTGCGCCATGGAGTTCGCCTGCGCGGTCGGCAGGTGAATGCTGGCGGTGCTGATCGTGATATCGGCGCGGCCAGTGTTGGCATGCTTCAAGTCCAGCGTGGCATTGCCGCTGAAGTGCTTGAATTCGCCATCCATCGGTGAACTCATTTGTGTCAGAGTAAAGCCGATCTGGCTGTGCGCAGTGTCCAGCGGGGCGGCAAAAGCATATTGGGCCATCAGCAGCAAAGCGGTTGCGGATAAAATCCTCATAGGGGTCCTTTTCAGTGTTTGCCGGAGGAAAAGCGCATGCGATCGAGCAGGCCATCCCGGTCGATGAAATGATGCTTGAGCGCCACAATGACATGGCCGACGATGAGTGCCGCCAGCGTCAGATTCAGTCCCTGGTGCAACGTCTTCAGTTGCGCCGCCAGATCCAGATTGGTTGCCAGCAACGAGGGCAGCCGCCAAATACCAAGGTAGACCACCGGAATGCCATAGGCTGACGACATGGCCCAGCCGGATAGCGGCACGGCCAGCATCAGCAGGTATAAGCCCAGATGCCCAAGATGCGCCAGCCGTTGGTCTCGCTCCGACATGTGGCGCGGTAGCGGCGGAACCGAAGTCGCCAGCCGTACGATAATCCGTAGAATGACCAGGGTGAATACCGTGACGCCTAGCCATTTGTGCCAGGCGATCAATTTGAACTTCATTGGCGATAGTGGCATCCCAAATAGCTTGATGCCGAGGGCAAAGGCGCCAAGAATCAGTAACGCCACCAGCCAGTGCAAGAGAATGGCGGGTGTGGCGTAGCGTTCGGTGTGGTTCATGTGGTTTGTTGCTCCAGTGCGTGGCTAAATGCCTGTCCCAGTCGTATGAGTTCTTGTTTCATGATCTCTAGTTCCCCTTCGGAGAACGAAACAAAGGCACTTTTCATATATTCCAGATGCGCCGGAAATACCTGGGCAAACAGTTGTTCACCGCGTGGCGTCAAACTAATGAACACTCCGCGACGGTCATGCTCCATGGGCGTGCGTTGCACCAAACCTTTGTCTTCCAGCCGGTCGATCACTCCCGTGAGGGTACCCTTGGTGATCAGTGTGTTTTCCGAAAGATCTTTGCAGCTCATGCCGGGTGTGTTACCTAAAGTGGCGAGCACATCAAATTGCGGCGGCGTCAGATCCATTTGGCGAACATGGTGCGAAGAAAATTGCTCAAGTGCCTGAAATGTCTGTGCAAGCGCGCGGATGAGCGGCAAGAAGGACTCCTTGGGCGACGGGTTCATAGAGGTCTCGATATATTTCTAGTTAGAATAGTTTGTGTTAGGACTAAATGCAAGATTATTTGTTGAACGCACCCTCTCGAATGGTTTCGTTATAGTCGTCATCCGACTTTATGGTGTGCTAGATGGTGATAAAGTGGGTGCGGTATTGGGGCCTTAAAGTGATTTTTCCGGATTGGAAAATCGACCGCAATCAAGTGATTTCAGGGCTTCGCGCCACGATGATGCACCACAGCTAACTGTAGTGCCGGGGTTTCACGTAAGATGTCAAACTCGACATAGGTGTAGCCCAAGGGCTGTTTCGTTATACTATTCATGAATTATTCGCCTTTGCGGACAGGCTGATGAGCGAATTGCAAATAGGTTTACTGATTTTAGGCGGGTCGATTGTCGGCCTGGTCTATGGTTTGAACGTGGTCCAGGAGTGGCGTTTTCGCAGGAAAACCCGCAAATCGTTTGCGCACACGCAAGATGATGTGCTGCTTAACGTGCCGAAAAACAACGTGCGCGATGGCGTCAAGGCGGATCGGCTAGAGCCGGTGCTGCTCGACACTGAGCGCGCCGATCTGCCCGCGAGCGAGCCCTTTGAGGTGGAGTTGCCCGAGAGCCAAGAGCTGGCGGGCGAGATCGATGATGTACCTTCCTCGACAGTGATGCTGGATTCGGCTGATCATCAGGCGCTGGTGGTGGCCATGCTGGATCCGACGCTCGACTTCATCACCGAGGTGGTGTTTTCACAGCCGCAGGAATTGGCGGCGATGCCGCGCTTCAATGTCGCCAAGCGGGTACAGGTGATCGGGCGCACCGAAAAGGGTCTGTGGAAACCGGCTGAAGTGCTGCCGGGGATTCGCTACAAGCAAATCAATATTGGCTTGCAACTGGTTGATCGCAGCGGCTCGGTGACCGAACAGGAGCTGGCCAGTTTTTGTCAGCAAGTGACGCGTTTCGCCGAAGAATACAACGCGGCCGTGAGTTTTCCGCAGCGCCAGCAAAAATTGGTGGCGGCGCGCGAGCTCGATCGGTTTTGCGCCGATGTTGATGTCCTGATCGGCATTAATGTGGTGCCGCGCCAGGCGATTGAGGGGACCCGGTTGCGCAGCTTCGCCGAATCGGCGGGAATGCAGCTTGAACCCGACGGCGCGTTCCACTATCTGGCGGACTCGGGCAACACCCTGTATTCGCTGATGGCGGCGGATCAGATGCCGTTTACCCTGCATACCTTGCTGGATAACAGTTTCCCCGCCTTGTCGCTGCTGTTTGATGTGCCGCGCGTAGCGGGTGGCGCGGAGGTCTTCGACCGGGCGATTCAGTTTGCGCGCCAATTGGCCGCTGAATTTGACTCTCAATTGGTGGATGATAACCGCCGAGTACTGACCGATGTTGGCTTGGCGCGCATCCGTGAACAACTGCAACAGATCTACGGCAGCATGGACGACCGTGGCATTGCTCCTGGCAGCGTGGCGGCGCTACGCTTGTTTGCCTGACATCCCCAGGCCGGCAGCCGCCGGCCTGATTGACCCTCGTATTGATCATGACCCAAACCGACGACCTAGAGCGCGCGCGCGCGCTACGCTCCCTGCTAGACCGCTATAGCCGCGAATACTATCTGCAGGACGCCCCGACCGTGCCCGATGCTGAATACGACAGTTTGCTGCGCGAACTGGCGGCCATCGAAACCCGTCACCCAGAACTATTGACGAGCGACTCCCCGACACAACGCGTCGGCGGCGCGCCGCTCGACGCCTTTCAATCAGTGCGGCATGCGGTGCCAATGTTGTCGCTGAACAACGCTTTTTCCGATCTGGATCTGTCCGCGCTGACCGAACGGCATGCCGAGCTGGCGCAGTTCGACGAACGCGTGTGTAAAGCCTTGGGGTGCTCCGCGGTGGAGTACGCGGTAGAACCTAAATTCGATGGCCTGGCGATCAGCCTGGTGTACCGCGCGGGCGTGCTGGAGCAAGCGGCAACCCGTGGTGATGGCGTCAATGGCGAAAACGTCAGTGAAAATGTGCGCACGGTGCGCGCTATCCCCCTGCGCCTGATGGGGGATAACGTGCCGACGCTATTGGAAGTGCGCGGTGAGGTGTTGATGTTTAAACAAGACTTCGAGCGCTTGAATCAACAGCAACAGGCCGCGGGCGATAAATTGTTCGCCAACCCGCGCAATGCGGCGGCTGGCAGCTTGCGCCAGCTCGACTCGCGTATTACCGCCAAGCGGCGCCTGTCCTTTTTTGCCTATGCGATTGCGCGGATTGAGGGCGCCACCTGGCCTGAAACCCATAGCGCGGAGATGGACTGGCTGCAATCTCTGGGCTTGCCAGTGGTGGCGCCGGCATTGCGTCCGGTCGTGACCGGGCTGACCGGGCTCGCCGACTATTACGAAACCGTGCGCGTTGAGCGGGCGTCGCTGCCGTACGACATCGATGGCGTGGTGTACAAAGTCAACGAGCGCGCGGCGCAAGAAACGCTGGGTTTTGTTTCGCGCGCGCCACGGTTTGCCATTGCCCATAAATTCCCCGCGGAAGAAGCCTTGACCGTGGTTGAGGCGGTGGAGGAGCAGGTGGGGCGTACCGGCGCCATTACACCGGTGGCGCGCTTGCGCCCGGTGTTTGTCGGCGGGGTGACGGTGACCAATGCCACGCTGCATAACCAGGACGAAGTCAGCCGCAAGGATGTGCGCGTGGGCGACACGGTGATCGTGCGTCGCGCCGGCGACGTCATCCCCGAGGTGGTTTCGGTGGTGCTGGCAGAGCGGCCGATGCGCCCGGTGCTCGGCGGCGACTTGTTTAGCCCTGCCTCTGAGCCGATTCATCCTCCCTACCGCTTGCCTGAACATTGCCCGGTTTGCGGCTCGCACGTGATTAAGCTTGAAGGAGAGGCGATTGCCCGATGCAGTGGCGGGCTGTTCTGCTCGGCGCAGCAAAAACAGGCGTTGTGGCATTTCGCCTCGCGCCGCGCCATGGATATCGACGGCCTGGGCGACAAGCTGATTGACCAGTTGGTCGAGCGCGGCATGGTTCATACTCTGGCGGACTTGTACCGGCTCGATCGCGCCGCCTTGGCCGAAATGGAGCGCATGGGCCAGAAAAGCGCCGACAATTTAATTGCCGCCATCGAAACCAGCAAGCAGACCACGCTGGCGCGGTTTATTTACGCCTTGGGGATACGTAACGTGGGCGAAGCCACCGCGCGCGATCTGGCGCTGCATTTTGCCCGGATCGAGGCGCTATATCCGCCGGAAGACTCCGACGATAACGCACTGGCGCGCGCGCATATGCTTGACGTGCTGATGGCGGTGCCGGATGTCGGCCCGGTGGTGGCCGAGTGCATCATCGACTTTTTTGCTGAACAACATAATCGCCAGGTCGTGGCTGATTTGCAGGCCGCCGGCGTGCAATGGCCGGAGATTATCGGCATGAGCAACGCCGAGGCGCTGGTGTTGCAGGGTAAAACCTTGGTATTGACCGGCTCCCTGCCGAATTTGAGCCGTGACCAGGCGAAAGCAATGATTGAAGCCGCCGGTGGCAAGGTCGCGGGCAGCGTCTCGGGCAAGACCGATTACGTGGTGGCGGGAGAGGCCGCTGGCAGCAAGCTGGCGCGTGCAGAGGACCTGGGGGTCGCCATCCTGGATGAGGCGGCTTTGCTTCAATTACTGCGGCCCACTGTATGAGCGTTGACCCGCAAGCCCAAGTGGATGTGTGCTTTGCCCGGGGCAACCAGCTGTTGGCCAGCGGGCAGTGGGCGTTAGCGATTGCCGCGTACAGCGAGCTGTTGCAGCTGGCGCCTCAGGATTGGCAGGCCTTGGCCAACCGGGCAATGGCCTATTATCGCGCGGGGACCTATGACAAGTCGCTGGACGACTATTGTCTGGCCTTAAGCTTGCGCCCTGACTCTCCCAATTTATTGGCCAATTTTGCGGTATTGCTCAAAGAACTGGGGCAACTGGAGCTCGCTGAGAAATTGCTGCTGCAAGCGCTTGAGTCGCAACCCGATCACGCCGATGCCTGGAGCAATCTGGGGATTGTGCGTCAGCACCAGTTGCACTATGACGCCGCCGCGCAATGCCATATCCGCGCGATGGAGCATGGCGGCGCCAGCGCCGCGCGCTGGACTAACCTGGGCAATGCCCTGACCGGCGGGCTATATCTGGAGCAAGCGCTGGAAGCCTATGAACAGGCTCTGGCCTTGGATGGCGCGTGTCATGAAGCGCGTTACAACATGGCGATCCCGCTGTTGACTCTGGGGCGCTATCGCGAGGCCTGGCCCGCGTATGAGTTTCGCTGGCAGACCATATTGACTCCGCGCTATCACGAGGCGCGTTGGCAGGGTGAAGCGCTAGGTCGGCGCCGTCTATTGATCTGGAGCGAGCAAGGGTTGGGCGACAGTTTGCAGATGGCGCGGTTTATTGCGCCGCTCAGGGTCGCGCACCCTGAGGCGCGCCTGATTCTGGCCTGCCCAGCTGGCTTGCATACCTTGTTTGCGCAACTCGACGGCGTCGAGATCGTGGCACAGGACGCCGCGCCAGAATTCGATCTGCAGATTCCCATGGCTTCGCTGCCTGGTGTGTTCCAGGCCGAGTTGCATACCTTGCCGTTGGCGCCTTATTTGCAAGCCGATCCGGCGCTGACCGCCCACTGGGCGGCGCGCTTGCCGCCGCGTCGTCCTGGTGTGGAACGTGTGGGACTGGTGTGGCAGTCCGGTGTTTGGGGTGTTGGCGTGCGTGACCTTTGTCGTCAGCAGAAATCGATTAGCGCCGAGAGTATCCTGCCACTGTTGGACTTGGCGGATTTTATCTGCCTGCAGCCCGAGCCCCTGGACGCGGCGTTGGCGGCTAAGCTATACCAACCCGCTATTACCGACTTTGCCGATACCGCGGCGATGATTGCCAACCTCGACCGGGTGGTGAGCGTCGACACCGCCGTGGCGCATTTGGCTGGCGCCCTGGGCGTGCCGACCTGGGTACTGATGCGGCATGAAGGCGCGCCTTTCTTCATGGCGCAAGGCGCGCGCGCGCCCTGGTATCCGTCGGTGCGCGTGCTGCGCCAGGATGCGCCGGGAGATTGGCAACCGGTACTGACACGGCTGGCCGCCGCGCTCCAAGATCCCCATTCAGACGAGAGCCTGCAATGACCCCAAGTTTGCCCATCAAGCTGCTGCAGCTAAAAAAACAGGCATTGCGTCAACGCCACCTGGCGGACCCCTGGCGCCAATTGGGTTTGGCATGCTCGGCGCAGGGTTTTGTCGCCGAAGCGATTGCCGCTTTAGAACAGTTGACGCGTCTGGAGCCGCAAAACTGGCAAGCTTGGTTTCTGCTTGCCAACCAGCAATACGCACATGGCAGTTACCCGCAGGCGCTGGATCATTATTTCAAAGCGCTGCAACTGAACCCGGGGTCATGGGAGGCGCGCAACAACCTGGCGGTTTTGCTTAAACTGCTGGGCGAGCGTCCGTTGGCCGAGCAATGCCTGCGCGAGGCGCTCGAACTCAAGCCGGACTACCTTGATGCCTTGAATAATCTGGGGAATCTGTATCGCGATCTGCAGCGCTTTGGCCCGGCCCGCGAGTGTTTCGATACCGCGCTGGCGCTGGCGCCGGACAGCGCTGAACTGTTGACCAATTTGGGTTTGCTCCACAAAGAGCAGGGTTGTCTGGCTGACGCGATTGCCACGTATCGGCGCGCGGTGGCCTTGCCTCAAGCCGCGCAGCCGCTTGAACTGGCGTATAACTATGCTATTGCCCTGATTCAGGATCAACAGTATCCAATGGGCTACGCCTGGTATGAAAAACGTTGGCAGATGCCGCGTCTCGCACAGCGCCGTCAGCCCTACGATGCCGCGATGCGCGAGTGGCAAGGCGAGTTCCTCGGCGGTAAAACCTTGCTCTTGTGGAATGAGCAGGGCTTGGGCGACATGATCCAGATGGCGCGCTTGATCGCGCCATGGAAGGCCGCTTACCCCGATTGTCGGGTGATTTTGCGGGTGGCGCCAGCGCTGTTGAGCTTGTTTGCCACGCTGCCAGGAGTGGATCTGCTGTGTTCCAGTGCCGAGGCGATGCCACGCGCGGATTTCCATCTGTCAGTGATGTCGTTGGTGTTCCGCTTGCGTATCGATGTCGATTCGATTCCGGCGGCGGAGGGGTATCTCTGCGCGGATCCGGGGCGGGACGCGGCGTGGGCGGCGCATTTGCCGCCAAGGAGCGGCCGGCCGCGCATTGGCATCGTTTGGCAGTCTGGTCTGGCCGGGGTCGGTCAAGCCGCGAGCGATCGCGCGACGCGCAGCCTGCCGCCCGAAGCGCTGGGCCAACTTTTGCGTGGTCACGAGGTTGACTGGATCAATTTGCAGATCGACGCCGACGATCTGACGCCGGACATCGCCGGTCTGATGCATCGTCCCGTTCGGGAAATCGGCGATTTTGCCGATAGCGCGGCCATCCTGGCGCAGTTGGATGGCTTGGTGTCGGTGGATACCGCCGCCGCGCATTTAGGCGGCGCGCTGGGGTTGCCGACCTGGGTGCTGATGCGTTCCCTGGGCGGTAATCTGTTCCCGGCCGTAGGCGCACAGATGCCTTGGTATCGCCGCATGACTTTATTGCGCCAAACGAAGCTTAATGATTGGCAGCCGGTACTGGCGCAACTTCAAGTGCATTTGGCGGCGCTAAAACCGGTGTCAAATGACCAAATTTGTTCCGAAGGGTAGGTTGGTGGTGAACCACCGGTGAACCCCAACAAGATATCTGTTGGATGCCGGCAATGTTGGGGTTTGCGTTGCTCACCGCCAACTTACGTACCAAATGTGTGACCGCCGGCGAACGGATAACACAATATTCGGGTAAATCGGTAGAGTGTAGCGCCCGAGCAGGCTAGAATACGCCGGATTGAATTCCTGGGAAGCGAGTACGCCAATGCAAAAAATTACCAAAGCGGTGTTTCCTGTGGCTGGCCTGGGAACTCGGTTTCTGCCCGCGACCAAGGCAAGTCCAAAAGAGATGCTGCCCGTGGTCGATAAACCGTTGATTCAATACGCGGTTGAAGAGGCGGTTGCCGCTGGCATCACCGAGCTGATATTTATTACCGGACGCAATAAGCGCTCGATTGAAGACCATTTCGACAAGGCTTACGAGCTGGAAACCGAATTGGAAAACAAGAACAAGCAAAAGCTCTTGGATATTGTGCAAGGGATTATTCCGCGCTCGGTGACTTGCGTGTATATTCGCCAGCCCGAAGCACTGGGTTTGGGGCACGCGGTGTTGTGCGCGCGTCCCGTGGTCGGCAATGAGCCGTTTGCCGTGATTTTGGCCGATGACCTGATTGACGGCGAGCCGGGCGCGATGGAGCAAATGGTCAAGGTGTTCGATGAGACGCATTGCTCGGTGCTGGGCGTGGAAACCGTGGCGCCGGCCGATACCGCCTCCTATGGCATCGTCGAAGTCAGCGAAGCGGGCGCGCGCTTGCGCGTCAGCAGTATTGTGGAAAAACCGCGTCCAGAAGACGCGCCGTCGAATTTGGCGGTTGTCGGGCGTTATATTTTGACGCCGCGTATTTTCGACAAGCTGATCAATACCAAACCGGGCGCTGGCGGCGAGATTCAGTTGACCGACGGGATTGCCGCCTTGCTGCAGGAAGAAGAAGTTTTAGCGTTGCCATTTACTGGCGTGCGCTTTGACTGTGGCTCCAAGCTGGGCTATCTCAAGGCCACCGTCAGCTATGGCTTGAAGCACCACGAAGTCGGCAGCCCGTTCGCTGAGTATCTGGCGCAGTTGGTGCAAAATTAATCTGTAATGACTCCGTGCCCGGCCTGCGGCGCGGCGTTTTGATCTGAAGGAGTTCGCATGGCAAACGTTGCCGAAGCCCGTGGCATTCTGAATAGCTCGGATATTTTGTTTAGTGCCGAGGAAGTGAGTATCGCGGTTGACCGTATGGCTGAAGAAATCAGCGCCAAGCTTGGTGAAACCTATCCGCTGGTGCTGTCGGTCATGGGCGGCGCCGTGGTGTTTACCGGGCAATTACTGCCGCGCCTGCAGTTTCCGCTGGATTTCGACTATGTGCATGTTTCGCGTTATGGCGATAAGACGCACGGTGGCGAGCTGGTGTGGAAACAAGCGCCAAAAGAAGATGTGCAAGATCGCGTGGTTCTGGTGCTGGACGACATTCTGGACGAAGGACACACCATGGCGGCGATTCGCGACAAGGTGATGGCCATGGGCGCCAAGGAATTCTATAGCGGCGTGTTTGCCAACAAGCTGATCAGCAAGGCTAAGCCGATTGCCGCCGATTTTGTCGGTCTCGATGTGCCCGACCGCTATGTGTTCGGTTATGGCATGGACGTGCGCGGCGCTTGGCGTAATCTGCCGGCGATTCATGCTTTGAAATAAGCCGACGACTCGTCGCGCTTGGCCACGCCCCCGGTCGTTTACGGGGGCGTGGCCATTTTTTCGTCGTTACTTGCCCATCATTCTCAGGCAACCGAGCACGCCGGTGGGCATGCTGGTCATGGTGACATTACTGTTGAAGTCGAGCAGGGTGGTTTTACAGCCGGTGCCAAAGGCTTCTTTGCCCGGTCCATAGGGCATGGCATCGACTTCACTGATATAGGGGGTGGCATTGACGAGTTGTATCACCGCGGGGGTGTTGTCATTGGTCTCCACCTCGATGGCCCACATCTTGTCGCCGAAGCTTGGCGCGGTTTGCAGTAGTGCGCTCAGCGCATCGGGCGAATCCACGCGGCCAGTGAAAAAGATGCCACTCTTGCCGCCTTGATGTTGATGTACCCACTCGGCATCGGCATTGCTGCGTGACTCCAATACCGCGCGATTATTCAGGTTCAGTGCGTCGATGTCGTCGATCATTTGTTGATTGGGGTCTTGCTTCCAATACAGCATGTAATTAAATGCCGCGTTTTGATCGACTTCGACATAGTCTTTTAACCGATAGACATCGAATCGCTCTCCGTACTGTTGTTGGTACTGGAGAAATTGCGCGGAGTCGATTTCATTAAACACGATATGAAATTCACGCAGCGACTCCGGTGGCGCCGCGAGTTTTTTAAATTCATGGGGGTGGCGGGCAATCATGTCATCCAGCGCTGGTGTATCGTCGTAGACGTTGTATTCCTGCATGCCATTGTTGTGTTGTTCCTCCACGATGGTTTTCCCCGGCGGCAGTTGCGCGATCACGCTGACCCCCGGCGCATTGGCGCTCAGCGCTTCAGCTTCATTGGCGCTAGGGATCAGGTAGATGTCTGGATCATGCGAAATCACCCAGCTACCATCCTTCAGGGTTTGCAACGACAGTTTGACGAAATGCAGTTGTTGCGCCAGCGGTTTGCCGGCGTTGTATTCCAGCATGGCTGATAGCTGTTGTGGACAGGTGTTATAGCCGTGACACAGGGTCAAGGGCACGAAGCTAAACGGCCCGTTTTCGTGCGCAATCACCCGGCCGGCCTGACCCAGCGCCTGCGGGTGCTCCGAGATCGCAATTTTCTCCGGGACGGTGGGTTCGATCTTGGTGGCGGCCTGGCTTAATCCGTTGGCGAGCAACAACCCGGCAAACAGTAGGTGGGCGCAGCCGGTGCGCGTCGCGGTCATACTTGAGATTCGATGCGAGAGAGTGGCCATCTTGATTTCCTTACTGGCACATCGGAGCAGGGGTCCCGCCATGGCGCACCGGCGCGGTGCCGGTCATATGGCCGGAATGTCGTGTCAGCGACTGGCGCTGACCTGAGGTAGCTTAGATCATGCCAAGGGCATGGCAAAGTGATTGCCGCACTTTTTATGGTTATTCTGACATGCTGCCGGTCTGTTCCCGTCGGCCTAAAGGCTTTACACTCCATCGCCGGGAGCCGCATATATTTCACGAGGGTGGTACGATGCTAGCAATCATTGGTGGTAGTGGATTAGCGCGTTTGTCGATCTTGGAAGTGACGCATCGTCAGGTGGTGCGCACCCCGTTCGGCGATCCCTCTTGCGCGCTGACCTTTGGTCGTATCGGCGGCACCAACGTGGTGTTTATTGCCCGACATGGCTACGGCCATTCATTGGCGCCGCATGAAATTAACTTCCGCGCCAATATCTGGGCGCTGAAACAGCAAAATATCAAGGGGATTATCGCCATTGGCGCGGTCGGCGGTATTCGCCCGGATATGGTGCCAGGGGCGATTGCATTGCCGCATGATCTGATCGATTACACCTGGGGGCGTGAGCATACCTTTTTCGAAGGTTTGGATAAGCCGGTGGTGCACGTCGATTTTACACATCCGTTTTGCCCTGATCTGCGTCAGCGTCTGTTGCGGGCGGCAGAGCACCAGTCCGTGGCTTTGATCGACGCTGGCGTTTATGCCTGCACCCAGGGGCCACGCCTGGAGAGCGCCGCGGAAATCACTCGTCTTGAGCGCGATGGCGCCGACATGGTCGGGATGACGGCGATGCCGGAGGCGGCCTTGGCGCGCGAGTTGGGCCTGCCTTACGCGCTATTGGCGGTGGTGGCGAATTATGCGGCTGGACGCGCGGATAGCGGGCACAAGGTCGATTTTTCCTCGTCCACCCGTGTCCTTGAAGTCGCCATGGGCTCCGTCGAGCGCTTGGTCGAGCGATTGCTGCAAGCTTGATGCCTGACATTGCTTGAGCTCAGGCCGATAAAATAATCATTCTTTTGGTGTGCCAAACAAGATGAAAGCACTTGTAACCGGCGCCGCCGGCTTTATTGGTAGTCATTTAACCGAAATGCTGCTGGCGCGCGGCGCTAGAGTGGTGGCGCTCGATGATCTGTCCAGCGGGAAGTTGTCGAATCTCGACGCGCAACTCGCCAGTGGCGCGTGTCAGTTCCACCAAGTGGATATCCGCGATGCCCAGGCCTTGGCGCCGTATTTCGCTGGCGTGGATCAGGTGTTTCATTTGGCCGGGCGCGCTGATATCGTACCCTCGATCGACGACCCGGAAACTTACTTTTCGGTGAATGTCACCGGCACGCTGAATGTGCTGCAGGCGGCGCGTCAGCATGGCGTTCGGCGGGTGGTGTACGCGGCATCATCGTCCTGCTATGGCATTCCCGACTGCTATCCGACTCCGGAGGATGCTCCGGTTGCGCCTGAATATCCCTATGCGTTGACCAAGGCAATGGGAGAGCAGTTGGTGTTGCATTGGGGCAAGGTGTATCGCTTACCGGTGGTGTCCTTGCGACTATTCAATGTCTATGGGCCGCGCTCGCGCACCGCCGGTGCTTATGGCGCGGTGTTCGGGGTGTTTTTGGCGCAGAAGCTCAAGGGGCAACCGTTGACCGTGGTCGGTGACGGCGAGCAGACCCGCGATTTCACCTATGTCACCGATGTGGCGCGCGCCTTTATGCTGGCGGCGGACTCCGATCTTCAGGGCGAAGTGATGAATGTCGGCAGCGGTGGGCATTACAGTGTCAATCGCCTGGTGGGTTTGCTCGGGGGGGAGACGGTGTCGATTCCCAAGCGGCCGGGCGAGCCGGACTGCACATTTGCCGATACCGCGAAAATTTCACGCCTGCTGGGCTGGGCGCCGCAAGTCGGGTTCGAGCAGGGCGTGGCTAATTTACTCGCCTGCATTGATGACTGGCGCGACGCGCCACTGTGGACCCCGGACAGTATCGAGGATGCAACCAAAAGCTGGTTCGATAATTTGGGGAGTCCGGCATGAATAAGACCTCGCTGGCCGGCGCCGCGGATCGTTTCGGCGCGGTTCTGAATCAAATCGAAGCCAGCGCGGGCGGGGGCTGTTTGAGCCGCGACGCCGCGGTCAACGCCACTCTGGATCTGCTGACCCGTGTGCGCGATAGCCAAGGTTCGGTGTTGATTATCGGTAATGGCGGCAGCGCCGCGGTGGCCGCGCATATCCAGAACGATCTGGTGAATAAGAGCGGTGTGCGCACGCAGGTGCTGCATGAACCCTCGCTGATGACCTGCATGAGCAACGACTATGGCTATGACGCGGCGTTTGCCCGCTTGGTGAACTGCTATGCCCGCGCCGGCGACCTGTTGATTGCGATTAGCAGCTCAGGGCGCTCCAACAATATTTTGGCCGCGGTCGCAGCAGCGCGAAGCGCCGCATGCGCGGTGGTGACGCTGAGCGGTTTTACGCGCGACAACCCGCTATCCCTGCTGGGGGACGTCAATTTCTGGAGCCCCTCTGACGATTATGGCGAGGTGGAACTGTCGCACGCGTTCTTACTGCACTACATCGCGGATTGTTTGGCGGAGCGACCATGACGCAACACAAAATTCATACCCTCGAAGATTTGGCGGCGATCGTCGCGCAACAACGTCAGGCCGGGCGGCGCGTGGTGCTGTGTCATGGCACTTTCGATCTGATGCATACCGGACATATTCGCCACCTGCAGAGCGCGCGCCAGTTGGGCGATGTTCTGGTGGTCACCCTGACCGGCGACGATTTTGTGCGCAAGGGGCCGGGACGGCCAGTATTCGGCGAGGATCTGCGCGCCGAGAGTTTGGCGGCGTTGGCCTGCGTCGATCATGTGGCGATCAACCAGGCGGAAACCGCGCTGAATGTGATCCAGTCGTTGGCGCCGTCGCTGTATGTCAAAGGCAGCGATTACGTTGATGCCAGCGCTGATTTGAGCGGCAATATCGCGCGCGAAGTGGCCGCGGTGCGCGCCTGCGGTGGCGATGTGCACTTTACCGACGAGATTACCTTTAGCTCGACGCGTTTGCTCAACGATCATTTCGACGTGTTTTCGCCCGAAGCGCGCGCCTTTTTGTCGGACTTCAAGCTGCAGTATCCGCTCGAAGATTTTATCCAGCGGGTGAAAGCGCTGAAGTCGCAACGGGTGTTGGTGGTCGGGGACGCGATCATCGACGAGTACCACTATGTCTCCACACTGGGGCAGACCGGTAAGGGCAATACCCTGGCGGTGCGTTATCAGTCGCAAGAGCGGTTTGCTGGCGGCGCCATTGCCGTGGCCAATCATGTGGCCGGTTTCTGCCAGGAGGTTACCCTGTTGACCGGGCTCGGTCGCGAAGCCGGCACCCTGGAGTATGTCCGTGAAAAACTGCAGCCGAATGTGGTGTTGCAGCACATCGAATTTGCCAATGCCGAGACGCTGATCAAGCGCCGTTTTGTCGATCAGGATCTACAGCGCCTGTTCGAAGTGTATTTCGGCGGCATGGAGTCCGACCGGGCCGCGCTGGATCAGTATTTTTGCCAATGGCTGGCGCAAAACGCGGCGGATTTTGATTGTGTGGTGGTGCCGGACTTTGGCAATGGGCTGATTTCGCGTGAAATTGCCCAGGCGATTTCGGCGCATGCGCATTTTCTGGTAGTGAACACCCAGATCAATAGCGGTAACCGTGGCTATCACGTGATTACCCGTTATCCGCGCGCCGATTTCTTGTGCCTGAATGAACCGGAGGCGCGCCTGGCGGCGCATGATCGTCAGTCGTCGCTGGAAACCATCGCGTCGGACCTGAATCAACGCTTGTCGGCGCGCGCCACGGCAATTACCCGCGGCGGCCAGGGCGCGCTGTTGGTCGCGCCCGGACAGGCGTTATCGGTCCCCGCATTGTCGTCCAAGGTGGTCGATCGCATCGGCGCGGGTGATGCCTTTATGTCCTTGGCCGGCTTGTGCATGGGCGCGGGCCTGCCAGCCGATCTGTCGGTGTTCGCCGGCAGTCTGGCGGCGGCGCTCGATGTGCAGATCGTGTGTAACCGTGAACCGGTCGATCCGGTGTTGTTCTTCAAATACGCTACCACGCTGCTGAAATAGCCGCGCCAAGAGAGTCGCCATCCATGGATAAATTTTTGATCGACAGCCACAAGCTGGTCTATCACCCGCAGCGTGTGGCTCAATTGCTTGAGGTGGGCGATGAGTGGGAGCGCGCGCGTTCGGTCTATCCTTTGTATCTCGAGTTGTCGCCGGTCGGTGCCTGTAACCATCGTTGTACGTTTTGCGCGGTGGACTATATCGGCTACCAATCGGTGATGCTCGACGCTGAAATGCTGGCGGCGCGGATTCCTGAAATGGCGCGTCTTGGGGTCAAGAGCATCATGTTCGCCGGCGAGGGCGAGCCGTTGTTGCACAAGAAGATCAACCAGATTGTGGCGTTGACCAAGAAGAGCGGCATTGATGTGGCGTTTACCACCAATGGGGTATTGCTCAACCAAGCCTTCATTGAGCAGTCGCTGGCGCAGGTGTCGTGGATCAAGGTGTCGCTGAATGCCGGTTCGAGCAAGAGCTACGCGGCGATCCATCGTACCCGTGAGCGCGACTTCGAACGCGTGATTGAAAATCTGCGCGCGGCATCGGCGTATAAGCGCGCGCACGGTCTGGATACGACCATCGGGGTCCAGACCTTATTGTTGCCGGAAAACGCGCACGAGATGGTGGAACTGGCGCGCATCTGCCGTGATGAAATCGGTGCGGATTACCTAGTGATCAAACCGTATTCACAGCATCAGTTCAGTGACACTCATGAATACGAGTCGGTCGACTACCAGGGCTATCTGGCTTTGGCCGACGAGCTCGAAGCCATGAATAACGACAGCTTCCAGGTGGTATTTCGCGCGCACACCATGCGCAAATATCAGGAAGACCCAAATACGCGCTACAAGAAATGCCAGGCCACGCCGTTTCTCTGGGGCTATGTGATGGCTGATGGGCGCGTCTATGGCTGCAGCGCCTATCTGCTGGATCAACGTTTTGAATATGGCAATCTGAACCAGAACAGTTTTCAGGAGATCTGGCAGGGTGAAAAACGTCAAGCCAACTTCCACTATGTCCGTCACCAGCTCGATATTCATGAGTGCCGCAAGAACTGCCGCATGGATGAAGTGAATCGTTATCTGGATCGCCTGGTAAACCAGAGCGTGCCCCACATCAATTTTATCTAGGGCTTGACCATGACTTTGGCTCTGTATCGTTCGATGCTGCGCATTCGCATGGTTGAAGAGGCGATTGCCGAGGCGTACCCGCAACAACGGATGCGTTGCCCGGTGCACCTGTCCATCGGCCAGGAAGCCACGGCCGCGGCCCTCGGTCTGGCATTGCGTCCCGATGATCAGGCGCTGTCGACCCATCGCGCGCATGCCCACTATCTGGGCAAGGGCGGGGACCTGAATGCGATGATTGCCGAACTCCATGGCAAAGCCAGTGGCTGTTGTGGCGGTCGCGGCGGTTCGATGCATTTGAGCGATCCGCGTGTCGGTTTTATGGCGAGTACCGCGATAGTCGGCAATAGCATTCCGCTGGGGGTCGGGGTGGCGTTGGCGCAGCAGTTGCAGGGGCTGGACGCGATCAGTTGTGTGTTCCTCGGTGATGGCGCCACTGAAGAAGGGGCGTTCTATGAGGCGGCGAACTTTGCGGCTTTACGCCAGTTGCCGGTGCTGTTTATCTGTGAGAACAATCTGTACTCAGTGTATGCGCCGCTCAGTAAGCGTCAGCCGCCTTCGCGCTCGTTGTGCGCGGTTGCGACGGCCCTGGGCTTGGCGGCGCATCAGGTTGACGGCAATGACGCGCAAGCCGTGCTTGTCGCCGCCCGGCAAGCCGCGGCCAGCGTGCGCGCCGGGCAAGGTCCGGTGTTTTTGGAAGCGATGACCTATCGCTGGCGCGAGCATTGTGGCCCGGCTTTCGACGACGACCTGGGCTATCGTCCGGATGGCGAGCTCGCCGCCTGGCAGCTGCGCGATCCCTTGGCGCTATTGGCGCAGAGATTGGCGTTGAGCGCGGCGACGCAAGCCGCGCTGCGCGCTGATATCGGCGTCGAAATTGCCGAAGCGTTTGCCTTGGCCGAGCGCGCGCCGTTTCCCGATGAGAGCAGCGTGTTCGACGGCATTTACAGCATGGAGTTGGCCGGATGAGTGACAACCCGATGATGAACGCGGCGGACGCGATCAATCAAGCCATGCATCTGGCGATGGAACAGGATCAAAGGGTGCTGTGCCTTGGTTTGGGGGTGGACGATCCCAAAGCGATTTTCAATACCACCGCCGGTCTGCAGCAGCGCTTTGGCGCGGCGCGCGTATTCGATACCCCAACCTCGGAAAACGGCATGACCGGCATTGCCATCGGCGCCGCGCTGGCCGGCGCGCGCCCGGTGATGTGCCATCAGCGACTCGACTTTTTTCTGCTGGCGCTGGATCAACTGGTGAACAATGCCGCCAAATGGAATTACACCTTTGGCCGACCAGTGCCGTTGACCATTCGTTTGATCATGGGGCGCGGCTGGGGGCAGGGACCGACACACGCGCAAAATCTGCAGGCCTGGTTTGCTCATGTGCCTGGACTCAAGGTGGTGATGCCATCCAATGCCGCCGATGCCAAAGGACTGCTGTTGTCCTCGATCTTCGATGATGATCCGGTGGTGTTTTTGGAGCATCGCTGGCTGCATTTTGCAGAGGGCGCGGTGCCGGCGGGGGACGTCCGTGTGCCGTTGGGCGTGGCGTCGCACGCGCGCCGCGGCGACGCGGTCACGATTGTGGCCGCCTCCTATATGGTGGTCGAGGCGTTGCACGCTTGCCGCGCGCTGGCGGCGGTCGGCATCGAATGCGACTTGATCGATTTGCGCACCATCAAGCCGATCGATTGGAATACGATTTTTAACTCAGTGCGGTGTACCGGACGCCTGCTGGCCCTGGACACTGGAGCGACTACCGGATCGGTGGCTGGCGAGATTGTCGCGCGCGTGGCCATGGATTGCTGGAACGCATTGAAGTCGGCGCCGCAACGTTTGGCTTTGCCGGATTCGCCCGAGCCGACCAGTTATGGGCTGACGCGTCAGTTTTATCCTGGCGCCGTGGCGATTTTGCAACGCCTCGGTGTCATGCTCGGTCTGGATTGCCCGCCGTTACAACACCTGCCCGCGCGCCATGAGCACCATGATGTTCCCGGTGCCTGGTTCAGCGGCCCATTTTGAATTTAGCCCGCAAGCCGCGGTGCATGGAGAAGGTTCATGAGTGACAAGCATCAGGATTCGCATAAAGACGTTAACCGTTTCGGCTGCGAGACCACCACCTCGATTCCGGACGATGCGCCACTCAAGCGTAACCCGGGGCATAAACTGCGCACCTCGAACGTGATCGTCAATCGCGCGGCGCTGACCAATGAACAACAGCAGATTGACAGTTACCAGCTCGACAAGATGACCGGGCAGAAAATTCAGTTTTATCAGAGCGGCAGTCAGGTGGGCGTGGTGCGGCTGTCGGAGGGTGAGGAGCCCACGTCGGCCCCCAATCAGTTTACCGGCCCGAGTTATCGTAATCCGCCACAACGCTTTCGCTTTGATGGGCACAAAATGATGCACCATCTCGATCGCCTGCAGGCTTGGCAGAAGGGCGAACGTTTTGCGCCGATTCACATCGACATGGGACTGACCAAATTTTGCAATACCGCGTGCATCTACTGCTACGCCGTGGTGCAGAACATGACCCAGGGGACGATGATCGCGCGCGATGCGCTATTGAACTATATCGATGACTGCGGGCGGCTGGGCGTGCGCTCGCTCGGGTTTATCGGCGATGGCGAGCCCACGTTGAATCCGGCGCTATACGATGCGGTGGTGCGCGCCAAGCAGCTGGGTATCGATACTTCGATGGCGACCAATGGCCTGGAACTCGACATGTCGCGCGCGCATGAGTTGCTGGCGAATATGAGCTGGATTCGGTTCAATTTGTCCGCCGGCGATCGCGATGGCTTCCGCCGGGTGCATCAGTCCAAGGAACACAACTTTGATCTGCTGGTGGATAAAATTCGCGAACTAGTGCGTATCAAAAAAGAGAATAACTATCCCTGCACCTTGGGATTGCAAATGGTGTTGATTCCCGAGTGTTTCGATCAAGTACTGAAAGAGGCGCAACTGGGCGCCGAATTGGGCGTGGATTATTTTGTGATCAAGCACTGCTCGGATTCCGAATACAAGGAAATCGGGATTCAATACGAAGACTACCTGACCATCGGTGACGTATTGAAAGAGGCCGAGGGATATTCGACCGCCGATTATGTGGTGCAGGCCAAATGGAACAAGATCAATGCCGCGTCGGAGTCGGCCTTGTACAAAGACGGATTCCGAAAATACGATGTGTGCTATGGCACGCCGTTTTTGCTGCAAATTTCCGGCAATGGCAAAATCTACCCTTGCGGTCCGTTTTTCAATAAAGAGCGGTTCTTTATCGGCGATTTGCACCAGCAGTCTTTCTACGACATAGTTATGGGAGATCGCTATTGGCAAGTACATCAGGATGTCACGCAGTCGGTCGATGTGCATAAAGACTGCGCGGTCGGTTGCCGTCAGGATTATGTGAACAAGTTTTTGTGGGATTTGAAAAACCCGCCAGAGCACATTAATTTCATCTGACCTATGCCCAAAAACAACAAGATTCAGGAGTGTGCATGATCTCCATCGTTATTCCGGCATACAACTATGCGGAATTTTTGCCGGCTGCCATCGACAGCGTGTTGTCGCAGGGGATTGCGGATATTGAGATCCTGGTGTGCGACGATGCTTCTACCGACGCCACGCCCCAGGTGGCCCTGCGTTACGCCGCCGAGCCACGCCTGCGTTATCAGCGTAATCCTGTGAACTTGGGGGCGGTACCGAACATCAATCAGGCGATGGCTAAAGCGCGCGGGGATTATGTGCTGTTGCTGGGCGCGGATGACTATCTGGAGCCCGGCGCGTTGGCGCAACTGCTCGCCACCCTGGAGCAACATCCGGATTGTGGTTTTGTCTACGGCCGCTACTCGATTGTCGACGAACAGGGCGCGATCCATGGGCTGAATCATCCGGGCTGGTTGTCCAATAGCTACTTTGGTAGCCGCGACGAATTTCCCGAGCAGCTGTGCTTCGACTGCTATATCAATCTCGGCACCACCCTGTTCCGGCGCCATGTGCTGGAGGGGATCGACTTTTTCGATACCAGCCTGGAATCCCTGCCCGGCGAGCGCTTTTTCCGCGCCACCGATTGGGATCTGATGTTGCGCCTCAGTCTTGCCGGGGTGCGCGGCGCATTCCTCAGTCAGCCGATTTCAGTGTTTCGCGTCCATAGCGGCCAAGCCTCGGGTGTGGATAAATATGGGGCCTCCGGGGTGGCGCTGACCGAGCACATGGTGCTGCTGGAACGCTATCTGACCGCCGGCCATCTGGGACGACTCAAGGGGCGGGTCGCTGATATCTTTGCCCGCTTGTATGGCAAATACAGCTTCTATCAAGACCATGCCAGCCCGTCGAGCGCGGAAATCGGGCAGCAAATTCAGCAACGCTTCCAGGCCTTGTGTCAGCGCTTTAAGGGATTGTTGGCGCAAGATACCAGTTCGAAGCTACCACCGGTTTTGGCCGAGGTGCTGGATACCGCTCTGCAGGGGCAGTCGGGACACCCCCCCTGGTTTTCGGTGGTGGTGGCAACCTATAAGCGCCCGCGCTTGCTGCAGGACGCGCTCGCCAGTATTTTGGAGCAGACCTGCCAGGATTTTGAAATCCTGCTGGTCAATGATGGCGGCGATCTGGTTGAAAATACCCTGGACTGGATTGGGCGCGATCCACGGATCACCTATATTCGTCAGCCTAACCGCGGACCTTCAGGCGCGCGCAATGCCGCGCTCAAATTAGCGCGTGGCCGATATATCGTGTATCTGGACGATGATGATTTGATGCGTCCGGAGCATCTGGAAATTCTGAAGCAGCATCTGAGCACGGCGCCGGACGCGGTGGTGTATACCGACTCGGAAATGGTACTCGAGTCGCTGGAGGGGGGCTTGCGGCGTGAGCATGAGCGCAAGAATCCTTATCCGCACGATGAGTACGATAAAAATCGTTTGCAGATCGCCAACTATATTCCGATCAATACCTTTGCCCACGCGCGCCATTGGCTGGATCGGATTGGCTTGTATGATGAAACATTGCTGGCGCTGGAAGACTGGGACTTGCTGATTCGGCTGTCGCGCGTCACCGATTTCGTGCACGTGCGCCGCACCACGGTTGAAGTGCGCCAGCGGGTCGACAAGAGCGAGCATCAAACCGCGCGCGAGTTGTCGCGCTTGCGCGATCTGTTTCAGCGTATCTATGACAAGTATGACGATCTGGGCAGCGCCCAGGTTCGGGTCGGGCGCGCCACGGTTCTGGCGGCGGAGCATCCGAGCAAGGCCTCGCTGCAGGCGTTTGGCTACCAGCAATGGCTGGATGACCATGCGCTGCGCGAGGTGGATGCCGAGATTCTGGCCGAGCGCATGTGCGGGCGCTGGCGCAAGCGCCCCTTGTTGACGATGGTCATGAAGGCGACGCGCCAGGATATGGATTTGCTGGGCGTTTCGATCCAGTCGTTGCAACAGCAGCTGTATCAAAACTGGCGTTTGATCATCATTGCCGACTTCGCCGAACCGGATCCGATTTTTAGCTCAACCGAACTCTTGGGCTGGCTGCAAGTGGATGCGTTGGATGATCCCGAGCAGTGCGTGCGCGCCTACAATATGGTGGTCACCGAGCTGCAGGGCGACTGGCTAGCGCTGTTGCCGCCGGGAACCGAATTTACTCCGGATTGCCTGGTGCGTTGTGCCGACACCATGGAAAGCGATGACAAGCTGGTCGCGATGTATAGCGATCATGACCGACAGTTGTTGCCGGGCAGCCAGGTCGATCCGCAGTTCAAGCCTGACTTTAATCTGGAATACCTGCTGTCCTGGGATTACATTGGCGCGGCCTGTTGGTTTAATCAGCAAGCGGTGATGAATCTCGGCGGCTTCGCCACCTTCCCCGGCGTTGAAGGCTATGAGTTGTTGCTGCGCCTGTGCGACAGCTATGGCGAGAAGGCCATCGGCCATTTGGCGTTTCCGCTGATCCATTTGCCGACGACGACCAGTACCCATCTGACGCGCGCCGCGCGCCGCGTGGCGATTGAAGGCCATCTGGCGCGCCAGGGGCGTAGCGCTGAAGTCGTGGACGGAGCGCTGCCTGATGTTTATAAGCTGATCTATCCGTTGGCGGGCGAGCCGGCGGTGTCCATTATTATTCCCAACCGCGATAAGCTGGAGTTTTTGCAGCCGTGTATCGAGACCCTGCTGACGAAAACCAGCTACACCAACTTTGAAATTCTGATCGTCGATAATCAGAGTCAAGATCCTGATGTGCTGGCGTACTACCGCGAAATCCAGGCATTACTGCCAGAGCGGATTCGCGTGCTGTCGTACGATGCGCCGTTTAATTTCTCGGCACAGTGCAATCTGGGCGCAAGCCAGGCGCGTGGCGACTATCTGCTGCTGCTGAATAACGATATTGAAGTGGTTCAGCCTGAGTGGCTGGAGCGCATGCTGATGCACGCGCAACGGTCTGAAATTGGCATCGTTGGCGCCAAGCTGGTCTACCCTGAGACCGGAATGGTGCAGCATGGCGGGATTGTCCTGGGGAATGGCTTGCCGCTGTTGGCGGTGGCTAATCACTATGGCATGGATGCCAAGATGGACGACCCGGGGTATATGAACCGCCTGCAGTGCGATTTATATCTGTCGGCGGTGACGGGCGCTTGCATGATGGTCAGAAGCGCGGTGTATCGCCAAGTTGGCGGCTTTAACGAAGAGCTCAGCGTATTGTTCAACGATGTCGAGTTCTGCCTGCGAGTCGGACAGCAGGGCTATAAGTTGCTGTGGACGCCGTACGCCTTGCTGGTGCACCACCATGGCATGAGCGTCAACGCGCGCCTGGCCGATCCGGTCGAACAAGGGCGTTTCGCTGAACGCAGTCGGCGCGAGCATGACTACATGTTTGCCCACTGGATGCCGCAGCTGGCCAACGATCCGGCCTATAACCGCAACCTGACCCTGCAAGACGTGCCCTTGGCGATCGAGGCGCATGTGCCATTTAGTTGGGAGCCCGCGTTTACCGAGCGCCCCAAGATTCTGGCCTCGGCCATCGCCGGCGGTAGCGGTGAATACCGGGTACTGCAGCCTCTGGTGGCTTTGTCCAAGGCGGGGCTGGCGCAATCGTGTTGCCTGCGTCTGATCAAGAACGGTAATCGCTTGCTCAAGCCGCTGGAAGTTGAGCGCATGCGCCCGGATGTGATGTTGATGCAGAATGCGATCAACGATCAGCATTTGGAAACGCTGCAGCTCTATAAAAAATTCTTCCCGGAAACCTTGCGCATTATCACGCTGGACGATCTGGTGACCGATCTGCCGGAGAAGAGCGCGCTGTATCGTCATATTAAATCAAACTTCCGCGATGCTCGGCGTCGTCTGCGTCAGGGGTTGTCACAGGTTGACCGTCTGATCGTGACCACCGAACCGCTGGCGCAATTTTGCAGCGAATTCATCGGCGATATTCATGTGATCCCCAACCGTCTGGTCAAATCGAAGTGGTGGGGACTGCCGACAGTGCGCTCGGCGTCGGCCAAACCACGGGTTGGCTGGGTGGGCGCGCAGCAGCATCAGGGAGACCTGGAAGTTCTGCAGGAAGTGATTCGCGCAACCGCGAACGAAGTGGATTGGGTGTTCATGGGCATGTGGCCCGAGGGCTTGGACGATTGCATCCGCGAGAAACATCACGGAGTGCCTTTCGCCGACTATCCACAGGCTGTAGCGCGCTTGAATCTTGATCTGGCGCTGGCGCCGTTGGAGATTAATGCCTTTAACGAGTCCAAGAGCAATCTGCGCTTGTTGGAGTATGGCGCCATGGGCTGGCCGGTGGTGGCGAGCGATATTTTCCCTTATCAAACTAACCAGGCGCCGGTGAAACGCGTGGCCAACACGCCCGAGGCCTGGATCGAGGCGATTCGCGAACGGGTCAACGATCTGGACGCGGCTTATCGTGAAGGCGATGCCTTGCAGCGCTGGGTAGGGCAGCATTATCTACTGGAAGATCACCTCGACGAGTGGATGAGTGCCTATCGGCGCTGAGGAACTGAGTGTGTCAGGTAAAAAGCCGCGGATATCCGCGGCTTTTTCCTTTTATGGAAATAAAATCGCAGCCATTGCACTGCGCATCAGAGTATGTGTTCGGTGTTTTGTTTAAAGTGCGTGGTTATATCTAATTGATAAATAAGGTTTTTTGTGCATGTGTGTCAAAATTTAAGCGAGATACCTAAAGTATGCGCGCCGTGCGCCGATAAATAGTCAGAGCGGAAGGAAATTACTCTTCGCACAATTTCGCTGGGATGCCCGCCGAGACCAGCTTGGCTAGATGGAGGCTCAAAATGTCTATTTATGTAAATACCAATATTGCTTCACTGAATGCTCAGCGTAACTTGTCGGGCTCGACCAATGCGCTGCAAACGTCTCTGAAGCGGTTGTCTTCCGGCCTGCGCATCAACAGCGCGGCGGATGATCCGGCGGGCATGGCGATTTCGCAAACCATGACATTGCAGATCAATGGTAACAACCAGGGGATCAGTAACGCCAATGATGGTATTTCCTTGGCGCAAACCGCTGAAGGCGCACTGGGGCAGATCCAGAATAACCTGCAAACCATTCGTCAGATCGCGGTGCAGGCGGCCAATGGTACGGTGTCGGATACTAACCGCTCTCAGCTGCAGACCGAAGTCGATCAGTTGACCCAGGAAATTTCGCGTATCGTTCAAACCACCAACTTCAACGGCACGCTGCTGTTGTCCGGTGGCCAGAACATTGTGTTCCAGGTCGGCGCCTCCGGGGTAGCGGATAACCAAGTGGTGGCCAGCGGTCTGGATTTGACCTCGGGCATTAATAGCTATGCATCGAGTTTGTCAGCGACTGGCACCATCAACATTACTACTTCGGGTGCCGCGTCGTCGGTGTTGTCCTCGCTGGACTCGGATATCAATATGGTGTCCAACGATCGCTCGCAACTGGGTGCGATTCAAAACCGCTTCCAGGCCGTGGTCGCCAACATGGCTAACTACGTACAAAACTTGCAGGATGCGCGTAGTCGAATCGTGAATACCGACTTTGCTTCGGAAACCGCCAACCTGACCTCACAGCAAATTCTGCAACAGGCCGGCACCGCGATCTTGAGCCAAGCCAACCAAGTACCGCAAGCCGCGCTGTCCCTACTGAAGGGTTAAGATCAGTAGCAAACGCCAGCCACTCCGTGTTATCGCGGTGTGGCTGGCGTTGTGCTAACGGATTGTATTTTTTCCACTTTTTCGATTTATTAAATAATTTTCCGATTTTTCCTAAAGTTTAAAGTTTGGGTGCCGATAAGAAGGATAGGCGCGGAAGGAACACGTCCGTCCGAGGGGGATGTCGTTGAGGCAGTTCCCGCCGAGTAACTGACTCGATGGAGATCGAAAATGTCTATTTATGTAAATACCAATATTGCGTCGCTAAACGCGCAGCGCAATTTGTCGGGAACGAGCACCGCGCTGCAGACTTCATTGAAGCGTTTGTCTTCGGGTCTGCGTATCAACAGCGCGGCGGATGATCCTGCCGGCATGGCGATTTCGCAAACCATGACAATGCAGATCAACGGTAATAACCAGGGGATCAGTAACGCGAACGACGGGATCTCCTTGGCGCAAACCGCTGAAGGCGCGTTGGGGCAGATTCAAAACAACCTGCAAACCATTCGTCAGATCGCGGTGCAGGCGGCCAACGGCACGGTGTCGGACACTAACCGTTCGCAACTGCAGACTGAAGTCGATCAGTTGACCCAGGAAATTTCGCGTATTGTTCAAACCACCAACTTCAACGGTACCTTGTTGTTGTCGGGCGGTCAGAGCATTACCTTCCAGGTTGGCGCTTCTGGCGTGGTGAATAACCAGGTGGTGGCCAGCGGGCTGGACTTGACGTCGGGGATCAATAGCTACGCATCGAGTTTGTCAGCGACCGGTACGATTAACATTACCACCTCGGCCGCGGCATCGTCGGTGTTGTCCTCGCTGGATTCGGATATTAACACCGTGTCCAACGACCGCTCGCAACTGGGCGCGGTGCAAAACCGCTTCCAGGCGGTGGTTGCCAATATGGCCAACTATGTGCAAAACCTGCAGGATGCGCGTAGTCGGATTATTGACACTGACTTTGCGTCGGAAACCGCTAACCTGACTTCGCAGCAGATTCTGCAGCAAGCCGGTACCGCGATTTTGAGCCAAGCCAATCAGGTCCCTCAGGCAGCGTTGACCTTGCTGAAGGGCTAAGTTAGCTTGATCTAGGCGGGCAGCACGACAATCAATATGTCGTGTTGCCCGCTTGTCTTTGTTGCGGGGCTTGCGTCTGGACGGATCTACGAGTATTGTTCATCATCAAGAGGCGGTGCGATACATGGTTTTATAATTTGCTGGGTATATTCCATCCGGGAAATCATGGGTCGTGACGGCAGTGTGAGAGCGCTTTGGGCGCAGGCGCAATGCTGGCAATGTCCGCCGAGTTATCCTCGACTCGATGGAGAGCAATAATGGCAATTTTTGTCAACACCAACACGGCCTCGCTCAATGCCCAGCGTAATCTGGCCGGGTCGACAGAGTCGCTAAAGACCTCGTTGCAGCGCCTGTCTTCAGGTTTGCGCATCAATAGCGCGGCGGATGATCCCGCTGGTCTCGCGATTTCCGAGACTATGACCACCCAGATTAATGGCAACAACCAAGGTATTCGTAACGCCAATGACGGTATTTCATTGTCGCAAACGGCCGAAGGTGCGTTGGGTCAAATTCAGAATAACCTGCAGACCATTCGCCAGATCGCGGTGCAGGCGGCCAACGGTACGATTAGCGATACCAACCGCTCGCAATTGCAGTCCGATGTCGATCAGCTGACGCAGGAAATCTCACGAATTGTTCAGACCACCAACTTCAACGGCACGCTGTTGTTGTCTGGCGGCAACACCATTACTTTTCAAATCGGCGCCTCGGGCACGGCGAATAATCAGGTGACAGCTAGTGGTCTTGATCTGACCTCGGGCATGTATACCTACGCCTCCAGCTTGACGGCGACCGGTGTTGTCAATATCACCACTTCCGGCGGCGCATCTTCAGTGCTATCGGCATTGGATGGTGATATCAACATGATCTCCAACGACCGTTCACAACTGGGCGCGATTCAAAATCGCTTCCAGGCGGTGGTGGCCAACATGGCCAACTACGTGCAGAACTTGCAGGATTCGCGCTCGCGTATCGTCGATACCGACTTCGCGTCTGAAACCGCCAACCTGACCTCGCAGCAGATTCTGCAACAGGCGGGTACCGCGATTCTGAGTCAGGCCAATCAGGTGCCTCAGGCCGCGTTGACGCTGCTCAAGGGCGGCGGCTGATCGTAGTAAACTAAATATTAAGCCACGATATTCCGCGATATCGTGGCTGTTTTGCTTTTGGCGGACCTTATTTGCTAAGCGACGTTAATTTCGTTGTGCGGGAAAATATGTTAGTTGCACACTAAAGTTCTGGTGTGTTGTGCCGATATAGAGTCAGGTGGGCTGTTGCTTGGGCAGGCCCACACAGTTGGACATCATGCCGTGTGGTGATGATGGTTGCGCGCCGCGGATTGTGTGGCTGCCGCTCTGACCCATTGCCGGAGATCTGGCGATGCGATAGCACAACCCAAGCGAATTTCAGGGCAGTGGCTGCAATCAAGCCGTGCTCATATGATAGGAGGCTATCATGCAAGTGAATCCACTTTTGAGCAATCTGCCACAGATGCCCCTGCAGTCACTGCAGTCACAGCAACCGGCGGTCAGTTCGCAGCAATCGCCCGTGCCGACGCAAACCTCTAGTGCGGTGAGCGCGGTGGGGAAGAGTGAAAGCGGTTCCGCGCAATCGGATGCCGCGCACAAACAGCCCGTGGATGAGCAGGCGCTGAAAGGCGCTGTCAGTCATTTGAATGATACCGCGCAGCTATTTAATACCCAGTTGCAATTTACCATTGATCCCGGTACTGGGCGGCGCGTGGTCAAAGTGACGGACAGATCGACGAATGAAGTGATTCGTCAAATTCCCGAGGAAGATGTGCTGCGTCTGTCCAAGGCGCTGGATGATTTTAAGGGCCTATTGGTTAAGGATAGCGCCTGACCGCCAGTGACGGCGGCATGTAAGGAGTGACCGATGAGTGCACCTGCGATTTCCCCATCCAATGGGCCGATCGATGTACAGGGGATGGTGACGCAATTGATGACGGTGGCTAACCAGCCGCTGGATCGAATGCACAAGCAGATTTCGAGCTATAACAGCCAGATTTCTGACTATGGCGCCATCAACTCCGACCTGACCTCGATGCAGGGCACCTTGACCAATCTGTCATCGGGTCAGTTCATCAATACGTTCTCCGCGACCAGTAGCGATGCCGCGGTATTGTCGGCCACCGCATCCAGCGCGGCGACCGCCGGACTTTACAATGTATCGGTCAATAACCTGGCGACATCGCAAAACCTGGCCTTTGATGGCCAGGGCAGCGAACAAGACAGTCTAGGGAATTACGCCGATACCATGAGTTTCAATTTTGCCGACGGCACTAGCGCCGCGGTCAAGATTGCCGCCAACTCGTCTCTCGACCAAATCAGTAATGCGATCAATTCCGCGGGTGTCGGCGTTTCCTCCAGTGTGGTCAAGGCCGATAATAGTGCTACGCCTTATCGGCTGGTCTTGACGGGCACCACGGTGGGCTCGGACAAGGCCTTCAGTACCAGTGTCAGTCCGACCGAGGCGCCGCAGCCAGGTACAGTTCTCGGGCCTGATCAGCTGTCTTTCTTGAATTTTGATGCTGGCGCGGCGGTTGACGCGACCGGCAAGGTGACCGATGGGCGCCTGACTGCTCAGGCCAACGATGCAAATTTGACGGTCAATGGTTTGAATATGACCAGCAGCAATAACACCGTCAGCACCGCGATCAACGGTGTGACGATGAACTTGACTCAGACGGGTAGCACAACGCTGACTATTGCCGCCGATACCAGTGCGATCGAAGGGCAGGTCAAGAGCTTTGTCACCGCATTTAATAAAGTGCAAGCCGATGCCAGCGCGCTGTATTCCGGGGACTTGCATGGCGACTATACCCTGGTAAGTTTGCAGAACCAGTTTGCTCAGATTCTGAATACCCCGATTTCCGGGGCCGATGGAGGCAACACGGTCGCCTATTTGGCTCAGGTCGGGGTCAGCCTGCAAAAGGATGGGACGCTGTCGCTGGATACCAATGCGCTGACCCATGCGATTAGCAATAATGGCGCGGCGGTGGCGAATGTCTTCGGTAATAGCAATAACGATGGTTTTGCTCAGCGGTTTAACGCGCAAATTAATAATTTTCTGGGCCCGACTGGCATGGTTTCTGTGCGTAGCTCAACGTTGAACAAGCAGGTCAAGAATCTTCAAGATGACGCCGCGCAGGAACAAACCAGACTCAATACTTTGCAGGCAGGCTATATGTCGCAGTATTCCTCTTTGAATTCGTCGTTGACGAAAATGCAGCAAACCAGTTCTTCTTTGTCGAAGATACTCGCGCAGTAATTGAAACTACAGGTTTGAGTGGGGCTAAGCGCTCGCTCAAGCGGGAATTAACGTATACCAGAGCCGCTATGAAAAATACCCTTGCCATGCAGCAGTTCAAGAAAACCTACCAGGACGATGCGCTGGAGGTGACGGTATACGGAGCAAGCCCGGTCGGATTGATTGTCCTGTTGTACGAAGGCGCACTCAAAGCGATCGACCAGGCGCGCGTTCTGATGAAGGCGCAACGTTTTGCTGAAAAAGGGGTGATGATCAATAAGGCGATCAACATCATAGAAGGTTTGCGCCTGGCGCTTAACCATCAGGATGGCGAGGAGGTCTCGCTTAATCTGGAAGACCTGTATATTTACGCCAAATTTCGCTTGGGCGTTGCCAATATGAAGAACGATACTGAAATTTTGGATGAGGTGGCCAATCTGCTGGCGGTGATTCTGCCGTCATGGCAAGAACTGGCGAAGGGCATGCCGGCGCATGCCACCACGCACGCTGAAGCCGCGCGCGCGACGGTTCCCTGATTCAGAGGTCCATCATGATCGAGCTCGGTCTGTTACGCTCCACAACGCTAGAGTTTCTCTCTTTGACCGATGAGTTGCTCGCGTGTGCGCAACAGGGGCGTTGGGATGAGTTCTTTGGCGTGCAAGACGCGCGCGATCAACAGTTGGCGCTGTTACTGACCCATGCCGGCGATACGCTACTGAGTTTGTTGCCGGATCTGCGCTCTGAGCTGCAACAGGCCTTGGATAATAACTTGCGTATCGATGGCCTGGTGCGGGCGCGTCGCGATGAATTGGGCATGCATCTCTCTTCGGTGCAACACCAGCGGCGCTTGAATTCAACGTATCGTAGTGGATAGAAGGTCATTTTTCAGAATTTAGGATGCATAGTCTCCAAAATTCTGAGTGGTTCCAAGCTTTTTCTTGGGGTATCGCGCCACCACCTTATAGAATTCAGACAAAGAGACGATTAGCGGGGAGCGCGCGATGTCTGCTTACGCATTGCTTGCCAGTAACGCCATCCTCCTTGGTGTGATTCTGGTTTTTGCCTGGTTGTTCCATCATCGCTTGCGTAAACTCGAAAGCAAAAGCGATCGGGTGACCGCGTTGTATATCGAGCAGTTGCAACACCAGATTAGCGCTCAACAGCGCGACCTGTTGCATCTGGCTGAACGCGTCGAACGCCAACAGAGCGCCCCGCCCAGCAAACCTGACGATGCATCGCCCTATAATCAGGCGTTTGAACTGATACGACAGGGGATGGGTGCTGCGGATGTTGCCGCGCGTTGCGGGATCTCGCGCAGCGAAGCTGAACTGATTTTGTCCTTGTATCGCAATAACTCCACTTCATGATTCCGGTTCAACCTCCCAATATCAGTCACCCGCTGAGCCCTCAAACGGTCTCGGCATTGCGTTTGTTGGGCGATGGCGACCGCGCTCTGCTGGATGCCTCGGTTCTTCCGCTCAAAATTCCTTCATTGGTGCTGGGCGAGCAGGTTCGGGCCCATATTGCCGAGCTGTTGGGCAACGATCAGGTGGCGGTGCTGATCAAAAATGCCCTGTTTACCTTGACTCTCCCCCCCGGTTTGCAACTGCGCGGCGATACGATCAATCTGCGCGTAACCAGTCTGCGCCCAGGGATCACTTTCGCGCTGACGGATAACGAACCGGCCGCCGATCATCCCGATGCCTCGGTGCAGGTTGAACTGAGTTCAGCCTCGCGTTATTTGATGCGTTTACTGAGCGCTTCCGATCAAGGCAGCGGCGGCCATGCGGGGGAAGGCGGTTTGTCCGCTAAGGCCGACAGCGCCGACAATGCGCCCAGCACGGCTGGACCACGTAATGGTAGCGCCAGCGATGACTCAATGCTGAAGCAGGAGGGGGCCGGTAACGCGGTGGTGAGTGACAAGCTATTGGCGTCGAGCGGCAGCCATGGCGTCAAGCTACCCGCGCTGGATGCCCAGCATGAGGCACCCGTGCTAGTGGCCCAGGCGTTAAAGGATGGCGTAACGAAGAGTGGTTTGTTCTATGAGTCACATTTGCAGTCTTGGGAACAGGGCGAGATGACCTTGACCGAGCTGCAGCAGGAGCCTCAAGCCAAAATTGGTCTGCAGGTGGGGCAAGCCGGACATGGAAATCTCCCTGAATTGGGTAATCTGGTTCAGCGGCAATTGACCGCATTGGAAACTCAGCAAGTGCCGTTGCAAGGTTTGGCCTGGCCCGGACAGCCGATGCAGATGGTGATTCAGCAAGAGGAAACCGCGGATCGTCAGGCGCATGGCGCCAGTGAGGCTCAGGTGTGGGCCACTCACCTGACGCTCGATTTGCCGGTGCTGGGTGGGCTGTCCGCGCGCTTGCGCCTGGTCGGTAATACGGTACAAATTTCGTTTACAGCCGAAGAGCCTTCGGCCGAAGCGTTGATTCAACAAAACAGCGCGCGCCTGGAGTCCGGTTTGGCTTCCGCCGGGCTTAGCCTGGCCACCTTGTCAGTAAAGCATGACGAAGAAATTTCCTAACGACTTGCGCCGCTCGGCGATTGCCCTGTCCTACAAAGAAGGGTCGCCGGCGCCACGCGTGGTGGCCAAAGGTTATGGTGAAACCGCCGATCGGATCATTGCGCGCGCGCGCGAAGCCGGGGTGTTTGTGCACGACTCGCCCGAGCTCGTGTCGCTATTGATGCAGGTCGATCTGGATCAGAATATTCCCCCTGATTTGTATCGCGCGGTGGCGGAGGTGCTGGCCTTTGTCTATTTCCTTGAGAAACAGGCCGAGGGACAAGGGTTTGAACTGTCCGCCTGGCTACCCGCTCCGCCGTTGATGCCGCCGCGCTGACAAATGCTGGCACTCGCGACCTCTTTTCCCTTATGCTGACTGGCTTAGTGTACAGGCGGGAGAATACTGTGTTGACAGTTGGCTATATTGGTTTGGGAATTATGGGGCGCCCATGCGCCGGTCATTTGTTGACAGCGGGGTTCTCGCTGGCGGTTTGGGCGCGCAAGCGCCCCGCGGCGCAATCGTTGCTGGATGCGGGCGCCACTTGGTATGACTCTCCCGAGGCGTTGGCGCGCCATGTGGATGTGCTGATTACCAATCTGTCGGATACACCCGACGTTGAGCAAGTCCTGTTGGGTGAACACGGAGTGGTTCATGGCGCCCATCCCGGGTTGATCTGCGTTGATATGAGTACGATTTCGCCATTTGGCGCACGCGACATCGCGGCCCGCCTGCAAGCGCACGGGGTGGAGTTCCTGGACTGCCCGGTTTCCGGTGGTGAAGTTGGCGCGATCAACGCCAACCTGACGATTATGGTCGGCGGCAATGAGACGGCGCTCGCCACCGTGCGTCCCGTACTCGAGACCATGGGGAAAACCATTACTTATATCGGCGCTTCCGGCGCGGGCCAGGTAGCCAAAGCGTGTAACCAGATTGCTGTTGGCGTCGGCGTGGCGATGGTGGCCGAGGTGATGAAGCTCGCGCGCGCGTGTGGTGTTGATCCAGTGCCGGTGCGTCAGGCGCTGCTCGGCGGTTTTGCCGCGAGTCGCGTACTGGATGTGCATGGCCAGCGGATGATCGATGACAATTATCAGCCGGGTTTCAAGGCAAAACTGCACCGCAAGGATATGGGAATTGTGCTGGATTGCGCGCGTGAGTTGGGGATTCGTTTACCCGAGGCCGAGCGGGTGGCCGGGCTGATCGATCAACTGGTTGAGAATGGCGACGGCGAACTGGACTCTTCGGCGATTGCTCGTTTAATTTTTGCCGATAATCAAGACGCGCGTGCTTGATCACCCGATTGCCGACGAGCCTCATCATCTGAGGCAGGTGCTGGCGCTCGAGGCCTATGCGCGCGCCTGTTTCGCCGACCCTCAATGCTCAAAACAGGCGGTGCGCGCGGCGTTTGGGCTATCCGCCGCCGGCCATGACGATATGCTGCTGGCCGCTATGCTGCAGTTGGCGGGGGGGCGCTTCGCCGAAGGCAAGGCGATGCTGTTGTCTCGGGGCCTGGCCTCGGCTGACAATATTTCCGCGGCCTACGCCGTGGCCGCGTCGGTATTTAAATATTTCAATGCCGGTATGCCTATTCGCCAGTTGGCGGAGTTTGGCATCGATTTGGCGTTGCAATGGTTTCAGCGCTATCCACGCAGTCTGGCCGCCGCGCGCGCGCTGTTGGACTTGCTGCTGTATTTTGGCTGCGCCAACGATGCCGAACGCATTCTGGCCCAAGTTGGCGTGGAGCCACTGGCAGAAGAGGCCGCTGAGTTACAGATCTATCGCCAGCGTCTCTGCGACTACCGCGACCAGTATCGGCTTTCTATCGTACTGATTACCTACCAGCGTCCCGAAATGTTGCGCCATACACTGGCCAGCTTACGCGGCGCGCTGACGACTGCCGACGCCCAAATCATCATTGGCGTGAACGATGACTGGCCGCAAACGCGCCAAGTGATCGAGCAGGCGGGCATTAGCCAAGTGTTTTACAACCAGGGTAATAGCGGCATCAATCTATACAAGCAGATATTTCTTCAGGCAAAAGGGGAGTATCTGATTGAAATTGATGATGATGTTCAGCAATTTCCTCCGGGCTTCGATCGCCAGATCATCGCTTGCCTGGAGGCGCGCCCGGATTTGGGGCTGGTGGGACATTGGCCGGTCGGGTTCGTTAACCCGCGCAGTGGTGAGCATTATCCCGCAGCCGAGTCGGCGCATGCTCAGTGTGAAATTGCTGGCTTGCCTTGTGGTCTTGGGCCGGTGGCCGGGGTGTGCGCGGGTTTAAGGCGCAAGGATTTCTTGACCATCAATGGCTTTGCGCGCGCGACCCTGAGCAAGTACTCGGGGGAAGAGCCGCAGTTGATTCGCAAGCTGGCGTTGTATGGCAAGCAGTCCGGCGTAATTTTTGATCAAGGTCTAATGGTTAACGTGCTTGACTGAGTCCTCAGCCCGACAGGGCGGGATGACTGTGGTTGCGCTGTGTGGTTCTCTCGGTAAAATAGCGGGAATATGCTTTTGAATGAACTGTTTCATACTTAACCATCTCTGAGTCATCTAGCGTTTCTAGTGCAGCGGCTTTCATTGGCCGGATGGTCAACCATTGGCTGGCACGACGAAGTGTTTCCTTCCAATAGCGAAGCTAAATATTACGAATATGCACCGTTTCCAATTTAATCGTTTCCCACCGTGCGCGCGCGCTTCAGCGGCGTGCTGTACGCTGGCGCTAGGGCTATGTATTACGTCGTCGGTTTACGCCGATACTCCGATTGCTACCGTCACGTCGCAAGCTCCCGCCGCACCTGCTGTTACGCCAAGCGATAGCGCGGCCTCATGGTGGCAACAGGCCCAGCAAGAGGTGCTCGATACCTGGAATAGTGGTCAGAACGCGTTATATGTTCCGTTACACACTTGGCACAATCGGCGCATGTATCCAGCGGACAAAATTGCCGAGTACAACGAAAACCCCTGGGGCATTGGCGCGGGCAAGGAGCGCTATGACCAGGATGGTAACTGGCATTCGCTGTATGTGATGGAGTTTGCCGACTCGCATCACAACATCGAGCCGATTGCCGGCTATGCCTACGAGAAGATCTGGCGCCCCGCCGAAGATTGGCGCGTGGGGCTTGGGTACACCGTTGGTTTTACCGCGCGGCAGGACTATCACTATTACCCAATACCGCTTATCTTGCCGCTGGCATCGCTGGGGTATGGCCGTTTTACCTTGCAATCCACCTATATTCCCGGCGGCAAGGGTAACGGTAATGTGCTGTTTACTTGGGGACGTTGGGCATTTTAGGCGGTGAATGACGATGTCTGGCGCGCGCAAGGAAAAAAAAGAGCCGCATAAGCGGCTCTAACGCAAGCATCTGGAGATCTAACATGAAAACGCTGCTGTTACCACGAAGGCGATAAATCACTAGGAGCCTGGCGGACAAGTCCGGCGGGCTCCTTACCCGCGTACAATTTAAGAGTAAGTCGAGTGTATTGCGTGGCCGTGTGGTTCTGGCGCTTAAACATTAATAATCGTGAAGCGTTGGTTTCTGTTTCATACCCGGTATTGCGCCAGTGTCGCCATTTGTTCTTTTGCCAGTTGATCCAGGCGGTGCGCACTCTGAGCGGTATTCAGGGCCGCGGCGCTCGATTCTTCCGCCATCTGCGCCGTGTGTTCCACCTGAGCGGCTATCGTGTTGCTGGCGGCCCCTTGCTGTTGAATCGCCGCTGATATTTCACTAATACTGCGCGCAGCGGAGTGCGCGTTCGTTCCTATGCGTTTAATCGCGTGGTCCGCGTTGTCGGCGCGTCCAACCCCGGTGGCCACCAATTGCTCGGCTGATCCCATCTGGGTGGTGGCGTGCTGCGCGCGCGAAAGCATGGCCTCGATGGTGGTGGCAACCTCTTGTGTGGATTTGGCTGTGCGCTCCGCCAATTTGCGTACTTCGTCCGCCACCACGGCAAAGCCGCGACCTTGCTCGCCGGCGCGCGCGGCTTCAATGGCGGCGTTGAGCGCCAGCAAGTTGGTCTGGTCCGCGATTTCACGAATGACGCCAATCACCGAACTGACTTGTCCGCTGTAGGTTTCAAGTTCTTGAATGCTGTGCGCCGAGGCCTGAACCACGGCAGAAATCTCATGAATGTCATGGATCGTCTGGCTGATGATTTCAGATCCTTCGCGTACCAGTTGGCTCGCCTCTTCGGCGCCGTTGTGGGTCTGTTGTGCCTGCGTGGCAACATGGTTAACGCTGACGGTCATCTGCTCTACGGTGGCGGCCATACTCGCCGCGGCTTCGCTCTGCGCGGACGCCGCGGCGGAAACCTGCCCCGCTGTTTCTGAGAGCTGTTGCGAAGCGCTGGCGACTTCGCGCGCGCCGCCGAGCAGGCTTTGCAGACTGTGCTGCATGCGTTCCAGCAAACTATTGAAGGCGCTGGCGGTTTGACCGATCTCATCCATGCGCACGACGGGCGCCCGCACGGTGAAGTCCAATGATTGGTTGACCTGCTGCAGCGCGCGTTGAATACCGGCGAGCCCATTGCGGATCAGTTGGTAGAGGTGCGTCGCTAGAACGCCAGTTACCAGAAAGGCGCTGGCCAGTATGACTATCAGTAAAATCAGCGCCCAGGAATATTGCTGATTGTTTTGCGCAATCAACTCACCCGCCTGACTGTAGTTGTACGTTACGTGATCGTTTAAGGTATTGGTCAGTACTTTGCGCGCATTGGAGAAGGCGCCGAAGAGCAGCGCGCGCGCTTGGTCCATCTGGTTGTTCTGTAACTGAGTCAAGATCTGCTGACTGATGGCGCGATAGTTTGCCATTGCCGCCTGGTCCGCCTGCAGCATGGACCTGTCGCTATCGCTGTTGACATCATTGGCCTGATAGTCCGCCATCACTGCATCAAAACGTTGATTGGCATCGGCAATTTTGGCTTCGATCACGGCTCTTTGCTTGGCATCATTGGTCGCCAGCATTTGCGGCATCGCCGCCCGCAGATCGGCGGCAGCGCTCTGCGCTTTGGCCATGGCTTTCAAGCTTGGGATGGTGTTGGTTTCTATCTGATGAAACCGCGACTGAGCTTGCTGTAATTGCCAGATGCCATAACTGCCGACAGCCAACATGGCCAACAGAGCCAGGGTTAAAGTCAGTAGTAAGCGCTTGGTGATGGTCATGATGGATTCCCATACAGGAGCGTTAGTCGTATTGAGTCAATCGGGATATTGTCGCCGTTTATATTATTCTTAAAGTATGACATGGTTTAGTGATAATGAAAGATAACGGTTCTTTCGCCGTTTTTTGTTTTCCTCCATTAAAAATACCCCGACAGGCGGGGCTGGTGTTATGCACGGATGGGTTTGAATCGGTCGAAGTGGCTCCGGCGGGAAAAATGCAAAATTTTAACGTCAACGAATACCCGTTCGTTATTTGCCTACTGGTCACGCAGTAGCCGCCAGCGAGCATAGCCCCAGCGGCAAACAAAGTAGTACCCGGCGCCAATCGCCAAATCGATCACCAAGCGCCAGCTCCCTTGCATCGGTACGCCGAGCGCTGATAGTTGGTTTGGCAGGGTACTTCCGATTAATAGTGACACCGAGAAAAACAGTACCTTACTGGAAAATGTTGAAAGAAAAGTCGCGGGTAATCCCGCGGGTAATGGCGCGTGGCAAACAGCGCAAATCATCGATGAGTTTGGTCGAGGATCGGGATGGCGGTGCTGACAACGGGGGCAGCAATGTTGGCGGCTCTTCATCTGGCCATGTTTTACCGGGGTGCGCGTAAAAATGGCGTAAAAGCGTAGCAAAATGCTGTGAATACCTAAAACAGGACCATCGCTGTTGCCTGAGGGTACTTACCTTCTGGCACTCGGTCGTAAGATTAAATTGAAGGAAAGCTGCGTTGCCAATGGGTGTACTCTAAGTTTTTATTAGATCGAGAACTGCGATGACTTCTAATATTGTTCCAATGGCCCCGGAAGACGATTTTTGCCCAAACTGCAATAGAACCGTGGTGGTGACTTCTGTGGTGGGCCAGGTTGGGTTTAAATCAGAGTGTGAGAATCCATATTGCCCAATCACGGGAAAGCTAGCGGTCACAGTGGGCGGGGACATTACTGGAATTGAGGTGGTCTTCAAAATGCCATCGCCCCTCGACGGAGTGTGAAAAGCCGCCGGCGGGGGTGTCCGGGATTTTGTGTAAACGGGTTTCGATTAAATCTGCGTCATCCGTTCTTCAAACTGGATGGTGAAGCGGTTTAGCGCCGCTTTCCAGTCCCGAATGGGCATCGTCCATTTCTTGCTGATATTACGTAACGCCAGGTAAACCGCCTTGTTGCGCACCGCGCCGCTGTCGCGCACTTTGACGTGGATGCAGTCGAGATACTCGATGGGATAAAGCGCGTCCAGCGGGCGGGCCTGCCAAGTGACCACTTCGTCGCTCACGGCGTCGGTGATGGCGGAGATCAGGCTCGGGGAGACCTCGGTGCCGTACATCTCCTCCAGATGGCCCTGGATCTCGCGCACGCTCAACCCTAGGGCATACAGAGAGATGACCTTATCGTTGAAGCCGGTCCAACGGGTCTGATGTTGGGTCACCAACTGCGGTTCAAAAGCGCCTTGGCGGTCTCGCGGGATGTCGAGCGGCAGCTCGCCAAAGTCCCCCTTGAGAGTCTTGCTGCTGTGGCCATTGCGGGCATTGCCGGTCACATTGGTGACGGACGCCCCTTTATCGTGGCCCAGGTGTTCCGCCATTTCGGCTTCGAGCGCGCGCTCCACCAGCATCTTTGTCAACTGCTTGAGCAGACCATTTTTGCCAATCAGATCTTCAGGTTTCTGGTAGTTCGCCAACAGGCTAGCCGGCTAGTTTGAGCAACTCGAGATCGGGCTTGGCCCGTTTGGTGCGCTTCGGTGCGGTCAATGCCTGCGGCTAGTTGCTAGCGCTAGGCAAAATCGTCAGGTTGTTGTGAACCGCCATGACCGATTTGACCCTCGTCGCTAGCTCTGTAGCGCGATCGGATTCTTCCTTGCTATCGACGGTACCGTTTAGATCGACTACGCCATTGTCCGTGCGGACACTGATGTGACGGCCTTTGACTCCCTTGTCCGCGATGAAGGCTGCCTTGACCTGGGTCGTAATGGCGGCATCGCCAACATACTGTCCTGTGCTATCCGTCGAGGAGTCGCTAGCGTAAGCCCCCACTGGACCAAGCAACGCTCCCAACAAAAGCAATGACCCTGTGAATTTGATATGCATTATTTTCCCATTTAACGTGTTTGCGCTGAACGCGCGATGGACGAATCCACGGTCAGTGGCACTCGGTGGTTAAGGCTTCTTTACCGTCTTGTCGATATCTTCTCTGACATCGCCTACCGATGCCTGAGTCGCGCCAATATTTTTCTGGATGTGGCCTTCGACTTCAAGGCTCTTGTTACCAAAGACTTTGCCAACGACCTCTTTCACCTTGCCTTGAACTTCTTCTGCTCGTCCTTTGATCTGATCTTTGTTCATGGTCCTGTTCCTTTGTGCAAATTTGCAGATTCTCTCTGCGGAAAGGTCAGACTGAACGTAATTGTTGCCCTGGTCTGTTCGATAACGAACCCACGCGCGCTCTTTAAGGAGACCTCAACGGTGATCTGGAAATGACGATGAGTACGCGGAGATGATGCGCTTTGTTGACCGGGCTATGACACGACTCGACATGAAAAAGCCCCGACTGGCGGGGCTGGTGTGGTTTTCCTGACGTGTCGTGACACGGTAAGAATATTTACTCAATGTTTTGAATTTGCTCGCGCATCTGTTCGATCAATACCTTGAGCTCCACCGACGACTGGGTGGTTTCGGTTGAAACCGATTTCGAACCCAGCGTATTGGCTTCCCGGTTAAGTTCTTGCATCAGGAAGTCCAGACGCTTACCTGCTTGACCGCCAGCCTTGAGGATGCGGCGCACTTCGGTGAGGTGGGTGGTCAGGCGCGACAGTTCTTCATCAACATCAATTTTTTGCGCGAACAGGGCGAACTCCTGCTTGATGCGATCATCATCAACATTACCCAGCGCTTCACGCAAACGGCCTGATAGCTTGGCCATGTACGCATCAAGAATCTGCGGCAGCTTGGGACGAATACTGGCTACAATCGCCTCCATACCTTCGGTGCGTTCAATGAGCAGGCTCTTGAGCTTTTCTCCCTCGCGCACGCGCGAGGCGTTAAAGTCGGCGAGCACGACGGCCAAGCCATCCAGACACAGTTTGTGCAGGACTTCGGGGGCGAGCTCGTTGGACTTCAATACGCCGGGCCAGCGCATCAGTTCGCCCACCGATAGTCCCTTCATGCCCAAGGCACGGTCTTGCAGTTCGTTGGCGACCGCCAGCAGCTTATCCAGATATTCCTGGTTAAGCTCCAGGGTCGGGCTAACGCTATCAAGCTGACTCAGACCGATGCGGCACTCAAGTTTGCCACGCATGACCTTGCCGGAAATGATCTCGCGTAATTGCGCTTCGATAATGCGCAGCTCTTCTGGCAGGCGCATTTGCACGTCAAGGTAGCGGTGGTTTACCGCGCGCAGCTCAATGCTGAGCATGCCTCCGGGGAATTCTCTACTGATGGCTGAAAAGCCAGTCATACTTGCAATCATTTCGGGCCCCCACAATGTGGTGAATAGATAAGTGTGCAGTGTTCGCGCCCGAATGGCTTTAATTCGTGAGCAATCCAGGCCCAAGCACTATAGCAATTGCTATTACATGACTCAATCCGATTACTTAGCGATAGCAGTATAATCAACATCATTTTTGGAAATTTTTTATCATGCGACTACCTTCCCGTCAGGACGACAGCTTGCGCGCTGTGCGCCTAACCCGTCATTTCACCCGTCACGCCGAAGGTTCGGTGCTGGTCGAGTTTGGCTCGACCCGGGTGATTTGTACCGCGAGCGTGGAGGAGTCGGTTCCCGGGTTTCTCAAAGGCAAGGGGCGTGGCTGGGTCACCGCCGAGTACGGCATGTTGCCGCGCTCCACCGGTAGCCGCATGCGGCGCGAAGCCGCCGCCGGCAAGCAATCGGGTCGGACTCAGGAAATTCAGCGTCTGATTGGCCGTTCGTTGCGCGCGGTGGTGGATCTCGAACGTCTGGGCGAACGCCAGATTTTGATTGATTGCGATGTGATTCAGGCCGATGGCGGAACGCGTACCGCGAGTATTACCGGTGCGTTTGTCGCCTTGTCCGATGCGATTTCCGGCCTGCTGGCGCAAGGCAAACTGAGCGAAAGTCCACTGCGTGATCATGTCGCGGCGGTGTCGGTCGGCATGGTGGAAGGGCGCGCGCTGCTTGATCTTGACTATCTGGAAGACTCTGGCTGCGATACGGATATGAATGTGGTGATGACCGGCGCCGGGCGTTTTATTGAAATTCAGGGAACGGCGGAAGGCGAAGCGTTTAGCCGCGAGGAAATGAATCAGATGCTGGAACTGGCCGAAAAAGGGATTCGCGAACTGATCGATTTGCAGCGGGAGGCGCTGGCACTCGTCTGAGCATGTTAAGGGCCTGTCGGACTTGGAAGTCCAACAGGCCCTGATGTATCGCGACCTTGGCTCGCGATAGCCGCGATTACTTGGCGTGAATAAAGTGCTGGAGAGCGGCATTGAAAGTCGGCGCCACCAGAGACATATTATCGGCCCGATAGCGGTCGCGCGCGTTGGGCGCCGAACTCTGAATCGCGATCACCATGGTTTTTCCGCCGATGGTGGCTAACATCGGCGATCCGCTGTCTCCTGGCAGGGTGTCGCAGCGATGCTCTAGCCGGCCGTCATTATGCATTACCGTGGCGAGGCATTGTTTATGCGCCATCATGATGCCCTGGGTATCTTCCGGGTAGCCGACATGGGTCATGCGTTTGCCGTTTTTCGCCAGCACTGTGCTCAGGTCGGCACGGCTGCCACTAAACACCGGTAGAAAACCATAGGTATTACCCAAGGGCTCTGCCAGGCGAATGAAGGCATAGTCGTAGTGCGCCACGCTTTCGGGAACGTAAACGCCATCGCGCCGATGTACCAGTCCGCGCATTAAGTGGCGGTTGACCCAGACCTTGGTAATCGCCACGCGCTTGGCGTACTTATTGCCGTTGAGACCAATGGTAAAGTCCTGTCCCGGGTCCAATTGACCGCGCGGGCCGACAAAACAATGGCCCGCGGTAAGCGCGACATTGGGTGACACCAGGGTAGCGGTGCATTGTAGTCCACCCGCGGTTTGCAGGCGTCCGATGGTTTGCCATGGCATGCCGCCGGGGCCGACCGCGACCCGGTTATCCTTGCCAAAAAACAGGGTAAGTTGTTCGTGCGTAAGTTTATGGGCAAAGGATGGTGGGCCGATCAGGCACAGTGCCAATCCTAGCAGGCGCAATTTCATGCGGGGCTCCGTTGAATGAGCAAGGGGCGCGCTGGGCACCCCGCTGGCTCATGGGTAAGTGCGCTCGGTTTACTTGGCACTAGATGCGGCGGGTTTCGCTACCGGTTTGGCTGGCTTGACGTCTTTCGTCACCGGATGTTTCACCGGTTTGGCCACGTGTCGCTTGGCGATGGTGCGATGAATGGGGGCCGCGCCGGAGGCTTCATCGGCAAATCCTGAGGCTGGCGCCAGGCAGATCAGGGTCGCGGTGGTCAGTAACAATAATGTCTTCATCGAGCACAATCCTCTTGTGAAGGTCTGTCGGCGCTAAATCGAGCATGCCAGCATGGATGAATTCCATGCTAATCATCCACTTCCACATCGTCTAGGCGCTGTTTGTTTCTCCTTGTAACCGAATGTAATAGCAAGCCTTCGGGCCAGTTGAAGATGAAGCGCGCGCCACCTTCTGGCGAGGCTTCAACATGGACCTGTCCGCGATGGGCGCGGGCGATGCGCTCGACAATCGCCAGCCCCAGCCCATGGCCGCCGGTACTGCGGTCACGGCTTTGATCCAGGCGTACAAAGGCCGAGAACACGCGTTCTCGATCTTCCAGGGGGATGCCCGGGCCATCGTCGTCAACAATCAGGATATGTTGCCCCTTTTCCAGGCGCAGGCTGACGCGCACCAGGCTATTGGTATGACGCCGCGCATTGGACAGCAGGTTATCGAGCACGCGCGAGATCAGGTGATGATCCGCGGTAATCGCCTGCGAGCTGGCATCCAACTCTTGGCGAATCCAGTTCAGCTGAGGCGCCAGCGAGGATTGCGCCGCGACGCGGTCGTCCAGCCAGCTGGCGGCGTCAAAAGTACTAGGGGACAGCGGGGCTTCCGGTCGATCGAGTTTGGCGTGCAGCAGCAGTTCTTCGATCAGCTTGTCGATTTCGTTTAAGTCGCGCTCCATCGCTTGATGCGCACTCGAGCCGCTGTCTTCCATCAGCTCCAGGCGGTAGCGTAGCCGCGCCAGTGGGGTGCGCAGTTCGTGCGCCACCGCATTGGTCAGGGCTTTCTTGCTGGCCAGCAGTTCGGCAATGCTGTCGGCCATACGGTTGAATGCCTGGCCGACACGGCGCACACCCGAACTCTCCGGTAGGCGCGCGCGCGCGGTAAAGTGCCCATGCGCCAGTTTGATCGCGGTTTGTTCCAGGGTCATCAGATCGCGCCAGTGCGGCCGCATCCATAGCAGAACTGGAAACGCGAGGGATAAGCCGATCAGTAGCAGCAGCGCATAGTCGAACCATTTGAGTTGGTGCAGGAAAAACAGGTAATGCAGCGGTCCTGCGACCAGGACAAAGTCGCTATTGTCGATTTTTTGCAGAAATAGATAATTGTTTTCCAGCATCACGATTTCGCCGCGCGCCAAAGCCTCGCGCGATGCATCGTCCAGATCGTAGGCACTTTCCTTTTCAACCCGGACATGAAACGTAAAGCGATGATCGTCCTGCGCCAGTTTTTCGACCCAAAGTTCTTGCGGTACCCCGCGCAATTCGGTTTCGATCAGCGATAAAGTGGTGCGCAACAAGTCAGACAGATAACGTTCACCGACCTTATCGACCGCCTGCTTGTAGACCACCCCGACCAGAACCACGGCAATCAGGAAGCAGCCGATCAATAGCAGGTAGAATTGTACAAAGAGTTTACGCATGCCCCGGCTACTCCCAGCCGGACAACGAGAATAAATAACCCTTATTACGCACGGTCTTGATGCGGAAAGGCTCGTTCGGATTGTCGCCGAGTTTTTTGCGCAGGCGAGAGATCGCGACGTCGATGCTGCGATCCAGACCGTCATAGCTGACGCCACGCAGTGATTTGAGCAGAATTTCTCGTTTCATGATTTCGCCGGCGTGGCTGGCCAACAGCCACAGCAGATCGAAATCGGAAGTGGAAAGAATCACCTGTTCGCCGCACAGCAGGACATCGCGGTTGACCGGGTCTACCGTCAATTGGCCAAAGATTCTTTTTTGCGGTTGGTTGCTGCTTAATTCGGCAACCTGCGCCGGGGTATTGTTACTGTTGTTGCGCAGTTGAGCGCGTAAGCGCGCGACCAGCACGGAAGGGGGGGTGGTCTTGAGGATGTAGTCATTCGCGCCCAGCTCCAGTCCGAGGATTTGATTCATGTCGCTGTCGAGCGATGTCAGCATCACAATCGCCCCTTTGAACTGCGGACGCAGTTCGCGACAAATGCTCAGGCCATCCTTGCCGGGCAGCATGATATCCAGCAACACCAGGTCGGGATCCTCGCGCAAAATCGTCGCCATGGCTGTGTCGCCCCGGGCTTCGACTACGACGTCCATTTCATGGCGGGAGAGAAAATCGCTGATGAGCTCGGATAGTTCCGGATCGTCCTCGACGAAAACCACGCGGTGAGCCATCTCGATACTCCTGCAATTTCAACTGTGCAAGTATCTCGCGTACCGGGGGGGCGGCTCAACTGTTTCCTTGCTTTGATTGTGTTTATCCCAAATGGCATATTATTTATGGATTGATGAAGCGGCTTAATTTGCCCTTAGTTTGACGCGCGCGGGCGCTCGGTAGGATAATTTCCGGTCTATCCCCAATAGCTTAGCGCTGACGCCGCCAAGTTTGCGTTTGCCGGCGCGCGTCAATCGAGCGTACGGGCGCCGCATAGACCAAGTACAACGTGGGGCCGCTACGGTTGCTCCGATCCGCTGACAATCTACGGTACGAGCAGGACACTCAAAGCAACTCATGGAATTATCGAATCAAGCGCAGCGCCCAGAGCGGCAAGAACTCGCAGCCAAGTTGCCCTCCCGCCGCCTGTCGGTGGCCCCGATGCTGGATTGGACCGATCGGCATTATCGTTATTTTGCGCGTCTGATTACACGGAATACCTGGCTGTATACTGAGATGGTGACCACTGGCGCCTTGCTCCATGGTGATGTCGAACGACATTTGCGCTTTGATCCGGTGGAGCATCCGTTGGCCTTGCAATTGGGCGGTTCCGACCCGCATGAACTGGCGCGCTGTGCGCGCCTGGCGCAAGAGTGGGGCTATGACGAGGTCAACTTGAATGTCGGTTGTCCATCGGAGCGGGTTCAGAAGGGCGCGTTCGGCGCGTGCCTGATGGCCGAGCCGCAACTGGTGGCGGATTGTGTTAAGGCGATGCGTGACGCGGTCAATATCGATGTGACAGTCAAACATCGCATTGGTATCGATGCGATCGAACATTATGATTTTATGCGCGAGTTTGTCGATATTGTCGCTGCTGCCGGCTGCCAAACCTTTATAGTGCATGCGCGCAATGCGATTTTGCGCGGGCTGTCGCCTAAGGAAAATCGGGATATCCCTCCTCTGAAATATGACTATGTGCATCGCTTGAAACGCGAACGCCCTGATCTGGAAATCCTGGTCAATGGCGGAATCTCATCCTTGGCGCAGATAGATGAACAACTGACTCAGGTCGATGGTGTGATGTTGGGGCGCGAGGCCTATCACAATCCCTATCTGATGGCGAGCTGGGATGCGCGCTATTATGGCGCGGACTATGCGTCGCGAACCCGCGCGCAGGTGGTCGAGGATTTGTTGCCCTACGTGGAACGCATGCTGGCGGACGGGCATAAGTTGCGCAATATCGCGCGCCATGTGCTGGGCCTGTTTCAGGGCATGCCGGGTGCGCGTCGCTGGCGACGTACTTTATCCGACGCGCGCTGTCTCGAAGGCGCCGATGCTGGCTTATTGTTGCGCGCATTGGAAGAAACGGCTCAAGCGATGAGCGGACACGCGGATCTGTCCGAGGGGGAGTGCACATGAACAAGGCCATCAGAACGCTGTTCTGGCTGTGTTGCGGACTGGGTTTACCCGCTTGGGCCGATCAGTTACCCGTACTGCATCTGTATAACTGGCAGGGCTCGCTGGCCGATGCCACGGTTCAGCGCTTCGAGCAGCATTGCGGTTGCAAAGTAGATCTGGATTTTTACGGCGATAATGAAGAGCTGAGCGCGCGCCTGCAATCGCGCGCCACCGATTACGACGTGGTGTTTCCATCGAGTTTTGCCGTGCCGGCTTTGCTGCGTCAAAAGCTGCTGCAGCCGCTGGATAAATCGCGCCTGCCCAATATGGCTAACCTTGATCCGAATTTGAGCGGTCAAAGCTATGACCCGGGCTATGTGTATACCGCGCCCACGGTGCTGTCGCTGACGACGGTGGGCTACAATATCGACAAACTGAAACAGTTGAATGTCGATCCCTATAGTTGGTCGGTGATTTTCGATCCCACCGTGCTCTCGCGCATCAAAGGGCATGTGACCGTGCTGGATAACCCGCGCCCGGTGTTTAGCGCGGCGCTGTTGTATCTGGGGCGCGATCCGAATAACGCCAGCGATGAGGACTATCAGCGCGCGCGCGATCTGATCGCGGCGGCAAAACCTTATTGGGCGTCATTTTCCAATGAGCATTACTGGAAAGAGCTGGCGTCGGGCGATATCTGGGTGGCGCTGGGTTATTCCACTGAATTTTTTCAGGCGCGGGAAGAGGCTAAGCGCTTGCATCGGCCATTTACCATCGGCTATGTACCGCAGCGCGAGGGTAATGAGTTGGGTATTGACAGCATGGCGGTGCCGGCTGCTGCTCCACACCCCGAATTGGCCATGCGTTTCATTAATTTCATGTTAGCCGGCAAGAATGCGGCGGATGAAACCAATCTGATCGGCGCGACCAATCCGGTGCGTACCGCCGAACCTTATTTCCGCCAGGATTTGCTCTACCATCCGGTGATCAATCCCGATATCACCGCGTTACGCAAGTGGGTGGTGCTGCGCGAGCTGAGTCCCAAGGCTCAGCATCGCATGCTGCGCATGTGGAATGAGATTCGCTATAACCGTGTCTGCGCCAACGCGAGCTGCAGCGGGAGAGAACATGTTCGATAAACTGGTTTTGGCCAGTAATAATGCTGGGAAATTGCGCGAATTCGGCGCCCTGTTGGCGCCACTGGGGATTCAGGTTTTGGCGCAGAACGAGTTGCAGGTCAGCGAATGCCCCGAGCCGCATTGTACCTTTCTGGAAAATGCTTTGGAGAAAGCGCGTAATGCCAGTCGGCAAACCGGTTTGCCCGCCTTGGCCGATGACTCCGGCTTGTGTGTCGAGGCCTTGGGCGGCATGCCCGGCGTGCAATCGGCGCGCTTTGCCGGCGAGCCGAAATCCGATGAGCGCAACAACCAGCTATTGGTTGAGCGCATGCGCGGCGAGGCCAATCGCCGTGCATGGTATACCTGTGTGCTGGTGTTGACGCGGCACGCCGCCGACCCCCAGCCACTGGTGGCTCAGGGGCTTTGGCATGGCGAAGTACAGGCCGAGCCTTCCGGGGCCGGCGGCTTTGGCTATGATCCGTATTTCTGGCTGCCGAGTTATGGTTGCAGCGCCGCTGAGCTGGAGGCGCCAGAAAAAAACCGCATCAGTCACCGCGCCCTGGCGTTGCAGCAATTGTTGGCTCAGCTGCGTGCCGAAGCATGACGCCCATCGTCCTGATGCCGCTACATGGTTTGACCCAGTTGCCGCCCCTGTCGCTGTATGTGCATTTCCCCTGGTGTGTGCGCAAGTGTCCGTACTGCGATTTCAATTCCCATGAGGCGCGCGCCGGATTCGACGAGCAGGGCTATGTCGACGCCTTGCTGGCCGATCTTGAGTCGGCCCTGCCCTCGGTGTGGGGGCGCACGGTGCATAGCGTGTTCATCGGTGGCGGCACGCCCAGTCTGATGTCGCCGCAGGCCCTGGAGCAATTGCTGGCGGGGATTCGCGCGCGCCTGCGCCTCGATCCGGATGCTGAAGTGACGTTGGAGGCCAATCCCGGGACCTTTGAGTCGGAGAAGTTCCGCGCGTTTCGCGCGGCGGGCGTCAATCGCCTGTCGATTGGTATTCAAAGCTTTGCCGATGATAAATTGACGGCCTTGGGGCGGATTCATGATGGACGTCAGGCGCATGCCGCGCTCGAAATCGCGCTTACGCATTTCGACAACGTTAATCTGGACCTGATGTATGCCTTGCCGCAGCAAACCCTGGCGCAAGCCTTGGACGATCTGGAGTGCGCGCTGAGCTATGGCGTCACCCATCTGTCAGCCTATCAACTGACCATCGAGCCCAATACCCTGTTTCACCGCTATCTTCCGCCAGCGCTGCCTGATGATGATCTCAGCGCTGATATGCAAGAAGCGCTGGAGGAGCGGCTGGCCGCCGCCGGGTTTGAACACTACGAAACCTCGGCCTTTGCGCGTCCTGGCCGGCAGTGCCGTCACAACCTGAACTACTGGCGTTTTGGTGACTATCTCGGGATTGGCGCCGGCGCGCATGCCAAGATCAGTTCCAGTGAGAGGATTGTGCGCGAAATGCGCTACAAGCAACCGGCGGCGTATCTACAAGAGGTGGCCCGCGGTAAGCCAGCGCAAACCCGAGAAACCATCTCGCGCGGTGATTTACCGTTTGAGTTCATGATGAATCTGCTGCGCTTGACCCATGGTTTTGAACTGGCATTATTCAGTGAGCGCACCGGCTTGCCGCTGTCCGCGATTCAGCGTGAATTGCAGCAGGCGGAAAGCCAGGGGCTGATTACGCGTGATCTAAGCATGATCCGACCGACACTCAAAGGTCAGCGGTTTCTTAATGACCTACTGACATTGTTTCTTACCCAAGGAGATCAATAACCATGACCAAACAAATTATTCATACCGATTTGGCACCGGCCGCGATTGGCGCTTATTCACAAGCCGTGCGCGCCGGCAATACCGTTTATCTGTCCGGGCAGATTCCCCTTGACCCGGCCAGCATGCAATTGGTCGAGGGTGGCTTTGCGGCTCAGACCCATCAAGTATTCAAGAATCTGCGCTCGGTGTGCGAAGCCGCCGGCGGCTCGCTCAACGACATCGTTAAGCTCAATGCCTATCTGACCGATCTGGCTAATTTCGCCACCTTTAACGAAATCATGGGCGAGTACTTTACCCAGCCCTACCCGGCGCGCGCCGCGGTTGGCGTGGCCAGTTTGCCACGCGCTTCGCTGGTAGAAGCCGAGGCGGTGCTGGTGTTGGCTTAAGCACCCGCGAATCGATCGCAAATGAAAACCGGGCGCTGATGGCGACCGGTTTTCATTTGTAGCGCAACATGATTTTCTCTTGACGCGCCATGATGATAGCGGCATTCTAGAGCCACGGCTCCAAACTACCGTTTTAACCTAAGATCGCGGAGAAGGTATTCATGATGATTCGTTGGAAAGCGGCCGCCTGTGCCGCCATGCTTGGCTTGTTGTCCCATATCGCGCTAGCGGGCGACACCCCGGTTGGCACTTGGAAAAATATCGACGATGAAACCCATCAGGCAAAGGCGCTGATTCAGATCAGCGCGGATGCGAATGGCACGTTGAGCGGTAAGATCGTCAAGTTGCTGCAACACCCGGATGCGGTTTGCGATAATTGTGACGGCGCGCTCAAGGGTAAGCCGGACCTGGGCATGACAATACTCTGGGGCTTGAAACAGGATGGCGACAGCTGGACCGGCGGGCGGATTCTCGACCCGAAGTCCGGTAAGGTGTATAGCGCCAAGATGACCGTGGTTGATGGCGGGCAAAAGCTTGAAGTGCGTGGCTTTCTGGGGATTTCCCTGTTGGGCCGCAGTCAAGTGTGGGAACGCCAATAAGTCGCGATAGGGTTTTGAATAAAAAGCGCCAGTGAAGTCATTCACTGGCGCTTTTTCATTGTTCCGTTACAATCAGACGGCCATGACTATTTCTACCGACCTTGCCAATCAGCCGCTGACCGTCGCGCCGGCATTAGCCAAAAAGCTGGAAAAGCTCGGGATTCGCCGCCGCTTTGACCTGGTGCTGCATCTGCCCTTGCGTTATGAGGATGAGAGCCACCTGTATCCGATCGTCGATGCGCCCTATGGTCAGCCAGTGCTGGTCGAGGGTGTGGTGGTGGCGCAGGAAGCCCAGTTTCGACCGCGCAAGCAACTGCAAGTCCGACTCGAAGATCCGAGCGGGGTACTGTTGCTGCGCTTTATTCATTTTTATCCCAGTCAGCAAAAGCAGATGGCCGTGGGCACTCGCCTGCGGGTGATGGGTGAAGTGCGTCGTGGTTTTATTGGCGATGAAATGGTGCACCCCAAGTGTCGGGTGGTGAGCCCGGGCGATCCCTTGGCCGATCGGCTGATTCCGGTGTATCCGACCTTGGCCGGCTTGGCGCAGGCGCAATTGCGCCGCTTGATTCAGACCGAATTACGCGCGCAGACATTGGATGAAACCCTGCCGCCAGGGGTGCGCGAGCAGCTGGGGTTGACGACATTTTCCGCCGCGGTGCAATTGCTGCACGCGCCGACGCCGGACTATAGTCTGGCGCAGCTCAATGATCCGCTGTTGCCCGCCTGGCAACGATTGAAATTCGACGAGCTATTGGCGCAGCAGTTATCAATGCGCTTGTCTTATCGAGCGCGCCGCGCCGGGCAGGCCGCGCGTCTTGATGGCGATGGTCATTTGCGCCAACAATTGCTTTCCAGTTTGCCGTTTGGCTTGACCGACGCCCAGCTCAAGGTATTGGACGAGATTTTGCTGGATATGCGCGCGCCGCATCCGATGCACCGTCTGCTGCAAGGCGATGTTGGCAGCGGTAAAACCGTGGTGGCGGCGTTGGCCGCGCTGGCGGCGATCGAGGCCGGCTATCAAGTGGCCTTGATGGCGCCGACAGAAATTCTGGCTGAACAGCATTTTCTCAAGCTCTCGGCCTGGCTGCGGCCGCTGGAGGTCTCGGTGTCCTGGCTTTCTGGCTCTTTGCGCAAAAAGCAAAAGACCGAGGCGCTGGAACAGGCCGCGTCGGGGCAGACCCAACTGCTGGTTGGTACTCATGCTTTGTTTCAGGACGATGTCAGTTTTGCCCGCTTGGGTTTATCGATTGTCGATGAACAGCACCGCTTCGGTGTCGGACAACGTCTGGCGCTCAAGGGCAAGGGCAATGAGCCGCATCAACTGATGATGTCGGCCACGCCGATTCCGCGTACCTTGGCGATGAGCTATTACGCCGACCTGGATGTTTCGGTGATCGATCAGTTGCCGCCCGGGCGTACCCCGGTGGTGACCAAGTTGGTGAACAGTGGTCGGCGTGACGAAATGGTGGCCTACGTCGACCGGATTTGCGGCAAGGGGCAGCAGGCCTACTGGGTGTGCCCGCTGATTGAGGAGTCGGAAACGCTGCAATTGCAGACCGCGGTGGCGACATTCGAGGCGATTAGCGCCGAGTTGCCGCAATGGCGGATTGGTCTATTGCATGGGCGCATGAAGCCAGCCGAAAAAGCCGAGGTGATGGCGGATTTCAGCGCCAATCTAATTCAACTGCTGGTGGCCACCACGGTGATTGAAGTCGGGGTCGATGTCCCCAACGCCACCCTGATGGTGATCGAGCACAGCGAGCGCATGGGCTTGGCGCAATTGCACCAGTTGCGTGGACGGGTTGGGCGCGGTCACGCTGGCGGCGTCTGTGTATTGATGTTTGAAGCCCGGTTGTCGGATTTGGCCAAGGCGCGGCTCAAGGCGATCTATGAGAGCACCGATGGCTTTGAAATCGCGCGCCAGGATTTGCTGCTGCGCGGGCCCGGTGAAATGCTCGGCGCGCGCCAAAGCGGCCTGCCGATGCTGCGTTTTGCCGATCTGGAACTCGATGGCGAACTGCTGGAGCAGGCGCGCGCCCTGGCGCCCGAGATGCTGGAGCGTTCGCCGGTCGAGGTCGAGGCGCATTTGGCGCGCTGGTTGGCTGGGCGCGAACACTTCCTGAAAGCCTAAGGTCAATAGGGCTTTTTCTATTGAGTACTTCAGGTTTTATCTCTCTCAATGCGGCGGCGACATCCGGCAGACTTAAGCCCTTTACTTAAGTGAGGCGCGCGCCATGCCGAGAAAACCCCAGCCCGAACCGTGGGAAACCGAACTGCGACAATGGGCGCGCGCCGTCGCTGTCCAGAGCCCAGAGCGCAGGGAAAGAACACAAGTCGCCGAAATCTTGCGACGGATTATCAGTGATCCTGGTTTTCCGAATGGCCGTAATGAGTTGAATTTTGATAGTTTTGTCCGCTTGACCGAGTTACCGAGTCTGCCGGCGACCGTGATCTCTTTATCGATGAAAGATGGCCGCGCTCTGCAGCGATTGTCAGAGCTGCCGCTGGTTCTGGATAAGCTTGATCTGAGCGGTTGCCGCGTGCTGAGCCATTTGCCGCCGTTGCCGCCGCTCTTGAAGGAACTGGTTTTAAAGAATTGCTTTGCCCTGACGCACGTACCCGTGTTACCGGCTTCGTTGACCCGGCTGGATCTGGAGGCGTGCTTCACGCTCACGGTCGTGCCCGCGCTGCCCGCGGGACTGACGCAACTGAATTTGCGTCGCTGCAATGCGTTGACAGTATTGCCACCGCTGCCCGCCGGGGTGACGTTTCTAAATCTTGCCGGCAACGGCTCTTTGTTGCACCTGCCAGCGCTGCCTGCCGTGCTGATGCAACTCAATCTTTCCGGCTGCGGTAATTTGCTGAGTTTGCCGCCGCTACCGCTGGTTCTGACACACCTTGAGCTGAGCGGTTGCGGTTTGTTGACCGCCCTGCCTCCGTTGCCGCTGGGTCTGACGCACCTGGATCTGAGCGGCTGCGGTCGGTTAACCGCCTTGCCACCGTTGCCGCTGGGGCTGACCCAGCTAGACCTCAGCTATTGCGCCTCTCTGACCGAACTGCCGCCGCTGCCACCGCGCCTATATCGACTGATGCTGCGCGATTGTCGCGCGTTGACATCCTTGCCGGCGGTGCCGGAGAGTGTGCAACTGCTAGAACTGACCGGCTGCCATGCGCTGACCAGCCTAAGTCGTGTACCTGACCATTTGCTTGAGCTGGATCTGAGTGGTGCTCGCGCGCTGACGCGTTTGCCTCCTTTGCCGAGGCTGTATCGACTGAAACTCAACGGCTGCAGCAGCTTGACCCGCCTGCCTGATTTGCCGGAAAGCCTGGATAGTCTTTATCTACAGGGGTGCGGCGCCTTGACTCGCCTGCCGGCTTTACCCAAGCAGCTGCACACCCTGGATCTGACTGGCTGCGCCGCGCTGACCACGTTGCCGCAATTGCCACCCCGCTTGCTGCGGTTAGAGTTTAGTAATGCTACAGCGCTACAAAGTTTGCCTGATTTATCCAATTCAGCATTAACCCATTTGACCATCCGTGGCGCGGCTACTTTGCGCGCGATTGACTCGTTGCCGGCCAACTTGACTAGTTTGGTGCTAAGCGACTGTAGCGCGCTGACGAGCCTAGCGGCCCTGCCGTCCGGTTTGTCGCGTTTGGAATTACAAGGCTGCGCAGCGCTGATCGCTCTGCCGACGCTGCCGGCGGGCTTGTCGGTGATCAAGCTGAATGGTTGCACCAGCTTGACCCATCTGCCAAATCTGCCCGCGCGCCGGCGCAGCACCGTCGATCTGAGTGGCTGCACCGGACTGACCGAATTACCGCGCTTACCGAGTTACTTGCTCGAATTAAACCTGAGCGGCTGTACCGGACTCACTGCTTTGCCAACGCTTCCGCGCCTAATGACCGAGTTAAACCTCAGCGGCTGCAGCGCGCTGACCGCATTGCCGGCGCAGATGCCGACCAATCTGCGCGTGCTCGACTTGCGCGGTTGCACGGCGCTGGGCCCGCTGCCCGCCTGGGTCAATCAGGTGGCGCATCTGATTCGGCAAAATGGTCAGGGTGGTCTAGGCGGTCAAGTCCTTCCGCCGCTGGAACGCTGGTATCTGCGCGCGGGCAAAAACGATGCTGAACGGGCTCAACTGAGCCTGGACTGGGCGACGTTGCGCGCAGAGGCCGGTAGCGCCGGTTTTGAGTCCCTACTGAGGCGCTTGTCGGAGCTGAGCGGGCGCGAAGGCGGCCAATTGGTCGCGCCGCAGGCGGTGGCGGCGGTGATCGACGAACTGTTGCAACAGGACCCGGACAGCCGCGCCAGCATTTTTGCCGCTAGTGCCGAGGCGGAAGAGAATTGCCATGACCGTCCCTTGACCGTATTCAACGATATTCAGGGTTTGGCCGAGGCTGGCCGGCTGTTGCGTACCCAGGCAGGGGAGGGCGCGATACTCGTTTTGGCGGGCGCCATGTATCGACAAGAACTGCTGGATCGGGTGGTTGAGCCGCTGATGCGGCGCCAATGGCGCGAGGGACGCCGAACGGCTAATGCAGCGGGCGACGGGCCCAATGTGGAGGAAGCGCTGGAATTGCGCTTGGGGCTACGCCAGCAATTGGGCGATAAGCTGGGGTTGCCATTTGCCGCGCGCGGGCTGTATACCAACCGCGCCATGACTGGCTTGAATGCCAGTGATTTAGTCTTTGCCCAAGCTGAAGTCGAGCGCCAGTTCGCCGACCCGCAGGCGCGCGCGCAAGCACTGGTCGAGCGCTCACTGTGGCGCCAGTATCTTGAACGGCGCGATGCCAGCGAACTGTCCGCGCTGAAGAATGGCTTTCAAGCACCGATGGACGCGTTGTTCGAGCAGAGCCGCAACGGGGAGCTCAGTAGCCAGGAATATACGACCCGGGTGAATCGGATGATGGCCGAGCAACAGGCTGCGGTTGATCAGTTTTTACTGGATAAAACCGTGAGCCTATTGTCCAACGCGCCGGCCGAATCAACCGAGTCTTTCGATAATGACGGGCGCGAGTTTGCGGTGAAGCGACCAAGGCTGGAGCCGCCGGGTTCGCCGCAGCCGGGTAGCTCGCGGCAACAAAGTCTGCTGCCCTGGTATGAAGTGCGCGATACCCTGGCGCCCGCGTTTGCCGAACAAGGGCGCGCGCTCGGCGCTACGGTGCGCCATGCGCCGCAAGCCATTTGGCTTGATCGCGACAGCATCGAAGTCAGGCGCGGGCGCTGCGCCGGCCTGGCGCTGGCCTGGGCGCATGAGCCGCAGTCCCCCACCCTGCTGGATAATCTGTTTAGCGCCGCCGCGCAGTCAGAAGATCCGGCATCGATACAGTTCCGCCTGGATATCGACCACCTGCCGCTCGGCGGCGCGCCTAGCGGCGCGCTCGACGGCATCGGCAGTTGGGCGCAGGCCATCGATCATCTCGCCAGCGGCACAGACCGGCGGGGGCTGCTGATTGATGTCGGCAACCACCGCGTGGCGCTCGCGGCCGTGGGCGCGGGCGCGGCCACCCGCTACGCCTTCTTTGACCCGAATGCCGGCGTCTGGAGTGATGTGGATAACCCCGCGCACCTGCGCTTTGCGCTCGAGGCCCATTTCACCGTAGAACTTCGTCGTCACTATGCGTGGGATGGCCACTTGCGGGTGTTTGCCGTCACGGTGCCAACCGACGCGGTGACTCGCGAGGCACTCCAACGCGTGAGCCAGCCGCTGTTGTCGCAGGGGCAACAGTTGGCGCAACAGGATCAGCGTTTGGGGCCGGTGGTTGTCGGCGCCACGCGCGTGACGCGTCAGGAGTTAGTCCTTCTCGGCGCCTCGCTTGCGGGTCAGCCGCTCTGCGCTGACAGTGATTGGTCGCGGCCGGATCTGATCCGCTTGCCCAAACCGGGCGCGGACTCGGACGTGACAACGCCAGGTGGCCGAACACTCGGGCGGGGGGCGCGCGCCATGCTGGTCAGTGGTAGCGGGCTACGCCTGTACGGCGCCTATCGTAATTTGAGTGGCGCGGTTGAGCAGTTCTCTCTGGGACAGGGTTCCGCAGCCGCAATCGACTTGGGGGGCTTTGCCGCCGAATGGGTCGGAGAAGCCACGGAGCGCGGCGTCGCTCGCCTGGGGCTGCTGTTGCAGCGCGGCATGACGCGCGCCGTCGCGGGAGTGGGCACTGGCGTGTTGGCGCTGGGCCGGGTGCTGGCGCGCGGCGCGGGGGTGATCGGCAACCTGCTGACCCTGCCGTTCGACCTGTATAGCGCGATCACCCAATTTAGTCGCGCGCGGACCCTACAAGGGTTGGAACGTCAGGATGCGCAGGTCGGCGGCAGTCTGGCCAGTATCGGCGCGGGCGGCGGTTTGCTGCTGGCCATCGCCGCTGCTGCGGGCGCCAGCGGCGCGGCGCTCGGTCCAATAGGTTTGGCGTTCGGCGCCGCGCTGTTGGCGGCGGGTCAAATCTATTCCGCCGTGCGCCAGGTGCAAGAAGTGAAACAGTGGGTGGCCTTGAGTGCTGGCGAAGAGGTTACCCTCGGTATGCGCGCGTTTTTCGGCATCGAGCTCGGGCGTGATGTCGAATGCCGGGTTGAACAGGCCAAATATGCCGAACTGCTGCAACAACACGCCGCGCGCGTTCTCGCCTCCGATGATGGGCCGCCGCTGGCGGCACTCCTTTACCCGACGGCGCGCGCCGAAGTTCGCAGCCTGAGTCGCATGGCGGCCCACGAGCACGCACACGCACACTTACTGGTGGTGCCCGACAGCCAGGGTGAAAGCCTGGTCGTCGCGCATGGCGAGATCGGTCCGGTTGCTAACCCTAGTCCTACGCGGCACCCAGGCTATGAAATCTTTGTCGCCGCCAGTGACGACGTGGTCGATGCCCGCCAGCACAGCGCTGGCGTCCAACGCGCGCTGCGCGACCCCTATCAAGCCGAGCGCAATGCTCAGGGCGATTTACTCTTCAGATTGGGCGCGGCGCGCGCGCTGGATGCGCGGCGCAATCACCTGCAGGGCTCCAGTGGCAACGACAGCGTGCTGATCGAGCCCGGACTGTTGGCGGAAGCTGATCGGGGCTATCTGATCGACCTGCAGGCCGGGACGCTGGCGCGTCTGCGCCGCGACGGCGCTCAACCGCCGCTGGGCAGCCTGTCCGATATCGAAAACCTGTACCAGCATCCCGGCGCCGGCCCCAGTCAGCACCAATTGTATGGCGATGCGCGCGCCAACCTGTTAGTCGGCGCCGGGCGCGACCAGTTAGTCGGGCGCGGCGGCGATGACACATTATTTTTATCGGGCAGCGCTAGCGCCGATGGCGGCGCGGGCGACGATCTGTATTTGATCGATCGCCTCGAAGCCGGCCAGCATGTGACCCTGGAAGATAGTGGCGACCGAGCAGAGGGCGAGCACAGCCTGGTGTATTTCGCCATGAACGGGCAGCAGTTGAGCGCGGCGCGCTTGGTCGGGCAGGTACTGGTGCTGCGCTTTGCCTCAGGCGCCAGTCTGAGTTTGCGCGGGCTATACACGCCGGCGGCCGACGACAGCTGGCATTTGCGTCCGGCGCGTTGGACCTTGCTTAGCCAGGACGGTCAGGCGTTTGATTTCCAGTTGCCGGCCACGGTGTGGACCGGGAGTGAGCAGAACATCAGTGCCAACATCAGCCAGCAACCGGCGCTGTTGGCTGAGCTGTTTGCCCGCCCCGGGGTGCAAACACTACGGCGTTTGCAGCGCGAGAGCGAGCAAACGGTGATGTTCAACTTTGGCGATGGCAATGATGTGCTGCGCGGCGAGTCACAACGCAAAAATCTGTTCATTCTCGGCGCGGGCAATAAGACGGTGCAAGGTGGCGCGCGCGATGATGTCTTGAGCTTAAATGCCACACCGGACTTCGGCACCAGCGGCGACGCGGCGCAAGACCGCGTCTCGCGCCTCGCCCAGGCGCAAGCGCTTGGCGCCTATCGCTATGACTTGGAGGGTAGCGCCGGCCGCGATTCCCTTCATCTGGAAACCCGTATGGTTGATGCCCCCTACCGGGGCTATCGCATCGATCTGGCGCGCGGCAGCCTGGAGTTGATCGCGCGCAATATTGGCCCGGATGCGGCGCTGGGCCGCATTCACGGTATCGAAAATCTACTGGTGGGTGACGGCGCGCGCGCGCCAGAAACCCAGCATCAACTGCTGGGCGACGATCAGGCGAATGTACTGGTGGGGTCCGGCCTGGATCTGTTGGACGGTCGCGCCGGCGACGATGTACTGCGCGCGTCTGGCCAGGCCCGAGCGCTGGGCGGCGCCGGCAACGATAGCATTCAGTTGGCCGGCAATGCGCGCGCCGATGGCGGCGAAGGCAATGATATCTATCTGGTCGAGCCGCTGGGGGCCGGCGAGCATGTCAGCATCCGCGATAGCGGGCGCCATCCGGGCGAGCACAACCTGATTCGACTGAATGTCCCACTGGCGCGGATCAACGACTGGCGCCTGCGCCAGAATAACTTGGTGCTGACCATGGTCAGCGGTGGCAGTTTGACCGTGCACGATCTCTACCACGTGGTTAACGGCCAGCGCCAGCTCGGCCCGGTCAACTGGACCTGGCTGACGCAAGATGGGTTCGCGCTACAGCCCGAGCTAGCGGCAACCTTGGAGGAAAGCGCTGAACCGCTGGCGGTGCGCGTGGCCGCGCAGTATGTCGCCAGCGCCGACCCCGGCGATGCCGGGCGCGGCCTGAGGATTGATCTGGAGCGGCGTACGCTGGCTATCGCCTCGACGGAAGATGTGCGCGCGCTCAGCCCCGATTACCGGCTGATCGCCGATGGTAGCGAACACAGTGACTGGCTTAGCGGCGCGCAAACGCGTGGCGCATTCAACTGGTTGCGCGGCCGCGCTGGCGACGATATTTTGGTCGCCAATGCGCCTGGAACCTTGATGCGAGGCGATCAGGGTGCGGACCGTTACCAGGTCACGCTAGGCGACAATGCGGCGGAAGTCTGTTACATCGACAACCAGGCCGACGATGGTGTGGTCGATACCCTAGAGGTTCGCACAACCGTGCCGCGCGCGCGCTGGACCCTGGCGCGGATCAACGATGATCTGAGCTTGAACACCCGTGGCGCGTCATCCGAGGCGGCGCCTGTGCCGCGCGTGCTACTGCGCGATTACTATCTCGATCCGGTCCAGCGCCACCTGGCACTGGAATTAAGCGCGCCGGAAGGAGGCGTCGGCGCACGCATCAGCGCCAGCGAGCTTGCGCAGTGGGCGCTGGATCCGGACACTGAGCGCTGGCCGGCGCCGGCGGAGTACACGGCGGCGCTCGAGCGTTTGATTCACGCTTCGGCCTCATTTGGCGCCGAGCGTGGGGTTGGCAGCTCAAATCCGCCACTGGCGCTAGCGCCCAGTCCCTCGATGCTACTGGCTGGCGCGTAGGTTGGAGATGAGCGCAAGCGAATCCCAACGTCCGCAAGCCTAGGTATTACGGTAGGTAACGAAGAGCGCGCAAGCAAACCCCAACAGACACTCGACAGGAAGCCCACATTGTTGGGATTCACCTTCGGCTCATCGCCAACCTACTTTGGTGGCCAGTTGGCACGCCAGTTGGCCCACGCGCGCCAGCGCCATTCTGTAGCGCTCATCCAGCGGATAGCAGCAAGAAAGGCGCAACGCGTGGCGATATCGGTTGCTGGGCGAGTTGAGTTGCCCGGGAATCAAACTGATTTTCTCCGCGATCGCGCGCCGGAATAATTCCAGGCTGTCGATCTGGTCCGGCAGCTCCACCCAGATCAAAAATCCACCGCTCGGGGCAGTGGCCCGGGTTCCCTCAGGGAAGTGACGCGCGATCAGCGCGCGCACCTTGGCCACTTGCGTTGCATAGCGGCTGCGTAACATCCGCAGATGGTGGTCATAGCCGCCGGACTCGAGGAACTCGCCAATGGCTTCGGCCAGTACCGCCGGCTCGGCCACGGATGATGAAAATTTAAGTCGTTTGATCGCCTCGCCAAAACGCCCACCTTCCAACCAGCCGATCCGGAAGTCCGGCGCCAAGGTCTTGGTGTAGCTAGAGCAGACAATTACCCAGCCATCCTGATCGAAGGCCTTGACGGTGGGGGTCAGGGGGGACGCGAACTGCAACTCGGCATACAACGCATCCTCAATCAGCGGCACCTGAAAACGATTGACCAGTGCGGCTAAACGCTGTTTGGCCGCGAGTGGCATGGTTGAGCCCAGCGGGTTGTGCACCGTTGGCATGGCGACAATGGCGGCTAGCGCGCCAGCGCTGAGCAAGGCTTCTACCGCATCGACCGATAAGCCCAGTGTGGGGTCGGTGGGGATTTCTATCACCTCCAGGCCAAGTCCGGCCAGCAACGGCAAAAGATTGAAATAGGTTGGCGACTCCAGGCCCACCACATCGCCCGGGCGGGTGACGGCGCGCAAGGCCAACTGAATGCCCTCCAGGCAGCCATGGGTCAGTACCACGGCCTCGGGGTCAAGCTGCATGCCCAAGTAGATGCCACGGCGCGCGATTTGTGCGCGCAGGCGCAGGGAGCCGGGCGGCAGGGCATAGGTACTGATGATTTGCGGGTTGCGTCTTAATTGCCGGCTGATGATGCGCGCCAGTTTGCCGGTCGGATAAAAGTCGCTGCCGCGCGGGCAGGCCAGACCCAGATCGATAAAGTCCGGGCTTTGCTGCGCGCGCAGCACCGTACCGATCAGGTCCAGCACCGCTTCTTCGGTGGCGCGCGGCGCGCTGGTGGTTGCGCTTTCTATCCCTTGCGGCGCCGCTAGGCGCGCGCGCGCAAAGAACCCGGCCTGAGGTCTAGCCTCAATCAAACCCCGGTCTTCCAGCAGGTGATAGGCGGCCACCACCGTGTTGCGACTGAGGCTATGTGACTCGACGGTATCTCGGATCGAGGGCAGGCGCGAGCCGGGGGCTATCGTGCCGCGCGCGATAGCGTGCGCCAGTTCATCGGCCAATTGTTGATAGAGGGGGGCGGTGTGCTTATTCATAGGAGCCATAGCGTGCGCTTCACTGGATCAAGGGGGCAGGGCCAATTCGCCGGTTTTCCCATGGTGACAGATTAAGAAAAATCGTTACTGTAACCATGACAATATCTCAAAATTGATGCTGTAACCATCTTGTAGCATTTTTTACCATAGTGCATTACCACGGCCATGAGTGAAGCCAGCATGATTAACCCTGCTTTGTTGTCTTATATCGCGGTGATGTCGATCACCCCCGGCCCGAACAACATGATGCTAGCCAGTTCCGGCGTGCAGTTCGGGATGCGGCGTACCTTGCCGCATATGCTGGGGATCAGTATCGGTTTGGCGTTTTTGATGTTTTTGACCATGGCGATGTTGGCCTGGGTGCTGACCCTGTTCAATGTTCTTCGCCTGCCGCTGGCATTGGCGGGGTGTGGATATTTGCTGTGGCTATCTTGGTCTATGGCGCGCGCGGCCAGTCCGACTCGGATACAAGAGTCGCAGCCGATGAGTTTTGGCGCCGCGGCCTGGTTTCAGTGGCTCAATCCCAAAGTCTGGGTAATGGTGCTCAACGCCGCGGTGGTGTTTTTTCCCGCCAATAACGCACAGCGTTTAGATTCCCTGCTGCTGTTGGCGGTGTTGTGCGGTCTGATTAATTTCCCTTGTATCGGCGTATGGGCCTTGGCCGGTGACCGGCTGCGCCATTGGCTGTCCACACCGCGCTGGTTGCTGCTCTTTAATCTCTGTATGGCGCTATTTATGGCGGCAACCGCCATCTGGATGGGCTGGGATCAGCTAGGAGCCTGAGGAAAAAAAAACGCCTCGGCTGGGGGGCCGAGGCATAAATGGGATTGCTGCAAACAACAAAGGAGAAACCATGATGAAGCCTTCGTATATTAGCAAGATATTAACTTCACAACAATCGGATCGGGCTGTACTCGTTTGATATGAATCAAGTTCCGAACACTATGACATTGGGGTTGAACGGGGTGCGCGAGGGCAGATATGACTGTAAGACTGGATTTTAAATGCTGGTGACATTTTAAATTGAATCGAGTTTAAATCCGGAGATGACGCCGGTTGCGTCATCTCCGGTGGATCGTCAGTGGATCCAGAGAACGGCTAGATAGTAGAGTCCCGCCGACAGCGCCATGGCGACCGGCAGGGTAAACACCCAGGCCAGGATGATTGAGCGGATGGTCGAAAATTGCAGCCCTGACTTATCCGCCACCATGGCGCCAGCAACCCCGCTGGCCAGAACATGAGTGGTTGACACCGGTAGGCCGAACAGACTGGCGAGGCCGATCGAGATCGCCGCGGTGATCTGCGCCGACAGACCCTGCGAGTAGTTCATGTCTTTCTTGCCTATGCCTTCGCCTACGGTTTTGACTACGCGGCGCCAACCGATCATGGTGCCAACGCCCAGCGCCAGGGCGACGGAAACGATGACCCAGGTCGGGGCATATTCAGTGGTGACCGTCAGATCGGCGCGTAGGCTCTGCAAGTGATGTTTGTCATCTGTGCTCAGACCTGGGAGTGTACTGGCCTGTTTGGCCGCGTCGTCCAGGCACAACAGGCGTGAACGCACATCCCAGCGTTGCTGTGGCGTGAGCTGTTGATAACTGGAACCGCTGTTTAATACCTGGTTCAGTTGATTGACTGTGTCGCTGGTCGTCAGTGGATTACAGGCATGCGCTTCCGAGCTCTTGCCTGGCGGATGCGCCGTCAGCAGCAGGTGCAGCCCAGCTTCATGCTGGCTGTAAAACTGCTGCAAGTGAGTGGCCGCGTCGCGCGTGCGCTCAAGTTGGTAGGGGCTACTGTCCAGATTGAGTACATAGTTAGCCGGAACAATACCGATCAGCACCAGCATGATCAAGCCGACGCCTTTTTGACCGTCATTCGAGCCATGGGCGAAGCTCACTCCCATGGACGACACAATCAGCATGAAGCGAGTCCAGAACGGAGGATGCTTGCGTCCTTCGATTTGCTGGCGTTGAAACGGTGATTTGTGCATATTGCTTTGCGGTCGATAGTGGCGCAGCAGCAGCACGATGGCGGCGGATAACAGAAACCCCACCATCGGCGAGAGCAACAGCGACATGCCAACCTCAATCGCCTTGCCCCAGTTAATGCCTTGCGACAACGGTGTATGGTTGATCAGACTGTTGGCCATACCCACGCCGAGAATCGCACCGACCAGTGTGTGCGAGCTTGATGCGGGTAAACCCAGATACCAGGTGCCTAGATTCCACAGAATCGCCGCGGCCAGCAGGGCAAACACCATTGACATGCCGTGTGCGGTATTGACCGAGATCAACAGGTCAACCGGTAGCAAGTGAACAATGGCGTAGGCAACCGCCAGGCCGCCCGAAAGTACGCCAAAGAAATTGCATAAGCCGGAGGCGAAGACCGCTAGCCGCGGCTTCATCGACTGAGTGTAGATTACCGTGGCCACGGCATTGGCTGTGTCATGAAAACCGTTGATAAACTCAAAGGTCAATACGAAGCCGAGCGACAGAACCAAAGTCAGCGCCAAGCGTAGATCTAACCCGGAAAATAGTTCCAGCATGAATAGTGTTATGACTGTGTGGTAGTGAATTAGGCGCGATTGTTGGCGTCAGACAGATTTCCGTCAAGCTCTGATATCAAACTCATCGGATGGTGTCGTTTCCTATCCAATGTCAATCTAGATAACGCTTGACTATTCAGGGGGTGGCACGACGAAAAGAGGGGGCATTCGCCAGCACTGACCCGGACTAATGTCGGTCATTGCTGGCGCATGATCATGCAAAACTAGCCGAATTTACCGGTAATGTAGTCTTCAGTTGCCCGTTGTTTCGGGGTAGTGAAAATCGCATCGGTATCACCGAACTCAACCATCTCGCCCAAATACATATAGGCGGTGTAATCCGACACCCGCGCCGCTTGCTGCATATTGTGCGTTACGATGGCGATGGTGTAGTCCTCCTTCAGTTCATGAATCAGCTCTTCGATATGCGCGGTCGAAATCGGGTCAAGCGCTGATGTCGGCTCGTCCAACAGCAGAACTTCCGGTCGCGACGCTACCGCGCGCGCAATGCACAAACGCTGTTGCTGGCCGCCAGACAATGAGTTGCCGGATTGCTTCAGTTTGTCTTTGACTTCGCCCCAGAGCGCGGCTTTGCGCAGCGCCCACTCAACCCGGTCGTCCATGGCGGTTTTACTCAGTTTTTCATACAGCCGGACACCAAAGGTGATGTTGTCGTAAATCGACATTGGAAACGGTGTCGGCTTTTGAAATACCATGCCCACCTTGGCGCGTAGTAAGTTCACGTCAATATCGCGACCCAAAATGTTACGCGTATCGAGCATGATTTCGCCTTCGGCGCGCATACCTGGATAAAGCTCGAACATGCGATTGAAGGTGCGCAGTAACGTCGACTTGCCACAGCCGGAGGGGCCGATGAAGGCGGTGACTTTGTGCGGGGCAATGTCCAGCGAAATTGATTTGAGCGCGTGGAAGTTGCCGTAGTAAAAGTTCAGATTCTTGACCTGAAGCTTGGTGCCAGTTTCAGCCATGGGGATTCAAGCCTTAGTGGGATTGGTTGTTCTTGCTACCCAACCAACGGGCAACAATATTGAGCGTCAGAACACTGGCGGTAATCAACAGCGCGCCGGCCCAGGCCAGCGTATGCCAGTCTTCGTATGGGCTCATGGCAAACTGAAAGATCACGATCGGCAGGTTAGCCATCGGTTGGTTCATATTGCTGTTCCAGAACTGATTATTCAGCGCGGTGAACAGTAATGGCGCGGTTTCGCCCGAGATGCGCGCCACAGCCAGCAGAATGCCGGTGATGACCCCGGATTTGGCCGCGCGCAGCGTCACGTACATCGTGACTTTCCATTGTGGCGCACCCAAGGCGATCGCGGCTTCGCGCAAACTGTTTGGTACTAGGCGCAGCATGTTTTCGGTGGTGCGCACCACGACAGGAATCACCAGCAATGCCAGCGCTAGCGCGCCCGCCCAGCCCGAGAAATGCCCCATCGCCACCACGTAGACCTCATAAACAAACAGACCGATCACGATGGAGGGGGCCGACAGCAGAATGTCATTGATAAAACGCGTGGCCGGCGCCAACCAGCCGCGTTGTCCGAACTCGGCCAGGTAAATGCCGGCCAGAATCCCAATCGGCGTGCCAATCAGTGTGCCAAACGTGGTCATCAGCAAACTGCCGCAGATCGCGTTAGCCAGCCCGCCTTGCTCGCCGGGGGGAGGGGTGCTTTGGGTGAAGACGGACAGGTGAATGCCGGAAATGCCGTATTGCACCAGGGTCGACAGAATCCAGCATAGCCAGAACAGGCCAAACAACATGGCGAACATTGATACGCCCATGTTGAAGCCGTTGATCATGCGCCGGCGGCGGTAGATCGAATTATTCATAGCATTTGCTTCCATTCGTTGCTTAGGCGCGCTTGCCAGTAGGGTTTCACTCATATTCTCTTCCTTGACCTCAGGCTTCCTTGCCTTCCATGCTCTTCAGTCGAAGCAGCAGAATTTTGGAACAGGCCAATACCACAAAGGTAATGAAGAACAAGATCAGGCCCAGCTGAATCAGTGATGAGACATACAGATCACCATTGGCTTCTGCGAATTCGTTGGCCAGTGAAGACGCAATCGAGTTGCCCGGCTGAAACAGGCCCGGAGCAAAGCGTGACGAGTTGCCGATCACAAAGGTTACCGCCATGGTTTCACCCAGCGCGCGTCCTAGCCCAAGCATAATGCCGCCGACCACCCCGGTCTTGGTGTAAGGCAGAACCACATAGCGGACGACTTCCCAGGTCGTGGAGCCCAAACCGTAGGCTGATTCTTTCAGTAAGGTCGGCACCACTTCGAATACGTCGCGCATCACCGAGGCGATGAACGGGATGATCATGATCGCCAGAATCAGACCGGCGGTGAAAATCCCTATGCCCATCGGCGCGCCTTGAAACAGTTGCCCGATAAATGGGATTGGACCAAAGGTGTCGATCAGCCAAGGTTGCAGCCGGTCGGAAAAGATTGGCGCAAACACGAACAAGCCCCACATACCGTAAATAATCGAGGGGATCCCAGCCAGTAGTTCCACCGCAATGCCCAGTGGACGCTTAAGCCATGGCGGACAAAGCTCGGTTAGAAACAGGGCGATGCCGAAGCTCACCGGCACGCCAATCAGCAGGGCAATGACCGAGGTCACCAATGTGCCAAAAATCGGCACCAGAGCGCCAAATTTATTGGCAACCGGATCCCAGTCGCTGGTGGTTAAAAAGCCAAATCCAAAGGCTTTAATGCTTGGCATCGAGCCGATGAGCAGTGAAATCAAAATACCAATCAATAAGGCCAAAACCAGAAAGGCAAATGATTGGGTAACGATCCGAAATATCTGATCGAGCAGCTTTTGCCGCTGCATTTTTTGATCGTTACTGAATTTTTCCATACCTAAATCCGATCTTTGATACAGACAAAAAGCCGGGGAGGAACTCCCCGGCCGAAACTACAGATTTTGCCCGGAGCAAATCCTTATTTCCAGATCGCCTGACCGCTGCCATCCTGAATTTGTTGCTTCCAACTGTCGTGAATCATGGTCTTGACGTTGGCCGGCATCGGGATGTAATCCATGCCCGCGGCGGTAGCGTCACCGTTTTTGTAGGCCCAGTCAAAGAACTTGAGCGCGGCCGCGGCTTGCTCCGGCTTATCCTGTTTTTTGTGCATCAGGATGAACGTCGCGCCGGCAATAGGCCAGGTGTTAGCGCCCGGTTGATTGGTCAACAACAGATAGTAGCCGGGAGCCTTGCTCCATTCCGCGTTGCTGGCTGCCGCCTTGAAGCTGGCTTCATTTGGTGTAACGAAGTGGCCGCTGGCATTTTGCATCAGGCCATAAGACATTTTGTTCTGCTTGGCGTAAATATACTCGACATAGCCAATCGAACCCTTGATGCGGTTCACAAAGTTGGCTACGCCTTCATTCCCCTTGCCGCCTTGGCCGGTCGGCCAGTTGACCGAGGTATTGCTGCCGACTTTGCTGGCCCACTCTGGCGATACCTTGGACAGATAATTGGTGAAAATGAAGGTGGTGCCGGAGCCATCGGCGCGGCGCACCGCGAAAATGGTGTCATGCGGCAGTTTGACGCCCGGGTTCATCTTGGTGATGATCGGGTCGTCCCAGCGCGTCACTTTACCCAGGAAGATATCAGCCAGCAGTGCGCCGGAGAACTTCAGTTGACCAGGCTTGATGCCGGGAATATTCACCACCGGCACCACCCCGCCGATGACCGTCGGGAATTGGGTCAAGTCGCTCTTGGCCAGTACATCCGGTTTCAGTGGCATGTCCGATGCGCCAAAGTCCACGGTTTTTGCGTTGATTTGCTTGATACCACCGCCAGAACCAATCGACTGATAGTTCATCTGGGTGCCGGTCTGCGTTTGATAGTCAGCCGCCCATTTGGCGTACAGCGGGTACGGAAAGGTCGCGCCCGCTCCGGTGATGTTGGTGGCAAAAGCGGAAACCGAAACAAGCGCGCTAGCGGCGATCGCCAGGCGGAGAGTTGAATTCATTACCGTAAGCTCCAAGTTGGGTGCGTCTGTGATGGAGGCCATTTTCCACTGTCAATCTTGCAGAAATATTACAATTCGACGAACAGTTGATTTGCGTGACCTTTGACGGCGCTGATGGCGGGGATATAATTCGCCCTGTCCAAACTAGGGGAGTGCGGTATGGCGGCCAAGTTGGTGATGGGAAATTGGAAGATGAATGGCAGCCTTGCCTCCAACCGTAAGTTGGTTCGGGCGATGCTTGAAGATCGACGTGTTAACCGCGCCGGGGTGGCGTTGGCCGCGCCATATCTCTATCTGTTGCAACTGGCTGATCTGCTGCACATGAGCCCGATTGCCCTTGCCGCGCAGGATGTCAGTCAATTTGGTCGTGATGGCGCATATACCGGCGAGATCTCGGCGTCCATGTTGGCGAACGTTGGCTGCCGCTATGCGCTGGTTGGCCATTCCGAGCGGCGCCAGTACATGGCCGAAGGTAATCGCGTGCTGGGGCTTAAGCTGGCAAACGCGCTTGAGGCGCATGTGACGCCGGTGTTGTGTGTCGGAGAGACCCTGGCGGAGCGCGAGTCAGGTGAGCATCTCACCGTCATTCGCCAGCAGCTGGAAATCGTGGCGCCGTTTACCTCCGAGCAGATTTTAGTGGCGTACGAACCCGTGTGGGCGATTGGTACCGGGCGCGTGGCCAGCCTGGATCAAATCCGCGAAATGCACGATTGCATCAAGGAGGCTTGCTTGCAAAGGCAAAAGGGGTCTGATACTATGCGCGTTCTCTACGGCGGCAGCGTAAAAGCTGATAATGCCGAAGCTATTCTGTCAATTGAAAGTGTGGATGGCGCCTTGGTTGGCGGTGCTTCGCTGGATGTTGATTCATTTGGAATGATTTGCTTGGCCGCTGACAAATTGGTATAGTATGGAACTTCTGAAGACGTTAATCTGGATCATCAACCTCATCTCTGCGGTGTCCATTGTGACCCTGGTGCTGATGCAGCACGGCAAGGGTGCGGATATGGGCGCGGCATTTGGCGGCGGTTCGTCCGGTAGTCTGTTTGGCGCGTCTGGCTCAGCGAATTTTTTGAGTAGAACAACCGCGATTTTGGCGGTGGTGTTCTTCTCGACCAGCCTTTCTCTCGTTTATCTGTCTGGGGGCGGAAAAAGCGAGCTTGGCGTTATGGCCGGAAAGGTAGTACAACCAGCGGTTCCACAAATCCCGAGTGGAGCCGTTAATAAAAAGAATAATGCTTCGGGTCCGCAGATACCCGAGTAAAAATTGACTGTGCCGACATGGTGAAATTGGTAGACACGCTATCTTGAGGGGGTAGTGGCGAAAGCTGTGTGAGTTCGAGTCTCACTGTCGGCACCACCATTAAAGCAGGCCACCGGGATTCCGGTGGCCTGTTTTGCTTGGAGCCGAGGGGGTTACCCCCTCATTCACAGGGGTTGGGGAATGCTGCAAAATTACTTTCCTATTCTGTTGTTCATTATCGTCGGATTATTGGTCGGCGCCGGTCCCTTGTTTTTGGGGTGGGTGCTTGCGCCTCATCGCCCCGACGATGAGAAACTGTCTCCATACGAGTGCGGCTTCGAGGCTTTCGAAGACGCGCGCATGAAGTTTGATGTGCGTTATTATCTCGTTGCCATTCTATTTATCCTGTTCGATCTTGAAATCGCCTTTATGTTTCCCTGGGCCGTCGTGCTCAAGGACCTAGGCATGTTCGGCTTCGCCGCAATGTTTGTATTCCTGGCTATTCTGACGATTGGCTTCGTTTACGAATGGAAAAAGGGAGCGTTGGAATGGGAATAGAAGGGGTTCTGGAAAAAGGTTTTATTACCACGACCGCCGATACGCTAATCAATTACACCCGCACGGGTTCGCTGTGGCCGATGACTTTCGGTCTGGCCTGTTGCGCGGTTGAAATGATGCATGCTGGCGCCGCGCGTTATGACCTGGATCGCTTTGGTATCGTGTTTCGTCCTAGTCCGCGTCAGTCTGATCTGATGATTGTGGCCGGGACGTTATGCAATAAAATGGCGCCGGCGTTGCGCAAGGTCTATGACCAGATGGCCGAACCGCGTTGGGTGATCTCGATGGGATCCTGTGCCAATGGTGGTGGCTACTATCATTACTCCTATTCAGTTGTACGCGGCTGCGACCGGATTGTTCCGGTCGATGTCTATGTGCCTGGATGCCCACCGACAGCTGAAGCGCTGTTGTATGGCATTATCCAGCTGCAAAATAAAATTAAACGCACTAATACCATAGCCCGCTAAGGTAGAAACTATGGCCTCCAAAATGGAAGCGCTCAAGGCATCCGTCGAACAGGTGCTGGGCGAGAAGCTTGTGCGCGCAACGGTGATGCTGGATGAATTAAGCATCGTCTGCAAAGCGCAAGATTTGATGGAAATCGCATTAGAATTGCGCGACCATCCCTCGCTGGCATTCGAGCAATGCGTCGACTTGTGCGGCGTCGATTACAGTACATATAAGGACGAAGCGTGGGATGGCCCACGCTTCGCCTCTGTATACCATCTACTATCCTTACGGCATAATTGGCGGCTGCGGCTCTGTGTGTTTGCCGAAGACAACAGCTTTCCGGTGATCCCTAGCGTGATTTCCGTCTGGAACAGCGCCAACTGGTATGAGCGCGAAGCGTTCGACTTGTTTGGTATTGTGTATGACGGCCATCCCGACCTGCGCCGTCTGCTGACCGACTATGGTTTTGTTGGTCATCCGTTCCGTAAGGATTTTCCGTTGTCCGGTCATGTGGAAATGCGCTATGACCCGACACAACAACGGGTGATCTATCAACCGGTCACGATCGAGCCGCGCGAAATTACACCGCGCATTGTCCGCGAGGAGAACTACGGTGGCTGAGATTCGCAATTTCACGCTTAACTTCGGTCCGCAACACCCGGCCGCGCACGGCGTGCTGCGCCTGGTGCTGGAACTGGACGGTGAGGTTATCGTGCGCGCCGATCCGCACATCGGTCTGCTGCATCGCGGCACCGAAAAACTGGCGGAGCATAAAACGTTCATCCAGGCGTTGCCGTATATGGACCGTCTGGACTATGTGTCGATGATGTGTAACGAACACGCCTACTGTCTGGCCATTGAGAAGCTGGTCGGGGTGGACGTGCCGTTGCGCGCGCAGTACATCCGCGTGATGTTCGCCGAAATTACCCGGATACTGAATCACCTGCTGTGGATTGGCGCGCACGCACTCGACATTGGTGCGATGACCGTGTTCTTGTACGCGTTCCGCGAGCGCGAGGATCTGATGGATCTTTATGAGGCGGTTTCCGGCGCGCGCTTGCACGCGGCCTATTTCCGTCCGGGCGGCGTTTACCGCGATCTGCCGGATTCCATGCCGCAGTACACCGTATCCAAAATCAAGAGCGCGCGCGAACTGGCGCGTCTGAACGAACGTCGTTCCGGCACTATGCTGGACTTCATCGAAGACTTCACCAACCGCTTTCCGGGCTGTGTTGACGAATACGAAACCCTGCTGACCGATAATCGCATCTGGAAACAACGCACGGTGGGGATTGGCGTGATTTCGCCCGAGCGCGCGCTGAACCTGGGGTTGACCGGCGCAATGCTGCGCGGCTCTGGTGTCGAGTGGGATTTGCGCAAGAGGCAGCCCTATGATGTTTATCGCGAAATGGATTTCGATATTCCGGTTGGTGTCCATGGCGATTGCTACGATCGTTATCTGGTGCGGATTGAAGAAATGCGTCAATCCAACCGCATCATCGCTCAATGTGTCGCCTGGCTGAAGCAAAACCCAGGCGCGGTGATCACGGAGAACCACAAGGTGGCGCCGCCGTCGCGCACGGCGATGAAGAGCAATATGGAAGAGCTGATTCACCACTTCAAGCTCTTTACCGAGGGGATGCACGTTCCGGAAGGCCAAGTGTACGCCGCGACCGAACATCCCAAGGGCGAATTCGGCATCTATCTGGTGTCCGATGGCGCCAATAAACCTTACCGGCTGAAGATCCGCGCCCCGGGGTATGCTCACCTCGCCGCGCTGGATGAGATGTCCCGTGGTCACATGATCGCCGACGTTGTCGCGATCATCGGTACTCAGGATATCGTTTTTGGGGAGATCGACCGCTGATGTTGTCCGCAGAATCTCTTGCCTTGATTGACATCGAGGTGGCCAAGTACCCTGCTGACCAAAAACGGTCGGCGGTGATGGGTGCCTTACGCATTGCCCAGCAGGAAAAGGGCTGGTTGGCCACTGAAACGATTGAAGCCGTCGCCGACTATCTGGGGATTGCCCCGGTGGCCGCTTATGAAGTTGCGACTTTTTACAATATGTACGATTTGCGTCCGGTCGGTAAATACAAACTGACGATGTGCACCAACTTGCCCTGTGCGCTGCAAGGCAGCGTGAATGCCGCGGAATATCTGCAGCAAAAGCTGGGGATCAAGTTCGGCGAAACCACCGCGGACGGCAAGTTTTCCCTGCGCGAAGGCGAGTGCATGGGCGCTTGCGGCGACGCACCGGTGATGTTGGTCAATAACCACTCGATGTGCTCGCGCATGACCCCCGAAGCCATCGATCAAAAATTGGCGGAGTTGAAATAATGGCAATCTTCGTCAAGGGTGTGATTTTCGAGGGGGTTGATACCTCCGATCCGGATTGCTGGACGCTGGCGGCTTATCGCGCGCGTGGCGGTTACCAGGCGCTGGGACAGATTCTGCAAAGCCAGAAACCGCAAGAAGAAGTGATCGCCGAGGTGAAAGCCTCTGGCTTGCGCGGTCGTGGTGGCGCCGGTTTCCCTTCAGGCCTGAAGTGGAGCTTCATGCCACGCAGCTTTCCTGGCGATAAGTATGTGGTGTGTAACAGCGACGAGGGTGAACCCGGCACCTTCAAAGACCGCGACATCATGCGCTTTAATCCGCATGCGCTGATCGAAGGCATGATCATTGCCGGTTACGCAATGGGTACCCGAGTTGGATATAACTATATCCACGGCGAAATTTTCGCTGAGTACCTGCGCTTTGAAGCCGCACTAGCTGAAGCGCGCGCCGCCGGTTTGCTGGGTCAGAATATTCTTGGTAGTGCTTTCAGCTACGATCTGTACGCGCATCATGGCTATGGCGCCTATATCTGTGGCGAAGAAACCGCTCTGTTGGAATCGCTTGAAGGCAAGAAGGGGCAGCCACGCTTCAAGCCACCGTTTCCCGCGAGCTTCGGCCTGTACGGTAAACCCACCACCATCAATAACACCGAAACTTTTGCCTCGGTGCCATTCATCATCAAAGATGGCGCGCAGAAGTTCATGGATATCGGTAAACCGAATAACGGCGGCAGCAAGCTGTTTTCGATCTCCGGCCATGTGACGCGCCCGGGTAATTACGAAGTGCCGCTGGGTACGCCGTTCTCGGTATTGCTGGAAATGGCCGGCGGTATGAAGGATGGCAAAAAGCTCAAAGCGGTGATTCCAGGCGGTTCGAGCGCCCCGGTATTGCCGGCTGACGTGATCATGGACCTGACCATGGATTATGACGCGATTGCCAAGGCGGGCTCAATGCTGGGTTCCGGCGCGGTCATCGTGATGAACGAAGACGTGTGTATGGTGCGCGCGCTGGAGCGTCTGGCGTACTTCTATCATGAAGAGTCCTGCGGTCAGTGCACGCCGTGTCGCGAAGGCACCGGCTGGTTGTACCGTATCGTGCACCGCATTGAGAACGGCGAGGGAAGGGCTGACGATCTTGATCTGCTGACCTCGGTGGGTAATAACATGGCGGGGCGAACGATTTGTGCCTTGGCCGATGCCGCGGTGTTCCCGGTTCGCAGCTTCACCAAACACTTCCGCAATGAGTTCGAATATCACATCGAACACAAGAAGTGCCTGGTCGAGCACAAATGGTGCTGATAGGGTTTGCCGATGTCGGAACTGGCTGCGCCATTCCGACCTACATCAGGATGTTGGAAGCGCTACGCGCGTCCGACCTACATCAGGTAGCTGATTGCTATGCTTGAAATCGAAATCGACGGAAAAAAACTTACGGTGCCGCAAGGCAGCACCGTTATGGATGCCGCGCATGAAGCCGGCACCTACATTCCACATTTTTGCTACCACAAGAAGCTGTCCATAGCGGCCAACTGCCGTATGTGCCTGGTTGAAGTGGAAAAAGCACCAAAGCCGTTGCCCGCCTGTGCGACGCCGGTGACCGATGGCATGAAGGTGCATACCGCATCGCCGTTGGCCAAAACCGCGCAACAGGGCGTGATGGAATTTCTGCTGATCAACCACCCTCTGGATTGTCCGATCTGCGACCAGGGCGGCGAATGCCAGTTGCAAGACTTGGCCGTGGGTTACGGCGCGGGCGCCTCGCGCTATCAGGAACAAAAGCGCGTGGTTGAGGCCAAGGACATGGGGCCGTTGGTGAGTGCCGAGGAAATGGCGCGCTGCATTCATTGCACGCGCTGTGTGCGCTTTGGCGAAGAAATTGGCGGTGTGCAGGAAATCGGCATGGCCAACCGTGGAGAACACTCCGAGATCATGCCGTTCCTGGGTAAAACCGTGAACTCTGAAATCTCCGGCAACGTGATTGATCTGTGCCCGGTGGGCGCTCTGACCTCCAAGCCGTTCCGCTATTCCACTCGCGCCTGGGAACTGTCACGTCGCAAGTCAGTCAGTCCGCACGATGGCTTGGGCAGTAATCTGGTGGTGCAGGTCAAGCACAACCAAGTAATGCGTGTCTTGCCGCTGGAAAATGAAGCTATCAACGAATGCTGGTTGTCCGACCGCGACCGTTTCTCTTATGAAGGCTTGAATTCGGAACAGCGTCTGACGCAACCGATGATCAAGCATGGTGGCGTCTGGCACGAAACCGACTGGCAGACCGCGCTGGAATATGTGGTCAAGGGACTGAAGGGTGTCGCGGCTCAGCATGGCGCGGATGCGATTGGCGTTCTGGCGAGTCCGCATGCGACTACCGAAGAATTGTACCTGACGCAAAAACTGGCGCGTGGCTTCGGCGTCAATAACCTCGATTACCGCACGCGTCACAGCGATTTCCGCCTGGATGCCACACAACAAGGCGCTTTCTGGCTGGGTTCCAGCATTACCGATCTGGCGAATGCCCAGTCGATATTGGTGGTGGGGAGTACCCAGCGTCAGGAACAACCACTGTTGGCCGCGCGTTTGCGCCAGGCGGTGAAAAAAGGCACGCAGCTGAATGTGATTCATGTTGCATCGGAAGATCTGCTCAGCGCGGTGCATGCGCGCTTGACCGTATCGCCGCGGGCCTTGGTGCACGCCTTGTCTCAGGTACTCAAGGCGGTCAGCGCCATCAAGTCCGCGGCGAGCAGCGTCGACCTGGCCGCGATTGAGGTGTCCGCCGAGGCGCAACGCATGGCCGAAAGCCTGTGCGCGGCCGAAAGCGCGGCCTTGCTGTTGGGTAACGTGGCGCAGCATCATCCAGCGTATTCGCAGCTGTGGTCGTTGGCGCAAGAAATTGCCCGCCTCAGCGGCGCGCGTTTTGGTCAGAGCGCCGAAGCCGCCAACAGCGTCGGCGCCGAACTGCTTGGCGTACTGCCGCAGCGTGGACCTTTGGGCTCCACGGTCAGCGCCGGTTTGAACGCGCAGCAAATGATCGCCGCGCCGCGCAATGCCTATGTGCTGCTGCATACTGAGGTTGAGCTCGACAGCTACGATGCGCAAGCCGCGCTGGCTGCGATGCGCGCCGCCGAAACGGTGATCGCGTTGACCTCGTATAAGGCGCAAGGTCTGCTGGATTATGCTGATGTGCTGCTTCCGATCGCGCCGTTCAGCGAAACCGCCGGTGGCTTCATCAATATGGAAGGCCGGTTGCAAACCTTCAACGGCGTGGTTCGTCCTCTGGGCGAAACCCGACCGGCGTGGAAGGTGCTGCGTGTACTGGCCAATATGCTCGGGCTGTCCGGATTTGAATACACTTCGGTCGAGGAGGTTCGCGCCGAATGGCAGGGGATGTCCGATATCGCCAGCCAACTGAATAATCAGTTGAGCGCGTTGGCGCAGATCGACACCGTTGTCAGCCATTCATTAGTCCGCGTGGCTGAAGTCCCGCTCTACCAGGCCGATCCGATTTGTCGCCGCGCTGTGTCGCTGCAACAAACGGTTTGGGCCGCACATCCGCAAGCCTTTGCCCACGGCAGTGTGTTAGCCGCTAGTGGTGTGGAAGCCGGATCAGTCGTCACGGTGCGTCAGGGTAGCGGTCAAGTCAGAGTGAGCCTCCAAGTCGACGACAGTCTGCCGCCTGGCGTGCTGCGTCTGGCCGCGGCTCATCCTGATACGGTCGCCCTGGGCGGAATGTTTGATCCGATCGAGATTACGCAGGGGTAAGCCATGGAGTTCTTGCAAGGCATTTTAGGCAACGGGGCGGGTCTGACGGTTTGGACTTTGCTGAAAATTATCTTGATTGTGGCGCCGATGATGGGCGCGGTGGCCTACCTGACCTATTTCGAACGCAAGGTGATCGGCTACATGCAGGTGCGCATCGGACCTAACCGCGTCGGCCCCTTGGGTTTGCTGCAGCCGATCGCCGACGGCCTCAAGCTGCTGATGAAAGAAATCATCATGCCGGCCAAGGCGAGCAGCGGTTTGTTTCTGCTCGGTCCTATCCTGTCGATTACCCCGGCGCTAGCCGCCTGGGCGGTGATTCCATTCACCGATCATCTGGTGCTGGCGAATACCAACGCCTCGCTGCTGTATATCATGGCGATCACCTCGATGGGGGTTTATGGCGTGATTGTCGCCGGCTGGGCCGCCAACTCGAAGTATTCCTTTCTTGGCGCCATGCGCTCGGCGGCGCAAATCGTGTCATACGAAATCGCCATGGGGTTTGCCTTGGTTGGCGTGCTGATGGTGTCGAGCAGTCTGAACCTGGTGGATATCGTTCGTCAGCAGGGGCATGGCATTGCCGGCGGTTCGCTGCTGTCCTGGAACTGGTTGCCTCTGTTTCCGATGTTTATCGTCTACCTGATTTCAGGCGTGGCTGAAACCAACCGCGCGCCGTTTGACGTGGCGGAAGGCGAGTCGGAAATCGTGGCCGGTTTTCACGTCGAATACTCCGGCATGGCATTCGCCCTGTTCTTCTTGGCGGAATACGCCAACATGATTCTGGTGGCGACCCTGACCTCGCTGATGTTCCTCGGCGGCTGGCTATCACCCTTTCCCGCTAGCTGGGGATTGTTGGGCGCCGGTGGTTTCTTCTGGCTGGCGCTGAAAGTGGCGTCGGTGCTGTTCTGCTTCCTGTGGTTCCGCGCAACCTTTCCGCGTTATCGCTACGACCAGATCATGCGTTTGGGCTGGAAAGTGTTTATTCCGGTAACTTTGATTTGGGTAGTGGTACTGGGCGCGTGGATGATGAGTCCCGTGTCCCTCTGGAACTGATTCCGAGGCTAAGAGCATGGAAATGATACGTAAGTTTTTCAAGACCTTCCTGCTGGTCGAGTTGGTGCAGGGCTTGATGGTGACCGGCCGACATTTTTTCGGCCGCAAGATCACCGTGCAGTACCCGGAGGAGAAAACGCCGCAATCGCCGCGCTTCCGAGGCCTGCATGCCCTGCGGCGTTACCCGAACGGCGAGGAACGTTGCATCGCCTGTAAGCTGTGCGAAGCGGTTTGCCCGGCGCTGGCGATTACCATCGAGTCGGATCAGCGCGAAGACGGCACCCGCCGTACCACGCGTTACGACATCGATTTGATCAAGTGCATATATTGTGGTTTTTGCGAAGAGGCCTGCCCGGTGGATGCCATCGTCGAAACCCACATTCTGGAATTCCACGGCGAAAAACGTGGCGACCTCTACTACACCAAGCCAATGTTGCTGGCGATCGGTGACAAGTACGAGTCCGAAATTGCTGCCAATAAGGCAGCTGATGCCAAGTATCGCTAAGGGGGGGACATGAGTTTTTCATCCGTTGTTTTTTACCTGCTGTCGGCGATTCTGATTGTCGCGGCATTCCGCGTGATCACCGCCAAGAACCCGGTGCACGCGGCCCTCTACCTGGTGTTGGCGTTCTTTACCGCGGCCGGGCACTGGATACTGCTGGAGTCTGAGTTTCTGGCGGTGGTTTTGGTGCTGGTCTACGTCGGGGCGGTGATGGTGCTGTTCCTGTTCGTGGTGATGATGCTGGATATCGACATCGAAAAGCTGCGCGAGGGATTCTGGAAACACTTCCCGCTGGCGGGAACCATCGCCCTGATCATGGCCGGTGAAATGGTGTTGATTCTGGGCAGCCCCGAAGCCGGCTTGCCGAGCTATCAGGCGCGCGCGCCGTTGACCGCGGGGTTCAGTAATGTACGTGAACTGGGTCTGCAGGTTTACACCCAGTATCTGTATCCATTCGAACTGGCGGCGGTGGTACTGCTGTTGGCGATTGTTGCCGCGATTGCGCTGACTCAGCGTAAGCGCAAGGACAGCAAGTTCATCAATCCCGCCGCGCAGGTTGCGGTAAAAAGCTCGGATCGCGTGCGCGTCGTCAAAATGGTGGCGGAGCCGATCGAAGTGGCACCCGCCGCCGCGAGCGATGATCAACCCCAGGCCTGATGGCCACACGATATAAGGAGGACTCGTGCTTACACTGACACACTTCCTGGTGCTGGCCGCAATTTTGTTTGCAATCAGCGTGCTAGGGATATTCCTGAATCGCAAGAACGTGATCGTGCTATTGATGTCGATCGAGTTGATGTTGCTTGCGGTGAATTTTAACTTCATCGCGTTCTCGCATTACATGTCGGATACCGCGGGACAGATCTTTGTGTTTTTCATTCTGACGGTGGCAGCGGCTGAGTCCGCTATCGGTCTGGCGATCCTGGTGGTCCTGTTCCGTAATCTGCGCACCATCAACGTGGAAGATCTGGGCAGCCTCAAGGGCTAAGGCAACACTAACTACAAAGCAGAGATCATGGATATGAAAAGCCTTTACCTGCTGATTGCCCTCGCGCCGCTGGCGGGTTCGATCATCGCAGGTTTGTTTGGATGGGCGATTGGCCGGCGCGCAGCGCACGTGGCGACCATCGCCGGTGTCGCGCTGTCCGCCGCGCTGTCGCTCAAAGTACTGTGCGGCTTTCTGGCCGGGCACGCCCCGGTGTTTAATCAGGCGCTATATACCTGGCTGACCGTGGATGGCAACAGCTACTCGGTGGGGTTCCTGGTCGATTCGCTGACCGCGTTAATGATGGTGGTGGTGACCAGCGTGTCACTGATGGTGCATATCTATACCATCGGCTACATGCGTGAAGATCCCGGCTATCAACGTTTCTTCAGCTACATCTCGCTGTTTACCTTCTCGATGTTGATGCTGGTGATGAGCAACAACTTCGTGCAACTGTTCTTTGGCTGGGAAGCTGTGGGTCTGGTGTCATACCTGCTGATCGGTTTCTGGTTCAAGCGACCGACCGCCATCTATGCCAACCTCAAGGCCTTTCTGGCCAACCGGGTCGGCGACTTTGGCTTCTTGCTGGGTATTGGCTTGGTGTTGGCCTATTTCGGCGGCTCGCTGGATTACCATGATGTGTTCGCCGCCGCCCCTGCCTTGGCCAGTAAAACGATTGAACTGATTCCAGGCCAGTCCTGGTCGTTGATGACTGTGACCTGCATCCTGCTGTTTGTTGGCGCCATGGGTAAGTCAGCGCAATTTCCACTGCATGTCTGGCTGCCGGACTCGATGGAAGGCCCAACACCGATTTCCGCTTTGATTCACGCGGCAACCATGGTGACCGCCGGTATTTTCATGGTGGCGCGCATGAGCCCACTGTTTGAACTGTCGGATAGCGCGCTGAACTTTGTGATGGTGATCGGATCGATTACCGCGCTGTTCATGGGCTTTCTTGGCGTGGTGCAAAACGATATCAAGCGCGTGGTGGCTTATTCCACCTTGTCGCAGCTCGGTTACATGACCGTGGCGTTGGGCGCCTCGGCCTATTCGGTCGCGATCTTCCACGTAATGACCCATGCCTTCTTCAAGGCCTTGCTGTTCTTGGCCGCGGGCTCGGTGATTATCGGCATGCACCACGATCAGGACATGCGCAATATGGGCGGTCTGCGCAAGCACATGCCGATTACCTGGATCACCTCGCTGTTGGGGTCGCTGGCCTTGATCGGAACACCGTTCTTCTCCGGTTTCTACTCCAAGGATTCAATCATCGACGCCGTGATGCAATCGCATTTGCCGGCCGCCGGATTCGCCAGTTTTGCCCTGATTGCCAGCGTTTTCGTGACCGCGCTGTATTCGTTCCGCATGTATTTCATGGTGTTCCACGGTAAAGAGCGCTGGAAGCAGAGCGCGCATCAGCACGATGCCCATGAGCATGACGAAGACGAGCATCATCATGGCCTGGGCCCGAACGATAATCCGCACGAGTCGCCGTGGGTGGTGACGCTGCCGCTGGTGCTGCTGGCGATCCCGTCGGTCGTCGTGGGTTACTTTGCCATTGGCCCCTTGGTTTATGGCAACTATTTCCAAGGCGCGATTTTCATCGATACGCTGCGTCACCCGGGTCTGCTGCATTTGGCGGATGAATATCAGGGACCAATGGCGATGGTGGCTCATTCTCTGAGCAATTTGCCTCTGTGGCTGGCCGCCGCTGGCGTGCTGACCGCCTGGATCGGCTATATGAAAGCGCCGCATCTGCCGGGTCTGGTCAAGAACCGGGTGAATGGCGTGTATCAGGTGCTGGTTAATAAATACTACCTGGACGAACTTTACTACGCGGTGTTCGCCAAGGGCGCGCGCGCACTGGGCACATTATTCTGGAAGTTCGGCGACATGCTGCTGATTGACGGATTGCTGGTGAATGGCACGGCCTCGCTGGTCGGCTCGCTGTCGCGCTTTACGCGCAAGTGGCAAACCGGGTTTATCTACAGCTATGCCGCAACCATGATCATCGGGGTTTTGGCGCTGATGACCTACTGGTTTGCACCGTTGCTCATGCGTTGAGTCACACAACACTGGGATTGTAATCATTCCAACCGCGGTGGAAGCGAGCATTCGAAGGCAGGCCCCCTGGGCCGCTGGCGCGACAGATCCAAGCGCCCGGCCCGCCGGCTTTGCCCGACAAAGGTTGGTTTTACACGCTAATTGGAATAACAAATAGGTTTCGACTATGTTGACAAATCAGTTAAGTCTGGTGATCTGGGTACCGGTGTTGTTCGGGCTGTTGGTGCTGGCAACCGGTGACGACCGGCGCGCGGCGCTGGCGCGCTGGATCGCATTGGCGGGTGCCCTGGCCGGCTTCCTGCTGTCCGTGCCGCTGTTCACCTCGTTTACCGAATTGCACGGCGGCATGCAGTTCGAAGAGATGCATCCGTGGATTACCTCTCTGGGAATCAACTATCACCTGGGCGTGGATGGCATCTCGATGCTGTTCGTGGTGCTCAACAGCTTTACCACCTTGCTGGTGGTGATCGCTGGCTGGCAAGTGATCCAGAAGCGCACCGCGCAATACATGGCCGCATTCCTGATGATGTCGGGCATGATTAACGGCGCGTTTGCCGCGCTGGACGCGATTCTGTTCTACGTGTTCTTCGAAGCCATGCTGATTCCGATGTATCTGATCATCGGCGTCTGGGGCGGACCGCGTCGGGTATACGCCTCGATCAAGTTCTTCCTCTACACCTTGCTCGGCTCGCTGTTGATGCTGGTTGCGTTTATCTACCTGTACTTCAAGGCGGGTAATACTTTCGAAATCTCGGCGTTCCAGGACTTGAAGCTGGCATTCGATGTACAGATCATGCTGTTTATCGCCTTCTTCCTGTCGTTCGCGGTCAAGGTGCCGATGTGGCCGGTGCATACCTGGTTGCCGGATGCCCACGTCGAGGCGCCGACCGGCGGTTCCATCGTGTTGGCGGCGATTACCCTGAAGATTGGCGCGTACGGTTTTCTGCGCTTTGCCTTGCCTATCGTACCCGATGCCTCGCGCGCCTTGTCCGGGGTGATGGTGACCCTGTCGCTGGTGGCGGTGGTCTACATTGGTCTGGTGGCGCTGGTGCAGACCGACATGAAGAAGCTGGTGGCCTATTCGTCGATTTCACACATGGGTTTTGTCACGCTCGGTATTTTCATGTTTGCCGGTAATACCCAGAACGTCTGGGCGGTCGAAGGCGCGATCATTCAGATGGTGTCGCACGGTTTTGTGTCCGCCGCGATGTTTTTTTGTATCGGTGTGATGTATGACCGCATGCACAGCCGCAACATTGCCGATTACGGCGGCGTTGCCAATAAAATGCCGATTTTCGCCGCTTTCATGATGCTGTTCTCGATGGCCAACTCCGGTTTGCCGGCGACGTCCGGCTTTGTCGGCGAGTTCATGGTGATCCTGGGCGCGGTGCAGGTGAACTTCTGGTTTGGCGCGCTGGCCGCGACCACGCTGATTTTCGGCGCGGCGTATACCTTGTGGATGTTCAAGCGTGTGATCTTCGGTGAAGTCGCCAATGCGCATGTGGCGGCGCTCAAGGATGTGAACAAGCGTGAATTCCTGGTCTTGACCTTGCTGGCGCTGATGGTGCTGGGCATGGGTCTGTATCCGCAAGGCTTTATCGACAAGATTCATCCGTCAGTCAACGATCTGATTGCGCATGTTGCGCAAAGCAAGCTGTGAGGCGACAAGGAAAATACAATGACTTGGGCTAATTTGAACTTGATGCCGGCCTTGCCAGAGATATTCCTGCTCGCGGCGCTGTCGGTGATTCTGGTACTTGATCTGTTTATCTCGGACGCGCGCCGTGGACTGACCTATGGCCTGTCGCTGCTGACCCTGGCTGGCTGTGCCGCGATTCAGTACGCCACCTGGGCTACAGCGCCGGTGCATATCTTCAGCAATATGTATGTCGCTGATACGCTTGGGTCGACCATCAAGCTGTTTATGTACGGGGTGAGTGCCGCGGTTCTGGTGTATACCCGGCAGTATATTGCTGACCGTGGCATGTTCCGTGGCGAGTACTACACCTTGGCGCTGTTTGCCCTGCTGGGCATGAACGTGATGGTGTCGGCCAACCATTTCCTGACCCTGTATATCGGTCTGGAACTGCTGTCGCTGGCCTTGTATGCCTTGATCGCGCTGCGTCGTGATTCGACTCAGGCGACTGAAGCCGCGATGAAGTATTTCGTACTGGGCGCGCTGGCCTCGGGTTTGCTGTTGTACGGTATGTCGATGGTGTATGGCGCGACCGGTTCGCTGGATCTATCGACCATTGCGCGTGTGATTCAATCCGGTCGTGGCAACACGGTGTTGCTGGTCTTCGGCCTGGTGTTCCTGGTGGCTGGTCTGAGTTTCAAGCTCGGCGCGGTACCGTTCCATATGTGGGTGCCCGACGTTTATCAAGGCGCGCCGACCGCGGTGACCTTGATGGTAGGCGCTGCGCCTAAATTGGCGGCATTTGTCTTCATGCTGCGCATTTTGGGTCAAGGCATGGACAGCATGCTGGTCAACTGGCAAGGGATGTTGATGATTGTTGCCGTGCTGTCGATGGCCATCGGTAACATCACCGCCATTGTGCAGACCAACATCAAGCGCATGCTGGCGTACTCGACGATTTCTCACATGGGCTTCTTGCTGGTCGGCTTTTTGACCGGCAGCGCGGAGGGCTACTCCGCCGCCATGTTCTACGCCATCATTTATGTTTTGATGTCGTTGGCGGCCTTCGGTGTGGTGCTGGCGCTGTCGCGCGCCGGGTTCGAATGCGAAAAGATCTCCGACTTGAAGGGCTTGAATCAGCGTAATAGCTGGTATGCCTTGCTGATGTTGCTGACCATGTTCTCGATGGCGGGTATTCCACCACTGGCGGGTTTCTACGCCAAGTTCGCGGTGATCCGCGCCGCGCTGGACGCACAGTTTGTGCCGCTGGCGGTGTTCGCGGTGATGATGTCGCTGATTGGCGCGTTCTACTACCTGCGCGTGGTTAAAACCATGTACTTCGACGATGCTGATGACTCCAGCCCCATCGCGTTGCGCCCTGAAATGCACTTGACGCTCTCGGTGAATGCCCTGGCCTTGCTGGCCTTGGGTGTGTTGCCCGAGCATCTGCTGGCGCTGTGTGTTGACGCGGTTAAACAATCGCTGTCCGTACTCTAGGATCAGCCGTGCAATCTAGTGTGTACATTTTGCTGCTGGTCGCTATCGTAGCCGCCAACCTGCCTTTCGCCTCACAGCGTATCGGCGGGGTGGTGGCGGTGGCGCATAAGCGGTTTGTCTGGCGCATCGCGGAACTCCTGCTGCTCTATTTGCTAGTCGGACTGTTCGCGCGCGTGCTCGAGTCGCGCCAAATGCCGGTGCATTCGCAAGACTGGCAGTTTTATGTCAGCACCTTCGCCTTGTTTCTGGTGTTTGCCTTTCCAGGCTTCGTGTTACGCATGTTCTGGAAAAATCGCGGTCGCTAAACCCGCCTCTTATTCGCCAGCCGGGATCCCGGCTGGCTTTTTCTTGCCCTGCGTCATTTGTCTATTTCCCCCACATAAAATCCAGATTTATCCGATATGATGATCATCCTGATTCTCATAAAGTAGCTTCCGCTGGGCAGCGTGCCCGTCAGCGTGGGGTTGGTTATGAGGTTATCCGTTTGGGTTCTGTTCCTGCTTGCCGCCGGGGGGGCTGTGACTTCCGCCTGGGCCGGACATGTCAGCGTCGGTGTGGCTGTCGGTCATGGCTATGGACATGGGTCTTACGGCTATTATGGCTATGGACGTTCAGGCTACACTCCTTATCGCGCCTACCCGGTTTACCCTGCGTACCCTGCTTACTATGCGTCTCCCGTCGTGCTAACGCCTCCGGCGCCCACGGTCTATGTGGAGCGCACTGATGTCGTTGCACCTGCTCGCGCGGCGCCCGCCGTTGCCGATGACTGGTACTACTGCCGCAAACCGCAAGGCTACTATCCCGAAATTGAAAAATGCCCAAGTGGTTGGTTGCGCGCGCCGCGCGAGCCTAGCGACCTTGCGCCTCGGAACCCATGATGAACCGAACGATAAAATTCAAAACCGCCTTATTGGTGTTGGCTAGCGCAATGGCACTGTGCGCCTGCGCTGGATTCCCGACCGAACCTACGCAGATGGCGTTGCCGGGCAAAGGGAAAAGCTATGAAGCCTTCAAGGCGGACGACCGTGTTTGTCGCCAAGACGCGGCCCAGCCAGGTGGGCCGCCCAATCCCTCGGGGCCAACCAAGAGCTTGAGTCAGCGCGATTATGATCGGGTTTATGTCCAGTGCATGTATGGAAAAGGTCATCGCGTCGCGCTAGAGCCACCAGCGCCGAGCTATGGCTATGTCCCCGCGGATTATTCAGCCGTGCCCAGCGGCTATGCGCCGGCTTATCAGCCCGCGCCAATGTATCCAAGCGAGTGGCAAAGCGAGTGGCAAAGCGAGTGGCAAAGCGAGTGGATTGAACAGTGAAGATTAAAGAAATGAAAAAACACTATCCATGGTTTATCTTCTCCACCATGGTATGGGCCTCTGTTTGCGCGGCCGCGCCGTCTCCTGTGGCGCAAATGGTGTACCCGGGCCCAGGGAAAAGCCAGGTTGAGTTCGAAATCGATGAAAGTTTCTGCGATACCGAGGCCAGCATCGGTAATGACCGCAGACAAACCTACGATCCCGCCTATCTGCGTTGCATGGCGAAGCACGGACATGTCGTGCCGCAATTGCAGCCGATGGCGGCGGAGCCACGGGTTCGACCCGGCCGAGGCAAGGGTGAAATTGATTTTGATCTCAATCGCAGCGCATGCGAGACCGCGGCTGAATTGAAGAGCGACAATCCGCGCGGGTATCAACGCATCTATGAGCATTGCATGCAGGATAAGGGCAATCGTACGCCAAGCCGTCGGGCAGGCGCGACAGGGCGCTTAGACACGCCACAGATTGACCTTCCGCGGATTGAACCGCGTCGAGTGGGTGTCTCCCGCGATGCCGGACAACCCGTGTCCGAAACGCCCGTAATTTTTCAACGTGAATCTGGCGTCCCTCTGATTGATCGACCTCGCTAGACCGCAGCCTGCCGGACTTGAGCGGGGCTGCTGCTTTATCTTGAGTCAACGGTTATAGCGTCCCCGTCCGCAGGACAGCAGGCAGGGGCGGCCTTCGAGCTGCGCAAGGCGTCAGTCCGCCCCTGATGGAATCCCCCAATTAGCGAGCTTCTCTGCGCTACATTTACAAATGCTCATACAATTGCAACATAAATAAAAACCCATTACACATTTCTCTGGCATAACTAGAGTATCCGAGCTTGTCGCATGCACCATGGGGCAAGCTGCTACTAGAGGAGTGTGAGATGAAAGCCATGAAACTCGCGGCGAGTGCATTGCTGCTTTGCTGCGCGGCTGCCCCCGCTTTGGCTGACCATGTGCATTTAGGCATCATGGTTGGTGGCCCCTTCTGGGGCGGCTACCCAGGCTACTACTATGGGCCACCCGCTTACTACTATCCTCCCACCGTGGTCACGGTTCCGGCCCCGCCGACGACTTATGTCGAGCAGCCACAGTCGGTTCCCTCTGACTTGCAGGCCCCGGCGCCTCAAGTTTGGTATTACTGCCGTAATCCAAAGGGTTACTACCCTTATATCAAAACTTGCCCGAGCGGCTGGCGTGAAGTGGCGCCTACTCCGGCGGATAGTGGCGGGGCCCCCAATGGCGCGCCAAACTAATCAGGGGGTTGCGATGAAAAAGCTAGCATTGTTACCCGCACTCATCGGGGCGAGTCTGCTGTCGGCTTGCGCCAGCTATCCGACCGGACCGTCGGTGATGGCGATGCCTGGGCGCACAAAAACCTTTGAACAATTCCAAGTCGATGACCAAACCTGCCGCGATTATGCGCAAAACCGTATTGGCGGAACCACTGCCGCGCAGAATGCCGCGAACAGCGGTGTGGAAAGCGCGGCGGTTGGCACCGTGGTCGGCGCGGCCGCTGGTGCGCTGATCGGCGGACATCAAGGCGCGGCGGTGGGGGCCGGTGCCGGGCTGCTGGTGGGCGCGGCGGCGGGGACCGATAGCGCTAACGTTTCAGGACACGTGTCGCAACGCAGTTATGACCAGGCCTATCTGCAGTGCATGTATGCCAAGGGCGAGCGCGTGCCTTCGTATGCCGCGCCAGCTCAACCCGCGTATGTGCGGCCGCAACCGATGTATGCGCCACCTCCTCCGGGGTATTACGGTGCTCCACCTCCGCCTCCTGGCTGGTAAGCCGGTCACGAACAAAGGGGTCTGGTTATGAAATGCTATCGTGTACTGTTGGTGGCGGCGCTGGGCTCCGTTTTGTTGGCGCCGGGCGCCTGGGCTGACAATCCCTGGAATCACCATCATCCAGGCCCTGATGGTTGGCACCCACAGGGAGGTCCACGGCATGGACATGGAGGTTGGGGCGGCGATATCTATCACTTCCGCGGCAATGATATGGCGCGCTGGAATGGTGGGCGCTGGTACCAGGGACCGCATGGCGGCCGGCTTGGCTGGTGGTGGATTGTGGGCGGCAGTTGGTATTTTTATCCGGCGCCGGTCTATCCGTATCCAAATCCCTATATTCCGCCGATGGTCACGCCGCAGCCTGGCCCCGTCTGGTACTACTGCCAGAATCCGGCGGGGTATTATCCCTACGTCCCCGCGTGTCGTTATTGGCAGGTGGTGCCGGCGCAGTAGTCTGAGGAAGACATCATCTGGTCGTAGGGAAACGATGCCGGATGATGTCTTTGGTTTACTGATCGAGCGAACTATGGGTAGAACTTGGCCTGGCCTTCGGGCCGGGTCTTGAAGCGTTTGTGTAGCCAGAAATACTGTTCGGGCACTTCACGAATCCGCTGTTCGAGAAAAGTATTCATGCGTTGAGTATCGGCGACGACATCATCACTGGGGAAGTTGTCCCATGGTGGATAAAATTCCAACTCGCAACGGTTACCCACACGGCGCGCGATTGCCGGCACGACCTTGGCGCGCGCCAGTTGGCTGATGCGCGACAGGCCGGTAATCGTGGCGGTGTCGATACCAAAGAATTTCACGAAAATCGAATCGCGCGCGCCGTAGTCTTGATCCGGCAGATAAAGAAAGGGTGCGTGATCCTTGCGCATCGCCTTGATGATTGGTCGTAAACCTTCCTGGCGCGACACAATATAAGCATTGTTATAGCGCTGACGTCCCTGGTAGATCTGTCGGTCCATTACATCGTTCTTTTGTTGCGAGTAAACACTCACCAGTGGAATAAACTGGTTGAGCGCATAGACACACATCTCAAATCCGACAAAGTGCGGATAAAAGATAATCACATCCTGGCCCTGTGCGCGCAGATCGGTGACATGGTGCAGGTTCTTGATGGTGACCAGGCGGCGCAACCGCGCGGCGGAACTCCACCACACAACGCCATACTCCAGCGCCAGGCGCATCATATAACGGAAATTCGCGCGTATCATCCGTTTGCGCTGTGCGTCACTGAGCTCGGGCATCGCGGCGCGCAAATTGATCATGCCAACGCGGCGCCGATCACCGGCCAATAGATAAGCGATCGAGCCCAGCAGCCAGGCCAAGGCGCCAATCAGCGCCATGGGCAATAGGCGGATCAGCCACAGTAGTGCAAACGCAACTTTCATTTGTTTCCTTTATTCCTCAACCGCCGGTGTGACACCATGCGGACATTTGTAGCGGTTGTAACTCCACAGATATTGGGTCGGATAGCGGCGAATCAGGGTTTCCACCGCCTGGTTGAGCTGAGTGGCGTCCTGCTGTTTATCACCGCTGAAGGGCTGGGCCAGTGGTTCGATATGGAGTTTGAAGCCCGCGCCATGCGCCAAGCGCTCACCGACGAACAGCAGGGTAACCACGTTGTCCAGTAGTCCCAGGCGTGGCACCAGGGTCGTACTGTAAGCTGGTCGGCCAAAAAAAGGCGCCCAGATGCCTTCGCCGGTCCCGGGGACCTGATCCGGCAGCACAATTGTCGCTTCGCCCTTTTTTAAGGCCTTAATCAATAAACGCACACCCGCGGAACTGGTGGGCGCGATTTTTCCCTTGCCGCGCGAACGTCCGGCATTCATCATGGGTTCCAGCCAGCGCAGCTTGGGTGGTCGGTACATGGCGGTGAGCGGAAAAGGCAGGCGTTGGCTGATGTAGCGCCCGGCAATGTCATAGCTGCCCAAATGCGGCGTCACAAAGATCATGCCGCGCCCTTCGGCCAGCGCAGTTTCCACATGCTCCCAACCGTTGCACTCCTTGATCAGTGTGGCGATATAGGCCGGAGAACGGCACCAGGCAATGGCCAGTTCCAGTGCGCCTTTGCCGGTTTCGGCCGCGCACTGTTTGACGGCGTCTTGGTAATCCTGATAATTTGCCAGAATTTGACTACGGTTAAGGTTCTCCTCTAGTCTTGCGGCAAATTTAGGCGAACAACGCAGCGTCAGGCGTCCGAGCAATGCGCCCAGTCCTTGCACCCAAGGCAGGGGCAAGCGTGCGATCAAGGACAGCAGCAAATGTACAAGCGAAGCCATGGTTGGAATTCTTAAGCGCTCTAAAGCGGCTGATTTTATCATTATGGTTTACTGTTGATTCGGGAATAGCAACAAAATGAGTGAATATTTATTTACCTCGGAATCGGTTTCCGAAGGACATCCGGACAAAGTCGCCGACCAGATCTCCGATGCGGTGCTGGACGCGGTTCTGCGTGAAGACAAGCATGGCCGGGTTGCCGCCGAGACTTTGGTAAATACCGGTCTGGTGGTGTTGGCCGGAGAGATCACCACCCATGCCAATATCGATTACATTCAGGTGGCGCGCGACACCATCAAGCGCATTGGCTACGACAGCTCGGAACTGGGTTTTGACTACCACGGTTGCGCGGTGATGATGTGCTACGACCGCCAATCGCCGGATATTGCGCAAGGAGTCAATGAAGGGCAGGGGCTGGATCTGGATCAGGGCGCCGGCGATCAGGGGCTGATGTTCGGTTATGCCTGCGACGAAACCCCGGCTTTGATGCCGTTCCCGATTTACTACGCGCATCGTTTGATGCAGCGCCAGGCGGAACTGCGCAAAGATGGCCGTCTGCCGTGGTTGCGCCCGGACGCCAAGAGTCAGATCACCTGCGTGTATGACAGCGCCACCGGCCAGCCCAAGCGCATCGACACCGTGGTGCTATCGACCCAGCACAGCCCGGACATCGATCACAAGACCCTGACCGAGGCGGTGATCGAGGACGTGATCAAACCGGTGTTGCCGGTCGAGATGCTCGATGCCTCGACCAAGTTTTTGATCAATCCGACCGGACGTTTTGTGATTGGTGGCCCGATGGGCGATTGCGGCCTGACCGGGCGCAAGATCATCGTCGACACCTATGGCGGCGCCGCGCCGCATGGCGGTGGCGCGTTCTCCGGTAAAGACCCGTCCAAGGTCGACCGCTCAGCCGCCTACGCCGGGCGCTATGTCGCCAAGAATATTGTGGCGGCGGGCCTGGCGCGTCAGTGTCAGATCCAGATTTCCTACGCGATTGGTGTATCGCAGCCGACCTCGATTGCGATCGATACCTTCGGCACCGGGCGGATTGCCAATGAAAAAATTGTCGAACTGGTGAAACGCCACTTCGATCTGCGCCCGAAGGGGATTATTCAGATGCTGGATCTGCTGCGGCCGATTTACAGCAAGAGCGCGGCTTACGGTCACTTTGGCCGTGATGAGCCGGAGTTTAGCTGGGAACGTACCGACAAGGCCGAGGCGCTGCGCGCCGACGCTGGCTTGTAAGTAAAAGGCGGCTCCCCGGCCTGCCCGGGGAGCGCCGGATCGTGAAGGACCTTAGATGGCTACGCCGAGAATCACGTGGCTGGCTTTGATGAGCGCGGTCGCTGCGACGCCTGGCGCTAACCCCATCTCTTGCAGCGATTCATTAGTGACAATCGCCTGAATCAGACTTCCTCCCGCCAATTCCAGGGTGACCTCCGCGTTGACTGCGCCCTTGCTGACCTTGGCGACTTTGCCTTGATACTGATTGCGCGCGGAGAAGCGCACGTCAGCGGTACCGGTTAACAGGACAACCCATGGGGCCTTGACGAAGGCCTGCACCGGCTTGCCGGGCGCCAATCCGAGGGATTTGACGCTGCTCTCGGTGACGATGGCTACGATCTTGTCGCCACCGGCGGTGGTGACTTCAACTTCGGCATTTACCGCGCCGGGGGTCAGTAGGCTAACGGTTCCACTAAAAATATTACGAGTGCTAATTTTCATGAGGCGCCTCTTGATGACAAGGTGATGGTGGTGTTTTTTCTGCTTTAGCTCGATATGACCATACTCTAACTAAGGTTAAAACGTGGTGAAAAACCATGAGTAAACGCCGGATACGGCTGGAGTGTTGTGTTCCCGCACGTGTCGATGTTGACTGTCGGAAATCGTCAAGGATGACGAAGTGTCGGACTTTAGTGTCGGGGACGTGAGCATGGGAATGTCTGATCGATTGTGTATTTTGTTAACTGTATGATTTTAATGTTAAAAATAAAAATAGCGCGACTTGATTTTTCTGGCATGGCATATGCGTGTACTCCGACGTTGGCGCGATGCGGTCGAACCCGGAGCCGATGTCTCGCTGTCGAATAACCCCAATCAAATGCTTTGAGATTTGCGCATTATCTGGGTGTTTTGTCACAACGTTGCGCTCGGGTGCGTACCTGCTGGACCGGTGTATCCGGCGCCGCGACTTAATCATCATCCGTGCAATGACAGCCGGTAATGCCGGTTTTGCTGAGAGAGAGATCATGTCGAGTTATCCGCTTCCCTATGTGGCCTCCGAGGCTGCCCGAAAAGCCGGGGTAATGAATCACACCCCCGTGAAATATTTTGTCAGCTCGATGCTGGCCGGCATGTTGATCGCCGTGGTCCTGAGCGTCAGCCTGATGTTAGGGCAGGCATTGCGCCTGGAGGGGTCGTTGTTGTACTACGCCGCCAGCGCCGGCTTCTTCGGCACCGCCCTGTGCTCCATCATCGTCGGTCGGGTGGAACTGTTTACCAGCAATATCATGTATATGACGGTTGGTCGCATGGCGGGTCGGATATCGAGCGCGGACATGCTCAAGAGCTGGGCCATTGTCTATTTCGGTAATTTTGCCGGCGCACTGCTGTTTGCCGTGGTTTACGCTCAGACTGGGGTGATGGCGAATCTGCCGGTTGACCACCTCTTGTATTTCGTTGTGGGGCACAAGGTGGCGGCAGCGTTTTGGGCGATTTTCTGGAAAGGGGTGTTGTGTAACTGGATCATCTGTCTGGCGGTATGGTTGCCGCTGCGCTTGAGTAACGATATGGCCAAGTTGGCCTTGATCATGTTGCTGGTATTTGTGTTCTTCTTTAGCGGCTATGAACACAGTATTGCGAATATGGCGTTCTTTAGCTTGAGCTGGATGTTCTCGGTCAGTGGCACGCCTGGATTGAGCGACACGTTGCACAATATGATTCCAGCCACGCTGGGCAATATTGTCGGAGGTGGCCTGGGTGTCGGCGCGCTGATGTTCTATCTGGAGCGCGATACCCTGGGTGAAGTCGAGTCGGAAGCCGCATCGGCGCCGCAGTCCGCGCCCGTTGCGCCGGCCAGCCGTTTGAGTCATGGCTAAATGCAACCACGCCATGCATTGCATGGCGTGGTTGCTTGTATCATTGCGCTAGTCTTTATCCGCTGGCCTTGACGAGCCAAGGCCAGCGGATGGGCTTACGCTTCGGCTTGGGCCAAGTGCAGTTCCGGCGGGTTGCGGCGGAAGCCGCGAGTCAGCCAGCCCAGGTGTAGAACGCCTAGCGTCAGCCAGGACAAGCCGAGAATAATCGCGCGATTGTCCAGGCAGGTGAGTAACCAAAGATCGGCAATCACGCCGCACATCGGGAATAGGAAATACAGTACAAAATCACGCGCGCCGCGCTTTCCGGTTTTTCCCAGGTAGTAATGGAAAATAACCGAGAGGTTGACAAAGGTGAAGGCGAGGAATGCGCCGAAGTTGATGAACGAGGTCGACGAAGTGACGTCCAGTTTGAGTGCCAGCAAGGCCACCACACCACAAATCACGATGTTATTGATCGGCGTGCGGAAGCGTGGGCTGAGTTTGCCGAAAATTTTTCGCGGCAACACCGAATCACGTCCCATGGCGTATAGCAGGCGTGAGGCGCTGGTTTGCGCCGAAAGGCCCGAGGCAAATTGTCCAACGATCAGACCGATCAAAAAGATCGATGAGAAAATATCGCCGCCAATATTCTTGGCAATATCAAATGCCGCGTTATCCGCATTCTTGAATACGATCGACGGGTGCGCCAGTTGCACAAAATAAGCGGTCAGTACAAAGATCACCCCGCCAATAATCGTAATCAACATAATGGCGCGCGGGATCACCCGCACCGGATCGTGCGTTTCTTCCGCCATGGTACTGACAGCGTCAAAGCCGAGGAATGAATAACACGCCACCGCGGCGCCGGAGGCAATCAGTGGTAGTTTCATATGACTGTGATAAATCATCGACAGATCCCACAGCGGCTTGCTTGGGTCGCCTTTGACGTAGTGAATGCACAGCGCGATGAAGGCAATCAACACCAGGGCTTGCATCAGCATCATCAGGTAATTGAGCGTATTCGCCATTTTCAGCCCGACAATATTGATCACCGAGGTGATCACAATAAAGGCGATAATCCAGATCGCCAGTGGCACGGAAGGGAAGGCCGAAGACAAATAGGCCGCGCCAATCAGCCAAATGGCCATCGGTAGAAACAGGTAGTCCAGCAATACCGCCCAGCCGACCAAAAAGCCGAGCTTGGCGTGAATCGCCTTGCGGGTATAGGTGTAGGCCGAACCCGCGGTGGGGAAGGCGGCGGCCATGCGGCCATAGCTATAGGCGGTGAACAACATGGCTACCGTGGCGGCCAGATACGAGGCCGGCACCATGCCGCCGCTCAGCTGCGCCAGAATGCCGAAAGTGCCCAGAACGATAATCGGCGCCATATAGGCTAAGCCGAACAAAATCAGTGAACTCAGGGTGAGTGAACGCTTGAGGTGCTTCTCTTCCATCGGTTTCTCCTTGCCGTTTCTCGTCGCGAACAGCCGATGAGGCGGTCTGTGCTGTTATCTATTCCTCGACTAGCTCCATGGGCGTTGCGATTTCGGCGCGAGTGCGCGCAAAGGCTCGGGGGCTTTGCGGGTAGGGTCGCTGATCGGCGAGTTGGCGCTGAGATTGACGGCGTTGTCCAACGGTGTCGGTCGTGAAATGGCAAGCCACCAAAGGTGTCAAGCATTTGTTATGCATATTTCAACCACTAGTCATACCTAAAATAGTGGTTAAAAAATTATGACGGATCTAAGATTATGCGGCAAGCATAGTTTCTGTTGAAGGAAATTGTTTTGATGGATGTGGTTGATATTGCGGGTTAAATCATTTGTTTGTGTTGGGTTCGTTCGGCGGCGGTGTTTAAGGTATTAAACGCCGCCGCGATGGGGAGGGGCTAGATTTCGCTATCTTCGAGTGCTTTTGCTGATATTCCTAGGCGTTGCATGCGAGATAACAGGGTGGTGCGCTTGAGTCCCAGGCGCGCAGCCGCGCCTTTGGGGCCGGCGACAATTCCGTTGGTTTCCTTGAGGACGCGTGTGATCAGTTGCAGTTCGGATTCGCCAGCGGCGTCGCTGGTGGTGGCGCGCGCGCGCGGAGCGGGTTTGAGCTCCAGTGGCGCGATGTCATACTGTAGTTCCGATAGCGGCAGGTTAAGCACGCTGCCACGTGTCAGAATCACCGCGCGTTCGATAATATTCTGTAATTCACGCACATTTCCCGGCCATGGATGGCGCATCAGGCGCGCGATGGTCCCGGTGGGAATGCTTTCGATCGTGCGGTTCATTCGTTGCGCGAATTTCATGGTGAAAAATTGCGCCAGCAAGGGAATATCTTCCGGGCGGTCGCGTAGCGGCGGCATGATGATGGGGAAGACATTGAGCCGATAGTACAGGTCGCTGCGATAGCGCTTATCCGCCACCATCTCCTGCAGATTGCAGTTGGTCGCGGCAATCACTCGCGCATCCACCGGAATGATTTTTTGCCCACCCAGACGCTCGATTTCATGCTCTTGCAGTACGCGCAATAATTTGGGCTGCAGTTCCAGCGGAATATCGCCGACTTCATCCAGAAACAGCGTGCCGTGATCGGCCATTTCAAAGCGACCGGTGCGTTGTGTGGTGGCGCCGGTAAACGCGCCTTTTTCGTGGCCGAACAGGTCGCTTTCCAGTAGATTGGCGGGAATTGCCGCGCAGTTCATGGTGACCATGCGCTGCTTTTTGCGCTGGCTCAGCTTGTGAATCGCGCGCGCGATCAATTCTTTTCCGGTTCCGGTTTCGCCGAGAATCAGTACCGTGCTGTCGCTGTTTGCGACCATTTCAACTTGTTCGAGTACCGCCGACAGCGCGGCGCTTTGGCCGATGATCTCGTCAAAATTCTGGTAGTGGCGAATTTCCTCGGTGAGAAACAGATTCTCGTGCGCCAGCCGATCTTTCAGGTGTGAAATTTCGCGGTAAGCCAGTGCATTGTCCAGTGCCAGCGAAATGCGCGCGGCAATTTGTTGTAACAAGGATTGGTTGGCGGCGAAGATCGGTTCTTGCCGCTTGTGCGCCAACAGGAGCGCGCCCAGAGGTTTATTGCCGGAGAATAGCGGCAAAATGCAAACCGATTGAAAGTCCTTGGTGCTTAACGAGGCAAACTGCTTGTCGCGCAGCGCCAGCTGTTCGATGTCTTGACGACTGGCCGTGAAAATCTGACCGTTGAGCGGGGCTTGATGGGCGGGTAAGTCCTGGCGCGCGAAGGCGTTGTACTGTTGCAGCCGTTGCTCTTCGTGCTCGAAAAATACGCTATGTGCCTCGATATTGATGCGTTCTTCATCGAAAATATTGAGGCTGACAAAGTCGATGCCATAAATGTGATGAATGGCTTGGGCAATTTCTTCAACCAGTTCGCCAATGTCCAGTTTCGATAGCACCGCATTGGTGACATCCACCAGGATTTGCAGCTGGTCGCACTCATGGCGCAGGGCCGCCAGCGCGCTTGGCGGCGTGGCGATCGCAGACGGCTCAACTTGGGCCGGTAGTTGGGTCAGGGTGCTCATGTGTGCCTCGCGTCTACTCGCAATACTGACTGGCGGTGCGCCGACGGCGCGAATTCTACCACCAGGCAGGGGTCATTCTGGTCTGTCGCTTCCGCTTTTTCTCTTTCGCGTCCCAAAGCCCGGCAGCCTCCAAGGCGCCCTGCGTGGGCGCCTTGGTCAAACAGCTCCTATTCTAAAGTAACCTCGTTAATAAAATGGAGTTAATTGGCGGCGTTAAGCCAAGGGTAGTGATCGAAGCCATTTCCGGCGCACAGCGAGGCATGCAGTGCTTCAACCGCTTGGCGCACTACGACCGACATCGGGTAATAAAAAGCCACCACCGCGGGTTCGATGCCAAGAAACAGCACTTCGGGAACATGTTCCCGTAGACGCTCGATCAGAAAACTGAGTGGTAGGTTATGGGTGGTCATGAAAAACATCTCGGCGATGCTCCGTTCGTCGACGCGGCGTACCTCGCCGGCACTGAGCCCCATCTCCGCCGCGTCCACCACCACGACCCGGCGGGGGGCCAGCTCGACGATTTGGTGAGTGACGTTTTCCGGGGTTGAACCGCCATCCAATATATGCCAGCCCACCGGCTGTCCCGTGGCGCAGAGCTCGGCCAATAAGGGGCCCGCGCCATCATCGCCCATCATGCTGTTGCCAACGGTCAGCAGTAGATTTTCAGTTTTCACGACATTTAACCATTAAGTACATGGCGGGCTCGGCATCAATCGCTGCCAGCGCATCCATCAGTTGTCGAGTCCATTCTAATTCGTGTGGCAAAAATTCGGTTTGTGCGCGATCAAGCGCGCGCGCCAGTAACTGGGTGTGAGTGCCATCGATCATGATCTCACCCCACTTGAGCGCGCCTTGCAGTTTACTGCGCGCCGCTCCCTCGGGCAGGCGTTCGATCCAGCGGGCATAGTCCTCGGCGGGACACTCCAGCTTTGCCTGCATGCAGTCGATCACGCCGAGGTGGTGACCCAATGCCAAGGTCTGATAAATCACTTGCTGGGCCTGGTCGCTTTTTGGCATGTCTTCCGGGCGCTGCAGGAACTTGCGTGTGAGCGCATAAAACACGATTTTTTGGCTCATGATTTAGCGTCGCCTTCAGAACCTGGCAGGCAAAGATCCCATAAGCGGGTAATGATTTCCATCCTGCGTGGATCATCTTGCGCCGAAAGGAATCGCTTGATGCGTTCATCTAATGCCGCGTCGCCCGCTTCAGTCAGTACGTGCATGAATTCGTCGGCCATCAGTCGGCCACTGCGATAGCCGGCCAAGCGCCGTGCCTCGCGCTCGATATTGACCCGTAGTTCCAGTGGAATCTGCGGAAAGGGCGGTACGGTGCGCGCCTCCTCGCTCTCGATCTGGTGGCTGGCCGTGAGTTTTTGCCCCAAGAGTCCCAGCGCCATGGCAAAGCCGTAAATGGTCGCCGCGGGCGTTGGCGGGCAGCCGGGAATGTAAACGTCGACCGGCACAATCTTATCGGTACCGCCCCAGACGCAATACAGATCGTGGAAAATGCCGCCACTACAGCCGCAGGCGCCATACGAGACACAAATCTTCGGATCGGGGGCCGCCTGATAGGCGCGCAGCGCCGGCATGCGCATCGCCCGGGTCACCGCGCCGGTAAACAATAAAATATCGGCATGGCGCGGCGAGGGCACTACCTTGATGCCAAAACGCTCGGCATCAAACACCGGAGTGATCGAGGCGAAAATTTCGATTTCACAGCCATTGCAGCCACCGCAGTCGACGCGATAGACATAGGCGGAGCGCTGGATGTCTTTAAGTAATGCTTGCTTGAGCGTGGCAATGCCCTCGCTTTCGGTCAGTGGCAGCGGCATGCCATTGGCGTCGCGAGGAATCACCAATTGGCTTGATTCGGGGCGGTTCATGCTCGGTCCTCCGCGCGGATGCTCTGGCCATCGCGCTCAATACACTGTTTGCGTTTGCATTCTGGGCAGGTCTCCAGTTGCGCGCGCTGGCTTTCGGTCATCGGATAACCGCTTTGTAGCAGAAGATCCTGTACATAACGTAGTTCCTTGGCCGATGTGAAGGCCTGCTGGCAACTGGCGCAGTGGGCCAGGCTGAAGGTGGCGCTTTGCAACAGGTCGTTCTTGTTGCCAACCGCCAGCTCAAATTCCTGGGTCAGGACAATCGCGTGGGTCGGGCACACCTCTTCGCAGCGGCCGCAAAAAATGCAGCGCCCCAGATTGAGCGTCCAGGTGCGCGTGCCCGTTTGGCTGTCGTTCGCCATGCTGAGCGCATTGGGCGGGCAGGCCTGAGTGCACGCGCCGCAGGCGATGCATTGCGCGGCGTTGAGTTCGGGCTTGCCGCGAAATCCGGGCGCTACCGGAAAGGGAGCGAACGGATACTTGGCCGTGGCCTCTCCCGCCTTGGAAATGATCTTAAGCAGCTTAAGCATCTGTTTGCGTCCTATTTAAGCGGCGAATTCTTGCGCTCGCGACCGTAACGTTCAATTTCCTGATACGGAACCGTGACCGATTTCTGCCGTTTGACATCCACTAGAGTGACTCGGTCGGTGCAGGAATAGCACGGGTCAATACTCGCGACAATCAGAGGCGCATCCGACACCGTATTTCCTTGCAGCATATAGCGTAGCGGTGGCCAGTTGGCATAGGTGGCCGCGCGACAGCGCCAGCGATACAACTTTTGATTATCGCCGGTCATCGCCCAGTGAATATCCTCGCCGCGCGGCGCTTCGGTACATCCCAGTGCGAACTTGTGCGGGATGTAGGTAAACCCTTCCGCCAGAACCGGGCCGGCGGGCAGGTTGGCCAGCGCGTGCTCGATGATGGCGAACGAATCGAATACCTCGCGCGCGCGCACCAGAATCCGCGACAGCACATCACAGCCGGACTCTGTTTGAACCTCAAACGGCAGGTCGGCGTAGGCGGCGAACGGATGGTCGTGACGGACATCGCGCTTGAAGCCGCTAGCGCGAATCAAGGGGCCGACCGGGCTGTAATCGCGGGCAACTTTCGGGTCGAGCAAGCCAACACCCTGGGTGCGCTGGCGCAGGTTGGGCGTGTCGAGCAGCATCTCGGTCAGTTGCGTGACCTCCGTGCGCAATTCAGCCACCAGCTTCAAGGTTTTGAGGCGCTCGTCTTTCATAATGTCGCGCCGCACGCCGCCGATCAGGTTCATGCCATAAGTCTTGCGCGCCCCGGTCAATACTTCCGCCATGGTCATGGCTTTTTCCCGAATGCGGAAGAACTGCATAAAGCCGGTATCGAAACCGATAAAGTGACAAGCCAGACCCAGATTCAACAGGTGGCTGTGCAGGCGCTCGACTTCGAGAAACACGCTGCGAATCGCATGGGCGCGCGGCGGAACCGTAATGCCCATGGCGTTTTCAATTGCGTTGGTATAGGCAACACTATGCGTGAAGCCGCAAATGCCACAGACTCGATCCGACAGAAACGGAACTTCGTCATAGCCCATGCGTGTTTCTGCTAGTTTTTCCATGCCGCGATGGACGTAAAACATCCGGTAGTCGGCATCGACAATGGTTTCGCCATCGACAAACAGGCGGAAATGCCCTGGTTCGTCCGAAGTGATATGCAGCGGGCCGATCGGCACATCGCGGGTTGATCCGGTGGCGTTGTTGACGAAGGTATAGGTCTCTTCGTCACCGACCGGCGCCGGGCGCTGGTTATAGGCCATGGAGTCCTTGCGCAGCGGATGCAGGTCTTCCGGCCAGTCGTCCGGCAACACCAAACGCCGTTCGTCCGGCAGACCGACCGGATGCAGACCGAACATATCGCGGATCTCGCGCTCTCCCCATACCGCGGCCGGGACTTTGGGCGTGACTGAAGGGAACTCTGGCCGCTCGGCATCGACCATGGCGCGCACGATGACCCAGCTTTTGACCAAACCTTCCATCGATAGCACGTAATACACGGCGAACTGCCCGTTCAGCGGGCGTTCATCGTTGCCGAATAGCACCGAGAGCCAGCCTCCCTGGTCGTAATACAGCCATTCGACCACGTCGGGCAGGGCATTGAGCTTGATGGTCACCGTGACCTGGTTGTCGGTCTGCCATGACTCTTCCAGCACCACGCTGGGAAATCGTTCCTTCAGACCATCGATATAGCCCTGGCCGATTTTGTAAGTATCCGATAATGACATTCGTTTTTCTCCTCGCGGGCCATGGTTATTGGGCTTTGGACGGTACGGGGTTCGGGCTGCCGGTGGATGGCAACGCAAGGTTGATGCGAGGTGCCGGCATCGGGTCGGCGCGCACGATCTGGCTGGCGCTTTGCAATAGTTCGGTGACCGCGTTCGGTACCTTGATGCCCATCACCAGCATCAGCGCCAGTAATATGACCATCGGCGCCAGGGTGAGTACACCCAGCTCTCCGGTGGCCACTTCAGCCGGTTCGGGGCCGAACAGGGTGGCGGCGATCATGCGCACCAGGCCGGCCAGCACCACGGTCAACAGGAGTAGACAGATCAGCATCAGCCAGCCAAAGCCCACCTTGATACCCGCGGTGATGATCAGAAACTCGCTGAGGAAAATGTTGAACGGTGGCACCCCGCCCAACGCCAGGGCGCCAGCGGCCAACAGTACCGCGCTTAGCGGTAGTACGCGCAGCAGGCCTTTAACCACGCGCATGTCGGTGGTGCCGTATTTCAGTAGCACATTGCCAGAGCCGCAGAACAGCAGGGTTTTGCCCAAGCTGTGGTTAATGGTGTGCAATAGCGCCGCCAATACCCCCAGTGGTCCGCCCAGGCCCAGGCCCAAAGCGATCAAGCCCATGTTTTCCATGCTGGAATAAGCCAGCAGCCGTTTCATATTGTGCTGCGAAATAATGAAGAATGCCGCCACGCCGACCGATAGCACGCCAAACACCATCAACAATGTTTGCGGGTAGCTCGGGCCAATTGCCCGGCTGACAATCATGTAGAAACGGATGATGATCAACAGCGCGCAGTTGAGCAGGACAGCCGACAGCAGGGCGCTGACCGGACTGGGCGCTTCGCTGTGCGCGTCCGGCAGCCAGGCGTGCATCGGAAACAGACCGGCCTTGGTGCCGAAACCGATCAAGACGAAAGCAAACGCCAGGCGCATCAACATCGGATCAAACGAAGAGGCATGAGCAAAAAGGTTGGTCCAGAATATCGCGCCGCCGTGATCTCCCATGGCGCTGGCGCCGTTGGAATACACCAGCACCACGCCATACAGACCAAAGCCCACGCCGACCGAACAAATCATGATGTATTTCCACGCGGCTTCGAGCGAAGTGCGTTGCCCGTAGAACCCGACCAAGAAGGCCGATCCCAGCGTGGTGGCCTCGATGGCGACCCACATCATGATGATGTTGTTAGCGGTGACCGCCAGCAGCATGGTGAACAGAAACAGATTAAAAATGCCGTAGTAAGTCGACAGGCGCGCCGGTTCGATTTCTCCCTCGTGTTGCTCGCTCTGCATATAACCGATGGAATACAGTCCGGTCAAAAAGCCGATGACGCCGACCAGACCAAGAAATAGCGCGCCCAGCGCATCGACCGAGAGCCAGTTGGACAGCGCGCTCAACGGGCCGCCCTCGACCACCTGCGCGACCACGGTTAACGACAGAATCAAGAGCAGACTGATGCCCAGGAGATGAATCGAGCTGGCAAGCGTCCCGCGCTTGCGCGCGGCGAAGGCCAACAGCGATGTGGCCAGCGGGGTGCAAAGCAGAATGGGTAGCCATTGGGTAGGGGTCATTTTTTCAGCCCTTCAGCGCGGTAAGTTGCTTAACGTCAAGCGTTTGCATGGTGCGGTGAATTTTTCTGGCGAGCACCACCATGATCAGCACAGCGAACACCGCATCGGTGGCAATGCCGACTTCCACCAACTCTGGCGCCTTGCTGGCCAGAAGCGCCAGCGTCAGGTGCGCGCCATTTTCCATCAAGCAGTAACCAAAAATTTGCTTGAGGATATTGCGTTGGCTGACGATGCACACCAGACCCAGTAAAAAGTGCCCGAGGGAAATCGCCAGCGCCGGTTTAAGTTGCGCCACCACGGCCAGGCGCACCGAGGACACCGCGAACCACGACAGTGCCACGATCAGCGCCGCGAGCAAGATCAGCCAGGCGGGACTGAGCGTGCTCTTGAGCTGCTCTTTATCCGCCAGGCTCCCCAGCGCGCGACACATGATCAGCGGCACTAGCAGCACTTTAGTCACCAGAGCCGAGAGCGCCCAGAGGTAGAGTTCGCCCGAGCCCTGGGTTGCGCCCAGAGCGATAAAGATCAGCACCAGCACCAGTGATTGCAGGGCGTAAAATTTCGCGGCCGACAGTACGCGGTCGGTACCGATCACCAAGAGAGAAGTCAAGATCAGCAGCGCGGCGAGGTTGTTGACCAATAGAACGCCATTCATTGAGTATCTCCGTTATCCAAGCCAAGAGAATGCGATGGTGCTGGAACACAGGCACATCACCGCCAGTGCGATCAGTACCCCTTTGATCGCCCAGGGTAGCGGGGTCGCCGTCGCGACCGCCTCGGACGGCTCGCCGGGGACCGTCTGGCCGAACCAGTGTAAGAACCAGGCAAAGCTGGCAACCGATTCGAGCAGCGCGAGCACCACTAGCGGCAGGAGCTGCCAATGGGCGCGCGACAGATCGAAGCCAGCGGAAAAGATGGCGAATTTGCTGAAAAATCCGTTAAACGGCGGGACCCCGGTAATCGATAACGCCGCCACGGCAAAGCAGATGCCCAATAGCGGCGAGGTGCGCAAAATTCCGCGTAGCGCCGGCAACATACGTGTGCCACAGCTATAACTCAACGCGCCGGCCACCAGGAAGAACAAGCTCTTGGCGAAGGCATGATTGAAGATGTGGACCACCGCGCCATCGAATGCCAGTTTCGAGCCGAAGATCGACAATGACAGTGCCAGGAAGATGTAGGACAGCTGAGTGATGGTCGAGTAGGCCAGCAATCGTTTCATGTCCTTTTGTGGCAAGTACATGAGGAAGCCGTACACCAGGGTTACCGTGGCCATAATCGCGCCGATCCAGCCAATCACCTCGGGCACGCTGCCCGCCGAGACAATGGCGCGAGCGAAAATATACACCCCGACCTTAACCATCGATGCGGCATGCAGGTAGGCACTGACGGGCGTCGGCGCTTCCATCGCGTCCGGCAGCCAGACATGCAGTGGCAGCTGCGCTGATTTGCCCCAGGCCGCGAACAGAATGCCGAGGAACACGATGATTTTGACATTGACGCTCAACTGGCTGAGCGCGCTGAGCGCGAAGGTGCCGGTGTTGGCAAACAGGAAGCCCGCGGCCATATACAGGCCGAGCGAGGCAATGTGGGTCACCAGCAAAGCTTTAAACGCCGATTGCAACGCTTTGGGCTTTTGATAGTAGCCGATCAGGCCCCAGGAACAGGCGCCGGTGATCTCGAAAAACACCAGTTGCCCCACTAGGGTGGAAGAAAGCACCAAACCGGCCATGGCGCCGATAAATACCAGCAAATAGGCGTAATAGCGTGGCCGCGCGACATGAGGGTGTTCGCGATTGCCCTCTGACATATAGGCGGTGGAATACAGCGCCACCAAAAAGCCGAGCACTACCACCGCGACGGCGATCAGAGTGCTGAGTTTATCTATCGTCAGTCCCAACAGTAGCGTGTGGCCAAAGGATAGCCAATCGACATTGAATGGCTGCTTGCCCCCGGCTGCGAACTGCCAGGCCAAAAGCAAAGTGGCGCCTGAAGCCAGTGCGGCAAACAGCACGGCAATCCATTTGGCTGCGCGCTGTGGACTCAGTAAGATCAGTAGCGCGCCGGCAAATGGCACCAGGATGGTCGCTAGAGCGATGTTCTCCATGTTTGCTCCTAGAGCCCCGTGAGATAAAAAACGAAAGACAGCGTTGCCAGGCCAAAACCGCACCAAGTCACGCGCGAGGTCAGCAGATAGCGCCCGCGCGCCATGCTGTTTTCAATCAGTGACGCCAGGATAAAGACCACGGCCAGCTTGAGCGTCAAGGCAATGGCGGCGGCTACAAGTGAGGAAATGTTGGGCAGCGCCGCCGCGCCGAAGGGTAGAAATACCCCGAGCAAAAACTGTGCGACTACCACTTTTTTCAGCCCCAGCCCCAGCTTGAGCAGGCCGAGCGCGCTGCCGGAGTATTCTGTCAGCGGACCTTCCTGCAACTCTTGCTCGGCCTCGGCCATATCGAACGGCAGCTTGCCCATTTCAATGAAGACGGCAAAGGCAAACGCCAGCATTGCTAATCCGATGGCGGCGGGGGCTTGCAGATAGTTGCCGCCGATCGCGCTGCCAATGCTGCCGATATTGGTGGTGCCTTCGACCAGCGCGACTACCAGCAGGGATAGCATCATGGTCGGCTCGACCAAGACGCCTAGCGTTAACTCGCGACTGGCGCCCAGTCCGCCGAACATGCTGCCGGAGTCAACGCCAGAGAGCGCGAAGAAAAAGCGCGTCAGGGCGAACAGGTACATGAAGGTAATCAAATCGGCCAATGCCGGCAGCGGCGATTGGCGCATCAGAGCCGGTAGCGCCATCGCCAGCAGCAACATGGTGACGATAATCACCGTCGGCGTGACCCGGAAAATCCAGCCCGAGGTCCCCGACGCCACGCTTTGGCGCTTCAGTAACTTCAGAATGTCGCGGTAGTCCTGCAATAAACCCGGTCCGCGCCGCGAGTGCATGCGTGCTCGCATCATGCGCGAAATTCCGGTCATCAACGGTGCCAGGGCCAAGAGCAGCAGGGCTTGCGCGCCGGCCACGCACCACAGGTTAAGATTGGGCATGATCAAGCTCCTATCTGTGCGCAAAGCAGCAAAATGACCAGGGCTGTCACCACATACAGGCAATAGATGCGGAAGTCGCCGTGTTGCAGCCGTTGCAGTACGCTGCCCATTTTTTTCACTGCGCGCACGGTGGGGGCGATCAGTTGCTGATCCCACAGAGGTTCGACACGCGCAGCGGCCGAGGTGGTGTGATTGAGCGCGGCTTGTAATCCTGACGCTGGGCTCAAGCGTTCGCGCAGTCGATAGAGTGGGGAGAACATAAAGTGAATCGGTTGAGCGAAACCCTCGGCCGAGACGGCCATATTGGCTTCCTGGTTGTAACCGCACGCCCAAGCGTCACCGCCATGGCGCCGTTTCAGATGGCTGCGTTGGAAGGCCGCCACCAGTAACAGGGGGAACAGCGTCAGTGCCAGCAGGAGTAGCGCCAAGAGCGGTGTCGATACCGATGTTGATGTCAACGCGCCGGGCACCAGTGCCGCGCCGCGCGCCGCCACTAAGGTCGCGCCACCGCACAGCGATGCCGCCACGCGGGCGATGATCGGCACAATCGCATAGGCGCCCAGACCAAGAATGACGCAGGCTACGGCCAGTAGCGCCATGCCGAGCACCATGGGCCACGGCACTTCGCGCGCCGCCGCGGCCGCTGGGCTTCTGGGGGCGCCGGAAAAACTGATCCCGTAAGCTTTGACAAAGCACAGCGCGGCCAACGCGCCGGTTAGCGCCAGCATCACCATGGCCAGCGGTCCGGCAATTTTCAGGGATAGCGCGCTGTCGCGGCCGAGGGCAAACAGAGCCTGGTAGGTAAACCATTCGCTGACAAAGCCGTTGAATGGGGGTAGGGCGCAAATCGCCATGGCGCCGATCAGAAAGGCAATAGCGGTATAGGGCATGCTGCGCGCCAGTCCACCGAGTTGCTCCATATTGCGGGTATGGGTGCGGTACAGAATCGAACCAGCGCCAAGGAACAGCAGACCCTTGAATACCGCGTGGTTGATCAGGTGGTACAGCGCCGCCAGTAAGCCCAGCGCGGCCAGCAGTGGGTGGTGGGTGGCCAGGCCCAGCATACCGACCCCGACGCCCATGAGAATAATCCCTACGTTTTCCACCGTGTGGTAGGCCAAGAGGCGCTTGATGTCATGCTCGGCCAGCGCGTACAGTACGCCCAATACCGAGGACACCGCGCCAAACCCCAGTACCAGCAGGCCCCACCACGCGGTGTTGGCGCCCAGTAAGTCGATACCGACCTTGATAATCCCGAACACCCCGATCTTGACCATTACTCCGGACATCAGCGCCGAGGCGTGTGATGGCGCCGCCGGGTGAGCGCGCGGCAGCCAGCCGTGCAGTGGTACCATGCCGGCCTTGGCGCCAAAGCCGAAAAAGGCCAGCAGGAAGACCAGCGAGGCGAGTGGGCCGCTCAGGTGTAGTTGACGGAAGCTGGCGAAATCCAGGCTGCCGCTTTGGCGCGCCATCAAGAAGAAGGCGATCATGATCAGCACCGAACCGGCGTGGGCGATCAGGAAATACAGAAACCCGGCGCTGACTGCCTCGGGCTCTTGTTCGAAAATCACCAGGAAGTACGAGGTCAGTGACATGGCCTCGAACAGGATCAGGAAGTAAAAGGCATTGTCGACGGTGACCAGGGCGATCATCGAGGCGACAAACAGGTTCATGAAAAAGCCCATGGACCAGGCGCCGCGCCCACGATATTCACGCACATAGGCCAGGGAGTAGATCGACGTGATCAGGGCCAGTAGTGAAATCACAAAGACCATCAGCGCTGCCAGCGGGTCCAGGCGCACTACCAGGTGGGCGAAACTGAATGGACCGGCCAGGGTCAGGCTCAGTGTTTGTCCCGACAGTAGCGCCGGGACCGAGGCGGCCAGACCGGCAAGCGCGCCGAGCGCGCCGGAACCCGCCGCGACGCGAATTGAAAATTCTTCTGCGCGCGCCGACAGCAAACAAATCAACGCGCCAGCCAGATACAACAGCAGCGCGAGGCAAAGAAAATCGAGCGGGGTGGTATTCATTTGAGCTCCCTCGGCGCGCTTAGCGATAGCTGAGCGCCCAACCCTTCCAGGGCGGCCGCGCGCTTGGACATGGCTTCTTGTGTCAATTGTTCGGTGCTGACCACGCGCAAGGCCTTGGTCGGGCAGACGCGCACACATTCGGCGCCGCTAGCTTGAAAGGCGCACAAGTCACATTTCACCGCTACGCGTTTCACTCCGATCTCTGAAACTAGCAATGGATTCTGACTGACATCGCCCTCGGTGGTTTGCGAACTGGCCTCACTGCTCACCGTTGGCGCGAGATAGGCCGGTGTGCTGGCGGCGACACCTTCGCAAGGCGTGCCGCTAGGGGTGATCGCGCCAAATGGACAAGCCAGGGCGCAGAGTTTGCAGCCGATGCACAGGGTTTCGTTTAAAACCACGGCACCGTCTTGTTGACTAATGGCATTGACTGGACAGACCCGAGCGCAGGGTGCGTCCTCACAGTGCCGGCAGGCGACGGGCGCCGTGCCGTGTGCCGTGCGCACCACCGTTAAGCGCGGATGCGATTGCAGGCCAGCGGCGCGATGCACCATGAAACAGGCGGCCATGCAGGTGTTGCACCCGATACAAAGCTGCGGCTGTGCGATGACGAAGCGGTTCATTACCGTACCCCCGAATAAAACCGTGCTGGTTGGTCGACGTTATTTAGATAGCACGTGCTGTGCCAGCTTTGGTTTTGGGTGTTAGGTGTTTTTATTTTCTTTTTAAATCAATGATGTGGGGCTGTTTGTGCGTGGAGTTTGGTGTGCGCGCGCGCAGCGGACTCGACACTTAAGGAGCTGTGTCGACAGAAGTGACGATGATCTGCGCAGATTGACGGTGCTTCGACACGGGGGTTTTTCGGAAATTTCTCGCCCATGTTTGCGCCATTGGGTCTGTTTTTTTCGGTCGTTAAATTAGAAAATAACAAACCTAACAAGCTAGGTTGTCTATAATGCCGACTGAAATTCGACTTCGTGGATTGCGTGTTGAAATCTATACCAATGATCATCGTCCGGCCCATGTGCATGTCAATGGCAAAGGTCGATGCGCGGTGTTTCATCTCAACTGTCCGATGGGACCGCCGGAACTGCGAGAAGTGCGCGGTTTTTCTTTGCTGGAGATGAGTCAGTTAGTGCGGGATCTGCTGGCTTTCGTGCCAAGACTTTGTCGGCGATGGGGAGAAAATCATGGACATTAATCTCAGCATTGAGCAATCCGAGGCTGCGGCGCAACGCTTGGACGCGCAGCGCGAGAGATATTCCACGGTGGTGGCGGTTGATTACCACGCCAAGCTGGATCGGTTGGTGATCGAATTATCCAATGGGCTGCAGTTGTCGTTTGCGCCCAAACTGGCGCAAGTGCTGCGTCATGCCACGGCGCACGATCTGGCGGAAGTTGAAATTAGCGATGCCGGACTGGCGCTGTATTTTCCGCGTATTGATGCCAGTCTCTATATTCCTGGCTTGCTGGCGGGCATGTTGGGTACTCGGGAATGGATGCGTAGCGAATTTGCCAAGCAGGGCGGTCAAACCACTAGTCCGGCCAAGGCCGCCGCCGCGCGCGCGAATGGCAAACTAGGCGGCCGGCCACGTAAAAACAAAGCCGTGGCATAGTGACATGTTTGTTGAGCGTATTTGGCGTCCCAGTCCACAGGACCACAGGCCGGGCCGGTCTTCGAGTTGCGCTTTAAAGGCTGTGTTCTCCCGGCGCCTTCGCGCTGTCGCAAGGCGTCGCCAAGAGACCCCAGTCGGGCGCCCCTACGCACTGTGGGGCGTGCACAAGATCACAGGAGTCATCACTACCGTCAAGTACAGGAGCAGGCTCTTGCCTTCTCCTGTGCGAACGGGGACGTCATGGCTATTGACCTACCGACGTTGTTACCGCGGCAGCGCGATGCTTGCCGCTGTCGATGGTTACTAGCAGATACGCGGCAATTGTTCGCCGCTCAACCAGTCGACCATCCGTCGACCGCCAAACACGGTCTCCATCTGCACGAAGCCATGCGGGTCTTCGATCACTTCGCCGACAATCGCGGCTTCGCCGCCTTGCGGGTGAGCGCGCATCACCGCCAGCAGTCGCTCGGCGTCTTGCGGCGCGCAGATGGCCACCAGCTTGCCTTCGTTGGCGACATACAGCGGGTCCAGCCCCAATAGCTCGCAGGCGGCGGCGACTTCGGAGCGAATCGGGATTTGCTTTTCGAATAAGCGCATGCCGACACCAGACTGGCTGGCGAACTCGTTGAGTACCGTGGCAAGCCCGCCACGTGTCGGGTCGCGCAGACAGTGCAGATCGGGCACTTCGGTCAGCATGGCCGCCACCAGGGTGTGCAGCGCGGCGGTGTCGGAGCGGATCGTGGTTTCGAAGGTCAAATTCTCGCGTAGCGACATGATGGCGACGCCATGGTCGCCCATGGTGCCGGACACCAGAATCTGATCGCCGGGGCGTGCGCGGTCGCCGGAAACATTAATGCCATCGGCGACCATGCCAATCCCGGTGGTGGTGATGAAAACCCCATCGGCGTTGCCCTGTTCCACTACCTTGGTGTCGCCGGTGACAATCGGCACCCCGGCCGCGCGCGCGGCGGCGGCCATCGACACCACAATCCGTTGCAGTTCCTCTAGCGCCAGGCCTTCTTCCAGAATAAAGCTGGCGGCCAGGTATAACGGCGTGCCGCCGGCCATGGCGACATCGTTAATCGTGCCATGTACCGACAGGCAGCCAATATCGCCGCCAGGGAAAAAACGCGGGGTGACCACATGGCTGTCGGTGGCCATCACCATGCGCGAGCCGCCAGAGGGCAGGGCAAAGCAGGCGCCATCGTTCTGGTCGCGCAAAAACGGATTGTCGAACTCGGCGACGAATAACTGATGAATCAATTGCGCCATGGCACGACCGCCGCTGCCGTGGCTCATGTCCACGCGGCCCTGTTTGAAATCGATACGACGGGAATCAAAAGTCATTGCACTAGATCCGTTTGAGTACTGGATTCGGTGGCGGGCTCAACCCGGAACCGGCCATAGGTGTAGTGCGCGGCGCAGGCCCCTTCGGAAGACACCATGCAGGCGCCGAGCGGATGCTCTGGCGTGCAGGCGCTACCAAAGGCTTTGCAGTCGGCCGGGCGCTTGTGGCCGCGCAGAATTGCCGCGCATTCGCACGCCTTGTGATCCGCCACCTGGCGATACACCATGCTGTAGCGGCGCTCGGCGTCAAAGCGGGCGTACTCGGGGCGAATGCTCAGCGCGCTGTGCGGCACTTCGCCCAGTCCGCGCCAATCGAAGCTGGCGCGTAACTCGAAGATCTCGGCGGTCAGCGCCTGGGCTTTTTGGTTGCCGGCGCGCGTTACCGCGCGAATAAACTGGTTTTCGACCTCGGCGCGGCCCTGATTGATCTGGCGCACCAGCATCAGAATCGACTGCAGCACATCCAGAGGTTCAAACCCGGCAATCACCACCGGGCGCCGGTAGCGCTCGGCAAAGGCCTCGTAGGGGGCCGAACCAATAATGGTGCTGACGTGCGACGGGCCAACAAAGCCATCGAGCGCCACCGCGTCGGGCTGGCCTTCGGACTCCATGATGTGCACCATTGCCGCCGGAGTGAGGACATGGCTGCAGTACACGCTGAAGTTGGTCAGATCCAGGCGCGCGGCCTGTTTGATGATCGCGGCGGAGGGCGGCGTGGTGGTTTCGAAGCCAATGGCGAAGAACACCACCTCGCGCTCGGGGTTTTGCTGCGCAATGAGGAGTGCGTCGCTGGCGGAGTACACCATGCGGATGTCCGCTCCTTGCGCTTTGGCCTTGAGTAGCGACGAGCGCCCGCTGGCCGGTACGCGCAGGGTGTCGGCATAGGTGCATAAAATCACGCCGTGCTGTTGCGCCAGCTCAATCGCGCTGTCGATGCGGCCAATTGGCAACACGCACACCGGACAGCCCGGGCCATGGATCATGCGCACCGCAGGCGGCAACAAGTCCAGCAGGCCATAACGTGAAATCGCGTGTGTATGCCCGCCGCAGAATTCCATCAAGCGATAACTTCGTCCGGGTTGGACTTCGGCCGCAATCGTACGCGCCAGGCCACGCGCCAAATCGCCATCCCTGAACTCATCAACATATTTCATGGTGAACTTTCAGATATAAGCCGCGGGGTTGGCCGGATCGGCGTCCGTGCCCATTTCGGCGAATAGCGCCAGGGTTTGCGCCGCTTCCTCCGGGTTGAGTTTGCCAATGGCGTAACCGACATGCACGATCAGGTAGTCGCCCAGAACGACATCCTCGACCAGCGCGGTGGAAATCACCTTATGTACTCCGCCGAGCTCAATACGCGCCTGATCGTCCTCCAGGAGTTCGATCACCCGCGCTGGAATCGCTAAACACATGTTGGCTTCCTTTCTTGTTGGGGTTTGCGGCCCGCTCTTCATTACCTACCGGATGCATGGGCTTTCGGACGTTGGGGTTCAACTTCGGTTCACCGCCAACCTACGCCAGGGTTCTTGTGTCGCGCGCCAAGCTCCGTTGCGCCACCCAGGCCTGCCCCAGCGATAAACCGCCATCTCCCGACGGGAGCTGGCGCGCCAGCAACACGCGGATATCGCGCCGCGCCAGTTCCGCTTGTAAACCTTGCGCCAATCGTTGGTTGACAAAGCAGCCGCCGCCACAGGCAACCATTCTGATGCCGCTGGATTGTGCCGCGATGTCCACCCAGTCGACTAGCGCCTGGATCAAGGCTTGGTGAAACAGTGCGGCGCCATGCGCGGCATCCGTCATCTCGGTCAGTTGAGCCAATAGCGGTGTCAAGTTCAGCTGTTGACCATCTATTGCATGATACGACCGCTCGATCTTGCATTCACCATATTGTTCCGCCAAGCCTTCCAGCAGCATGGCCGCTTGACCCTCAAAACTGATTTGTGACCTTACGCCGAGGATGCCCGCCGCGGCGTCGAACCAGCGTCCCATACTGCTGGTCAGAGCGAGTCGGTGGCCGGGGCGCAGCAGCTGCGCGATGTGTTGCGCGGCAGGGATGGTCGCAAAACGCGGTGCGATGTCTGCATGGCGCCCCATTAGCGCCAGCGCCGCCGCCGCCATGCGCCAGGGTTCGCGCGCCGCGCGGTCGCCACCGGGCAGCGCGATGTGGCGCAGATGACCCAAACGTTGAAATTTGGCGCCATCCACCTGTAACAGCTCTCCCCCCCAGGCATTGCCATCGGTGCCCAGGCCCACGCCATCCAGCGCCAGCGCCAGCACCGGTTGTTCGATCTGCTGTTCCGCCAGCAAAGCGGCAATATGGGCATGATGGTGCTGCACGGCAATGGCGGGGATTTGCCAGCGCTCGGCGAGTTGCAGCGCCAGCCGGGTGCTGAAAAAATCTGGATGCAGGTCGTGCGCCACGGCTTCGGGCCGGACCTCCAGTAAGTGGCAGAAGTGCTCGACCGCGGCCTCCAGCGCTTGGCAGTTGGCCACGCGGTCCAGGTCGCCGATGTGTTGTGATACAAACGCCTGAGCGCCACGTGTCAGACACAGGGTGTTGTTGAAATGGGCGCCAAGGGCCAGAACCGGCGGACCTGAACGCGCCAAGTTAAGCGCGCGTGGCGTGTAGCCGCGCGCGCGGCGCACAAAGCGCATACCTTGGTTGTGTGGATGGCGCACCACGCTGTCGTCACAGCGGGTGACGATCGCGCGATCGTGCAATAGCCAGGCATCGGCAATACCCGCGAGTTGCTCCAGGGCCTCCTGGTTGTCGCAAACCAGGGGTTCGCCGCGCGCGTTGGCGCTGGTCATGACCAGTAGTAGGGGGTGCTCCGCGGTGAGCCAATCAGTGCCATTAGGCGCGCCCGCCGCCTGATGGAACAGTAAATAGTGCAAAGGAGTATACGGCAGCATGGCGCCCAGCCAGGCGACCCCGGGGGCTACGCCGATCAGCGCCTGATTGGCGCGCCGGGTTTTGCGCAGCAAGACAATCGGTCGCTCGCGACTTTCCAGTGTGGCGATTTCCTCTTGATTGGTCTCGACCCAGGGGTGGAGCGAGCGCGCGTTGGCCGCCATGATCGCCAGCGGTTTGTCCGGACGCTGTTTGCGCTGACGCAGGCGGGCCACCGCGTCGGTATTCTTGGCGTCGCACACTAGATGAAAACCGCCGAGTCCCTTGATGGCGACAATCTCGCCACGGGTAATCGCCTGTAGCGTCAACTGTATCGGGTCGCCACAGGGTGTTTGCGCGGCGCGATCGAGAAACTGTAGCTGTGGTCCGCAGGTGGGGCAGGCATTGGGTTCGGCATGAAACCTGCGCGTGCCGGGGTCGGTGTATTCACCCAGACAAAGTGTGCATTGTGGAAATGCCGCCATGCTGGTGTTGGCGCGGTCGTAAGGCAATCGATGCACCAGCGTATAACGCGGTCCGCAATCGGTGCAGTTAATCAGAGGGTATCGAAAGCGCCGATTATCCGGGTCAAACAGTTCAGCCAGGCAGGCGTCACAGATCGCGCTATCCGCGCCGATGGCCGCCTGGCCGCCACCCGCGTCGCTTTGGAGGATGCTAAACCCGCTGTCGAGCCGGTTGAGTTCGACGATATCGAGGGTTTCAACACGGTCGATGCGCGCCAACGGCGGGGCGCTGGCGTGTAGCTGGAAGTGAAACTCGGCCAGTGCCGACGCCGGTCCTTGAATATCCACGGTGACGCCGTTGCCGTCATTACGTACCCAGCCGGACAGCGCCAGTGACTGCGCCAGGCGATAGACAAAGGGACGAAAACCCACGCCTTGCACAATGCCATACACCGTCAGGCGTTGACGCGCCGCGCTGGTGATCTTGGTGGTGCCATTCTGCGTGAGTACTTGCATCAATTTATCCTCCTGGCCGGAATCATAATCGTTTCGACCGCGCGCGGCCATGCGGGTGGTGGATTTCTCTTGAACTGCTCAGAAACGGGACATGACGAAGTCTCGTCATTTATGTCGAACTCGCGCGCAGTGTCGGCGCGCTCGACATCTGGCGCGCGTTGGGGGAGTGGGGGATTTGGGCTGGTGATGTTGTTTTGTTCGATTTTGATCACGTTATTTTAGTGATATTGTTTATTTTATTCAATGACTTGTTTTGATGCTGCGCTGTGCGCGGAGCGCTTGGGTAACGCTGCCTCCTGAGCTGGCACGGCTTGTGCATTAGTAGGGGAAGCTTAGGACTAACCATGGTGGCCAAAGCCACTTGAGGAGGCGTAGATATGAATCGGTTCATTGTCGCTGAACCCCAGAGCTGTATCGGCTGCCGCACCTGCGAAGTGGCCTGTGCAATGGCTCATCCCCTGGATCAGGGTGCAGAAGCGCTGACCGCGCAGAATTTCAGACCCAGGTTGACGGTGATGAAAAGTGCCAAGGTCAGTACCCCGGTGCTATGTCGTCAGTGTGATGACGCACCGTGTTTGAATGCCTGTCCGAATGGCGCGATCGTCTATAGCCAAGACAGTGTGCAGGTGCTGCAAGATCGCTGTGTGGGCTGTAAAACCTGCATGTTGGCCTGTCCGTTTGGTGTGATGCAGGTGGTTTCGGTCCCGCTGGCCAAGACCGAATTGGGCCTGATTGGGCGCAAGACGCGCGCGCAGGCACTGAAATGCGATTTGTGCGTCGACCGTTCCGAAGGGCCCGCGTGTGTGGCTTCTTGCCCGACTAAGGCGCTGCACTTGATTGATCGCCAGGCGCTGGAATCCAGCGCAGAGGCGCGGCGCAAGCAGGCGGCGCTCGATACCCCACTCATGCCGTTTTGACAGAATTCAATCTTGCGACAAAAGGATGCGAAAAATGGAGAAGGTCATTTCGGTATGCCCGTACTGTGGCTCGGGCTGCAAACTGAATCTATTGGTTGAGAATGGAAAAGTCGTCGGCGCGGAAGGTGCCAATGGAGTGACAAATCAAGGCGAACTCTGCCTGAAAGGCCTGTATGGCTGGGACTTTCTGAACGATACCAAGCTACTGACGCCGCGTCTGACTCATCCGATGATCCGTCGGGAGCGTGGCGGCGAGTTCGAGGCGGTGTCCTGGGATGAGGCGATTAGCTATGCCAGTTCACGCTTGAAGTCGATCAAAGAACTGTATGGCCCGGATGCAATTATGCATACCGGCTCTTCGCGTGGGACGGGTAACGAGTCCAACTATATCGCGCAGAAATTCGCCCGCGCGGTGATTGGCACCAACAACATCGATTGTTGCGCGCGCGTGTGCCACGGTCCTTCGGTCGCTGGTTTGATGGCGACGCTGGGCAACGGCGCAATGAGTAATTCGATCTGCGAAATTGAAGATACCGAATGCATTCTGGTGTTTGGCTACAACGCCGCCGATTCTCATCCGATTGTGGCGCGACGGATTATCGCCGCTAAGAAAAAAGGCGCGAAAATCATTGTTTGCGACCCTCGTTATATTGAAACCGCGCGCCTGGCCGACCTGTATCTGCCGCTGAAAAACGGCTCAAACATGGCGCTGGTCAACGCGTTTGCCAATGTGTTGATCAGTGAAGGTCTGTATGACCAGGCGTTTGTCGATCAATTCTCCGAAGGCTTTGACGAGTACAAGGCGAATGTCGCCAAGTACACGCCGGAATATGTGGCGGAAATTACCGGCCTGGCCCCGCAGTTGATTCGCGAAGCGATTCGCATGTACGCCGCCGCGCCGAGCGCCACGATTCTGTGGGGCATGGGCGTGACCCAATGGGGGCAGGCGGTCGACGTGGTCAAGGGCCTGTCGAGCTTGGCGACGATCACCGGCAATCTGGCTCGGCCGAACGTCGGGGTTGGTCCGGTGCGCGGGCAAAATAATGTGCAGGGCGCCTGTGATATGGGGGCTTTGCCCAATACCTTGCCGGGTTACTACGATGTCACCGACGCCGAAGCGCGCGGTCGATTCGCGCATGCCTGGGGCGTGGCGGATTTGCCGGCGAAGAAGGGGTATACCCTGACTGAAGTGCCGCACAAGATCCACGAGGGCAAGATCAAGGCTTACTACATCTTTGGCGAAGACCCGCTGCAGACTGAGCCGGATCTGGGCATGATGCGCGAAGCGTTTGCCAAGCTCGATTTGATCATCGTGCAAGATATTTTCATGACCAAGACGGCGATGATGGCCGATGTGATTTTGCCCGCGACCTCTTGGGGCGAGCATGAAAACGTGTTTTCCAGCGCCGATCGTGGCTTCCAGCGTTGTTACCAGGCGATCAAAGCTCCGGGTGACGTTAAGCATGACTGGGAAATTCACAGCTTGATGGCCACGGCGCTCGGATACCCGATGCATTACAACAATGCGCAGGAAATCTGGGACGAACTGCGGGGCTTGTGTCATCTGTATACCGGCGCCACTTATGAAAAAATGGCCGATCTGGGCTATGTGCAATGGCCATGCGAAACCGCGGACCATCCAGGGACGCCTTGGTTGTATGAGGGTAATAAATTTGATACCCCGAGCGGCAAGGCGCAATTGTTCGCCGCCGAATGGCGGGCACCGTTGGAAAAGGTTGACGCGGATTACCCGATGGGTCTGTGCACTGTGCGCGAAGTTGGTCACTACTCATGTCGCTCGATGACCGGTAATTGCACCGCGTTGCAGACCTTGGCCGACGAACCCGGTTTTGTCCAGATTCATCCTGACGATGCCAAGAAGTTAGGCATCAAGGATCAGGCGCTGGTGTGGGTCTCATCGCGTCGCGGCAAGGTGATTACCCGCGCCAATCATAATGTGCGCGTCAACGCCGGCGTGGTGTACATGACCTATCAGTGGTGGATTGGCGCCTGTAACGAGCTGACCGTCGATCATCTGGACCCGATCTCCAAAACACCGGAGTACAAGTACAGCGCGGTCAAGGTGGAGGCCATTGCCGATCAGTCTTGGGCGGAAAATCATGTCAAGACCGTTTACGGCAAGATGAAAGCTGATATGCGTAAGGCCGCGCAGGTCTGAGGGGTCTAGGAGCCTGTCGGCCCAAAGACCGACAGGCTCCTGGTTGTCGCGACCCGGGCTTGCGCCCGGATCGCGGTGTTAGCAAGAAATAGCGAGTCAAGCATGTTATCTACCTTGCCAAGCGGCCGCGCGCCGGACCCCCTCGGGCTGCGCGATAGTTACGGACGCAGAATTGATTACCTCAGACTCTCGGTGACGGATCGTTGTGATCTGCGCTGCAGCTATTGCCGTTCTAAAAATTTCAATGGTTACGCCGAACCCGCCAATTGGCTGAGTTTTGCCGAAATTGAACGCGTGGTGGCGGCTTTCGCGCGCCTGGGCGTGGCCCGAGTGCGTTTGACCGGTGGTGAGCCGCTGTTGCGTAAAAATCTGACGCAGTTGGTCGAGCGGCTGGCGGCGCTACCCGGGGTCAACGATTTATCGCTATCGACCAATGCCACGCAGTTGGCTAAACACGCCGTGGCGCTTAAACAGGCCGGATTGGCGCGGATTAATGTCAGCCTGGATTCACTGGACCGCGAGTGTATTCAAACCGTGTCCGGTCGCGACAGCCTGGGAGCGATCATGGCCGGGATTATGGCGGGCAAGGCCGCGGGGTTGACCCCGATCAAGTTGAATATGGTGGCGATGCGCGCAGTGAATGATCATGAGATCGCGCGCATGGCGGCCTTTAGTCTGGAGCATGGTTTTATTCTGCGGCTGATCGAGGCCATGCCGATAGGCGCGGCCGGGCGCAATGCCCAGTATTTGTCATTAGATGAAGTGCGGCCACAGCTGGTCGAGCGGTTTGCGCTGGTGCCCTGCGCGCAAACCCTGGGCGGCGGTCCCGCGCGTTACTGGCAAACCGCCGATGGTGTGGGGCAGATCGGTTTTATCACCCCGATTTCACAACATTTTTGCGCCAGTTGTAATCGTGTCCGGCTTTCGGTGGAGGGGACGCTATACCTCTGCCTGGGTCAGGAGCAGCGGGTTGAACTGCGGCCATTGCTGCGTGCCGGCATTGACGATGCTGAGCTTGAAGACGCGCTCTGTCAGGCGATTCAACTCAAACCGGCTAACCATGATTTTCTTGCGGCACCGGATAAAATCATCCGCTTTATGTCGCAGACCGGTGGTTGAAATCATGAAACAGGAGCGCGGAATACATGTTCCAGCGGTACAATATGGATCTTGACTCAATAGAAACCTGTCGGACTCCAGAGCCCGACAGGCTACTGTCGGACGCGCGCTCGGGCGTGCGGTCGTTTGATGTATGCCGCCACCGATCGCGTGTACTGGAAGCTTGCCAAGATAGCGTGGCGGAAGAATGCCCCGTGGCGCTGGTGTTTAACGGCATATCACATGCGGTGATGATGGCCACGCCGCGCGATTTGGAGTTGTTTGCCATTGGCTTTGCGCTGTCCGAAGGGATTATTGAACACCGTAAGCAGATCTTTGATTTGGAGGTCTGCCTGCATGAAGCGAGCGCCGAAGTGCAAATCACTATCGGGCAAGCTGCGTTCGCCGCGCTCAAGCAGCATCGACGTAGCCTCGCCGGGCGCACTGGCTGCGGCGTGTGTGGTATCGACAGCTTGGCGTTGCTGGATTTGACGCCGGAGTCAGTCGCGCCGGCGCCACTGCTTGGCGATGTGGGGACGGTTGAAATATCGCGCATCATCGAGCAACTGCCGCATCATCAGCCTTTAATGCAAGCCACCGGATGTACCCATGCGGCGGCCTGGTGCGATCCTCATGGCGCGATTGTGCGGGTGTTTGAGGATGTTGGCCGGCACAACGCCCTGGATAAATTGTTTGGCTGGTTGTCCGAGCAGCAGTTGGCGCCAAACAGTGGCTTGGTGTTTCTTTCCAGTCGCGCCAGCTATGAATTGGTGCGCAAGGCCGCCAGAAGAAATGTCGCGCTGCTGGCCACGGTCTCGGCGCCGACCTCGCTGGCGATCGATATTGCGCGCGCCGCCGGTATTCGCTTGCTGAGTTTTTGTCGCCCCGGCGGCTTTGTGGAATATTGAAGGGTATTCATGGGAAAGATATTAGGGATTGTCGGCTATTCCGGTAGTGGTAAAACCACTCTGATCGAAGCGTTGCTACTCGCGTTTTCCCTGCGGGGACTCAAGGTCAATGTGATCAAGCACGCGCATCACGCGCTGGATCTCGAGCCTAAACACAAGGACAGCGCGCGCTTTCGCGCCGCGGGCGCCGCCGAAGTGCTGGTGAGCTCACCCTATGGTTACGCCATTATGCGTGACCTCGATGGTCGGGATGACATCGATTTTTCCCAACAATACGCGCGCTTGCTCCCCGCGGATCTGACCCTGGTCGAAGGGTATAAATATGGTCCCCACGCCAAACTCGAGGTGTGGCGTCCCGAAACAGGTAAGCCGCTATTGCAGACGCAGGACCCTCGAATTATTGCCGTGGCCAGCAGTGAGCCGCTGCGACTGACCGTGCCCGTGCTGGATTTGAACCAGATTCCGGCTCTGGCCGATTTTATCTGGGAGCGGGCAAGCCATGCTGAGCTTTGAAACTGCCGAGGCGCAATTGCTCTCGAGCGCGCGCATCCTGACCAAGAGTGAGCGCGTGCCGCTTAGCGCGGCCTTGGGGCGGGTGTTGGCGTGCGCGTTGCGCGCGCCGGTTGATGTACCGGGTTTTGATAATAGCGCGATGGATGGCTATGCGTTGCACGTGGCGGATTTTGAAGCGCCGCCAGCGAGCTTTTCCCTGGTCGGAAGAATTGCCGCCGGCGAAGTTGGCTCCGATTTGTTGCCGGGCGAGGCGGCGCGCATCTTCACCGGCGCTCCCGTGCCTAGGGGCGCCAATAGTGTGCAAATGCAGGAAATCTGCCGCGCCGACGCCGGGCGGGTCAGTACCACGGCGCCGGTGTTGTCTGGCGCCAATATTCGGCGCCGTGGCGAAGATATTGCCCATGGCCAGCTGCTATTGGACGCCGGCTGTCGTTTGACGCCGCAAGCCCTGGGTGTGCTGGCGGCGGTCGGCATCGGCGCGGTGACGGTGTACGCGCCGTTGAAGGTGGCCTTGTTGTCCACCGGTAGCGAACTTACCGAACCGGGGCAGGCGCTGGGAAATGGGAAAATTTATAATTCCAATCGCTACGTGCTTTACGCCTTGCTGAACGAACTGGGGTTTAGTGTCAGTGATTGCGGCATTGTCCCCGATCAGGCGGCGGCGACGGTCACGGCGCTAGAGCGCGCCGCCCGGACGCATGATGTGGTGATCACTACCGGTGGTGTGTCGGTCGGAGAAGAGGATCACGTCAAAGCCGCGGTGCAGGCCCTGGGACAACTCGATCTGTGGAAAGTTGGCATCAAACCCGGCAAGCCCCTGGCTTTTGGCCAACTCGGCGACGCGGATTTCATCGGTCTGCCCGGCAACCCGATGGCGTGCTATGTGGCCTTCATGGCCTTGGCGCGCGGATTTTTACTCAAGCGCCAGGGGCTGAGCCGGTTCTTGCCAGTTAAAACCTTTGTTCCAGCGGCGGTTGAGCGCTATCGCAGTGGCAATCGGCGGGAATTTCTCTGCGCGCGGTTGAATGAAGCCGGACAAGTCGACTGGGCCATGGCGCGTGGCTCCGGTATGTTGTCCGGGCTATTGGGCGCCGATGGACTGGCGGAAATCCCTGAAAATGTTACTGTGTGCCATGGCGATCCGATCGCTTATTGGCGACTGAACGATTTGCGTTGATCCGCTGAAAGAAACCAAAGCCATGAACACCATCCAGATACTGTATTTCGCCCGTTTGCGCGAGGCCTTCGACTGCGCGCAAGAGAAGGTCGACTTGCCCGCGTCCGTGGCGAGCGTCGCGGATTTGACACGCTGGTTGGCCCAGCGGGGCGAAGTTTGGCAGCAAGAACTCGGCGGCCAGCGAGTCATTCGCGTGGCGTTGAACCAGGAAATGGCGCTGCCTGACACTCTAATTCCCGCTGGCGCCGAAGTCGCCATTTTTCCGCCGGTGACCGGAGGTTGATATGCAAACGCGGATTTTGGTGCAAAACGCGGACTTCGATTTATCCGCCGAGTACGCCCGGCTCTCCGGGCAGGGCGCAGTCGGCGCTGTTGTCGCTTTTGTTGGCCTGGTGCGCGAACTGAATCATGGAGAATCCGTGCGCGGGATGTCGCTGGAGCACTATCCGGGCATGACCGAAACCGCCTTGACGCGGATTGTCGCGCGCGCGGGCGAACGCTGGCCGTTGTCGGCGGTGACGGTCATTCATCGGATTGGCGATCTTTATCCCCGCGATCAAATTGTGTTGGTGTTGACCGCCAGCGCTCACCGCCATGCCGCGTATCAGGCTAATCAGTTCATCATGGATATCCTTAAAACCGAAGCGCCGTTCTGGAAGAGCGAAATCACGCCCAATGGCCGAGTTTGGGTCGATGCGCGCGAAAACGATGCCGTAGCGCGGCAGCGCTGGGAATCCGATGAAATTTGACGCGGTGATTTTGGCCGGAGGCCAGGGTTCTCGCATGGGCGGACGCGATAAGGGCCTGCTCGCGTTTTCCGGGCGAGCGCTGGTTGAATGGGTGATTGGCGCGCTACGCGCGCAAAGTTTGGCGCCGCAACAGATCATGATTTCGGCCAATCGCAATCTGGAACAGTATCGGCAATGGGAACTTCCGGTGCTGGCGGATGTATTTCCCGAATATCCCGGGCCGTTGGCCGGCATTCATAGCGCGCTCTTGGCCAGCCAGGCGGATGCGCTGTTGGTGGTGCCGTGTGATATGCCGCGCCTGCCGTCCGACTTATTAGCCCGTCTGGCCGCCGCGCTGCCCGGGCAGATCATGGCGGTGGCTGACGACGGCGCGAATCGCAGCGCCTGCTGCCTGGTCAGAAAATCGGCTTTTGAGCGGCTCACCGCGCGTCTGGAGGCTGGGCAACTACGGCTTGGCGCCTGGCAGCAGGCGGAAAACGCCGTCCATGTTTCATTTCCCGCTGGGAGCCTGTCGAATATGAATACCCCACAACAACTCGCGGTGGCTGAGTCGGATTCCGCTGCCGATGGCCTGACCCATTTCAACGCCGAAGGCCAGGCGCATATGGTCGACGTGGGCATGAAAGCCGAGACACGGCGCGTGGCGCGCGCGAGCGGTTTGATTCGCATGCAGCCATCCACCTTGCAACTGCTGCGCGTGGGAGGGCACCACAAGGGCGATGTGTTGGGGGTGGCGCGGATTGCCGGCATCATGGGCGCCAAGCAAACCGCCAGCTTGATTCCGCTGTGTCATCCGCTGGCGCTGACTCATGTCGATCTGGAATTTGATCTGGATCCCGAACAATCTCTGGTGCGCTGTGTGGCTACCGCCGAAACCTTCGGCCGCACCGGTATCGAAATGGAAGCATTGGTGGCGGTTAATCTGGCGCTATTGACCATTTACGACATGTGCAAGGCCGTGGATCGCGGCATGCAGATCGACGCGGTTTGTTTGATTGAAAAGCTGGGCGGCAAGTCGGGGCATTGGAAGCGGCTGTAGATCACCGCTGGTTCTGCGTCTGCTGTATCCAGACGCTCAAGTGGGTTATTGCGCGCACTCAAGCATGAAGTCGACATGTACCGCCGAATAGGGGAGTACCATCAAGCCCTCTAAGGTGCGCTCAATAACGCCGACCGCCAGCAACGCATGAACGTCTCGGTGCACGGCCTTCACGTCGCGGCTAACTCTCCGGGCAATTTCCCTGATCGATACCGGGCCCGCGCCAGTCATCGTCTTGATGGTTTATAGAGCGGATTCTTAACCCTTGCTGGCGCGCAGGTGGCGGTACAGGGTGTTGCGACTGATCCCCAGGCGCCGCGCCGCTTCCGACATATTTCCATGACTGAGTGAAATCGCGCGCGCGATGGTTGCCGCCGAGATATCGCGTAAATTTTCCGCAACTTCGCCGCTCGCGGCTAATGGCTGCGGTGTTGGCCAGCGTAGTTCCTCGACCAGATCGTCCGGCAAATGTTGCCAGCCGATGCGGGTTTCATCCGGGTTCAAGAGCGCGCAGGCCGCGCGTAATACATTCGTGAGTTGATTCAGGTTGCCGGGCCAACTGTAGCTGGCGAAGGCGCTGGCCAGCGCGGGTTCCAGCGACAGATTGCGTCCCGGCGCCAGTTCTTCGATTCTGCGCGCCAATAGCAAGGCAAAATCCTTGCGCTCGCGCAGCGGCGGACAGCGTAGGCTCATGCCGCTGATGTGATAGTACAGATCGGATCTAAAACGCCCAGCCTCGACTTCCTGCTTTAAATTGTGCTGGGTGGCGCAGATCAATACGAAATCGATGGCCTTGGGCTCGCCTCCTAGCGGCGTCAATTGTTTGCGCTGTAGCACATCAAGCAGTCGCGTTTGCAACTGCAGCGGCAGGTCGCCAATCTCTTCGATAAACAGTGTGCCGCCATGCGCCTCGCGCAAGCGTCCCGGCCATTCGCCACCACCGAGTGGCGGCACATGGCCGAACAGCTCGGCCTCCAGCAGGTTTTCTTGAATCGCGGCGCAATTCACCGTAACAAACGGCCCGGCGTGACGCGGGCCGGAAGCGTGTAGCGCATGGGCGAAAAAAGCCTTGCCCGCGCCGGACTCGCCTTGCAGTAATACCGCAATCGGCTTGCCGATCAGTTTGCGCGCCTTTTCGACGATCGCGGCCATGGTTTCGTCGCCAAAATTGATGCTGGCTAGAGCGTCTTTCGGCGCGGGCGCTGTGGCGCATGCGCACTGCGCCACGGAGCGCGCGCGCGCGGCTTCGATGCGCACGAAGATCCGGTTGCCGTGATTGAGCGCCACCAACAATGGCTCGTCCAGATGGCGCTGGCTTAATTCCAGAAGGTCTTCAAAACGAATTTGCAAGATGCGCGACACCGGGGTGACCCCGAGATCCGGCGCGGCCAGGCCGAGCAGCGCAAATGCCGATGAGTTGGCGCCGATAATCCAGCCATCTTCCGAGAGCGCCAGGGCGCCCTCGGCGAAAGTGCCGATTCCCTCTGCCTGGGTGTGGAAGCGCAAGCGTAGTCGATGCCCATGACAGGATTCGAATAAGCGATTTTCCAGGGTTTGCGCCGCGGCGCGCACCAGCCCCAGAGTATGCGAATAATGCTGGCGCTCATCACCGGAAATATCGATCACCCCGAGCAAGGCGCCATCGGGCGCCATGACCGGCGCGGCGGCGCAGCTGAGAAAGCCATTGCGTTCGAGAAAATGTTCGCCACCGTGCACCACCAGCGGACGCGCCTCGGCCAGCGCGGTACCGATGCCGTTGGTGCCGCGATGAGCTTCGCTCCAGGAGGTGCCGGGCATTAAGGCCACGCGTTGCGCCCGGCCAAGAAATTCGGCGTCGCCGAAGGCTTGCAGAATCACACCGCAGTCGTCGGCCAGCATCACCATACTGTTCGAATCGCGGATTTGAGTGTGGAGAAATTCCAATACCGGCCGGGCGTGCAAAATCAGCTTCATCTTACGCTCGGCGGCGCGCGCCAGCTGGTATTCGTCCAGGCGCGCCACATCCGGCAAGCGTCCTTCGGGCGTCAAACCGGCTTGCGCCGAACGCTGCCAGGAGTTCGCCAGTAGCGTATTGATTGCATAACTGCGCGGCAACTCGCGCCCTTCCAGTAACAGTTCGCGTGCCCGGCGGAGTGTGGCTCGATTGTACTTAGGCGTTCCACTCATGTGATTTCATCTCATGCGAGCCGTGCGGCAACTCGGGTGATTGTACCCACGAGAAATAGCGTGCGCACAATCTTCAAAGGCTCTGATCAGAGGCAGTATGTTGGCCGTGTCTTTTGTTAGTCAAGTAGCTGTTATGAATGAATTTTAAATACCCATTTTAAATATATGGTTTTGTCTGAAATGCCAGCTTGAACATGAGTTCTACCGGGGGGCTTCGTTGCCTAAAGCCCGTACGTGGAATTAACACAGGGTAACGATCGCCAGACACCGACCCTAGGAGCATGTCAGACTTTGGCGTCCACGACTGCAAAAGTCCAACAGGCTCCTAGCGCGGCCCGCGACCGGCGATCGATTTAACTTAGCGCGCGCTTACGCGGCGACACAGGCGTCGGTGTTGCACAAATCCGCGCACATCGGGCTGTCGTAAGTGCCTTCACATTCCTTGCACTTGTCAGCGTCAATGATGTAGAGCTTCTCGACGTGAGAGATCGCGCGATTCGGGCACTCGGATTCACAGGCGCCACAGCCATTGCATAGATCGGGAATAATTGTATAAGCCATGATGATCTCCTTGGCAGTAAAAAATTCGCTTCACGCCCGCTGAATGACGGTCGCGAACGATGGGGTAACGATGGCCGGATGCGCCGGATCGTTTGCCATTGAAGTATCAGAATTGTGGCGACGTGACACAATGCAAACCCGGTGTTGTCCGTTGCGGCTGTGCCATTTCGGGACAGATTTTGGTGTTATCGGCGATCGAGGCTCTGAGTATAATAGGCTTAAATAGTCACAAAATAATGCACGCGGCAAGCCACATTCAGCAGCTTGAACTTATCGATGGAAAATTGCCGCGGCGTGCTCTTAATCTGGTGTTGGATTGGGCTGAGTTGCATCAGGTTGAATTAGTGGAAGATTGGCAGCTGTGTCTGGATATGCAGAGTCTGAAACCGATTCCACCTTTGGAGTGACGCTATGGATTGGGATGTGATAGAGGTCAGTGTTACCGGGAATTTTGCTTTGTCGGTGCACTTCAAAGACGGCGTTGAAGGTACCGTTAAGTTTTTGCCTTCTTTTTTTCGTGGTGTTTTTTCTCATCTTTGTGATCCCGTGCTATTCAGGCAGGTTCGGGTAGTCGATGGCGTGTTGACATGGCCTGGTGATTTGGATCTTGCTCCGGATGCCATGCATGACGAAATCAAACAGAGTGGAGAGTGGGTTTTGGCTTAACACTCTGTACATCTTGTGTAGGGCGCTTGCGTTCGAGCCCTCTGAACCGGTTATTTACAGCAAATAACCGGTTCAGAGGGCTTTCCGCTTACTGCGGTACAAAATTGATCTCCAGCGCCACGCTGTGGTCAGCGCTACAGCGCAATATGTTCAAGCAGCCATAGTCCTGGGGGATCGCCATCAATAGTGGCAACGGCAGGTCGAGCGCCTGACTGAGGAGTAGCCGGTTGACGCCGGCATGAGCGACAAGCAGGATCGCGCCGACTGCGTCGTGCCGCAGCTCGCGCCATAGCGGCAACGCGCGCGCCAGGCAATCGGCAAAGCTCTCGCCGCCTGGGGGGCGAAAGCCTAGAAGATCTTGACCGCGCGCGGCATAGCGCTCTGGCTCGCTGGCGGCCACTTCGGCGCGCGCGCGGTTTTCCCAGCTGCCAAGTGCAATTTCGCGCAGTTCGGGGCAGAGGCGCGGGGTGAGGGCATGGCGCGTTGCGATGGTTTGCGCGGTTTGTCGCGCGCGCGTCAAATCGCTGCACAGTATGGCGGCGAGCGGTTTATCGGCGAACCAAAGCGCGAGTCGCAGGGCTTGCTGCTCGCCCAGCGCCGACAATGCCAGATCGGTTTGGCCGACAAAGCGACCACTCGCGGTTTCATCCAGCGCGCCGTGCCGGACCAAGTATAGGGTTTGGCTCATAAGGTTTCCGTTCGGATGACGCGTTTTGGACCCGGTTGGCACAGTGGTCCCATTGCCAGCTCAAGTCGCAGACAGAGTCCGGTATCCGCCTCGGCGCGCACAATCGCCGGGTTGCGTTCGAGCGCCAGGCGCGCGCGCGCGAGCAGGGTGCAACGGGGGGTGCTGGCGCGCGTGCTTGGCGCTAACACAATGTCGAGAGTATCCGGCGGCCCTCGGCGCAATGTCGCGCAACAGTCGCTGATCTCCGGGTCGGCAAACAGCGCTTGATCCAGTTCGGTCATGGTGAGCATCGCATTCGGCGCCAGCATGATGGCGCTACCCACGCGTTGTTCAAGCGGAGCCAGGCGCTGGAGTACCGAGCCGCAGCCGCAGCCAGACGGTAGTCGGCGCGAGATATCGCCGGTTCGATAACGAATCAGGGGCATGCCGCGTCGCGTCAGGGTGGTCACCACGATTTCACCACTTTGCCCCGCCGCGAGTGTTCGGCCCGACTGTGGGTCGATAATTTCGAATAGCAAATCAGCTTCGCGCAGGTGATAGCCCTGGTGCGCCGCGCAATCGACCCCGCCGCCCAGCCCCATCTCGGTCATGCCATAGTGCTCAAAAACGTCACAGTTCCAGGTTTGTTTCAGCTCTTGGCAGAGTTGTGGCGCGACCTGGTCGGCACTCAGCAGAACACGCGCCACCCGCGTGTTGACCGGGGCGCAACGCAATAAAGAACGAAGCTGGCCCGGCGTGCCGGCGATCACGTCAGGCGGTTCGCGCGCGATCAATGCCAGCGTTGCCGCCATATCGCATATCGGCCCGACCGCCATGGGAATGGCGCCGAGTCGGGTCACAGCGCTAGCCAGCAGGGTGCCAATGCTGCCTGGACGGGCGCAGGGAAATAGAATCAACACCCGATCGCCACGCTGGGTGAGTAGCGACATGCCATGTTGAAAGAAATCGACGCAAGCGGCTTGTTCTTCTTCGGTGAAAAACAGCCGCTTTGCCGGGCCGCTGGTGCCTGAAGTTTCTAGCGTAACCACCCGGCTGATCTGGCTCTGCGAGACGCACAGCAGCGACGGTTGATTGCGGCGCAGATCGTCGGGCAGGGTGAACGGTAAGTTTTGTAGTTCCGTGAGCGAAGTCAGCTGCTCCGGCATGACCTCCGCGAGCTGGCGCCGATAGAACGGACTATGTTGCTGTGCCCAGGCCACGCTCGTGCGCAGGCGGCTGAGCTGGTGGGTCTCTAGCGCTTCGCGTGTCAGGTGGCCTGCGAGGCCGAGTCGGGTGGCAATCCACTCATCCAGAGGCGGTCCGGGTTTCATGAGGTGATCTCCTGGCGCGCAATACTGGCGCAAGTTTCACGATATAGCGTCTGACCGGATGCCGCGCTCAGGTTGTATGCGCAGAATGGAATCACGCGCTGGTCGGGACTGACTACATGAATAAAACAATCGCGTAAGCGCTCCAGGTCCAGGGTCCAGGCATCTTGAAACGCCATGCCGGAAATACTCAGGCTGCGCCGGCGTTCGGCGAGAAAAGTGTCGAAGCTGACCACGCTGACACCCGGGCAGCATGTCGATGGGCTGGGCTGCGCTGGCCGCACCCACTGCGCCGCAACCACTTGGCGCGCGTGTTTCACTGCATCCCGCGCGTCGGCTGCCTTGGGCGGGGCGCCACAGCCGCAGCTCGCGCGCGACTGGGTTGGGTGAATCTGCTGCGCGGCGTCGACATAGAAACTGCCGTTGAACGAGCAATAGGCGTTTTCCGCCGAGCCGGGATTAAACGATGAGGCGAGCACGCGCCCCGCGGTTTGTCGCTCGATCTCGCCCATGACCTCGGGCAGGGTGATGCGGTCGCTATCGCGTGGAGCGCTGGGATAGCGGCCAAAATAGCTGATCGGCTGAAAATGCACCGCACGCACGCAGGGCGTGTTTTGCGCGGCAAAGTCGATGATCGCGCCGATTTCCTCGATATTGACTCCGGGCACCAGGGTTGGCACTAAAACCACCCCCAGGCCCAGGTCGCGGCAACGCTCAATCGCCGCTTGTTTGCGCGCCACCAGATCAATGCCGCGAATCTGGCGGTAGCTTGCGTCGCTCAGTCCGTCGAATTGGAGAAATACGCAATCCAGCCCGGCATCGGCCAGTCGCTTGGCGTAAGCCGCGTCCTTGGCCAGGCGAATGCCGTTGGTATTAATTTGAACAAAGTCAAAGCCCATGGAGCGCACCAAGGCGACAATCTGCGGCAGGTCGTTGCGCACGGTCGGTTCGCCACCAGATAACTGAATATTCAGCGCCGAGCCGTGTGCCTGCAGCAGGGTTAGCCATTGGCGAATTTCAGCCAGATCCGGATCGGCGTGCTGCGCGCCGGCGGCGGCGAAACACACTGGGCAACGCAGATTGCAGCGCTGGGTGACTTCCAATAGCACACAGCACGAGTGTTGACGGTGCTCCGGGCACAGGCCGCAGTCGAATGGACAGCCGCGCGCCACCGGTGTCTCGCAGACCGGCGCTGGCACTTTGGCATGGGTTGCCGCGCCCCAGCGCGTGTAGGACGCCAGTCCGCGCCAGATAATCGTGCTAAAGCGACCGTGTTGCGGGCAGGTCTTGACCAGGTAAATATTGTCGTCGACGGCGACGCGTTGCGCCGCCAACCGCTCCAGACAGATGGGGCAGACACTCTCGGTGTCAGCCAGAACTTGAGCGCTCATATTGTGACTCCTTAGAGCCTGTCGGGCTTTGGAGCCCGACAGGCTCCTGGCCTCGTGGCGGCGAGCAGCTGGCTCAGCGGGCAACCGGTCAGGCGCTCAATCGCGTCGGCTACGACGCGCGCGCTGGCATAGCGCCGTCGCGCGCCGCGCAACGCCTCGGGATTGTCGCTGAACCGCTCGAATGCCGGTTGAAAACGGGCTTCTAAACCGACGATCTGATCTTGCCACACCATTTTGTCGGCCAGATAAACGATGGCGGCGTCGTCGGGAACGTCACCGCTAAACTCCAGATCCATATGCTGGGCGATGATAGTGGCGATATCCGTAAAACCGAAGTCATGCATGATCACGGCGCCAGCAAAGGCGTGATTGGGTCCGTCCTTGGCGATATCGTGCAGCAGAGCGCCAGCCCAGATTTTCTCGAGATCGAGTGCCACACCATTGTGGATCAGCGCTTCGGCAATGCATCGCGCCACCTGCGCCACGCGCCGCAGATGGCGCTCAAGCCGGTCGTCAGGCTGAAACCGCGCCAAAAGGGCCTCGCACTCTTCGGCGCTGGGGATCAAGCGCCGCGCGGCGAGCGCGGACAGCCGGCAATAGTCTTCGGGCGTATCCATGTCATACAAAATCCCTTGGTCGCACAGCGCCAGCTCAGTGGCCGCGTCCTGATGCTGTTGCAGCAGCGCCTTGAGCCCGCCGGCTGGATCTTGATGGGCGCAAATCGGTACGAACAACGAGCGGCGGATCATGGGCGGGTGTCCGCGCTGGCCGCGAAACGTCGGGTAGAGCACTTGGGTGCGTGCGTCAAAGGGGTGGCGCAACAGTTGGCGCACGCTGGCCGCGCGAACCAAGGGAATGTCGACCGGCAGCAAAAGACAGGCCTCGGCGCTGTCGGGCAGGGCGGAGATGCCGCGCACAATGCTTGAATACATGCCGCGATCGAAATCGGGGTTGTACGCGCTGCGAGCGCCGAGGCGGGCGATCTCACTGTGCAGCGTCTCGGCGTGGTGACCGGTGACCACGCAGACATCATCGACTCCCGCCGCGCGCAGTTGATCGACCACCGTGCTGAGCACGGTGCCATTACCCAGCGGCAACAGGGGCTTGAAATTGCCCATGCGCCGCGAGTAACCGGCCGCCAGTACAATCGCCGAAACGGGCTGCAAAATCTGGGTTCCCATGCGCGGCTCCAGTTTGACGGATTCAATCAACGTCGGTGTCAGTGTGAGGTGTGTCGAGCGCAAAGTCGTTGACCTCGAGAATTTCGAATACCTTGCGTACCGCCGCCAGTGTCAGATCGGGACAGCGCTCAACCTTGAGGCGGGGATCGTTCAGCGTAATGTCGGCGCAATTGATGCCGCCATACTTGGGCTGGCACTCATCGCGGAACCATTCGCTAAACTCCTCCAGCATCAATGGCAAACTCGGGTGCGCGTCTTCATCGCGCCCGCCCTTGCCGGCGTATAGCCCGAGCAGACAGCAACCCCCGCTCAGTACGCCGCAGGTCATGCCGCAGCCCATGCCCTGCGCCAGGCCCGACATCGCGCGCAACAGCTCCGGGCTGCGGCGTCCCTGGGCATCCAGCCCCATGGTGACCATGATGTGACTGCAGGTAAATCCTTGCAGCGAGAGTTCGGCCACACGAAACGCTTCGTCATGCATGATGTTCTCCTGGTGTTAAATAGCGCGCGCCAACAGCAGAAAATACCCTGGTCGTCTGGCCGCAAGGCGCTGGGTGTAGGCGCGAGCCTGCGAGTGATTCAGTTGCGGCGCCCATAACGACTCAGCCGCGCCTTGTTCAAAAATCAGACGCGCGATAAATACTTTGAGCACCTCCGAGCGATCTTCCCAGACCTCGAGTCTGAAGCCGGCGTCTTGCAGCGCGCCCAGCCAGCTGTCCTGATCGCTGATGCGCGCCACACACGCCGGTACCGCTTCGTCCGACGGAAAATCAGCGCCCGCTTGGCGCGCGTAAACATCACTGAGCGCCAGAACGGCCCCGGCGCGCAGCACGCGCCGGCACTCGTTGAGGGCGCGCGCGCGATCTGGCACCAAAGACAGACTGCATTCGGCCAGCATGCCGTCCTGGCTGGCGTTGGCAAACGGCAACGCGGTGGCCGAGGCCGCGACCCAGTGACTTACCGGATGCCGACGCAGTGCTTCGGTCAGGGTGGCGCTCTCTAAGTCTATCCCGACCGCCCGACAGCCATGCTCGGCAAGCAGTTCGGTGCTGGCGCCGCAACCGCAGCCCAGGTCGATGATCTGTTGGCCGGCTGCGAAACCAGCGCGCGCGATCATCTCGCGCGTCAGTTGCAAGCCGCCCGGACGCAGCGGCTCGGCGCTGTCACCGCCCAACTGCCCGCTGCCGTAGGGGTGGGAGAGAGCACAATCCATCACTTGTCCTCCAGCGCTTGTTCAACCTGCAGCATCTTGCCGCTGGCCAGTTCCTCGGGAACATAGGTGAAACCGCAGCCGGGACAGCGTGGCAATTCCACCGGAAACGAATTGCCAAGATAGCTGACCGTGACCGGCATACTCACCAGTGTCAGTTGGCAGCGGGCGCATATCAGTTTTGGAGCGGCGCTTTGCTCGGCTTTCATGGCTTGGCCTCCAGTTCCATGCGATGGCTGTAAGCGCGAAAAATCTCATAGCCCGCTGGGCTTGCGAGGTATTCCACCCAATAGGTGATGACTGTTGGCCGGTAGCTGGCAATTGAATGTCCGTTCTCAGGGTCGATGAGCTTGACACCGCTTTCTTCGGCGTGTCGAACCACCTGGCGGATGTCTGGTTCCAAGATCAATTTGCGTTCGATATCGGCGTGTACCTCGGGCGCGATCAATAGCGGCGGTTCACTGGCTTCGAGTTCTATGCTTTCGCCCCACAGCGTGTGCAATAAATGGGTTTTTAGTCGCGCGCGGCTTTCCTGCCGGCGTGAAAACCCGGGGTCGGGGCGCGCGGCATTGTCCTCGGCGCCCGGCAGCAGCAGGTCGAGAATGTGCAGCGCGCGTTTGCCACGGCGCGCGAAATTGTCGCGGCACATAGCGCAGTAGGTGAGATAGTCCGCCGGGTCCTGCGCGATGCGCTGGTCGATGACCTTGTTGCTGACTTCCGGGTTGGCGAAGGAGGCCAGACCGCCAAAACCACAGCAGGTGGATAGCCCGGGGGCGTTGAGTTCGGTGACCTCTACCCCGATGCCGGTCAGTAAATGACGGATGCTGGCGCGAATCCCTGCTTCATGGCGCGTGGTGCATGGGTCATGAATCGCCAGGCGGCGTGGCGGGGCGCTCAGCTCTGGCGCGGGTGTCGGCAGGCCGACGCGTTCCAGCACGGTCCACAGCGATTCGACTTCCATCTCGGGCTGGGCGTGTTTCAGGGTACTAAAACAGCTGGAGCAAGCGGTCACGATCTTGGGCTTGCCCAGCGCGGCCCATTGTTGCGTCAGCACTTGCTGCTGAGCCAGGAACAGATCCTGACGTCCGGCCCAGCGCGCCGGCGCGCCGCAGCAGTCCAGCATTAGTCCAACGCCGCCGTCGATCGCGCCACACAAATGCGCGTAGATTTGCTCAACGTGGCGCGGGCTGGACGCCGACAATTGGCAACCGGGGAAAAACAGCAGGCCGCTGTGTTCGTGTCCGGGTTGATGGCGCGCCATGGCAAAGGCCGGGCTTTGGCTGAAGGCCATATCGCGCAGGGCGAAATCGTGATGCGACGCCGGCATCTTGCCCTTGGCGTTTAAACTTTCGCGCGCTTCAAGACAGACTTCACCCATGGATAAATCATTGGGGCAGACCGCCTCGCACAGCCCGCAAAGCATGCAGGAGTCCAGCATGCGATTGGATTTGTGCTGCCCCAGGACGATGCCGTCATTGTTGTAAATTTCGCGGATATAGCGTTTGGGGTAGGCGCCGTAATGTTCCAGATAGGGGCAGACGCGCACGCACTCCAGGCAATGACAGGGAAAGCAGCGCGCGGCCTCTTGTTGGGCTTCTTGCTGGCTATAGCCAGCCTCGGGGTTGTGCGGCGCGATCGCCGGCAAGGGGGGAAAGCGCGCGCTATCCACCACGAGCCGGCTGGCGTAAATCCCCTGATCGTCACGGTTGGCCTCCAGCGAGGCGCCCTGCAAATAGCGGTCGATCGACATCGCCGCGTAGCGCCCGTCGTAGAGCGACGTGATCGGTGAATAGCCCGCGCCGTAACGTAACGCCCCGCCGGCAAAGATCTTGGGGTGGCGGGTGGCGAAGGTGGTGGCGTTAATCTCCAGACTTCCATTCAACATCAGCGGATCGACCGCGCACGCCACGGGGCCCACGCCGAGATACAACGCTTCGAACTCTTGCAGCAAGTTCTCGATGCCGGCTTGGTCCAGCGCAATGGGCGTGTTTAAGCGGATCTCGATGCCGCTCGCTAGTACGCGTTCCAGATCGGCGCCGATCGTTTCCGGCGGCAGCGTGGCGGCATAGTCCGCATATAGACGCGGCACTAGCTGGCTCTGGGCTTCGAACAGCGCCACGCTGTGACCCTTGATATGCAGCTCGAACGCGGCGGTGAGGCCGGACAGGCCGGCGCCGATCACCGCGATGCGCCGCCTGACTTGTGGCCGTTGCACGCGCAACGGCAGAGAAGAAAAACCATATTCGACACACGCGCGTTCCAGCGCGTGAATCTGTATTGGAGCGCCAGCTTCGGCGCGTTTGCAGGCCGATTCGCAAGGGTGATCGCAAATCCTGCCGATGATGCCGGGAAACGGAATACTGCGCGCAAAAACGCCAAACGCCTGGCTGAAGCGCCCGGCGGCCAGGTGTTCCATTATGGCGCGCGCATCCACATGCACCGGGCAATGACTACTGCAGGCCGGCGCTTGTTCCTCGATGCAACGAGCTTCCCATTCGCGAACCTTTTGGCCGTCCATGGTGTGACTCCTGTTTCAGACTGCGAGCCTCGGCTTGTCGAGGCAGAAGCCCGGGCGGTCGCGCCGCCCGGGCCGAGTACTACGACCTAGCGTGCAGGAGCCTTTCGGGCGTTGGGACTTCAACGCCCGAGAGGTTCCTATACGTGTGCCGGGACTATGCCTGGCTTACCAGCGGCTTTCTCGTCTAGTGCCGCTTTGATCAATTCCGGCAGTGCCGGCACCTTGAAAATCCGCACGCCGCAGGCGTTGTAAATGGCGTTGAGAATCGCCGGGTGCGGCGCGGTCAGCGGTGCTTCGCCGACCCCCGCTGCGCCATACGGTCCATAAGCGCGCGGTGTTTCCAGATAGAGAATCTCCATGTTGTCCGGCACGTCGCGCGGATAAGGCAGGCCGCAGTCGAGCAGGTTGGTGTGTTTCTTCAGATCGTCAAAATCTTCGGAGAGCGCCAGGCCGATGCCTTGCGCCAGACCGCCGTAGATTTGGCCATCCACCGTGACCCGGTTGATGATGGTGCCGACGTCCACCGCGGTGGTGAACTTGACCACCGTGACCTTGCCGGTTTCGATGTCGACCACCACTTCAGGCATGAACACTTCGTACATGTAGACTGGGAACGGATCGCCCTGTCCGGTGATCGGGTCGATGCCGGTGCAATCCTCGGCGACCCACTTGCCGTCATAACGCAACGGGATTTTCTCGGCGACCATCTCGGCATAGCTGCGATAGCTGCCATCCGGCTTGCGCATCGCGTTCAGCAGCATTTCGCACGAAACTTTAATCGCTTGACCGACGAAAACGTTGGAGCGGCTGCCGCCCGAAGGACCGCTGTTGGGCAGGCGCGTGTCGTTCATCACCAGCTTGATCTGCAGCGGAGTAATGCCGAGTTCGCGCCGCAGGGTTTCGTGCGCGAAGGTCAGGGTTCCCAAGTCCGCGCCTTGACCGTGGTCCTGCCAGGAGTTGTACACGGTGACGCCGGTGGCTGTCAGCTCGACCGCCGACTCGGCGCTATCCGGACCATCCAGACCGCAGCCATAGATCCCGATAGACAGCCCGATGCCATATTTTTTCTCTGGTGTCGACAGCGCGGCGCGGCGCTGCTTGGCTTGTTCCCATTTTGGCCGGATCAGATCCAGCAGCGGTTCCAGACACAGAACATCGGGTTTTTGCCCGGTCGGTGTGGTGGCGCCTTCGCGATAGACGTTGATGTAACGTAACTCCAGCGGATCCATGCCAAGCTTTTCCGCCAGCACATCCATGGCGATTTCCGAAGCCAGGAAGGCTTGCGGCGAGCCATAAGCGCGGAAGGCCGAACCCCAGGCATGGTTAGTGCACACCGTGCGGCCATGACCGCGGATGTTCTTGATGTCGTAGCCGGCGCCGGTGAACTGCCCTTGACGCGTGGTGACCAAGTCACCGAATTCCGAATACGGGCCATGGTCCAGCCACCAATCCAGTTCCATCGCCAACAACTTGCCGTCCTTGTCGGCGCCGAGTTTGACTTTGACGTCCGCCGGCGAGCGCTTGCCGGTATAGGTGATGTTTTGGTACTGGGTATAGACCAGAGAAACCGGGCGTTCGGTGGCCATGCAGGCGACGCCGAGCAGGGCTTCGATGGTCGGGCTGAATTTGTAACCGAAGGTGCCGCCGGTCGGGTTTTGAATCAGGCGCAGTTTGTCTGGCTCGATGCCGAGTCCGGGGGCAATCATGGCGTGGTGCAAGTGCAGGCCGATACTCTTGGATTGAATCGTCAGCACCCCTTCATCGTCGAAGTAGGCGCAGCCGCAGTCCGGTTCCAGGTGCAAGTGCGGTTGGCGACTGCAGTAAGTTTCGATATCAACCACCGCGGCGGCTTGGGCCATCAATGGCGCGGTGTCCTCGCCTTTTTCAACTCCTTGTTCGAAGTAGACGTTCGGCACCCCGGGGTGGATTTCCAAGGCATCCGGCTCTTGCGCGGCCCAGCCGTCCATATAGGCTGGCAGCACTTCCAGATCGACCTTGACCCGGGCAGCCGCTGCGCGCGCGTGCTCCACGGTGTCGGCGCAAACAATCGCAATCGCATCGCCGAACTGGAAGATTTTTTCCTGACACAAAATCGGACGGTCCCAGCCATCGCCCTTGTTGGTCGGGAAGGTGATCAGGCCGGTAATCGCGTTGCGGCCCTTGACGTCTTTCCAGGTGACGACCTTAACCACGCCCGGCATGCTTTCCGCTTCGCTGGCGTCGATCCCCTTGAGGTTGGCGTGCGACACTTCGGCTTGCACTAGCGCCAAATGCAGTGTGTCCGGCGGCATGTGCATGGTGACGTCGGCGCCGAAGTCCCAGGTGCCGGTGACTTTAGCCAGAGCCGAAGGGCGGTGGTATTTGGAACCCATGATGCTGCCGTTGTCCGGCGGTAGGGGCGCGAGCAAGTCATCCTTGCTCTTTTCCCCGCGTAGCACCGCGGCGGCATCCATCACCGCGTCGACCAGTGGCTGATAGCCGGTGCAGCGGCAGGCGTTGCGGTTACGGTTGAACCAGGTGCGCACATCTTCGCGCGTCGGGTTGTGATTTTTGTCGAGCAGCGCCTTGGCTGACATGATGAAGCCCGGGGTGCAAACACCGCACTGCGCGCCGCCGTGCGCCATCCACGAAACTTGCAGCGGGTGCAGGTCGGCAGCGGTGCCGATGCCTTCAATCGTGACGATTTTATCTTCTGATTTATACTTGCCGACTGGAACCATACAGGCCTTGATCGGCTTGTTATTGATCAATACGGTACACGTGCCGCATTGACCGGTGTCGCAACACACCTTGCAGCCGGTGAGTAGCATGTTTTCACGCAACACATCGGACAGTTTCTTCTCAGTGTCGACAATCAACGAGCGATCCACGCCGTTGATGTTCAGGGTAAGTCTTTTCATGACAGTCTCCCATTAGATGACAATTCAAAAGTGAATCTTCAGGCGCTGTGTCCAAGGGCCTGTCGGACTTTTGCGTCCGACAGACTCCTAACTTGCCTGCTGCAACTTAACTTCTGGTTCATCGGGGGCCGCCAAGCCCAAATGAGGTAAGGCGGCTTTGCTGCGCCGGCGGCAGGCGACCATCTCCGCCAAAATCGAAATCGCAATTTCTTCCGGGGTCTGGGCGCCAATATCCAGCCCGACAGGTGCGTGCACCGCTTTGAAATGTTCGGCGCGGCAACCTTCTTTTTGTAATTCGTGAAAAATTCCGGTGACCTTGCGCTTTGAGCCGATCATGCCGATGTAGCGCGCAGGGGTAGAGATGGCCCAGCGCAGTACGCGCATGTCACTTAGGTGGCTCGGAGTTAAAATCAAGATGTAGGACGCCGGGGTTGGCGCCAGTTGCGCCATCGCCGCATCCAGATCGGCCACTACGATATCGCGCGCTTCCGGGTAGTTTTGCCGGTTGGCGAAGGCGGGGCGATCATCGATCACCACCACGTCAAAGCCGGCTGGTCGCGCGACTTGATAGGTGGCGCGGCCAGTGTGCCCGGCGCCGAAAATGTATAGCGTCGGGGCGGCCACCAGTGGCTCCACATAAATCTCCAGGCTGCCACCGCACACCATGCCGGCGTCGAGTCCCGGTTGCTTGTTGAGATCGAAACTCACCGTTACCGGTTTTTCGCGCTCGATCACTTCGCGCGCGACACGGATGATTTCCCATTCAGCGCCACCACCGCCGATGGTGCCGACAATCGAGCCGTCGTCCCGGATCAGCATCTTCGCGGTGATAAACGACGGGATCGAGCCCTGGGTGTTGATGATGGTCGCTAGCGCCGAATTGCGACCCTCGCGGCGCAAGCGGATGATTTCTTCATAAATGTCCATGATGTCCTCGCGATTAGCGCTCTGTGCACGAAATGCACGGATCGATGCTGTTGACGATGATGGCAATGTCGGCGATCTTGGCGTTTTTCAGCATGATGCGCAGTGCATCCCAGTTCATGAAGCTGGGCACGCGCCACTTGACCCGTTCCGGTTTGGGGGAGTCGCCAACCCGCACGTAGTAGATCAATTCGCCGCGCGGCGCTTCGCACTTGGCGATCGCTTCGCCCGGAGGAATGGCCGGTCGCTCGGCGCTCGCCACGGTGGGGCCGGTAGGCAGGTCGCGCAGGCACTGGCGGATAATGTCGATTGCGGTGCGCACCTCGGCCAGCCGCACCATGGCGCGCGACCAAACGTCGCCGTCAGCCAGTGTGTGCACCTCGACGTCCAGACGGTCATAGGCGGTATACGGCGCTTTGATGCGCACGTCGTAATTGATGCCCGAGGCGCGCGCCACCGGGCCGACCACGCCGCAGTCCAGCGCATCGGCATGCGACAGCACCCCGACTCCGCGCGTGCGACCGAGAATCGAACCATTGCTGCGGTACATATCAATGACTTCGATCACTTCGGCATCGATGGTATTCAACTGTTGACTCAGGTAGGCAATGCCTTCGGCGTCGATGTCATAGCGCACGCCGCCAATCGCGTTGGCGCCGATGTCCATGCGATTGCCGAAAGCGCTTTCCTTGACGTCCTGCATCCGCTCGCGAATTTCCATTACATGCATGAACAGGGTTTCGAAGCCGACCAGGTGCGCCAGAATCGCGACGTTAAATAGATGCGAGGCGACGCGTTTGACTTCATCGGCGATTACGCGCAGATATTCACCGCGCTCGGGCACCACGATCCCGGCGATTTTCTCAATCGCCATGGCATAGGCCTGGGGATGGCTGTTGGAGCACAAGGAGCAGATGCGTTCGGTCAGCACCACGTTTTGGAAAATATTGCGCTTGGTCACCAGATATTCGACGCCACGATGCACATGCCCGGCATGAATGTCGACATTGGCAATGGTCTCGCCATGCACATCGATGCGGAAGTACATCGGCTCTTCCAGCGCGACATGCAATGGACCAACCGGAATGGTGAAGTTACTCATGATGTCTTCCCCGTTTGTGCCATGATCTTTTCCCACAGGCCCTTGGTGGTGGCGCTATTGGCCAGGGTGGAGAGCGGAATCAGGCGCTCCAACACCGAGCTTTCGATGCCCGGGTCGAGAAACAGACGGCGCGGGTCGGGATGGTGCAGCACCTCCAGGGCGTAAATTTCCATGATTTCGCGCTCTGGCCAATCGGCGCCACGATACAGTTCGGTCAGCGACTCCACCGCGCCACCGGCAGGGATGTGGACCACCAGGGTTAAGGTGGCGCCGTCGAGATCGAAGTGATAGTCGACTTCGTAGGCTTTACCCCCATTCTCCACGCCACCGAAAAAGGTTGCGGGCAATGGTGCGGCTTCACCTTCTTTCGGCGTCGGAACGGACGGCGCCTTGGGTTGAAACACGGTGATAGTCGACAGCCGGGCATCGAGCACTTTGAGGCGCGCGGCCACCGCGAGTAAATCGTCGTGGCTGGCCAGTACGCACCAAGCGCAAGTGACGCCATGGCCATCGGTGTCCTGAGTGAACTGGATTCCCGCTGGAGCGGCGGCGCTGAGGCGCGCTTCGATATCCATGGGTTTGATCATGATGAAACCCCTCTTTCCGCCATGGCTTTTTTACGACAAGCCGGGCAAAGGTGACGTTGCTGTTCGATTTCCTCGGCGGAAAACGGTGGCTCGACGCCGACCGGGTTGGGCGCCGATGACAAGGTTTTCCCTCCGCACTGACTGCAACTGATGTAGGGCAGGAGTTCGCGAATCGCCATTTCGTAGGCGTGCTCGGCTGCGTGCGCCATGTGCCAGTCATCACTTTGATAGATCGCCTTGGTCGGGCAATAAAATTCGCAAAGTCCGCAGAACACGCAGGTGTTGTGCCACATCATGAAACGCAGGCCTTCCGGCGTTTTATCGAAGCGGATGGCGCCACCGGCGCACACCTGCTCACAAGCGCGACAGCCCGTGCAGGCCGCCAGGTTGAACTTGATGCGCCCACGCAGTTTTTTAGGTGTCCAGGCCTCGCCAAACGGAAAGGCGATGGTGGATGGACCACGAGCCAGATTGCGGGCAAAAATTTTCAGAATGTTCATGGCCTCTCCTCAAAGACGCTCGCGCCAGATGGCAATGGCCTGGGCCACGCCCTCGATGATCGCCTGCGGACGCGGCGGGCAACCCGGGACGTTGATGTCGATCGGAATGAACTGCCCCAGCGGCGCGTGCACCGCGTAACTTTCACGGAAGACGCCGCCCGAAATCGGACAGATCCCCACCGCGACCGTGACCTTGGGGTCGGGAATCTCGGCGTAGACGCGCAAAACGTCTTCCTTGATGCGCGCGGTGAGCGGCCCGGTAATCAGGACGATATCGGCATGGCGTGGACTGCCGCAGTATTGGCAGCCCAGCCGTTCGACGTCGTAGCGTGGAATGCAGGCGGTAGTCGCGCACTCGACATCGCAACCATTGCAGGAGCCTGCATTGATTCGATAGATCCAGGGCGAGCGCGCGGCCAGTTGCCGGGATTTATCCGCAATCTTTTGGATTAAAGTGGTCATGGCATGCTCCTCATCTAACGATGACAACGATGGCGAGACTCAAGAGCGACAGCGCCAGCGGCCACTTGAGGAAGAAGCGGAAGGCCTGGTCGATGCGCATCCGACCACAAGACACCCGCAGCACGGTAACGCCCAGCAGCATCAGCAGTAATAACTTGGCCAAATGCGCCAAGAGGCCCAGCGCCCCGGAAGGGGCTAGCGGCATGAACAGGGCCACGCCCAAACTCAGGACCACCACGGCTTTTAGCGCCGACATCACCTTGAATAAACCCAGGGCCGGCCCCGAGTATTCCAACAGCGGGCCTTCCAATACTTCGGTTTCCGCCTCGGGAATATCGAACGGGATGATGCCGAGGTTTGCCGGGTAAAAGGCGATGAAAGCCGCAAGCGCCGGCCACATCACCGGGTCGAATAGAAACGCGCCGTGCCGTTGTTGATAGGCGATGATTTCCGGCAGCGAGAAGCTGATCCAGCCGCCCTGACCGATGCCCGTGCGCAGCGCCACCGCCATCACTACCAGCACCAATGGTCCTTCGTAGGCCAGCATCAATGCCATTTCCCGAGAGAAACCAATGGCGCCGAAGGGGGAACCCGAGGCAGAACCTGCCACCATTAACACCACCGCGGGCACGGTCAGCAGATAAAGCAGTACCAGCAGATCGCCCAGCACCGGGTCGGGGGTGTAAACCCCTGCGATCGGCACCAGGGCCGCGGCCAGGATCATCGATGCCGCGCCGATCAGTGGCGCGCCAAGGAAGACCGGCTGTGCCGCGACATCGGGCACCATGGTGCGTTTGCGCGCCAGTTTCACCAGGTCGTAAAACGGTTGTGCCAGGGGTGGCCCGACCCGGCGCTGCAGGCGCGCGGCGAGGCGTCGGTCGGCGCCTTTGAGCGCCAAACCGAGAATCAGGGCAAACAGGCCGCCGGGAAACAGTAGTACCGCGAGCGGATAGGTATATGAGCTGAACATGACGCGTCTCCCTTAGTCCGGTGTAGTGTGTTGGTCGCGCGGGCCGGATTCGGTCTGCGCATCGTCTAAATATCCGGTCGAGCGCGAAGCGTGCAGCAAACCGCGAATGACTGCGTCCGGGCTTTCAAACAGATTCGACGCGCCCATATGTCCGACGGCGGCGGGTAGATCGTCGACCCCGCACAGGTGAATCGGTGAGCGGATGACCGCGGCGCCGCGTCCCAAACGCAGGTAGAACGAGCCGAGGCCGGTGACGATCAGTAGCAACCCGCTTAGTACGCCGGGATGCCAACCACCACTGCCCGGCAGCGCGCCGGTCCAGCTGGCGGCGATTGGCGCAATGCCCAGTTGGGTTTCAAGCGCGGCAATTGGCACGAGCAGCAAGCCTGGCATGAGTCCAATCAGCACACAGCCGGCGGTGAGTATTCCCATCGGCACCAGCATGATGGCTGGTGCTTCTTGCGCGTGTTCCGCCGCGGCGCCTGGCGCGCCCATAAAGGCGGCATGCGCGAATTTAAGAATCGCGGCCAGGGTGAACAGGCTGGAAATCAGAGCGAAAATGCCGAGTACATAGTGACCGGATTGAAACGCCGCCATATAGATCAGCCATTTCGAGGCAAAGCCATTCAACGGCGGGATACCGGACAACGATAGGCCCGCGAACAAGAAGATCCCGAAGGTGATGGGCATTTTGCGACCCAGTCCCCCCAACTGATCCAGCGTGGTGGCGTGGCTCTTGACCATGATGCAGCCGGCGCAGAGGAACAGCAGATCCTTGAGCAGCATGTGGTTGACCAGATGCATCAGCCCACCGGCCACGCCCAGACTGGTGCCGAACGACAAGGCCATGGTGATGTAGCCGAGCTGACACACGGTGCTGTAAATCAGCAAGCGCTTGATCCCGGTTTGAATCACCGCCATGGCGCCGGCGTAAAGCAGGGTGACGCCGCCGATGACCGAAATCGCATCCATGATCAGCGGCTGGCCGGACACCGTGCCCAGGCGCCCCAGCAATGCGGCGCCGCCGAACAGCGCAAACATCTTCAGTACACCGTAGGGGCCGCTCTTCAGTAATACCGCCGAGATATAGCCGGACACCGGGGTAGGCGCCGTAGCCGGGTGCATTTGGTAATCAATGCGCATCGGCAACATCGCCGCCTTCATCAGCATGCCAAGCAGTACCAGAATCAGCGCCGAGCCGAGCCAGGTGAGCGACATGGCGGGCGCCGCGCGCGCCACCGCCGCGAACTCGAAGCTGCCAGCGGCGGTGCCGAGCATGGCAATACCGATGAACATCAAGCTGGCGCCGACGGTATTGAAGATGAAATATTTGAATGCTTCGCGCCGGGCGTCCGCGGTTTCTTCATGCACTAGCGCCACGTACAGCGCCCAGCTGCTCATCAACTCCCAGAAGGCGAAGAAGTTGAAGAAGTCATGGCTGCCCGCCATGCCGAGCAAACCGGCCATCATCAGTGAGAATGCGGCGTAAAAGCGCCCCTGGGCATGGCCATGCGCCATGTAGCCGGTGGCGTAGGCCATGTTCAGGGTGCCAACACCCGAGACCAGTAGCGCGAAGGCGAACGACAGCCCATCGTAATGCTGGGGTTCGGCCAGTACCGCGCAGAAGCTGGCGGCGGCGACGATGATCGCCAGACGGCCCGCCTGGGTTTCAGAGCGTTTACCAACCAGCCAGACGGCGAGGGCGCCGAGTGCCGCGATCGTTGCCGCGGCAGGCCAGATCATGGTGAGATTCGGCAAAACGACGGCGGCTTGGCCGGCCTGATGCGCAATTTGATCGGCCACCGCGCGCACCGCGTTAATCTGCGGGCCGGGCATTACCCCGCCAAACACAATCGCCGCCGCCAGAATGCCAATGGCGCTGAGCATCGACGCCGGGGCGTCTTTAACATCCGCCGGACCGTTGTAGGGATGGAAGAACAGCAGGCGGGCGATGCGTAGATAGTAGAAGGCGGCAATGATGCTGCCCAATAACAGTAGTGCGGCAATGTCGACACGACCGGCGGCCACTGCGGCGGTGACCATCAAAAACTTACTGATGAAGCCGGAGAAAGGCGGCAGACCCATAATCGCCACCGTGGCCAGGGCGTAGCAACCGGCGCTGAACGGCATCTTGCGTCCGAGCCCCGCCAAATCCTGGATCTGGCGCTTGCCGCTCTTTAAAATAAAGGCCCCCGCGGCGAAGAACAGCAAGGTCTTCATCATTGCATGGTTGGTGACATGCAGCAGCGCGGCGCTGGTGGCCAGCGTGGTGCCCAGGCCGAGGATCGCGGCAATTTCACCGATTTGCGCCAGGGTCGAATACGCCAGCATGCGTTTGATTTCAGTCTGCCACAGGGCCATGACCTCGCCGTAGAGCAAGGTGGCGCAGCCCAGGAACGAAATCAGCAGGCCGAGATGCATGCCATGATCCGCATATCGCGCCAGGGCGCCGACGCCAAAAATAACGTACAGCACTTTGACCAGACCAAAGATACCGGCCTTGGTCAAGATGCCGGACAGCGGCGCCGAGATCGATGACGGTGCTTCCGGGTGCGCCAGTGGTAGCCAGGAATGCAATGGCACCAGACCGGCCTTGACCGCGAAACCGATCAAGAAACAGGTGGCGGCCAGCGCGCCGGCATACATATCGATGCCGCCGATTTTTGCCGCCACGACGCTAAACTCGAAACTGGCGGTTTGCGCGTGCAATAGCAAGATGCCGAAATGCATGATGTAAGCGCCGCTGGCGCACATCAGGAAATACACCCGACCCGCTCTGAGCGCTTTTGGCGTTTGCTCTTGGATCACCAGGAAGTACGAGGTCCAGGTCATCAACTCCCAGAACACGTAGAAGTTACCGAATTCGTGCGCGCTGGCCAGTCCCAGCATTGAGCCGGTCATCAAGAACACGAAGAAGTAATAGCGATTGCTGCCCTCGGCATGCTTCATATAGCCGCGCGAATACAGCACCACCAGAAAACAGATCGCGGCAAAAACCAGCACAAACAACCGCGAAGCCGGGTCGAGGCCGGGCTCAAGGTAGGCCAGTACCAGGGTGGCCGCCGCCAGCGGCAACGCCAGATTGTCGCGTAGCGTATGTGAGTAGCGCCCCAGCGCGTAGAGCACGAAACCGCCGATGTAGGGCACTAATACCAATAATGCCCAGGGTGACTCGAATTCAGGCACCAGACTGACATTGATGACACCCGCCAGCGCTTCGGCCTGGTGCAGAAGGGGATGGGGCCAGATGCTGATTAACACCGTGATCAGTGTCAATGCCGCGGATAACGGCATGGCCAGGAATGGCGCCGCGCCAAGACTGATCTCGCGTTTGGGCGCTGTCAGGCACACGCGTTCGATGATGATCAGGTAGTAGCAGGCGGCAATGATGCTGGCCAGAGTGCCAACCGCCGCCAGCGCCCAATGACCTTGTTCGATTGCGGCGTAGAGAATCAAAAATTTACTGTAGGAGCCCTTGAATGGTGACAGGCCCATGACGGAGAACATGCCAAAACCGAACAGCGTCGCCGCCAATGGCATGCGTTGGCCGCTACCGGCCAAGTCTTCAATATTGCTCGAACCGGTGCGCCGTACCAGCCACCATGCACTGGTGACCACCAATCCGCGCATTACGGTTTGGTAGGCAATGTGCATGAAGACCCCGGTGGTGCCGGCCGGACCGCCCAGCGCCAGACCGAGAATCACATAGCCAACCTCGGCCAGGGTCGAGACGATGATCAGTCTTTTCAGGTTGTGTAACGAGAGCAGCGCCATCGTTTCTCCCAGCAGGAGAAGGATTGCGCCTAGCCAGGCCAACTGGCTAGAGTGGAGGATTGCAGGGAGCAGCATGGTGATTCCCTTCCATTGTTTCCAAATCGGGTCGTGCTGTCGGAGGGTGCCGGGCAGTCGTCAACGGGCACCGTTCGGCATCGGTTGATCGCAGTATCGGCAGCGCGTCATGTCGTCACAATGGAATCGGGGATTCTGTCAGCCCCTGTGTGTCAATACGTGACAGCCCCGGTTTTGGGACCGCCGCGCTATGGTTGTGCCGGGCAGCGCATGCTAAAAGTGAAGGCATCAAGAGAAGAAAAGAAGATAGGGGCTTAGTCATGCATGAAACCGCGATCGTCTCGGGTTTAATGCGCATCCTGGAACAACAGGCGGCACAGCACGGTGTGGATCGAATTGTGCGCGTGACGCTTAAAGTGGGGCGGTTGCGCGCGGTGGAGCCACAGCAGTTGCGTTTGTGCTTTGAAGTGTTTGCCGAGGACACCCTGGCGGAGGGCGCTGAACTTGAGATTGTTCAAATGCCGGTGCGCGCGCGCTGTAAAGACTGCGGCGTGGAGTTTGAAGTGCCACGTTTTCATTTTGACTGCCCGGGGTGCGGCGGCGGTGACGTCGACGTCTTGAGCGGCCAAGAGCTATATATCGAGAGCTTTGAGCCGGGGGCTTGAGCTGTCACGAGTTGACACAGGGCTGGATAAAACCCGGTGTATCTCTTGTCCCTGATTTGCCCTCCATGAATACTAAAAACGTAAACACGGCAAATCGCCAGTGCATTAAGGCCATGTAGTTCGAAATTTTTTTGGGTAGGTTGGCGGTTAACCGCGGGTGAACCCCAACAAAAACGCTGGCGGATGCTGAAAATGTTGGGGTTCGCGTTGCTCACCGCCAACCTACGCATAAAGTAAGTCGCCCTTGTGTCTGTGGCGCCATGGTGGAGAAATCAAATGTTACGCGATGGTCTTGCCTCACCTTTGCACCCCCCGGTACTTCGGTTGACGGACGCTGTCGGCCGGGTGATCTCGTATTTGCGTCTGTCGGTGACCGATCGCTGTAATTTGCGCTGTTTCTACTGCATGTGCGACGAAGTCAAATTTTTACCCAAGGCCGAAGTCCTGACCCTGGAAGAAATCGAACGACTGAGCGCGGTGTTCATCGGTTTGGGTATCAGTAAATTGCGCTTGACGGGCGGCGAGCCCCTGGCGCGCCCCGGCGTGGTTGATTTGATCGCGCGCCTTGGCCGCCACTTGCAGAGCGGCGCGCTGCAAGAGCTAACCTTGACGACCAATGGCACCCTGCTATCGCGCTATGCGCAATCATTGACTGACGCCGGGGTCAAGCGCGTCAATGTGTCACTCGATACCCTGAGTCCTTCAACCTTTCACGCGATTACCGGCCATGACGGGTTGCATCAGGTGCTGGCCGGAATTGACGCGGCGCGCGCCGCCGGTCTGGCGGTGCGGATCAATACCGTGGCCATGGCCGGGGTCAATGAAGACGAGTTCGATCGGCTGCTCAGCTGGTGTGGCGCGCAAGGTTGCGATATGGCTTTGATCGAGTTAATGCCGATGGGCGCGGCGCGGCACACGCGGAACAATGCGTTGTTGCTGGATACCGTGCGCCAGCGCTTGGAACAGCACTGGCATTTAACACCGCTGGCGCAAACCGGCAGTGGGCCGGCGCAATATATGCTCGTGGCCGAAACCGGGCGCCGACTTGGCTTTATCACGCCGATGAGCCATGGGTTTTGTCACAGCTGTAACCGTGTACGCCTGACCTGTATCGGCGATCTGATGCTATGCCTGGGGCATGAGGGGGGCGTTGATTTGCGTCGCCTGTTGCGCCAGGGGGGTGCGGATAGCGAGATCGCCGCGGCGATTGTTGCCGCGCTGCGCGATAAACCGCGTACTCATCACTTTACTCAGGGCGACGCGCTGCCGTTGCCTTCCCCTAAAATGTGGCAAATGGGCGGTTGAACCGCCTCGAGGATGGAGTTATGTGCGATAACTGCGGCTGTAATGTTACCCATGCCAACCGACACTTGGTCGCGGCGCATGGGCGCAAAACCATAGCGGTTCTGGAAGATCTGCTGACGGAAAACGATAAACAAGCCGTCCATAATCGCGAGCATTTTGATCAGCACGGGGTATTGGCGATTAACTTGATGTCGTCGCCCGGTAGTGGCAAGACCGCGTTATTGGAAGCCGTCATCAAGGCTTTGCCTCCCGGCTTGCGCGTGGCGGTGATCGAGGGCGATCTGGAAACGGAAAATGACGCCGAGCGGATTCGTCGCCATGGCGTGCGCGCGGTGCAGATTACCACCGGCATGGCGTGTCATCTTGACGCGCACATGGTGCATGACGCGTTACACCTGTTGAATCTAGACGAAGTCGATGTTTTATTTATCGAAAATGTCGGCAATTTGGTGTGTCCCGCCAGTTTCGATATCGGCCAGCACCGTAATGTGCTGCTGCTGTCGGTGACCGAGGGTGATGACAAAGCCGCCAAATATCCAGTGATGGTGCGCGCCGCCGATCAGGTATTGATCAGCAAGACCGATTTGCTGCCCTATATCGAAGAATTCAATGTTGCCCGGGCGCGTTCGGCGGTCGGCGCGGTGCGACGTGATTTACCGATCCTGGAAGTGTCGGCCAAGAACGGCGGCGGGGTGGCCGAATGGTTGGCTTGGCTACAGAGCGAACTCGCCGCTCAGCGCACGCGCGTGGTGCTTTCTAGCCTGAAATACCGTTCGGTCGCCTAAGGGTTGACGCTTGGCTGCGCGGCCAAAAATGTTCCGGGTGGAGTGTTTTTGGCCACTTTTCCTCCGTGGTCATGCGGCTTGGCTCAGGCAGTGCGTCATGTCTGCGCGCCCTGCCAGCAGGCCGTCAATCGGCAGGTCTTCGTCCAGTTCGTCCCAGTGAATGCCTTGTGCGCTGAGCTCGTAGCGGGCGAGTTGTTCCGGCTTGGCCGCCAGCAGGCGCGGGAACCATGCCAATGGCACGCCAAGCGTGCGGCCGTCGACCAACTCTAAAGCCATCGTTTCTAGCCAGTTGTACACTTGGAGTGAGCCAACATTTAGCTTCACCATCTGGGTTGCGAACGTGGATATGCACAGATTCCAGTGGATTCCCCTCATTCAGGTGGAATGATCCGGCTGATTCGCCTTAGCAGCAAGCGGTTGTCTGGCGCGGCGCGCAGTCGAATAGCCCGAAATGACGCGCGCGATCGCCGCTGATGCTGAAGTGACGGCTTAGCCGGGTTTGGCTCAACATGGCCGCGGTATTGCCGCAGACCAACATCGGTTTGCCGCTGACAAAGGTGTGATGGTCGTCGAGGATAAACTGGTGCGGCTGTTCGGTTATTGTGCCGAGGTAGCAGGCGACCTGGCCATAATCCTCGCAGCGGTCTTCCAGGCTGGCGAGCTTGAATGCGCGCACGGTCATCGAACAAAATTCAATCAGCCCCAGCTTGGCCTCTAGCTCCGGGTTGTCGACCGAGGTGCGGTGCTCGGCCAGTACACGAAAGTCCGGCCAGCCCGCTTGGTTCATCATGCGACGGAAGTCTTCACGATACAGGGCGCCGGCCAGACATTCGGCATGCAGAACCGTGTCTTCGTTCAATATCGGCGGTACCCGCCGATCGGCAAATACATCCGAGAACAAGAGTTCGCCACCGGGTTTCAGAACCCGGTAAATTTCAGCGAAGACCTGTGCTTTGTCATCCGATAGGTTGATGGCGCAGTTGGAGATCACCACGTCCACGCTGTTGTCGGTAATGTCGCAGGCGGCGAGGTCTTCGAATCGGCCCAGGCGAAACTCGACATTGGCTTGGCTCAAGCCAAAGCGTCTGGCCTGGGAGTGGCGATGTCGGCGCGCGACCTCCAGTTGTTCGCTGGTCATATCCACGCCGATCACCTTGCCTTGCGCACCGACCAGGGCCGAGACCAGATAACTGTCACGTCCACTGCCGCAGCCGAGATCTAGCACGGTGCAGCCTGTAATGACGGGAGGGATGGGCGAGCCACAGCCATAGAAACGTTCAAGGATTTCTGGATCAATCTCGTCTAATAACCGTTGCAGCCTGGGCTCTGGCGCGGCGCGCGCGCAGCAGGCGCCGGTCTTTAAATCACGCTGTCCTTGTAAGACTTTGCCGTAATAGCGCGCAATGCCTTGTTGGTGATCTGGGTTAGACATCATGAACCTTTCCACGAAATAAGCGATGAGGCGTGATTCTCTTCAGTATTCTCGTGGTTTTGGCCTAGGCGCAAGGTAAGCGGCGCGTTGTCGCGCGCGACTGTGTCAATGAGTGACAGTAAAGGGGCGGGGGAGGGCAATCTACTGTTTTGAGGCGCGCATCGCTGCGGTGTGGGGCTTCAGAGGAACCTCTCGGGATTGACTTGCCAGTGGTGCGGATCTTCTTGCTTGATGATCCGATCATTGCCCTGAACGCGCGTGTGCGCTAGGTCTATGGTTTGGGGCGCGATATGGCGATTCAGTTTGATGTTGAAAAACGCGATAACAATCGGTTTGGAAAGGTCTTCTTGATTGTGACCCGAGATCACGGCGAGTTTGCCGCTGGCTAGTGACACCAGGGTGCCCACCGGGTAGATGCCAAAGCATTTAACAAAGCCTTTGACCAGTTGCGGATCAAAGTGATATTTACTCCATTCGAATATTTTGCGCACAGCCAAGGGGGCTTGCATTCCATTGTGATAACTGCGGTCCGAGGTCAGGGCGTCATAGACATCGATAATTGCGGCTTTTTGACCAATGGCGCTAATTTGCTCCCCCATTTTCTGATGTGGATAGCCGGTGCCATCAAACCGTTCGTGGTGCTCCCATGCAATATTTTTCACAATATCCGAGACGTAGTCGCAGCCGTTGAGCACCTCCATGCTGTAGTCCACATGTCGCTTCATGATCTCAAACTCACCGGGTGTCAGCTTGTCGGGTTTGTTGAGGATGTGAGACGGAATGCGTGACTTCCCAACGTCATGAAGCATGCCGCCAATGCCCACTTGTAAAATGTAATCGCGCTTGGACCCGGCGGAGTGCTCCATGATCATCAATAAGATGCCGACACTGACTGAATGATGAAAGGTGTAGTCGTCTTTGATTTTTAATCGGGTAAGAATGTTTAGCGCGCTGGGATTTCTATTGATGGATAGGGACAACTGCTCAACGGTGTCATGCAGGGGGTCAATGTCGATTTTTAGCCCTAGCCGGCAATCAGCCATTATTTTTTTAACAATATGATTGGCTTCGGAAATAATTGTTTTGGCGCGCGCGTACTCGGTTTGGAAGTCGTGAGTGGCGGTGGGTATGACCGTTTCGATCAATATTTTTTGGATTTGTTGATCGGATGTCGGCGCGGGTTCCTTTGGCGCGAGAGGCTCGGCGCACGACTTACCTTTGCTGATGTCGATATAAAACTCAACAATATGATGATCCCTAAGTGTCTGTATTTGCTTGTCACTCTGGACTGTAAATTGAGAGCGCAAAAAAGGATGCGCCATCCAGCCACAGTCAAGGTCCGCAATGTACATGCCAACAATCAGTTGGTCGATATGGATCTTTTTTAAGGAGTGGGTCATTGTTGATTACTCGCCAGACAAAAAATAACCGACTCGTTAATTGTGTGATGAAAACCATGGCTAGGTCCTAGTATGCCATGGCTGCAAGTTTATGCCATAAATTATGACGATAAGGTTTAACGGGCGCAAGTAGGCATATTTAACTTGGCCAACTTGCGGGTTGCTTACCGTTGGGCCGCTTGCGTGGTTGTTTATCCCCGCGAGCGGCTCACTTGAGTGCTTGCGAGGCATGGATGCCGATTTGTCCGATATGATTAATCACTCTTTGGCGGGAGAGAAATAACCAACCAGTTCATTTAATTGATTAGATATAGTATGGAGCTTGACTGATATGGCGTAAGCATCTTGTGTTTCGCTCCAGTTGGCCACCCCAAGTTCGGATAGTTGCATGATTTTGTTAGAAAAATCCTCATTGGTATAGATTTGCAACTGATTGAAGTTGATGATTTCTTCTAAATTAATAATCGCATTGCCAAGCGCGCTGGCTTGAACCTCGGTGGTCGCAATCATCGCCGAGCTATTGATAGCGCTACTGAGTTTTTCGATACTGTATTTTATTTGATCAGTAAAATTAAGCGATAGC